>JGI24115J20150_1000441_pt1 | contig 16780 bp, 27 predicted proteins | sample Subbioar_CSW14AB_FD_20150 | JGI IMG/M metagenome (IMG submission 20150)
TTTCGAGAGTCCCAGAAGGGGTCTCGCAAGCTCACCCGGCCAGCGCGATACAGCGGAGGTCGGGCCAAGGGTAAGGGCCGCAAGGCGGCAGACTGGGTGCCTGTCTTGGTTGGTCGGGTTCGTGGCCAGCCGTACACCGTCGACAAAGTGCTGTCCAAGCTCAACGGGGTGGAATTGACCGCCGCCCTGAAGGACGCCGTCAAGCCAGGCGAGACGGTCGTCTGTACGGACGGCCACTCGGCCTTCCTGCGGCTGGACAAGTCGCTGGGCGTGGAGACCAGGTACTTCGTGGCTGGCTACCACGGCCACACCAACAAGACCTTCCGCGTCCAGACCGCCAACAACTACCACGAGCAGCTCAAGTCGTGGATACAGCGCAGCCGGCGCGGCGTGGCCACCAAGTACCTGCCGAACTACCTTGCCTGGCACCGGCTGATGACCTGGAACAGAGGCGGCCTGACCAGCTTCGATGTGCTCCGCTCAGCCCTCGGTCAGCAGGTCATCAATACTTAACCTGAACAGCGCCGCTTCAAGGGAGGCACGATGGCTGCCAAGCAAATACCTTTCGCTTACCGCGTTAATCTCCTATCGGGAAAGCAGTCGCATGAGTTGGGTGGGCTAATCGGCCGGCATATGGCATCGTTCCACTTGCAGTAATGCGATGCTATCCACGTCATCGACGAGCAGGAGTCCCCAAGCCATGTCGACTGGCATCGACTCATCGCGATCGAACAGGGGTCTATCTTCCGGCTCCGGCTCCAGCTCCCGCTGGTCGCAGTGCCGCTATTCTCGGTCCACCCACAGCCCGCCGAGCACAAGCCCATGAGCACCCCAACTCCCGTGCCGCCCCGCTCCGACGTCGCCAGCAATTGGCTGCGCATCCTGCTGACCGAGGACCACCGGGTGAACCAGAAGGTGGCGCAGATCATGCTGACCAAGAGCGGTCATGTGGTCGATAGCGCACAGGCGGTTCAGACGGCACGCCGTGGAGGCTAGGACCTGATCCTGATGGACATGCAGATGCCGGTGCTCGATGGTCTGGAGGTCAACCGCCGTATCCGCGCCGAAGAGGCCGAGCAGCAACACCCGCGCGTGACCATCATCGCCACGACCGCCAATGCCCAAGAGGAAGACCGGTAGGTGTGCTTGGACGCAGGGATTGACGACTTTGCAAGCAAGCCCATTCGCATCGCCACCTTGGTGGAAAAGCTTCGAATGCTCTGATTGGCGGCTATCCTCGTAGATCCCACCGTTTACCGAGTCGGGATCTAAGCCGGTGATTCGGACTCACGAACGCTTGCGATTAATCCTTCGTGAGTCCTGTTGGGTGTTGCCAATAGCGATACTCAGCATAGGCACTCCGGGTCCACGGTCTGCACTGACCCTCCCCGCGATTGTCGCGCTGGGTCCAAGTCGCCAACTCCACAGCCAATGCGCCGTTTGCTAGATGCTGTTGCACCACCAGACCAAAATCTTGGGTCGACATAAGCTTCGGCCGACGAGCAGGTCAAATCAGCCAACAGGGCCGATCGATGATTCGGTCAGGCGCCGGTTAGCACCACGTGCCTGTAGCTCTCGATAGAAGAGCTGGCGCACTTGTCAGACTGAGGGAGTCTGTCCAGATCCTCAACTGAATATGTCCATCCGCGTAGTTGAAGTTGCAAGTCTTCAAAGCCAACGTCAACGGAAGAGTCTTTAGCTGGCTCCGGAGCGTATTGAGGTGTGCTTTCCATGAGCACTGATCCAGGGATCCCTTCGTTCTTCCCTGGATTCTGCGTTGTTTGTAGGGCTGTTTCCTCACGCACCACAACCGCCCAATAGTGAGTCAACACGGGATGCGTTTTGCTTGAAACCAATGCCTGATGTTTCACGGCTGGTGATCGAGCTCGGCCGCATCAAATCGAACGAGGCTTAAGTTTTTCATGAAAACGTCGAAGACGCTCCGGTTGGGGACCTGTCAAGCTTGAGTCGAGTGCGTGCAGACCTTTGCAAGGACCGTTACACAAGTCATGATGACCGCAGAGTTTATTTTATCTCGTAACCGATCGATTGATATGAATTTTGTCTTCACGGTCCCATATCGCTTCTGTAGCGAAAGTCAACCAAGTGTGTATGTGCGCTGAAGAACCTACTATCGACCGGGTCTAAGGTGCGCTGAAGAACCTATTTACCCCGATCAGCCATTCTTGTATGACGCAAACTAAAAACAGCGCCTCTGTGCCGCAGGGCCAGATGTATCCAATATCGCCAAGAACGGCAGGCAACTACAAGGCATCAATTCAAGCGGCGTTGAGCTATTCTCAACGTCAACGTACCACTGATTGGGAAATGGCCGCGCAAGTCACTCTCGCACAAGTCATTGAAGACAATAATAGAAGGGCGGACCAGACTGAAAACACGAAAAAGCTCTTGCGTTTTGCTTTGCTGTGGGGCCTTCGTTCAGGGTATCTTGAGTCTAGCGACATTGATGGTGACAGAAAGCTTGTTTCGGAAGGATGGACGCTGGGTTCATGTAAAAAGAAGGACAAACAGCGTAAAAATACCATTCCTGAAGGGGATCTAAAGAAGATCCTCGAAAGATTACAGGAGAAGGCCGTCAGATCTGAGTGGGCAAAAAGGACGGAAGTCTTCTTGCGAGCGGGTTTGGCTACCGGGGTGCGGCCCGTCGAATGGCTTCACGCTGAATGGTTTGACGCTGCCAAGACTGTATTACGGATCAGAAATGCCAAGGAAAAGCTAGCCGAGCCCGCCTTTCTACGAAAGCCATCGGCTGCCAATCTAATCAACAAGCCAAGCGCGCGAGACGCGGACACCGATGCACAGTCAGTTCAAAGATCTGACGGCTCGATCCATCGCACACACAGTTTTCGAATGGTACCCATCGAGTGCGAAAAAGACCGCGTCGCGGTTGAAGAGCAGATTCAACTGATCAATCTGATCATTGGCGGGTCAGTCGATGATGTCGTCAGGCAGCGGGCGTTTGTCCGTTATCATCGCGCTTGTCTCCAAGTCCTTAATCGAACCTGTTTCGAGGTTTGGCAGGGGACGAAGCGATACCAGTTGTACACGATGCGGGGACAGTTTGCAGCTGACACAAAGGCGGCTTGGGGCAGTGCCGTAGCGACTGAACGCTTAGGACACACCCGAGAGGATTCTCCAAGCGCTGCCTTTTACGGCAAAGCCAATCAGGCTCATTCCAAGTTCAAAGGCAAGCGGGAAACAATCCACAAGCAGGATATTGTTGCGAAGATAGAAGCAGAAAAGACGGCCGCTGACGCTCCCCCGGCTGTCCGTATAAGGGAGAGGTAGGCGGGAAGAGGGAAGTCAGTGGAGGCATTCACCCAAGACGAGGGAGCTGCGCTGAAGGAGGCGGCACGATCCATGATGATCACTTGCAGCAGATTTCTCAGGGTTGAGAGCATCTGAAGTCTCCTCGAAAACCTGAACCAGCCGGAGGTAGATAATTCCCACAGACGGAGTCTCTACATGAAGAAATCCAGATTCAGCGAAGCGCAGATAGTCGGCATCCTCAAGGAGGTCGAGTTGGGTGCGAAGGTCGGTGAGACGTGCAGGAAGCACGGGGTGAGCGAGCCGACGTACTACAAGTGGAAGAGACAGTTCTCGGGCATGACGGTCTCGCACCTGGCGCAGCTTCGCCAGTTGCAGGACGAGAACGCTAAGCTCGAGCGCATGTATGACGACCTGGCACTCATGCCCCACGCTCTTAAGGATGTCGTTGACCGAAAGCTCTGACCCCGCAGCGTCGTGAGCTGGTCGTGCAGGCCCTCGTGGCCGAGCACGGCATGAGCGAGCGACGTGCCTGCCAGGCCAGCGGTATCGCCCGCTCCAAGCTGCGCTACCGGCCCGTTGCACGCGACTACTCTGGGGTAATCACCTTCAGGCCTACATGGCACTGAACCCGCGCCACGGCTTTGGGCTACTGTACGATAGCGCGCGCCACTAGGGTAAGCCCTGGGGTAAGACGGTGCTCTGGCGGGTGTTCCGCGAACTGCGACTGAACCTGCCACGGCGGGGCAAGAAGCGCCTGCCTGCGCGCATCAAACAGCCCCTGCGCGCCGCCGACCAACCCAACCAGGGCTGGAGCTGCGACTTCATGGCCGATGCGCTGTGGTCAGGGCGCAGGTTCCGAACCTTCAACGTCATCGACGAGTTCAACCGCGAGGGCCTGCGCATCAAGGTCGACACCAGCCTGCCGGCTGCGCGCGTCATCCGGGCGCTCAACGAACTGGTGGAGGTGCGAGGTGCGCCGCTGTAGATTCGCCTGGACAACGGCCCGGAGTTCATCGCCAACGCGCTGGCCCAGTGGGCTCAGAGCAAGGGCATCGCCCTGCAGCACATCCAACCTGGCAAACCCACGCAGAACGCCTATGTCGAGCGCTTCAAAAAGATCTACCGCACCGAAGTCCTCGACTGCTACGTATTTGACAACCTGCAGGAAGTGCGTGACATGACGGCCGACTGGCTGCACCGCTACAACCACCACCGACCCCATGAAGCACTCGGCCGAATCCCTCCAGTCGAGTACCGTGTCAAACTGTTCCCCAACCTCTACTTTTGACTGGCTCAGGAAATCGTGGGGACTTCATATCCGTACCTAGCGTGAGCAACACTGCTTGGTAAGCTGGCCAGCTATCAGTTCAATGGCTTCGATATGCTTGACTTGGTAGATCTCCTGCAAGCGTCCCGTCTTTATATGGGAAATGTGACGCCCTGTGGTGTAGAAAGGTTGTTCAGCCGTCAGAGCCCGATACACCCTCCACCATGGTCAGCATTGTTTTGACCATAACCTTCCTAGCGGCTTTGTTCAAAAGGGGATGCGGCAGCTCCACAGAGTTCAACGCCTGCAGAAGATCACCGTAGTCGCTGATGCAGAGCGCGTCCATCGCTGCACTGCGGGGGATCCTGCCGGCCGAGTATTTGACGAGGGCAGTCAGTTTTTCCGAGGGGGCGGCCAGCTCCATGAGCTTGGATTCGGACTCCAGCGTCAGTGCCGAGGTGAGGCTTTGTTCCTGGGGGCTCATTTTTGTCGGGAGCGGTTGCTTTGGGAGCTGCCGGCGCTGCAAGGTCAGTTAGTCGGGCCACTTCCAACAGATCTTTGACTCTGGGAATGTCCGCCTCGATAAGGGCAGTCTTCGGGTTGATGTGTACCAGCCACGGGCAGTCGACTACGAACCACCACTTCCGGTCGTCAACGGCCACCCAGGCGGGTTTGCTCAGGTTGGTCCACCTGCCGGTGATCCACATCCAAGCCTCGCACTCAGCCTGGCGGGATGCATTGCTCAGTGGATGCACGAAACCATCAGCGGCTTCTCTGTTTATGATCGGCGTGGTGCCGATTACCCGGTGGCGGACATCTTCCGCGAAGTGCAGGCGCAGCTGCTCGATGGGCATCGTCCCTCGCCAACTGGTCGTGAGCACGACATTGACGTGGGGCAGCGCCCGTAGCAAATCGGTCACGAGCGGCATCCGCTGGAAAGGAATGGGAGCACGATCCCAGTCGGAATGCAGAACCCCGTCGAAGTCCAGGAAGAGGATGACTTCTCCTTTGGGGATACCTGTGCGATCACGTTCCATTTGATTCAAGTTTGCGCGCATATACGTTAACGAAATTCATTCTCCGAGGCCCGATCTTTAACGACCTAGGTTGCCCGAGAATTTGCCCTTCAGCAACGGACTGGGCAAATTCTCGACCCAACACCGGTTGTCAAAACCGTCGTAATCTGGCATCCTCTACTGCATGTTCTCAATAACCACGCTGACCACATCCGTAGGCATCAACGCCTGCGAATATGTGTGCTCGGGCCGGTAGAAGTCAAAAGGACATTGCCCCCGCTGCACACGCAGTCAGGGGGTGGCGGCAGATGGGCCGAACTCCCAACCCAGGAGATCAGCCCGTGAACTCACCGCCAAACACGATCAAGTCAGCTTTCAAGCCTCAAGGGTGGCGGCCCCCGCGACAGATCCCGTCCCAAACGGAGCTTCGCCCCTGGGTGAGAAAGCAGCCCTCAAGGGAGCCGTACGCCTCGATGTACGAGTACAGCGACGCCCGCTTCATGCTGGAGCGCACTCCGGTGCTGTACCTGGCCTTCGATGGGGTGCTTCACCATGAGGATGTCACCTTCAGGGGCAGGGCCCCGGTCATGAAGGCCCCCGGCGAGCAGCTGTTCGCCCACTGCGACGCCCTCATCGATCTGCTCAAGCCACTGCCGGATCTCCTGATCGTGCTCAGCACTTCATGGGCTGCACGAATGGGGTTCGCCACCGCGGCGATGCGCCTGCCCCGGGGGCTGCGCCTTCGGACCCGTGCCTGCACCAGGCCGGCCTCGATGGGGATCAGGAGCTTTTGTGCCGTGAGCCGCGGCGAGCAGATCGCCCAGGACATCGCCCGGCGTGGCCGGCGTCCGTTTTTCATCATCGACCGAGATGCACGGGGCTTCCTTCCCGAGCACTCCCAGTACCTCGTTCAAGCCGATGGCGAGGCTGGTTTGTCCAGTGAACAGGTCGCTTTGGGTGTCAGGCATCAGGTCGAGCGCATCCGTGAACTCACTAGGAGCTCCTCATGACGGATCACAAGCAACGGTTTGAGGCTTTGAAGGCCCGGTACCCCTACATGTTCGTCGAGTGCATCGGCAACATGCAAAAAGGCTGGCTCTCTGTCTTCGAGGAGCTGTGCCACCAGGTGGATCCATTGGGTGGCGAGGAAGCTCATCTCCACTGGGTGCAGCTCGAAGAGAAGCGTGGCCACGCATCGTGGATCGTCAAGTTCCGGAACAAGACCCGAGCGAACACGCTTCGCCTGCTGCAGATGTCGGATCTGATTCTGGCCGCCGAGGCCTCAACCGCAAAGATCTGCATCGTCTGCGGTGAGCCGGGTGAGGTCGATGTCGGCCTGGTGCCGAATTTGGCTCTGTGCCAACACCACCATGAGCAGCACGCCAGGGGCGAGCCGCTTCATTTCAAGATTCTTTGACGCGGAGTTCCCTATGAAGCATGTTGGAAGAGGTGCAGCCCCCATCGGGCTGCAAGATCCCATCGATCAGCCTCAGTTGGATGATCAACTGCCCAGGACACCCGCCGAACTTAAGGCCGCTTACCGGTACCAGTTCACTCAGGATCTGTATGGCGAGTCATACCCCGCCGGCTGGTTTCCCGTCTTCGCCCGAGTCTGCCAGGACATTGACGCGATGGGGGCGGAACGTCTCGGTTTCCGATGGGCTCAGCTCAAAGAGAAGTTCGGGTCTGCCCGTTGGTACGGCAGCTATGCCGGGCCTCTCGCGCGAACGGAATCTGGTGGGCCAAGTACGGAGCTGCTCAAGATTGCTGCCGCCATCATGGAGGCTTCTGACCAGACCGGCTCCATGTGCATGGTCTGTGGCGAGCTTGGGCAACTGGACCAGAGCCGCGGCTGGGTGCTGACTCTGTGCGAGAAGCACACGCAGGAGCGCGCGCAAAGAGACGGCGCTTATCCGGAATGCGATCTCCCGCCGGGCCCGACCTTCGATGAGGAGCTGTCAGCTGTATTGGAGAAGTCTGGTCGCGCGATCCGCTTCGTGAAGCCCCAAGAGCTCCTGGATGCGATGGGTGACATCCGCTATGACGCCGGACCTCTGAACCGAGCGCTCGACGAACCTGCCTTGGCCTTCATCCGCAACCCTGAGATGAATTCAGCCGATCTGATGCATGAATACAGAACCGCCATCCTTGACTTCATGCCCTTTGGAGATCTGAGCATCGATGCGGCTGAGACCGCTGCTCGCCTGTTCCATGAGTTCAACGTTCAACCCGCGGTTGCGGCGGCTTCACGCGCGAAGAAGGCCCAAGACGATGGATCGGTTGTTTTGTTCGTAGATATCGATGGGGTGATGCATCCCGACATGTCACCACCGGAGCATGAGTTCTCCTGCATTGAGGTGTTTGAGAGGGCGCTGAGCCCGTACAGGGAGCTCGACATTGTGATCACAGGCCGTAAAAGGCTCTCCATGGGGCTTGATCGGATTCGGTCCAGGTTCTCGGCTGAGTTTGCCAACAAGATCGTCGGTGTCACGCCCGATCTGTCCGGAGAAGAAGACGCAGCAGATCCAGAGTTGGAGCGTACCGTTTGGATGGCCAAGAACCGTTCGGCAACACCTGCACAGGAGAACAGGTGGATTGGTGTGGGGCCTCTGCGTGCGTTCTCAGGAGAAGAGCCGGTAGATCGAGTTCTTCTGGTCTCTCCTCAGGCTGGGTTTACCTATGAAGATGGGGCGCTGCTCCAGAGGGCGATTGAGGTCAAGCTGGAGGAGGCGAGGGCTTCCGGGGTGCTGCGTGGCTGAAGATCCTGCACTCCCCGCGCCTGCCAGGATCAGCATGACCGGCATGACCGGCATGACCGAGCGCGACCTGCTGACCGAGGCGCTACTGGTGTGCGACGAAGCCCCGCGCTTTGTCGCCACCCAGGAGATGCTCGCCCACCTGGGGGCTGCCCGCCCGGTCGACCTCGACTTGCTGCAGCTGGCCCTCACGGAGCCGATCCGCTTCTTCCTGGCCAACCGCAGCGCAGGCTTGCCTGAGATCGCACGCCAGTACGCCCAGTCCTTCTCCCGAATACGCCCCGTCCGAGAGCCTGGCAACGCAGCAGGCGAGTACGCCTGCAGGCTGTTTTTGTCGAAGAACGCAGCCCCGGATCACCTGTAAGACAGCGGAGTAAAGAATGTTTGCGGACAAGGATTTTGACGAGTTCGACCGAGAGAACGAGCATCGCCTGAAGCGGCTCTGGTTCGTCGGCGACCCCCACAACGACTTCAGCACTGTTGAGCTTGCGCTTGACCGTGCGCGCCAGAACGGCAGCAGCCCCCGATGGGTCATCCTTCTGGGTGATCAGGACCTGGTCGACCGGTCCCTGGCTAAGGTCACCGAACGCTTCAAGCGCATCCAGCCCAGCGTGAACGTAGCGTTCATTCCGGGTAACCACGACGCCGACACCCATGAGAAATGGTCGCTGATGATGGACTCGGGGGACGCCAAGCCACTTCATGGCCTGTCTGTTCACCTGGACGGCATCAACGTGGCCGGCTTGGGCGGCAACTTCCTCGGTCGGGTCTGGTACCCGCCGGCAGAGCCTGTCTTTCGCAACCGCGCCCAGGCGTTCGGTGGCCGTCCTGTTCGCCAGAAGCCGAGCCCGTCCCTCAGCGGAGCCATCTACCCCGACGAGGTCGCATCGCTGGCCAAGTTCCGCGCAGACATTCTGGTCACGCACGAGGCCCCTTCATGCCACCACCACGGGTGGGAGGTATTCGACGACTTGGCGCGCTCGCTCAGGGTCAAGCGACTGTTTCATGGACACACCCACGATGACAACTCAGCCGCTTTCAAACTGGAGCGCAACCGTATGGGCTTCGAGGTCGTGACGGTCAACTCGCGCAGCATCAAGAACGGCCTGGGCGAGATCGTCTATGAGTACGCCCCTGAGAGGGCTTGGCGAATGGAACAAAACAGAGACTGGGCAGCCCCATGAAGATTCTTCTTCTTTCAGATCTCCATATGGAGTTCAACGAGCCGCCGGGCATGAAGCTCTTCGGCGATGACCTGATCTATCAAGACGCTGATGTGGTGGTGCTCGCCGGCGACATCCACGGCGGATCCCGCGGCATCGATTGGGCCGGGAAGACCTTTCCGAAGTCCCTGCCGGTGATCTATGTTGCGGGCAACCATGAGTTCTACGGCAACGACATCGATTGGGGCTTGGATGACATGCGCTCTGTGGCCGAGTGCTACAGCCATGTCCACTTCCTGGAGAAGGATGCGGTCACGATCGGCGATGTCACGTTCCTGGGCACCACGCTCTGGACCGACTTCAGGATCTTTGGCGACGGTGAACATCTGCAGACAACGATGCGCGTGTCAAAGAGTTCGATCCGTGACTTTCACTCCATCTACAAGCCTTCTGCCGACAACAAACTTCGCAAGTTCGAGCCGCAAGATGCAGCAGCCTTGTTTGAGGAGAACAAGGCCTGGCTTGAGAGTGAGCTCGAAGGCCGCGATCCGCAAAAGACGGTGGTCCTGACGCACCATGCTCCGCACTGGAACTCAGTTCATGAGCGGTACCGGTTGGACGATGCCACCGGCGCCTTCGTTTCCGATCTCACCAGCTTGATGGGCCGGGCCAAGCTCTGGCTTCACGGGCACATGCACCATGCCATCGACTACACCGTCAACGGCACCAATGTGGTGGCTAACCCTCGCGGGTACAGACATCATGACTACTGGTGGGAGAACCGCGACTATGAGCCGGCATTCCTCATCGAGGTCTGAGATGCACGGCTTCACGGATCCAATGGTGTTCGACGACCTGATTGACGTTGAGGTCAGGGTCTTGAATGACTGCGAGTGGACCTATGGCCCGGCCACGGTGTTGCGCTGCGAAGTGGCTTCCGTCAAAGGGCCCACATCGGGCGCTCAGCTGGCGCCTGGGGTCAAACTCATCAAGGGCCGCATTTCTTCAGGGGGCACTCGCGCGCTGTGGTGCGTGTTGATCGATGCCGGCACCGTCTTTCACCTCAAAATGTCCAAGAAGATCGTCGATGCCTGCGCAACGGTTGACGAGGACTTCGAGGTCAAAGCATTGAACGACGCTGGTGGTGAAAAACAAGATGACTCAGGAGATTGATTGGCGGTTTCGCCTCATCGCAACACTGGTGGGGCCCCAAACCCCGCGGGTGCTCCGTCGCGCCCAGATCGCTGACCTGGTGCGTGAGGTCAAGTCTGGGTCCACGACCCTGCATGTACGTGAAGCCATCTCGGGGCTGCTCCATTGCAAGACCATCTCGGCGGTCGGCGATGACCTGTACATCAACCTGCGAACGCTGCCTTACGTGAGCGCCATAGAGGCGGCTCAAGTGATCCGTCCTGGCGCCGTTGTGTCGCTGCTCTCGGTCTTGGGGGAGTGCGGCTTCTTGAACAATCCCACGCGCATCGTCACTGCAGTCATCCCGCAAGACGATGAAGCCACTCCGATCTACGATGAAGTCCTCCACGGAGAGCATGAGTTCAGGTTCATGGGGCTGCCCAGCAGGTTCTTCCCCGTGAGCGATGAGGATGATCGCTACATGGCTCAGCAGGGTCGATTCTGTGCCGTGGCAAAGCCGGAACTGGCTCTGCTTCAGTGGATCTATTTGCTGGGCGCGCGCAGCCCCCAGCAGATCCCGATCCTGGGACCGATTCCATTTGATGTGGACTTCGAGATGCTGGACCTCGACCTGGTGCGGGAGCTTGCCGCTCGGCTCTCACTCTCTTCCCAGCTCGCTGCACTCGCCAAGAGATTTGCTTGATGACAGACGAAGTGGCCCAAGCAAAGTGCCCCGTTTGCGGCAGTCCCAACCTCAAGATTGGCGTCGCGGTCGTGAGCTATGAATTCATGTGAGAACGGGCTGACTTCAGTCACATCCACGGTGATGTGTGCACCGACTGCCATGGAGTCATCTTGTATATCTCCAACGCCGACCTGTACGTGGCGGCAAAGATTGCCTTCCGGACGGAGGTCCAAGCAGAAAAGTGACCTCAGGAAGCCTGGCTCATGCGCTCATCGCGGTGCGAGCCGCTTCAACCAGGAATCCGCTTCGGCTCAGGCCGTGGTTCTTGGCGTACTCGTCGATTCTTGCCAACACAAGCTTCGGCACAGTTATGTTGATCTTTTCGGCCGGCCCCAGGTATTTCTCGACGGGAACATCGATCACTGCCCAGACCCACCCGCAAACTCTGGGTTCGCCTGGTGAACTGACAGAGGGCGTGATGTCGGAATGGGCAAGCCGTCCTCGATCATGACCTCAACGTGTTGATCGATAGCTTCACGGGCGTTCTCCATAGCCTCGTCCATGCTATCGCCAGCCGAAAAGCACCCAGGAAGATCCGGAACGGATACACCCCACGCCGTGGTTTCTGTACCCGGTTCGATCGCGATGATGAATTTCATGGTGGGTCTCCCTCATCGAAGGCCGGCTTGCTTGAGCAGCTTGTACAGCAGGCCAACCCCAAGATCTTTCTTTGGATGCGGGACGCTGATGTGCCCTGGCTTTGCAGGGTGGACAAATATGTGGTGGATACCTTTGGAGCTTCTCAGCACCCAGCCATCTGCTTCCATCTGATTGATCAGGTTTTTGTCGCTAACGGTGATTGTTATAACCACCAGAAGGGCGCATGACAACCGATTCAGATGTGCAGCAAGGCGTATGAGTGTTCGACTGATGAAACGAATGTCCGATTCGCCGGACAAACTCAGGTAGGGCCGTACTCCCCCGCCATCGTCTCCCTGATTCGATCGGCAGCCCCACGCGCAGAGATCCCCAGGACCTCGTCCGTGATGACGACGCGCTGCCGAGAGGAATCCGTCCACCCTTTGTCAGCATCATCCAGGGCTAGCCAGGCAGAAGGCTCCCGACGTGACACGTCCGCGATGACCTGTTCGCCGCGCAGCAGATCGATGAACTGATCAGATTTCATCTCGCGGTGGAACGTCGCGCCCATGACCCGGTCTCGAAGGCCAGGCGGCAGACGTTTGGCTACTCCGTAGCAGCCGTAGGTCCGCACCCAGGACGTGCTCAGAACGATCTTTACATCAGGGTAGGGCGCCAGAAGGCTTTCAAGCAGGGGAGCGTGCTCGAAGAGGGTCAACCCTGGAGGACCCGCGTAGACACCTCGGCGTGGATGCCATGAGACGTTTTCGTGATGAAGTACCCCGTCATAGTCGACGTGCAAACCCTTGGTACTATGCCTCCGCGGGGTTTTGGGAGCGGAAGCATGCCAAACTCGGGTGCGTGTTTGACTGAACCCTGTCCTCGCAAGCGCCCTTCAGGCCCCGGTGGTGGAAACAAAGATCTCCAAACTAAAGATCCGCTCAGCCCTATCGAGATGGCGGCAATGTCCATGAGCGGCACCCCTTAGCCGGCGTTCACCAAGAGCTCGTTGCCACCGCCTGGCACGTCTTCCCCGCAAACCATCGGCCCGAACACGCGCACGTTGCTGCACCGGTTCGCAGCCAAGATGGACTTGATCTCCTCTCGGTGCCGCTCCAGCAGGACAGAAGACCTCAAGCCAGCAAAGGGAACATCGACCTCTGCGAAGTCCTATCACTCGTATTCAGGTTAGCTTCGTGCAAGCTCACTGACAGCGACTCAGGAGTGACCTCACGCGCGCTGACCATGACTTCATGGAGCTTGCCGCCAGATGTGGGTAAGCGGCCGGCCATCCCACTTTGACCAGGCATCAGTGTGGGATGCCGCTAGATCGGCTATTGGAGGTTCAGGATGCGCCGGGCACCGCTGAGCACTATCAGCGCAATGACTGCGCCAATTACGAGGTCAGGGTACGAGGAGCCCGGCCAAGCGACCAAAGCACCAGCGACTATCACCCCCGCGTTTGCGATCACATCATTCGCAGAAAAAATGTAGCTTGCCGTCATGTGGGCGCCCCGGTCCCGCTTCTTGGCTATCAGCACCAGGCAGGTGACATTGGCGATCAATGCGACCAGCCCGATACTCATAATAAACGTGGACGCCGGCTCACTTCCGTAATAGTCCGGCAAGCACCCTCTTGTCGAGATGACCGCAGGCGCCGACGATCGCGTCCACCATGAAACAAGCGGACGCTAATTTTGGAGTGCCCATCGCGGCACAAGAGCCTGCAAGAGCTGTCAGGCGGACCTATTCACCACAACTCAAGCGCGAGGTGGTCGCCCAGTGCCTGGTACCAGGGGCCTCGGTCTCGGCCGTGGCGATGAACCACCGCATCAACGCCAACGTCGTGCGCAAATGGCTGCCCCGCTATCGCGAGCACGGCGGTGAGACGGCGGTCACGATGCTGCCGGTGAACGTCACATCGGCAAGCCCAGCTGTGGGCCCCAAGCCTCGGTCACCGGAGTCGACCGCGCAGCGCGCGCCGATTGAACTGATCCTGGGCGATGCGACCGTGCGCCTGCCCGCTGGATTCGATCCTTCGGAGCTGCGCAGCATCGTGCAGGTCCTGGCGGCGCTGCGATGATCGGCCTGCCCGCAGGCACGCGGGTGTGGTTGGCTGCAGGACAGACCGACATGCGCAAAGGCTTTGACGGTTTGGCCACGCTGGCGCAAAGCGCGCTGACCCAGGATCCGTTCTCTGGCCACGTGTTCGTCTTCCGGGGCCGCCGCGGTGACATCATCAAACTGCTGTGGTGGGATGGTCAGGGCTTGTGCCTGTTCGCCAAGCGCCTGGAGAAGGGGCGCTTTGTCTGGCCGCAGGCCGACAGCGGTGCGGTGTCATTGACTCCGGCGCAGTTGTCCATGCTGCTCGAGGGCATCGACTGGAGAATGCCCACGCGCACCTGGCAGCCGCAGCGCGCGGCGTAGATCAGCCACATGCCGAGTTGCACGGAGTTGCGCTGAGTACCACCAGTTTCCCAATCGATTGACAGGGAAGATTCCTATGGCGGCCCCGCCCCCTGGCAGGCACAGTCATGCCCCATGACATTGGATGAACAGCAAGCGAGGATTGAGATGCTGACGGGCGCGCTGGCGCAGCGCGACGCTTCGCTCAAGATGGCGCATCTGACCATCGACAAACTCAAGCTGGAGCTGAGCTACCTGCGCCGCATGCAATACGGCCGCTCCAGCGAGAAGCTCGAGCACGACGGCCAGCTGGAACTGATGGATTCAGGCATGGCGCCAATGCCAGCCGCCAACGACCCATCTGCGCCCGATGTCGCCCCAATTGCCGAGGGCGGCAAGAAGCGCTCAGAGAAGTCCCGTCCCGGCCTGCGCGAACTGCCCGCGCACCTGCCGCGTCAGACCGTCGTGCACAACCCCGAGGGTGGGTGCAACTGTGCTGCGTGTGGCAACGGCCTGCGCGAGATCGGCCAGGATGTCTCGGAGGTCCTGGACTACGAACCGGGCAACTTCCTGGTGATCCGCCATGTACGCCCCAAGCTGGCCTGTGGCGGCTGCCAGAGCATCGTTCAAGCCGCAGCGCCGAGCCGTCCGGTGGATCGCGCTGTGGCCGGCGCCGGACTCATGGCCCATGTGCTGGTGAGCAAGTATGCCGATCACACGCCGCTCTACCGCCAAAGCCAGATCTTTGCGCGTGACGGCGTCGAGCTGGCCGTCTCCACCTTGAGCGACATCGTCGGCGCTGCCGCCTGGCTTCTCACTCCGCTGGCGCAAGCCATCGGCCGGTACGTTCTAAACGGCTCCAAGGTTCATGGCGATGACACGCCGATCCGGGTGTTGGGCGGTGCCAAGAACAAGGCCAGGACCGGCAGGCTGTGGGTGTATGTCCGTGATGACCGGGCCAGCGGCGAGACCGCCCCGGCAGCGGTCTGGTTTCAGTACTCAGCAGATCGCAAAGGCGAACATCCAAGGCGTCACCTTCGAGATTTCGAGGGCATCCTGCAAGCGGACGCGTACAGTGGGTATGACCGCCTGTTCGAGGACGGGCGCATCGTGGAGGCGGCTTGTTGGAGCCACGCGAGGAGGAAGTTCTACGACATCCACGAGCAGCAGCGCAAGCTGCCCGGCACCGTGGCGCACGAGGCCTTGCAACGCATTGCGGCCATCTTTGCGATCGAGGCCGATATCCAGGGCCAACGGCCCGAGGAGCGAATGCGCCAGCGTCAGCTACGAACTCGACCAGTACTGGATGAATTGCAGCGCTGGCTGGTTGCCACATTGACAGAGATATCGGCCAAGTCGCCCATGGCACTGGCCATCGGCTACGCGATGAGCAATTGGCGGGCGTTGATCCGGTTCGTCGATGACGGGCGCATGGAGGCACACAACAACATTGCCGAGCGGGCCCTGCGTGGGGTGACCATCGGGCGCAAGAATTACCTGCACCTTGGCTCGGACAGCGGCGGGGAGCGCGCTGCCGTGATCTACAGCCTGCTGGGCACGGCCAAGCTCAATGGTTTGAATCCGAGGGCCTATCTGCGCCACGTGCTCGACCGCATCGCCGAGCACCCGATCAACCGCATTGATGAGTTGCTGCCCTGGGCCGTGGCCGGCCAGATCAACACGGCCATTGCGGAGCAACGCCTGGCCGCCTGAGCGGGCGGTGCCATTGGCACAATATCGGTCATGGCCGATCCCAAGTTGATTGAGGCGCTGTCAAATGCCAGCAGCCTTGAGTTGTTCGAACTCTCCAACATCATCGATCGACTGCTGGCCGATCCCAGGCGCATCGTCGCGACGCTCAACAAGCTCAACCTGGGCAAATCGGTGCGGTTCATGGACTGGCGTACCGGAGAAATGCGGGTCGGCAAGGTCATGGCGATCAAGGGCGACCAAGTCACGGTGCATGAGGATGGCACGCGATCGCAATGGAAGCTCAGCTATGCCGGCATAGACCCGGGCGAGAACGAGGAGCGCCTTGAAGGCGCGCTGCCCCCAACCAGTGAACCGCGAAAACACAAACCCGGGCGCGACGACTTCCGCCGCGGCGACAAGGTCTCCTTCACCGACAAGTACCTGCAGCCCCAGGTCGGGACCATCGCACGCATCAACCAACGCACGGCTTCCGTCGACTGCGAGGGTGGTAGCAGTTGGCGCGTGCCCTTCGCCATGCTGCACCACGTCATGGATATCTGACTTGCACGCAACTGGCCGTCAACTACGGTATCGATCGGACTATTACTCACTTCCCACAACTGCCCGCCGAACGTAAGCGACCGGCGAACTCATCTTGAATGACCTGCCGTGGTTGAGCACGATCGTGTGCACGCAAGAGAACGTGGACACGATGCTCAAAGACCCTCAGACAC
>JGI24115J20150_1000444_pt1 | contig 16699 bp, 18 predicted proteins | sample Subbioar_CSW14AB_FD_20150 | JGI IMG/M metagenome (IMG submission 20150)
GCCTGCTGGCCTTTCACGACCGCTTCCTGCTGCGCGTGCCGGTGCAGCCGGTGGACGACGCCCACTTCGATGCCCTGCTGACCACCGACGCCAAAGCCGCCACCGCGCCGCCGGCCAGCCTGTCCCTGGCCGATCTGCACGCCGTGCGGGCGGCCGCTGCCACCGTGGCGCTGGGGGATGAAGCCCGCGCCCTGCTCCACACCGCCCGCGAACACGCCGCCCGGACCGCCCAACCGGTGTCCGACCGCCGCTGGCGCCAGCTGGTGGCCCTGCTGCAGGTGCAGGCGGCCAGCCGGGGGGCGGTGGCGGTCGATGCCTGGGACCTTTGGCTGCTGCCCTTCGTGCTGGCCCACGAACCGGCCTCGGTGCCGGGCTGGACCGAGCTGTTCATGCAGCGGGTGGCGCAGGCCGGGCCCCTGCCCACCGACGGCCTGGCGCGTGCGGTGCAGGCCTTCGAACAGCAGCTCGACATCGAACGCCGCGCGCCGGCCGACGCCCAGGACGACAGCGCCGGCAAGCTCGCCCTGGCCAAGGCCATCGCCGGCCCCGAGGCCGGCCAGAACGAGCTGGTGCGCATCACCAGCGAGCGGGCGCACCGGCGCTACAGCCCGGTGCACATCGCAGCCCGCACCCGGCAGTGCGACGAACTGCTGGGCCAGCTCGAACCGCTGCTGGCCCAGGTGCAGGCCACGGCCGACACGGTGCTGGCCGCCGCGGCCGCGCACGACTGGCTGCCGCCGTCGTGGCGGGTGCACATCGGGGCGGTGCACCAGGAGCGGCTGCAGCGGCTGCAGGCCTTGTGCGCTGCGCTGCGGACCCACCGCGACGGCTTCGCCTCGCTGCCGGTCGACCACCAGCTGCCACCGACCGAACCCGCCCCCGTGGCATGGACGGCGAACTGAACCCTGCCGACAGGCCCTGGCACCGGCTGGATGCCCTGCCGCGCGAGCTGTGGCGGTGGGCGGTGGTGTGCAGCAGCGGCCAGCCCGAACAGCGGCTGCCCGACCTGGCCCGCTGGCGCCAGGCCCTGCTGGACGGTGCCCAGCCCCCGCACGACGCCGACCTCGGCGACCCCGATGCCAGCCGGGCCCTGCGCCCCCTGCTGGCCGAACTCGAACTCACCGCCCTCACCCAGGGCAGCGAACCGCTGTCGCTGCAGGTGCTGCAAAGCCTGCTCTGGCACCTGGACAGCCTGATCGACCGCACCCCGGACACCCCCCGGGCCGAGGCGATCGAACGCATGACCGCCGAATTCCGGGACAGCTGGGACCTGCAGCGCAAGGGCTGGGACGAGGTGCTGGCCCTGATGCAGTCGCTGGGTGATCTGGCCCGCCTGCGCTGGGACGAGCTGCAGGGCCAGCTCAGTCGGCGCGAATGGCAGGAAGCGCGGCGCATCGGCGAGGTGCTGCAGCGCCTGCCCCGGCTGACCACCTTCATCGACGGTGTCGGCCGCCGGCGTACCGAAGCCCGCCTGCCGCCGGCACCCCAGCCCCGGCCGGACCCGCTGCCGCACACCGGCGCCGCGCGCCACCCGGCCGACGAGCAGGAGCGGCGCCCCGAGCCGCAGTCGGTCGACGGGGTGCGCCGCGCGCGCGACCTGGCCCGCATGACCGGCACCGAGAGCCTGAACCTGACCCACCCGGCCCTGCGCCGGCTGTGGCGCGCCCGCTTTGCCGAAGCCCAGCTGCAGAGCTACGACGACCGCGCACCCCACCCCAGACAACGCCCGCTGCCCCGCCCCGAACCGCAGGCCCGCCGGCCGCAGCCGGCGCCGGCCGGGCGCGGGCCGATGATCGTGTGTCTGGACACCTCGGGCTCCATGCGTGGCGCACCCGAAAACGTGGCCAAGGCCTGCGTGCTGCAGGCCCTGCGCAGTGCCCACGCCGGGCAGCGCGGCTGCCGGCTGCTGGCCTTCGGCGGACACGACGAACTGCTGGAGCGCGAACTGGCGCTCAGCGCCGACGGGCTGGAGCGCCTGCTGGACCTGATGGGCCAGAGCTTCGACGGCGGCACCGACGTGCAGACCCCGCTGGAGGTGGCCATCGACCGGGTGCAGGACACCGGCTGGGAAGACGCCGACATCCTCATCGTCAGCGACGGCGAATTCGGCGTCACCCACACCATGCTGGCCCGCCTGCGCGACGCCAAGGCCCGGCTCGGCCTGCGGGTGCACGGCATCCTCATTGGCGACCGCGAGACGGTGGGCCTGGCCGAGGTCTGCGACACCCTGCACTGGGTGCGCGAATGGCGCCGTCACGCCACCGGCGGCACCGTGGTCGGTGACGACTTCTCGCCGGTGCACAGCGTCAGCCTGACCGCCCTGTATTTCCCCAACGCCATCCGGCGCACGCCATCTGCGTGACACTTCACCCTTTTTCGCCACGACCCCAGGAGACTTCACCCATGTTCCGCACCGCCATCGCCGGCAGCCTGCCCAAACCCCACTGGCTCGCCGAGACCGAAAAACTCTGGCCGCAATGGAAGACCCAGGGCCCCGAACTGCTGCAGGCCAAGGCCGATGCCACCCTGCTCTGGATCAAGGCCCAGGAAGACGCCGGCCTGGACGTGATCGGTGACGGCGAGCAGGCGCGCCAGCACTTCGTGCACGGCTTTGTCGAACAGGTCGAGGGCATCGACTTCGAGAACAAGGTCAAGATGGGCATCCGCAACAACCGCTACGACGCCATGGTTCCGCAGGTGGTGGCCCCGCTGCGCCTGAAGGGCCGCGTGCACGCCTTCGAAGCGCAGCTGGCCCGCAAGCACACCAGCAAAAAGCTCAAGTTCACCCTGCCCGGGCCCATGACCATCGTCGACACCGTGGCGGACCGTTTCTACGGCGACAAGTTCAAGATGGCCATGGCCTTCGCCGAGCTGCTGAACCAGGAAGCCCTGGCCCTGCAGGCCGACGGCGTGGACATCATCCAGTTCGACGAACCGGCCTTCAACGTCTACATGGAAGAAGCCGCCGACTGGGGCGTCAAGGCCCTGGAACGCGCCGCACAGGGCCTCACCTGCACCACCGCCGTGCACATCTGCTACGGCTACGGCATCGAGGCCAACGTGAAATGGAAAGAGACCCTGGGTGACCAGTGGCGCCAGTACGAGAAGGTGTTCCCCGCACTCGCCGCCAGCAGCATCCAGCAGGTCAGCCTGGAGTGCTTCCATTCGCACGTGCCGCCCGAGCTGATGGCGCTGCTGAAGGGCAAGGACGTCATGGTCGGCGTGATCGACGTGGCCAGCAACGAGATCGAGACCCCGGAGCAGATCGCCGACACCATCGGCCTGGCGCTGAAGTACGTGCCGCGCGAACGGCTGATCGCCTGCACCAACTGCGGCCTGGCCCCCATGAGCCGCGAAGTGGCCATGGCCAAGCTGGAAGCGCTGGCCCAGGGCGCCGAGCTGGCGCGCCAGCGTTACGGCAGCTGACATGGCGGCCCATCGGGAACTGCCACAGGGCGATCCGGCCGAGGTCGGGCTGTGCCCCGACCGCACGCGGGCGCTGGTGCAGGTGTTCCAGCGCGAGGTCGACCGGGGTCGCCTGCCCGGCGCGGTGCTGATGCTGGGCCGCCGCGGCCGGGTGGTACTGCACGAGGCCGTGGGCCGGCTGGCCCCCGGTGGCCCGGCCATGGCGCCGGACGCGCTGTTCCGCATCTACTCCATGACCAAGCCCATGGTGTCGGTGGCGGCCCTGATGCTGGTGGAACAGGGGCGCCTGTCGCTGGCCGATCCGGTGGCCCGGCACCTGCCGGCCTTTGCCCATACCCCGGTGCTGCTGGAAACGCCGGAGGGCGTGCAGCTGCAGGCCCCGGTGCGTCCCCCCACGGTGCAGGACCTGCTGCGCCACACCGCCGGACTGACCTATGAATTCCTCGGGGCATCGCGGGTGCAGCGCCTGTATGCCGAGGCCAACATCGGCTCGCGCCAGCGCAGCAACGCCGAATTTGCGGAGGCGCTCGCCGCCATCCCGCTGTTCTGCCAGCCCGGCAGCCGCTGGGCCTACAGCCGTGCCACCGATGTGCTGGGCTGCGTGATCGAGGCCGTCACCGGCCAGACGCTGGGGCGCCATCTGCAGCAGGTGCTGCTCGATCCGCTGGGCCTGCACGACACCGCCTTCGCGGTCCCGGCGGGCGAGCATGGCCGCATTGCCGAACCCCTCGCGCAGGACCCGGACGGCGGCATCAACATGCGGCTCTTTGACCCGCGCACCGCCCCTGCGCTGGAGAGCGGCGGCGGCGGGCTGGTGTCGACCGCGCGCGACTACGCCCGGTTCCTGCAATGCCTGGCCGGCGGGGGGGCGCTTGACGGTGTTCGCCTGCTCGGGCCGCAGACGCTGCGGTTTGCCATGGCCGACCACCTGGGGCCCATCCGGGCCGAAGCGAACGATGCCCTGCTGCCCCCCGGCCACGGCTTCGGCCTGACCATGGCGGTGCGCACCGCAGCCGGCGAAGCACTGATGCCGGGCTCGGTGGGCACCAACCACTGGAGCGGCATTGGTGGCACCAGCTTCTTCATCGACCCGGCCCAGGACACCTGGGGCATCTTCCTGGCCCAGGCGCCCAACCAGCGCGAGGAATACCGCCTGCTGTTCCGCACGCTGGCCTATGCGGCCCTGACCGACTGAAGCGGGCGGCGGGCCGCCTCAGTCGGCGACGATCGGCCCCTGGGTGCCGGCGTCGGTGTCGCGCCACACGTCCTCGCCCACCAGGCGGCGGTCGCCCTGCACGGTGAACATCACCGGCCCGCGGCGGAACACCAGCGCGCCGTCGCTGCGCCGGGCCTGGACCTGGCTGGTCGTCCACCCAGACCCGCTCGTTGCCGTCGATGCGGATGCGGGCCACCGGGCGCCCGTCGTCGTGCCGGGCCAGCCAGCGCCCCGCGTACGGCGTGACGGGCTGCCCCGCCTTGAAGCCGGCGCGTTCGTTCTCGGCCCGGCTGCGGCGGATGTCGCAACCCTGCAGCTCGCTCATCTGGGTGCAGCCGGCGCGTTCGAGCTGGCGCGCGTAACCCGGGTCGATGGCCTGGGCCGGGACGGCCAGCAGCGCGAGCAGCAAGGGCAGGAATGCTTTCATGGCGGGCTCCAGCGGAAAAACATCGGGTAGACCTTCTCGACCACCGGGCCATTGAAGTCCCAGGCCAGGCACTGGCCCAGGTGCGCCGGCGGACGCCCGTCGGCCGGCGGCGCGAACGAGGCGGAGCGGGTCTGGAAGGCGGCGGTGGCCAGGTTGAACAGCAGCTCGCGCAGGTGGGTGCAGCCCTGCACGCCGCCCAGGTGACGCTGGATGGTCTGGCGCCAGCCCCGGCCCAGCGTCTCGCCCACCATGCGCTGCATCGGTGCCATCGCCTGCGGGCAGGGGTCGTGCGGGTGGCTGTCCATGGCCACGTCGATGGCCCGGATCACCATGGCCTCGTCGAAGGTGACCCGCAGCCGCATGTGGTGGATGGCTTCGTGCGGCTGCCACTGGCCTTCGCCTTCGATCTCGAAGGCATGGGGCTTGCTGTCGTGCAGCTCGCCTTCGATGTCCCACAGGCCGTCGTCGCGGCGGAAGCCCTGGTAGGTGACGCGGCGGGTGTGCATGGGGGTGCGCGGGGCGGGTTCGGGCAAGGGCAAGGCAGGTCTCCGGAAAGCTGATGTCACGATTGTCCGTGCAGTGCCGACAGGCGGCTGGCACACTGGCGTCCGACCCAAAATCCCCGGAGACAGGCCATGGCGCACGACCACGATCATCACCCCCACGACCACTCCCACGACGGCCACGACCTCGGCCACGAGGACGCCGCGCCGGCCTGGAAGCACGACGGCGTGCGGGTGATCCCGGGCAACCAGCTGGATGGCAATGTGCCCTCCACTCCGGGCATGGACCGCAAGGCCGCCATCAATTTCGCCCGGGTGGGGGCCCAGAAGCTGTGGGCCGGCACCGTGACCATCCACCCGGACGCCAAGACCGGCGCCCACCACCACGGGCCGCTGGAGAGCGTGATCTATGTGGTCAGGGGCCGCGCCCGCATGCGCTGGGGCGAGCGGCTGGAGTTCACCGCCGAGGCCGGCCCGGGCGACTTCATCTATGTGCCGCCGTATGTGCCGCACCAGGAGATCAATGCCAGCCCGACCGAGGTGCTGGAGTGCGTGCTGTGCCGCAGCGACGGCCAGGCGGTGGCGGTCAATCTGGACATCAAGCCGGTGGAAAAGCCGCAGACGGTGCTGTGGGTCGACCCCACCCACCCCACCGGCGGGGTCTGATCGGGCGGCCTGCTCGACGCGTCAGTCGCCCTGGAAGCCGCCGGCGCGGCAGGTGACCACCAGCGTGTCGCGCCAGCCGAAGCCCTCCGGGTCCAGCGGCTGGATGGGGGTGCTCTCGTGGATGACGCGGGCATCGTCCAGCAGCAGCAGCGACCACGGCTCGCGCAGCGTGAAGCGCTGGCCGGCCGGGCCTTCAGCCTCGAACACCCGGCTCTCGCCGCCCTTGATGGCGTACCGGCCCACGAGAAACACCGCGACCAGGTCCACGCCGTCGCGGTGGGCGCCCTCAGGCGTCGGGCGGCCGATGCCGTCGGTGGTGTCGATGCGGAACGGATGCGCCTCCACAAACCAGGGACGGGCACCGCGCAAGTTGCTGGCGGCCTCGCCCAGCCGCTGCAGCAGGCGCTGCCACAGCGGTTGCGCCACCTGCTGCGGCTCCATGGGCTCGAACCAGCGCTGCATCCCGCCGTGCAGCGCGTTGTATTCCAGCGGCTGCCAGTGCGCCCGGTGAGGCACCTGGCGGACCTGCGGGCCGTCCACCACGAAGCAGCTGTGGCGGCGCTTGCGGTAGCGCCCGCCGTCCTTCAAGTAGGCGTCGGGCAGCAGCCGGTCCCAGGGCGCGGTCAGGGCCTCGAAATCGGCCGGGTCGGCCTGCAGCCACTGCGCCACACCGGCGGCGTCCATCAGGGCGAATCCCTGCTGCTGCAGGGCATGGGCCATGTCGGCCGGGGACACGTACGGCGGCTTGAATTCCTGGGTCATGGGGCGGCAGTGTAGCCCCGGGAAATACCGGTTGCCGCCACCCGGTGACGATGGCCCAATGTCTCCCCGCACTCACCGTAGACACCATGGCCGACACCCTGAACGAGCAAGCACCGGAACCCTCGGGCCGAGGCCCTTCGGTGTTCGACCTGAAGCTGGCCGACCTGCGCGCCGCCGACCCGCTGCGCTGGCTGGCCGCCGGCTGGCGCGACTTCATCCGCTGCCCGCGCATCGGCCTGTTCTACGGCCTGTGCTTCTTCCTGATGGGCCATGCGCTGCTGGCGGTGTTCCGCTCGGCACCGGCCTATGTGCTGGCACTCTCGGCCGGCTTCCTGCTGATGGGTCCCTTCCTGTGCCTGGGCCTGTACGACGCGAGCCGGGCGCTGGAACAGGGCCGCCGGCCCTCGCTGCGCGCCTCGCTGATGGCCTGGCGGCCGATGCTGGGCACCATGGCCATCTTTGCCGGCGTGCTGCTCATTCTGGAAATGTTGTGGGGCCGGGCATCGCTGGTGGTGTTTGCGGTCACCTTCAACACCATGCCCGATGCGGCCCACCTGCTGCAGCAGCTGTTCAGCCGCGAGAACATCGAGTTCCTGATCACCTACACGCTGGTGGGCGGGCTGTTCGCCGGGCTGATCTTCATCACCAGCGCCATCAGCATCCCCATGATCCTGGACCGGCAGTCCGATGCGGTGTCGTCCGGCCTGACCAGCATCCGCGCCAGCCTGCAGAACCCGGGTGTGATGCTGTGGTGGGGCGCGCTCATCACGCTGCTGGTCGGACTGGCCATGCTGCCCTGGTTCGCCGGCCTGTTCGTGGCCGGCCCGGTGGTGGGCCATGCCACCTGGCACGCCTACCGGCAGATCGTGCCGGCGGCCTGACCGGGCTTTTGGCGTCAGGCGTTCACGTCCACCACCAGCCGGCCGCGCACCTGCCCGGCCAGGATGTCGTGCCCGGCCTGCACCGCCTCGGCCAGTGAAATGGCGCGGGTCATGGCGGCCAGTTTCGGCCGGTCGATCAGGCGGTCCAGCGCGGCCCACGCGGCCTCGCGCCGGGCCATGGGCGCCATGACGCTGTCGATGCCGAACAGCGTGACGCCGCGCAGGATGAAGGGGGCCACGCTGGCCGGCAGGTCCATGCCCTGGGCCAGGCCGCAGGCCGCCACCGCCCCGCCGTAGCGGGTGCTGGCGCAGGCATTCGCCAGGGTGTGGCTGCCCACCGAATCCACCACGCCGATCCAGCGCTCCTTCTGCAGCGGCTTGCCCGGGGCCGAGAGGGTGGCGCGGTCGATGACGTCGGCCGCACCCATCGAACGCAGGTAGTCGGCCTCGGCCGGGCGGCCGGTGGAGGCCACCACGGTGTGGCCCAGCGCGGCCAGCAGCGCGATGGCCACGCTGCCCACACCACCGCCGGCGCCGGTCACCAGCACCTCGCCGCTGCCGGCGGCCACGCCGCGCGCGGCCCAGTGGTCCTGCAGGGCCTGCACGCACAGCATGGCGGTGTAGCCGGCGGTGCCGATGGCCATGGCGTCGCGTTCGCTGAAGCCGGCCGGCAGGGCCACCAGCCAGTCGCCCTTGACGCGGGCCTTCTGCGCCAGCCCGCCGGGGTGCGTCTCGCCCACGCCCCAGCCGTTGAGCACCACCCGGTCACCGGGCTTGAAGCGCGGGTGCTGGCTGTCGGTCACGGTGCCGGCGAAATCGATGCCCGGCACCATGGGGAACTTGCGCACCACCGGCGAACGGCCGGTGATGGCCAGGCCGTCCTTGTAGTTGATGGTCGACCAGGCCACCTGCACCGTCACGTCGCCCTCGGGCAGGCTGGATTCGTCGAGCTCGGTCAGGTCGCAGCGGTAGCCGCTCTCGGGCTGGGTGATCTGCAGGGCTTTGAACATGCGTGTCTCCGGGGGTGGTCAGGGTTGATCGTCGGTGCGCTCGGGCGGGTCGTTCCAGAGCCGCCAGGTCAGCCAGGCACCGATCAGGCTGTTGGTCAGGGCCAGCAGGCCCACAGCCAGGGCCAGGCCGGTCGGCGGCTGCCGGGTCTGGATGAGGAAGCTCATGAAGGACGCCAGGGCGTTGAAGCCGAACGCGAGCCAGAACAGCGGCTTGCGCGGTTGCCACAGGCGCCGGAAGGCGTCGGTGAAGAAGTTCATCCCGTCATTGTGGCGCCGCAGCCTTCTCCTGCTCCTGCAGCAGGCGCCACATCACCTTGCCGCTGCCGCTCTTGGGCAGGGCCGGCACGAACTGCACGCTCTTCGGGCATTTGTAGACCGCCATGTGTTCGCGGCACCAGTCCAGGATGTCCTGCTCGCTCACGCCCTGCGCGTCCTGCCGCAGCACCACCACCGCCTTCACGCTCTCGCCCCGGTAGCTGTCGCGGGTGGCGATGACGCAGGCCTCGGCGATGGCCGGGTGGCGGAACATGAGCGCCTCGACCTCGGCCGGCCAGACCTTGAAGCCGCTGGCATTGATCATGCGTTTTAGCCGGTCGGTGATGAAGAAGTAGCCGTCTTCGTCAACCCGCCCCAGGTCGCCGGAGCGGAAGAAGCGCTTGCCCTCGAAGGTGATGAAGGCCGCCTCGGTGGCTTCCGGGCGTTTCCAGTAGCCGTCGAACACCTCGGGGCCGTGGATGATGATCTCGCCCGCCTCGCCCTGCGGCATTTCCTGCAGCGTCTCGGGGTCGATCACGCGGGCGTCGGTGCTCATGAACGGGATGCCCAGGCACTGCTGCCGGGGCGCATCGGGCGGGTTGCTGTGCGAGGGCGCGGCGGTCTCGGTCAGGCCATAACCTTCGGAGTAGCGCAGGCCGAACTGGTCGAACAGGCGCTGGGCCACCGCCGCCGGCATGGCCGCGCCGCCACCGCCGATGTAGACCAGACTGGAGAGGTCGTACTGGCTGAAGTTCGGGCTGGCCAGCAGGTCGATCACCATGGTGGGGATGTTGGTCCAGCTGGTCACCCGCCAGCGCGAAATGAGGCGACCGGCCAGCTCGCGGTCCCAGCGCGGCATCAGCACCACGGTGGCGCCGCCATACAGGCAGGCGTGCATGCCGGTCACCATGCCGGTGATGTGAAACAGCGGCACCACCACCAGCGCCACCGTCTCGGGCGAGGCATTGCCCCACAGCGTGCTGGCCACCGCGTTGTGCATGAGGGTGCGGTGCGGGTGCATGCAGCCCTTGGGCAGGCCGGTGGTGCCGCTGGTGTAGGGCAGCACCGCCAGGTCGTCCGGGCGGCGGTTGTGGACCGTCAGCGGGTCGGCACAGGCCAGCGCCTGCGACCAGTCGGTCACGGTGCCCCGGGTCAGCGTCGGCGGCGCATGGCGGCTGCCCAGCCACTCCTGCCAGGCGGGCGGCACGTCGGCCTGCGGCCCCATGGCGTCGGCATAGTGGCTCACCACCATGTGCTGCAGGCGGTCGGTCTCGGGCAGGGCGGCGTCGGCCCGGGCCAGCTCGGGGGCCAGGTCGGCGGCGCAGATCGCGACCCGTGCGTCCGGGTCGGTGATGTAGTGCTGCAGCTCGTCGGCCTTGTTCATGGGGTTGACCGGCACCACCACCGCATTGGCGCGCAGGATGGCGAAATGCGCCACCACCCACTGCGGACAGTTCTGCATGTAAAGGATGACCCGGTCGCCGTCCTGCACGCCGACGGCCCGCAGGTGGGCGGCCAGCCGCTCGGCCTGCTGCTGCAGGTCGGCGTAGGTGGTGCTGCGGTCGAAGAAGACCAGCGCCGGCTTGTCCGGGTAGCGCAGTGCGCTGACCTCCAGGTTGGTCCACAGGGAGGTGGCCGGGGGTCTCAGGCTGTGCGGCAGGCGCTTGGGCCAGACGCGGTGGTGGGCGCGGGTGGGCTGGGGGGCGGTGCTCATGCGCGGTCTCCTGCTGTCGTTGTCGTGGGGCCACGGGGCGGCCTTCTCCAGCATACGGCGACCCGTATTCGACCGCATCCGGCGCGTGTCACGGTCGGGACCGTGGCATGGAAACTGCATGGGAAGACCAGCGGAACCGACACCACACGGATGGTTTCATACGCGTTTTGCATACCGGATCAAGGAAACCCCCGCCCGCAAGGCGCGGGCGCCGCACTATAGTCGCGGTCGGTTTCCACCCATCAGGTGGCATGACCGGGGTTGTCCGGGCCCCCATCCCTGCCCGGCTTTCGTTTCGATCACACGACGGAGAACTCATGAAAAAACACGTACTCACCCTCGCGCTGGCCCTGGCGGCCACCGGCGCCATGGCCCAGGCCAATGACACGCTGGCCAAGATCAAGGCTTCCGGTACCGCCACCATGGGCGTGCGCGATTCGTCCGGGGCCCTGTCCTACACCCTGGGCGATGGCAAGTACGCCGGCTACCACGTGGAAATCTGCCAGCGCGTGCTGGCCGATGTGCAGAAACAGCTGGCCCTGCCCAAGCTGGAAGTGAAGTACCTGTCGGTCACCTCCCAGAACCGCATCCCGCTGGTGCAGAACGGCACCGTGGACATCGAGTGCGGCTCCACCACCAACAACCTGGCCCGCCAGCGCGATGTGGCTTTCGCCGTGACCACCTATGTCGAGGAAGTGCGGATCGCCACCAAGGCCGCATCGGGCATCACCAGCATCGCCCAGCTCAACGGCAAGAAGGTCGCCACCACCACCGGCACCACCTCGGTGCAGCTGCTGCGCAAGCACGAGCGCGGCGCCGGCGTGAACTTCGAGGAAGTGTTCGGCAAGGACCACGCCGAGAGCTTCCTGCTGCTGGAATCCGGCCGTGCCGATGCCTTCGTGATGGACGGCCAGATCCTGGCCGGCAACATCGCCAAGTCCAAGGCCCCTGGCGACTTCCAAGATCGTGGGTGAAGGTGCTGTCGGTCGAGCCGATCGCCATCATGATCCGCAAGGACGACCCGGCCTTCAAGAAAGCCGTGGACGACAGCATCAAGGCCATGATGAAGTCGGGCGAGATCGCCAAGCTCTACGACAAGTGGTTCGTGCAGCCGATCCCGCCGTCCAACACCCGCGTGGGCCTGCCCGCCACCGAAGCCACCAAGGCTGTCTGGGCCACCCCCAACGACAAGCCGGTGGAAGAGTACGCCAAGAAGTGATGGCGGCCTGATCAGGCCCGCCTGAACGGAACCCCGCAGCGAGACCCGCCTGCGGGGTTTCTGCTTTGAAACCCGAATGCAACACAACAACATGGTGACGACATGAATTGGGACTGGCAGGTATTCCTGACCGATGACGGCAGCGGCCGCACCTACCTGGAATGGATGATGGAAGCCTGGGGCTGGACGCTGTCCGTGGCCGCCTGGGCCTGGGTGGTGGCCATCCTCATGGGCACCCTGGTCGGCACGCTGCGCACGCTGCCCGACAGCCCCTGGCTGGTGCGGCTGGCCAACGCCTGGGTCGAGCTGTTCCGCAACATTCCCCTGCTGGTGCAGATCTTCCTGTGGTACTTCGTGCTGCCCAAACTGTTTCCGGTGATGCAGCAGCTCTCCGGCTTCGTGCTGGTGGTGCTGGCGCTGGGCTTCTTCACCTCGGCCCGCATTGCCGAACAGGTGCGGGCCGGCGTGCAGGCCCTGCCGCGTGGCCAGCGCTACGCCGCCATGGCCATGGGCTTCACCACCGGTCAGGCCTACCGCTACGTGATCCTGCCGATGGCCTTCCGCATCATCCTGCCGCCGCTGACCAGCGAGTCCATGAACCTGCTGAAGAACTCGTCGGTGGCCTTTGCGGTGTCGATTGCCGAACTCACCATGTTCGCCATGCAGGCCCAGGAAGAAACCTCGCGCGGCATCGAGATCTACATCGCGGTCACCGCCCTGTACGCCATCTCGGCCTTCGCGGTGAACCGTGTGTTCGCCTTCATCGAGCGGCGTGCCCGCGTTCCCGGCCTGATCGTGGCCGGCCAGACCGGCGGAGGCCACTGACATGGGCGGACTCGACCTTGCCTTCTTCAACTGGGACGTCTTCAGCAAGTTCGTGCTGAGCGGCCTGTGGTTCAGCGTGCAGCTGACCATCGTGGCCACCATCGGCGGCATCCTGCTGGGCACCGTGCTGGCGCTCATGCGCCTCTCGGGCAACCCGATCCTGGCCATACCGGCCACCATCTATGTTAACGGCATGCGCAGCATCCCGCTGGTGATGGTGATCCTGTGGTTCTTCCTGCTGGTGCCCACCCTGATCGGCCGGCCCATCGGGGCCGAGATGTCGGCGGTGATCACCTTCATCGCCTTCGAGGCGGCGTACTTCAGCGAGATCATGCGGGCCGGCATCCAGTCAATCCCCCGCGGTCAGGTGTTCGCCGGACAGGCGCTGGGCATGACCTACAGCCAGAACATGCGTCTGGTGGTGCTGCCGCAGGCCTTCGCAACATGCTGCCGGTGCTGCTGACCCAGACCATCATCCTGTTCCAGGACACCTCGCTGGTCTATGCCATCGGCGCCTACGACATGCTCAAGGGCTTCGTGACCGCCGGCAAGATCTATGGCCGCCCCGAAGAGGTCTACCTGATTGCCGCAGTGGTGTACTTCGCCATCTGCTTTGCACTGTCGTGGATCGTCAAGCGGCTGCAGGCCCGCCTCGCCATCATTCGTTAATCGGTGAACAACATGATTGAAATCAAGAACGTCTCCAAGTGGTACGGCCCGGTGCAGGTGCTCAACGACTGCTCGGTGTCCATCAACAAGGGCGATGTGGTGGTGGTGTGCGGCCCCTCGGGTTCGGGCAAGTCCACGCTCATCAAGACCGTCAATGGCCTGGAGCCCATCCAGAAGGGCGAGATCTTCGTCAACGGCGTGGCGCTGCACGACCCCAAGACCAACCTGCCGCAGCTGCGCAGCCGGGTCGGCATGGTGTTCCAGCACTTCGAGCTGTTCCCGCACCTGAGCGTGACCGAAAACCTCACCATCGCCCAGGTCAAGGTGCTGGGCCGCAGCGCCGACGAAGCCAAGGTGCGTGGCCTGAAGATGCTGGAGCGCGTCGGCCTGATGGCCCACAAGGACAAGTTCCCCGGCCAGCTCTCCGGCGGCCAGCAGCAGCGCGTGGCGATTGCCCGCGCGCTGTCGATGGACCCGGTGGTCATGCTGTTTGACGAACCCACCTCGGCGCTCGACCCGGAAATGGTCGGCGAGGTGCTGGATGTCATGGTCAACCTGGCCAAGGAAGGCATGACCATGATGGTGGTCACCCACGAGATGGGCTTTGCCCGCAAGGTGGCCAACCGGGTGATCTTCATCGACGTGGGCGGCCACATCCTGGAGGACTGCTCCAAGGAAGAGTTTTTCGCCCACCCGGAAAACCGCCAGCCGCGCACCCAGGACTTCCTCTCCAAGATCCTGGGCCACTGAGTCCTGCCCATGCGTCTGGCGGTCTGGCTCCTGTCGGCGCTGCTGTGCACGGCCACAGCGGTGCAGGCCGAGGGCTTCGACCTGCAGGGCCACCGGGGCGCACGCGCCCTGGCCCCGGAGAACACCCTGGCCGGGTTCACCCGGGCACTCGCCATCGGCGTGGACACCCTCGAACTCGACGTGGTGCTCAGCGCCGACGGCGTGCCGGTGGTGGCCCACGACCTGGCCCCCAACCCCGACATCACCCGCAACCGCCAGGGCCGCTGGCTGCAGAGCCCCGGCACGCCCTTCGTGCGCCAGACCCTGCGCCAGATCCGCCAGTGGGATGTGGGCCGCATCAACCCGGCCAGCCGCTATGCGCGCGACTTCCCCGACCAGCAGGCGGTCGACGGCGCGCGCATGCCGACGCTGGCCGAGGTCTACCGGCTGGTCAGGCGATCGGGCGCCGACCATGTGCGCCTGAGCATCGAGACCAAGATCGACCCGCGCCGGCCGCAGGCCTCGGCCGACCCCCGGCGCCTGGTGCAGGCGGTGCTGGAGGTGACCCGGGCACACGGCATGCTGGGGCGCACCCAGCTGCAGAGCTTCGACTGGCGCACGCTCGACGTCGCGCGGCGGCTGGCCCCCTCTTGGCCACGCGTCTACCTGACCGCCCGCCAGCCCCGCTTCGACACGCTGGCCGGCACCGCCTGGACCGGTGGCCGCCGCCTGAGCGACCACGACAGCGTGCCCGCGCTGGTGCGTGCCGCGGGTGGCCGCATCTGGTCGCCCCACCATGCCGACCTGGACCAGGCCACCCTGGAGGAAGCCCGCGGGCTCGGGCTGCAGGTGATCCCCTGGACCGTCAATGAAACCGCCGACATGGAGCGGCTGATCGACCGGGGTGTGAACGGCCTGATCACCGACCGCCCCGACCGCCTGCGGCTGGTCATGGCCCAGCGCGGCATGCCGCTGCCCCCCGTCGTCACCCCTACTCCACCGCTTTCATCGCTGCCCCCATGAACACCGACCCGAACCCGACACTGGAGCGTCTGGACCAGGCCCTCACCGAACTCCAGGCTGGCCGGCTGGACACCCGCCAGTTCGTCGCGCTGGCCCGCGATCAGCCCGAGCTGCTGGCCCGGCTGCCCCCGCGCTACGCCGAGGTGCTGAACGGCCTGCTGGACCGGCTGGAGTCCAGCGCCCTGTTCGATGCCGAAAGCTGTTCCTTCAGCCAGCGCGACCTGACCGACAGCATGCGGCTGTGGCTGCAAAAGGCCACAGCGCTGCTGCAGGCTTGACGGAACTCGGACACCCCGGGCCGTATCATTCCGCCCATGCGCGTCTTTGCCCTGGTCCTGCTGATGCTGCTCATGCCCCTGCGGGCCTGGGCCGGCGACGCCATGGCCCTGTCGGTCCTGCCGACGCAAAGCCACCTGCCGGCCCAGACCACCGACGCGCAGCCGGCAGATGCCCAGCCGGCGGATGCCCACGCCGCAGGGCACGGCGCCATGACCGGGGCCGCAGACCATCCGGATCACGCAGACCACGCCGGGCACACCCCGATCGCCGACGCAGCCGCCGACGACCACTGCCCCAGCCACAACGCCTGCGATGTCTGCAACGGCCCGGTGCTGAGCCTGACCGCGTGGCAGGACGACACAGCGCCGGCCCCGCACCATGTTCAGGCAGCCCCTGACGTTCGCTTTGCCAGCCTGGTGCCGCCACGGCGCCACAAACCCCCCATCGCCTGACCTGAACCCCGGTTGCGCCGGTCGGTGACCGTGCCCGAAGGGGTGCGGCCTGCTGCCGGCGTCTGTTCAGACTGTCAGGAGATGACCCATGATCCGATTCACCCGGCCTTTGCTGGCTGGCCCGCTGTTGGCCGGCCTGTTGATGGCGGGCCACCTGCCCGCTGCGATGGCCGGCCTGCCCGGTGCAGCCGACGGCTTGACCGCCGCCGACCCCGCCGCCCAGGCCAGCCCCCCCGCGTGGCCCCTGCTGCCCGCCGAACCCTCGTCCGATCCGCCGGCCCTGCCCGAAGGGCTGCCCGCTGCCCGCGCCCAGTGGCAACGCGTCAATGACCAGGTGGCGGCCTTCGCCCGGGGTCACATCGACCTGTTGCGCTGGGAGCAGGCCCGTGCCGAGCCCGCAGCCGCCCCGGGTTCGACCCCATCCACACCATCCACGCCATCCACGCCGTCCGCGCCCGAGCCGTTGACGCTGCAGGCCGCCCTGGCCGCCTCCCTGAAGCACCAGCCCGAGCTGTTCACCCGGCCGGAGATGAACGCCCGCGAACAGGCCGCCGTGCAGGCCGCCTGGGCCCGCCATGTGCAGGGCGTGCACAAGGCCTGGGTGGATGCGGTGACCGCCCGCACCCGGGCCGCACTCATGGCC
>JGI24115J20150_1000448_pt1 | contig 16576 bp, 16 predicted proteins | sample Subbioar_CSW14AB_FD_20150 | JGI IMG/M metagenome (IMG submission 20150)
CGCCCCTCGGGCAGATCGCTCATGGTGACTCCAGGTGCAGCCAGCCGGCTTCGAACCAGTCCTGCATGAGCGCCCGGGCGTCTTCGCTGGCACGCTGAACCCGGGCAGCCGGCAGCCGGCGCTGGTCGGCGAGTTCCCGCATGAGGCGCGCGTCGGCGCCCCCGGCCCGGAAGCTCTCGCCGTTGATGAACACATGTCGGTCGTCGTACATCATGCGGGTCCGTCGGTCCAGGCGCACGGCGCCCGGCTGCCAGTCGCCGGCCGGTTCGTCGAACCAGGTGCTGGGCTTGGGCTCGGTCATGACCTCGCCGAGCGCGCAGGCCAGGCCCTGGCGGTCGGCCAGCAGGCGCTGCAGACCCTCCTGCGCGAAGTCCAGCAGCCCGGCGGGCATGGCGGCCGGTGTGGCGGTGGCCGGCTGGTGCGGATCGCGGTAGAGGGCGGTGTCGTCCACCTCGTCGGCCATGCGCTGCAGCAGCTCGGCCGCCAGACCACCCCGCTGCGGGGCACGGAACCCGATGGAGCAGGTCATGCAGTCCTCGCCCACCGCCTCGCCGTCGTGGGCCCAGCGCGGTGGCAGGTACAGCATGTCGCCCGGCTCCAGCACGAATTCTTCCTCGGGCTGGAAGTGGGCCAATATCTTCAGCGGCACATCGGGCTGCAGGCTCAGGTCTTTCTGGCGGCCGATGCGCCAGCGCCGCTGCCCCGAGACCTGCAGCAGGAAGACGTCGTAGCTGTCGAAATGCGGGCCGACGCCACCGCCCGGGCTGGCCCAGGACACCATGAGGTCGTCGAGCCGGGCGTCGGGCACGAAGCGGAACCGCTGCAGCAGCTCGTGGGCCGCCGGCAGGTGCAGATCGACCCCCTGCACCAGCAGGGTCCAGTGCGGCTGTTTCAGGGGCGGCAACGCGCGGCGCTGCACCGGCCCGGACTTGAGCGACCAGCCCTTGGGGCCGTGCACGATCAGGCGCGACTCCACCTGCGGCTGCGCCGCCAGATCGAACAGGGCCCGGCGGTCCAGCGGGGGTTGCACGCCGGGAATGGCCTGCCGCACCAGCAGCGGTTTTTTCTGCCAGTGCCGTTGCATGAAGCGGGCCGGACTCAGGCCACCGAGCAGGGCCAGCGGGAGGGACATGGATGAGGTCATGGGAGAATTGTCGGATGAAAAGCGACACCCGCCACCCCCTGACCGTCACGCCGCAATGCGTCGTGGCCCTGACCTGGACCCTCAAGGACACCTTGGGCGAAGAACTCGATGTGCTGGAGGAGCCGGTGGAGTTCCTGGTGGGCGGATCGGACCTGCTGGCCAAGATCGAGGAAGCGCTGCAAGGCCACAGCGCGGGCGATGCCATCGACCTGCATCTGGAACCGCAGGACGCCTTCGGCGATTACGACGACCGCCTGCTGTTCCTGGAGCCGCGCGAACGCTTCCCCGAGAACATCGAGGAAGGCATGGGGTTCGAGGGTCTGCCGGAGGGCTGCAACCCGGCCGCGCCGCGCGACCGGCTCTATTTCGTGAGCGACATCTACCCCGACCATGTGGTGCTGGACGGCAACCACCCGCTGGCCGGCATCGCGCTGCGCATCCGGCTGAAGATCCACAAGGTGCGCGAGGCCACCGAGGACGAGATCGGGCGCGGCTCGCTGGGGACCGGCTTCTTCCGGATGGAAGTGGACCCCTCGGCAGGCGACGAAGGCGACGAGCCGGAAACGCCCCGCACCCTGCACTGAACCGATCGGCCACGTCGGGGCCGACGGGTGATCAGCCCCGGCCGGTCGAGCCGTAGCCGCCGGCGCCGCGCTCGCTCGGCGCACTGAAGGACGACACCACCCGGAACCGGGCCTGCACCACCGGCACGATGACCATCTGCGCGATGCGCTCCATGGGCTGGATGGTGAAGGCGGTGGCACTGCGGTTCCAGGCGCTCACCATCAGCTGGCCTTGGTAGTCGCTGTCGATCAGGCCCACCAGATTGCCCAGCACGATGCCGTGCTTGTGGCCCAGCCCCGAGCGGGGCAGGATCATGGCCGCAAAGCCCGGGTCGGCCAGGTGGATGGCCAGCCCGGTGGGGATCAGCTGCCAGGCGTTGGGCGCCAGCTCCACCGGAGCGTCGAGGCAGGCCCGCAGGTCCAGGCCGGCGCTGCCGGGGGTGGCGTAGGCCGGCAGCTGGTCGGCCATGCGGGGATCGAGCACCTGGATGTCGACTTGCATGGCGGGGCTCACTTCTTCATGCTCTCGAGCAGGGCCTTGGCCGGGTCTTCTTCCTCCGGCTCGGCCGGCGGTGCAGCAGGATCGGCCGTGGCGCCTTCACCCTCACCTTCCGGCTCGGCTTCTGCCTCCGGCTCGGGAGCGATGTCTTCCAGGCCCGGCAGGTTGTTGAGGATCTCGTTCACGGCCGCATCGTCCACCACCGTGGCCTTCTCCATGCTGTCGGTGACCAGACCCGGGTTCATCACGACCACGGTCACCATGATCAGCTGCAGGATGATGAAGGCGATCGAGCCCTTGTAGATCTGCGAGGTGGTCACCGCCGGAATGCGCTGGCCGGTGACGGCGTCGGTGTAGTCGCTGCGAGCGGCNACGCTGCGCAGGTAGAACAGCGCAAAGCCGAACGGCGGCGTCAGGAACGAGGTCTGCAGGTTCATGGCCAGGATCACGCCGAACCACACCAGGTCGATGCCCAGCTTGTCGGCCACCGGGGCCAGCAGCGGCACCACGATGAAGGCGATCTCGAAGAAGTCGATGAACATGCCCAGGATGAACACCAGGAAGTTCACCACCAGCAGGAAGCCCAGCTGGCCACCCGGCAGCTTGTCGAACAGGTGTTCCACCCAGATGTGACCGTCGGCCGCATTGAAGGTGAAGCTGAAGACGGTGGAGCCGATCAGGATGAACATCACGAAGATGGCCAGCCTGGTCGTGTTCTCCAGGGCCTGCTTGAGCAGGCTGAACGACAGGCTGCGGCGGGCACCGGCCATGATGAGGGCACCCAGCGCGCCCATGGCGCCGCCCTCGGTCGGGGTGGCCACGCCCAGGAAGATGGTGCCCAGCACCAGGAAGATCAGCACCAGCGGCGGAATCAGCACGAAGGTCACCTGCTCGGCCAGGCGCGAGAGCAGGCCCAGGCGGAACAGGCGGTTGAGCAGGGCCAGCGCCAGCGCCAGGAACGAACCGACGGTGATCGACAGGATGACCACCTCGTCGCCCGGCGCCGGCAGCTCGCGGCCGATCCAGGGGTTGATGATGGACTCGTGCACCTGGGCCCAGGCAAAGCTGGCCGCAGCGCAGATGACCAGCAGCACCAGCAGCGAGCGGTGCCCGCTGTCGCCGTTGGCTTCGTTGTAGATGCGGGCCTCGGGCGGGAGGGCAGGCACCCAGGCCGGCTTGACGATGGCCACCGCCGCGACGAACAGCAGGTACACACCCACCAGCATCAGGCCGGGGACCAGGGCACCGGCGTACATGTCGCCCACCGAGCGGCCCAGCTGGTCGGCCAGCACGATCAGCACCAGCGACGGCGGGATGGCCTGCGCCAGCGTGCCGGAAGCGGTGATGGTGCCGGTGGCAATGGTGCGGTTGTAGCCGTAGCGCAGCATGATGGGCAGCGAGATCAGGCCCATCGAGATGACTGCGGCCGCCACCACGCCGGTGGTCGCCGCCAGCAGGGCACCCACCAGGATCACGGCCACCGCCAGGCCGCCGCGCACCGGGCCGAACACCTGGCCCACGGTGGAGAGCAGGTCTTCGGCCATGCGGCTGCGCTCCAGGATGATGCCCATGAGCGTGAAGAAGGGAATCGCCAGCAGGGTGTCGTTCTGCATGATGGCGAACACCCGCTGCGGCATGACCTGGAACAGCGTGGGCTGGAACAGGCCGAGCTCCATGCCGAGGAAACCGAAGGTCAGGCCGGTGGCGGCCAGCGCAAATGCCACCGGGAAGCCGGACAGCAGGAACACCAGCAGGCCCGCAAACATCAGCGGGACGAATTGGGCAGTCAGAAATTCAACCATGGTCACTGCGCTCCTTGCAGGCGCTTCTGTTCGTCGAGGAGTTCCTGCGCCCGACGCTCTTCATCGCTGGGACCGGAGGAGGCCAGCACGTCGGGCCCCTGGCCCAGCAGGAAGGCCGCGCGCTTGATGAGTTCGCTGGCACCTTGCAGCAGCAGGATGGCAAAGCCGGCAGGAATGAGCAGGTAGGCGGGCCAGCGGATCAGGCCGCCGGCGTTGCCCGACATCTCGCCCGAGGTCCAGGCCCGCTCGAACAGCGGCCAGCCCTCGGCGATCATGAGCCAGCACAGGGGCACCAGGAAAAGCAGGATGCCGCCGATGTCGACCCAGTTGCGGGTGCGCGCGCTGAACCGCGAGGAAATGAAGTCGATGCGCACATGGGCGTTGACCAGGAACGCGTAACCGGCACCCAGCATGAAGACGGCACCGAACAGGTACCACTGGATCTCGAGCCAGCTGTTGGAACTGACACCGAACACCTTGCGGATGATGGCGTTGCCGGCGCTGATCAGGGTGGCGGCCAGCACCAGCCACATGGCCAGTTTGCCGACCAGCTGGCTGAAGGCATCGACCAGCCGGGAAAAACGAAGCAGGAGCGACATGGAGCTCTCCGAAAAAAGACAACCGGGCAGTGTAGCCAGCGGATGTTCGCCTGACTGTGGATTGGCTGACAGCCTCGAACAAAACGACGAATGACAGAAAAAACCCCGCCGAAGCGGGGTTTTAGGACCTGTTGAGCGCCGATCAGGGCAGCTTGGCCGCCTGCATGTAGCGGTCGAACTGGGCTTCGGTGAAGCGGAACCACAGGTTCTGCTCCTTGCGGAAGGCGGCGTAGTCGCCGTAGATCTTTTTCCAGTTCGGGTTGGACTGGCTGAGCTCGTCGTACAGCGCCATGGATTCCTTGAAGGCCGCATCCATGATGGCCTTGGGGAATGCCTGAACCTTGGCGCCACCGGCCACCAGGCGCTTGAGGGCGGCCGGGTTGCGAGCGTCGTAGATGGCCTGCATGGTGGTGTGGGCGTGCGAAGCCGCCATTTCCACGATGGCCTTGTTCTCCGGCGACAGGGCGTTGAAGGCAGCCTTGTTGATGTAGAAGTCGAGCTGGGCGCCGCCTTCCCAGAAGCCCGGGTAGTAGTAGTTCTTGGCGACCTTCTGGAAGCCCAGCTTCTCGTCGTCGTACGGGCCGATCCATTCGGTGGCGTCGATGGTGCCCTTCTCGAGCGCCTGGTAGATCTCGCCACCCGGGATGTTCTGCGGCACCACGCCCATGCGCGACAGCACCTTGCCGGCGAAGCCGCCCATGCGGAACTTCAGGCCCTTGAGGTCGGCCACGGTCTTGACTTCCTTGCGGAACCAGCCGCCCATCTGGGCACCGGTGTTGCCGCCGGGGAAGTTGACGATGTTGTATTGGTTGTAGAACTCGCGGAACAGCTTCAGGCCGTTGCCTTCGTAGTACCAGGAGGTCAGCTGACGGCTGTTCAGACCGAACGGGATGGCGGTGCCGATGGCGAAGGTGTCGTCCTTGCCGAAGTAGTAGTAGGGAGCGGTGTGACCGGCTTCCACGGTACCGGCCTGCACGGCATCCACCACGCCGAAGGCGGGAACCAGCTCGCCGGGCGCATGCACCGTGACCTGGAACTTGCCACCGGTCATTTCGCCGACCTTCTTGGCGAACACGTCGGCTGCGCCGTGGATGGTGTCCAGCGCCTTGGGGAAGCTGGAGGTGAGGCGCCAGCGGATGGCGGCCTGGGCATGCACGGCCGGGGCGATGCCGGCAGCGAGCACGCCGGCCAGGCCGGTGTGCTTGAGGATGGAACGACGATCCATGGGTGAGATGCTCCGTTGATGTTGTGCCCGGCGCCCGGGTAGGAACGCATGGGCTGTTGGGGTGAGAGGCGGATTCTAGAAAGGGTGAACGGCACGCCGGCCCGGGTTAACCCTGCAGGTGGCCGTGTCGTTCAGGCAGGTGACAGCTTGCGGGGTGCAAAGGGGGTCATGGAACGCTTCAGCGCACCACCTTGAGACCGGCAGCGCCCTCGATCAGGTGGCCGAAGCGCTGGCGGATCGATGCCTCGATGCCCGCCGCGTCCAGGCCGACGCCGGCCAGCAGCCGGGCCGGATCGCCGTGCTCGATGAACACGTCCGGCAGACCCAGGTGCAGCACCGGCAGCACCAGGCCTTCGGCATTGAGCGCCTCGGCCACGGCGCCGCCCGCGCCGCCCGGCAGACAGCCCTCTTCCACCGTGACGATGGCGTCGTGGCTGCCGGCAATCTGCCGCAGCAGGTCGAGGTCGAGCGGTTTGGCCCAGCGCATGTTGGCCACCGTGGCGCCCAGCGCCTGTCCGGCATCCATGGCCGGGTACAGCAAGGTGCCGAACGCCAGGATGGCGATGCTGCGGCCCTGCCGGCGGATCTCGCCCTTGCCGAACGGGAGGGCTTGCAGGTCGGTGGCGGGGGTGACGCCGGCACCAGCACCACGCGGGTAGCGCACGGCCACCGGGTGGCTCTGCTCGAAGGCGGTGGTCAGCAGCTGCCGGCACTCGGCTTCGTCGGCCGGGCAGGCCAGGCTCATGTTGGGAATGCAGCGGATGTAGGCGATGTCGTAGTTGCCGGCGTGGGTAGCACCGTCGGCGCCGACCAGCCCGGCGCGGTCGAGCGCGAACACCACCGGCAGGTTCTGCAGCGCCACGTCGTGGATCAGCTGGTCGTAGCCCCGCTGCAGGAAGGTGGAGTAGATGGCCACCACCGGCTTCAGTCCCTCGCAGGCCATGCCGGCAGCGAAGGTGACGGCATGCTGCTCGGCGATGCCCACGTCGTGGTAACGGCCGGGGAAGCGGCGCTCGAACTCCACCATGCCGGAGCCCTCGCGCATGGCCGGCGTGATGCCGATCAGGCGCTGGTCGGCCGCGGCCATGTCACAGAGCCACTGACCGAACACCTGGGTGAAGGTCTGCTTCGGCGGGGTGGCCGGCTTGACCAGGCCCACCGCCGGGTCGAACTTGCCCGGCCCGTGATAGGCGATCGGATCGGCCTCGGCCAGCTTGTAGCCATGGCCCTTGCGGGTGACCACATGCAGGAATTGCGGTCCGCTGTCGGTGTCCAGCAGGTGCCGGATGTTCTCCAGCGTGGGGACCAGCGAGTCGAGGTCGTGCCCGTCGATCGGGCCGATGTAGTTGAAGCCGAACTTCTCGAACAGGGTGGCCGGCACCACCATGCCCTTGGCCTGCTGCTCCAGCCGCTTGGCCAGCTCGAACAGCGGCGGCGCGCCCTTGAGCACCTGCTTGCCCACGTTCTTGGCCGCTGCATAAAACTGGCCGCTCATGAGCTGGGCCAGGTAGCGGTTGAGCGCGCCCACCGGCGGCGAGATCGACATGTCGTTGTCGTTCAGCACCACCAGCAGCCGGCCGTTGGCCACACCGGCATTGTTCAGCGCCTCGAAGGCCATGCCGGCGGTCATGGCGCCGTCGCCGATGATGGCCACGGCGCGCCGGTCCTCGCCCTTGGCGCGGGCGGCCATGGCCATGCCGAGCGCGGCCGAGATGCTGGTCGACGAGTGCGCGGTGCCGAAGGTGTCGTATTCGCTCTCGTCGCGGCGCGGGAAGCCGCTGATGCCGCCCTGCTGGCGCAGCGAGTGCATGCGGTCGCGCCGGCCGGTCAGGATCTTGTGCGGATAGGTCTGGTGGCCCACGTCCCACACCAGCCGGTCTTCGGGGGTGTTGAACACATAGTGCAGCGCGATGGTGAGCTCCACCGTGCCGAGGTTGGAGCTGAGGTGGCCACCGGTGCGGGCCACGCTGTCGAGCAGGAAACCGCGCAGTTCCTGCGCCAGCTGCGGCAGCTGCGGGCGTGCCAGGCGGCGCAGGTCGGCGGGGGCGTCGATGTGGGTCAGCAAGGAACTCATGATCGGATCACTCGGTTGACGGTGGTGGGAAGAATGGGGCCGGGCCTCAGGAGGCCCGTCTCCCCACCCAGTCGGCCAGGGCATGCAGATGGTCGGCCTGCTTCAGGCCGCAGCGCTGCAGGGCCTGGTGGGCCCGGTCCAGCACCGCATCGGCATAGGACTGCGCCGGGGCCAGCCCCATGAGGGACACAAAGGTGGGCTTGTCGGCCGCCGCATCCTTGCCGGCGGTCTTGCCCAGGGTGGCGGAATCGGCGGTCACGTCCAGGATGTCGTCGACCACCTGGAAGGCCAGGCCGATGCAGGCGCCGTACTCGGCCAGATCGGCCAGCTGCTGCCGCGTGGCGGCGGCCGTGGCCGCGCCCATGCCGACGCTGGCCTGCAGCAGGGCACCGGTCTTGCGGCGGTGCATGGCTTCCAGTGCAGGCTGGTCGAGTGCCACGCCCACGCTGGCCAGGTCCACCGCCTGGCCGCCGGCCATGCCGTCGGCACCGGCCGCCTGGGCCAGCAGGCGGCACAGCCGGGCCGACAGTTCGGCCGGCAGGCTGCCATCACCGGGAATCAGCAGTTCGAAGGCAAGTGCCTGCAAGGCGTCGCCGGCCAGCAGGGCCTGGGCCTCGCCGAACTGCACATGCACCGTGGGCTTGCCACGGCGCAGCACATCGTTGTCCATGCATGGCATGTCGTCGTGCACCAGCGAATAGGCGTGGATGAGTTCGACCGCGCAGGCCGCCCGCAACGCAGCCCCCGCATGCCCCCCGAGTGCCTCGGCGGTGGCCAGCACCAGCAGCGGGCGCAGCCGCTTGCCGCCGTCGAGCACCGCATACCGCATGGCCTCGCCCAGGCGGGCCGGCGAATCGGCCGGGACCCAGTTCGACAGCGCCTGCTCCACCACCGCCTGCTGGTGGCTGCGCCAGCCGGCGAAGTCGGCGGCGGGGGCCGGTTGCTGCGGGCCGTTCACGCGGCGTCCCAGGGTTTGGTCTGCTGGCCTTCGAGCACCTGGATCTGGTTCTCGACCGCCGTGAGCCGCTCGCGGCAGAAAGCCAGCAGGAAGGCGCCGCGCTGGTAACGGACCAGCAGCTGGTCCAGCGGAAGCTGCCCGGCGTCCAGCTGGGCGACCAGCTGCTCCAGTTCCTCCAGGGCCGCCTCGTAGCTGGCGGGCTGATCGGTGGATGGGTCAGGCTGGGCGGGGGAAGCGGCTCTCGGCATGAAGGTGCGGTGAACGTTGGAAAGCGCCGTCGTCCGGGGCGGCACTGTGGGGTCGGGAGGGCAATTTTAGCGAGCATACCCCCCAGAGGACCGGGGGGTACAATCCGCGCTCTTTTTTCTCTGCTGACGGGTGCCACACACCCGGAGGGACGCACCACTTCACCCATCCCGCGCGAATTCGTCTGACGAGCACAGCGCTTACCTGCCCCTTCATAGGGGGAGTCTTTAGGTCAGGACCACGATGTCTGATTTGAGTCTTCAACTGCAGCAGGCCGCAAGCCAACTACCAGTTCACAGTTATTTCGACGAGGCGCTGTTCCAGCGCGAACTGGAGACGATCTTTCAGCGCGGGCCCCGTTATGTGGGGCACGCTCTGTCGGTGCCCGAAGTGGGCGACTACCACGCCCTGCCGCAGGAGAACGGCGGACGGGCCCTGATGCGGACGCCGTCCGGCATCGAGCTGGTGTCCAACGTCTGCCGGCACCGCCAGGCCGTCATGCTCAAGGGCCGTGGCAACCTGAACCAGGCCCAGCCGGGGCACGCCGGTGGTCACATCGTGTGCCCGCTGCACCGCTGGACCTACAGCGGCTCGGCCACCCCGGCGGGCAACGGCCCGGCCGGGCAGCTGCTGGGGGCTCCGCATTTTCAGCACGATCCGTGCCTGAACCTGGACAACTACCGCCTGCGCGAATGGAACGGCCTGCTGTTCGAGGACAACGGCCGCGACATCGCCGCCGACCTGGCCGACCTCGGCCCGCGCCAGGCGCTCAACTTCGACGGCATGGTGCTCGACCACGTCGAGCTGCACGAGTGCAACTACAACTGGAAGACCTTCATCGAGGTCTATCTGGAGGATTACCACGTGGCCCCGTTCCACCCCGGGCTGGGCAACTTCGTGACCTGCGAGGACCTGCGCTGGGAGTTCCGGCCCGAGTACTCGGTGCAGACCGTGGGGGCGCAGAACCTCATGGGGCAGGCCGGCAGCCCGGTGTACCAGCGCTGGCACGAACAGCTCATGCAGTACCGCCAGGGGCAGCTGCCGGAGCACGGCGCCATCTGGCTGACCTACTACCCGCACATCATGGTGGAGTGGTATCCGCACGTGCTGACCGTCTCGACCCTGCACCCGCTGAGCCCCACGAAGACGCTCAACATGGTCGAGTTCTATTACCCCGAGGAAATCGCCGCCTTCGAGCGCGACTTCGTCGAGGCGCAGCGGGCTGCCTACATGGAGACCTGCGTGGAAGACGACGAGATCGCCGAGCGCATGGACGCCGGCCGGGCCGCACTGCTCAAGCGCGGCACCAGCGAGGTCGGCCCCTACCAGAGCCCCATGGAAGACGGCATGCAGCACTTCCATGAGTGGTACCGGCGCCAGATGGGTCCGGCGGTGCAGGGTTGAGCGCCGCAGCAGCCGATCCGGCCGCCAGCGTGGGCCGGCAGGCGCTGTGGATGGTGCTGGCGTCGCTCTTCTTCGCGACGATGGGGGTGTGCATCAAGTTCGCCTCCAGCCACTTCAACAGCTTCGAGATCGTCTGTTACCGGGGCGTGGTGGGCGTGATCTTCCTGGTCGGCCTGGCCCGTGCGCAGGGCGTCTCGCTCGGCACCCGGGTGCCTTCCATGCACCTGTGGCGCAGCGTGGTGGGCACCATCTCGCTCACCGCCTGGTTCTACGCGATTGCCGTGCTGCCGCTGGCCACCGCCATGACGCTGAACTACATGAGCAGCGTCTGGATCGCCACCTTCCTGCTCGGGGGTGCCCTGCTGATGCAACGGCAGGGAGCAGCGGTGCGGGCGCAGGGCCCGCTGTTCATGACGGTGCTGGCCGGCTTTGCCGGCGTGGCCATGCTGCTGCGCCCCACCTTCAGCGGCGAGCAGGCGCTGGGCTCGCTGGTGGGGCTGATGTCGGGCCTGTTCGCGGCCCTGGCCTACCTGCAGGTGGCGGCGCTGGCCCGGGCCGGCGAACCCGAAAGCCGCACCGTCTTCTACTTCTCGCTCGGTGCGGTGGTGGTGGGGGCGGTGGGCATGCTGTTCACCGGTGCCAGCGCCTGGCACTGGCCATCGGCGCTGTGGCTGCTGCCCATCGGCGTGCTGGCGGCCCTGGGCCAGCTCTGCATGACGCGCGCCTACTCCAGCGGCGCCACGCTGCTGGTGGCCAACCTGCAGTACGCCGGCATCGTGTTTGCAGCGCTCTACAGCCTGCTGATCTTCGGCGACCAGCTGCCCCTGATCGGCTGGCTGGGCATGGCCTTGATCGTGGCCAGCGGCATCACCGCCACCGTGCTGCGCAACCGGGCTGTGCCGCAGGCGCCGGCCGAGGAACACTGACCGGGCCCGGCTGTCGCACAATGCGCCGGTCGCATCTCTCGCACAGCCCCATGTTCACCACCCTGATCTCTGTCCCCGAGCTGCTGCAGCTGCAGCGCACCGACACCGACGTCCGCGTGCTCGACTGCAGCGCCGACCTGATGGATCCAGGCGCCGGCCGACGCCTGTTCGAGCAGGTGCACATCGCCGGCTCCCTTCACGCCGACCTGGACACCGACCTGAGCGACAAGTCGCACCCGGCCAGCGCCGGCCGCCATCCGCTGCCCTCGCGCGAGGCCTTCGCCGCCACCCTGCAGCGCCTGGGGGTCAACACCCGTTCCCAGGTGGTGGTGCTGGACCGCGCCGGCATCATGTTCAGCGGCCGGCTGTGGTGGATGCTCAAGTGGTGCGGGCATGAGGCGGTGGCCGTGCTCGACGGCGGGCTGAATGCCTGGCAGGCCGCCGGTGGTGCCGTCGACAGCGGCCCGGCCCCGGCCGTGCCCGCCGGCGATTTCCAGCTCCGCCCGGCCGCTGCCACCGCCCTCACCACGGCCGATGTGCAGGCCCTGCTCGGCCGGCCGGACCGCACGCTGGTGGACGCCCGCGCAGCCGCCCGCTTCCGCGGCGAGACCGAGCCGCTGGACCCGGTGGCCGGCCACATTCCGGGGGCCCTGAACCGCCCCTTCTCCGACAACCTGCTGCCCGACGGCCGCTTCAAGCCCGCCGAGGTGCTGCGCGCCGAATTCGACCGGCTGCTCGCCGGCCGCGACCCGGCCGGCGTGGTCCACCAGTGCGGCAGCGGCGTGAGCGCGGTGCCCAACCTGCTGGCCATGGAACTGGCCGGGCTCGGCCGCGCACCGCTGTACCCCGGGAGCTGGAGCGCCTGGTGCAACACGCCGGGGACGGCCCGTGCCCAAGGCTGATCCCTCCCGCCCCCCGGTGATCGCGCCCGGCGTGGAGGCGCTGGCGGTCCGCACCACGCTGCTGACCCTCACCGCCATGATCGCGATCACCGCAACGGCGGTCATGCTGCTGGAGCAGGTGCTGGCCACCAGCGATACCCGCGAGACGGTGGTGGCCGGTTTCATCGCAGCGGTCAGTGCCGTCGCGCATTTCATGCTGCGCACCCGGCGCTGGGCCAACCGCACCGTGGCGGTGATGATGGTGACCGCTGTCCTGCTCACGGCCCTCATATCGGTGCTGTCCTTCGGCTCGGTCCGCACCGCGGTGAACTTTCTGTTCGTGGGCGCGGTGGCCGGGGCCGGCGTGCTGCTGGGCCGGCAGGCGCTGGTGATCGTGGCGGCGTGCGGCATCGGCGCGCTGGGCGTGCTGACCGCCGCCGAAATGCGCGGCCTGCTGGGGCCGACGCCCGACTTCTCGGTCGGCCTTCGCACCTGGATCGCCCAGTCGGCGGCCCTGCTGGTGGTGGCCATGCTGGTCACGCACAGCCGTCAGGCCACCCAGCAGGCCCTGGACCGGCAGCTGCAGGAACTGGAACGCCGCCGCCAGACCGAAGCCGAGCGCGACCGCAACCTCGACCGCTTCGCCCGCATCTTCCGGCTCTGCCCCAGCCCCATGGTGGCGCAGTCGGCCACCACCGGCATGATCCTGGACGTCAACGCTGCCTTCGAGCGCTGCTACGGCTGGCGGCGCGACCAGGTGCTCGGCCACACCGACCATTTCCTGTGGATCGACCTGCTCGACCGTGAACGCCATGTGCACAAGCTGTTCAGCGACCGGCGCGTGGACGGCATGCAATGCCTGGGCAAACGCAGCGACGGCAGCCGCTTCGAGGTCCGGGTGTCGTCGGTGCTGGGCGACGACCCGGACGACACCCTGATCATCAGCACCGTCACCGACGTCAGCGCCGAACTGCGCCACCAGCAGCAGCTCACCGACGTGGCCCGGGGCGTGGCCGCCGCCACCGGCGCGGCCTTTTTCCATGCCCTGACCGAGCAGCTGGGGCGTGTGGTGCAGGCCGATTCGGTGGTGGTCTGCGAAAGCAGCCCGATGGCGGCATGCAGACCCTGGCTGTGTGGCGCGACGGGCGCCAGGCCGACAACTTCCAGTTCCAGCTGCCCGACACCCCGTGCGCCGACACGCTGGAGCAGAACGGCCTCGTGGTGTACCCGGAGGCGGTGACCCGCATCTACCCGCGCGCCCGGGGCCTGGTGGCCGGCCACTACGAAGCCTATGCCGGACAGGCCCTGCGCGATGACGGGCAACGGCCGGTGGGCGTGCTGTTCGTGCTCTGGAAGCAGCCCGCCACCCTGACAGACGATGTGCGCGCCCTGCTGTCCATCTTCGTCAGCCGGGCCGAAGCCGAGCTGCAGCGCCTGCAGCGCGACCGCGACATCGAGCGCCTGCAGGCCACGCTGGAACAGCGGGTCCGCGACCGCACCGCCGAGCTGGAGCGCCTGAATGCCGAGCTCGATGCCTTCGCCTACTCGGTCTCGCACGACCTCAAGGCACCGCTGCGCTCGATCGACGGCTTCACCCAGCTGCTGCTGGAACAGGCCGCCCCCCGGCTGGAGCCGGACGACCGCGACCTGCTGGAACGCGTGGTGGGCTCCACCCGCCGAATGGGCTCCATCATCAACGACCTGCTGGCGCTGGCCCGGGTCAGCCAGGGCATGCTGGAGCGCAACCCGGTCGACCTCAGCGACCTCGCGGCCCATGTGGCCCGGGAAGAGCTGCGCAAGTACGGCGAACGGCAGGTGCAGATCGACATCGAGCCCGGCCTGCAGGCCTGGTGCGATGCGAGGCTGGTGCGGGTGGCGCTGGAAAACCTGATCGGCAACGCCCTGAAGTACACCCGCAACCGCAGCGACGCGGTGGTGCACATCGGCCGCCTGCCGGCCACGGCCGATGCCGACCGGGAGCGCTTCTTCATCCGCGACAACGGTGCCGGCTTCGACATGGCCCACGCCGGCCTGCTGTTCAAGCCGTTCCAGCGCCTGCACCGGCCCAGCGAGTTCGAGGGCACCGGCATCGGCCTGGCCACCGTGCGCCGCGTGGTGGAACGCCACGGCGGCACCATCGAAGGCCAGGGCGTGCGGGGCGAAGGCGCCGAGTTCCGGTTCGACTTCGGCCCCCCGCCGGCCGACGGCTGAGGCCTCAGGCCACGCCGTGGCGGGCGAACCAGGCCAGCGCCCGGTTCCAGCCATCGCGGGCCGGCTCGGCCCGGAAGGTGGGCCGGTAGTCGGCATGGAAGGCGTGCGGCGCGTCCGGGTAGACCACGAAGCTGGACTGCTGCGCCGCCGGACTGCCGGTGGCCAGCGCCTTCTTCATCGCCTCCACCGTGTCGAGCGGAATGCCGGTGTCGGCGGCGCCGTACAGCCCCAGCACCGGCGCCTTCAGCGCGCCGGCAATGTCCACCGGGTGGCGCGGGTTGAGGTCGCTGGTCTGCCCGACCAGCCGGCCGTACCAGGCCACACCGGCCTTCACCTGCGGGTTGTGCGCCGCGTACAGCCAGGTCTGGCGGCCGCCCCAGCAGAAACCGGTGACCGCCAGCTTCGAGACGTCGCCGCCATTCGCACCGGCCCAGCGCACGGTGGCGTCCAGATCGGACATGACCTGAGCGTCCGGCACCTTGGAGATCACCTCCGCGATCAGCCGCGCCATCTCGCCATACGACTGCGGATCGCCCTGGCGGATGAACAGCTCCGGCGCGATGGCCAGATAACCCGCACGGGCGAAGCGCCGCGCCGTGTCGGCGATGTACTCGTGCACCCCGAAGATCTCCGACAGCACCAGCACCACCGGCAGGCCGGTGCGCCCGGCAGGCGCCGCCCGGTAGGCCGGCATCGAGAAGCCGGCCACATCGATCATCACCTCACCCACCGTCAGCCCGTCGGCTGGCGTGCGGATCGCGGTCTGCGCCATGACCGGCGCCGCCGCAGCGGCATAACCGACGCCCAGCGCCGCCTTGAGCGCCATGCGGCGGGTGGTGCCCTCGGCACCGGACTGGCCGGGCAGGAGGGCGGAGAGGTCGTTGAGCTGATCGTGGTGGTGTGGCATGGTGAACGTCAGATAGGAAACTGGGAGATCTGGAGCGCATCTGAACCGGCACGCTGGTGTGCCGGGGGGGGTTGACCCCGCGATCTTCATACAGAATTCCGGGCCCTGACCATCCGGCCTCTCCCGAGGTCCATCGACACGGCTTCGCTACCGCAGGACCAGACATGAAATCAGAAGTGGTGCAATCGCTGACCAAGGCCTTCGAAGGGTTCGCACAACAGACCGATGGCGGGGTCGAGTATTGGCTTGGGCGCGACGTTCAACAGCTGCTCGGATATTCCGAGTGGCGCAATTTTGGTCAGGTCATCGCCAGGGCCCGAATCGCCTGTGAAGTCAGCGGACACAAGCCGGAGGACCATTTTGTTGACGTCAACAAAATGGTGAATCTGGGCTCTGGAAGCCAGCGAGCCATCGACGACGTCGTCCTGACGCGATATGCCTGTTACCTCATCGCCCAGAACGGCGATCCGCGAAAGGCCGAGATTGCGTTCGCGCAAACCTACTTTGCACTGCAAACCCGGCGGGCCGAGCTGATTGAAGAGCGGCTGCAGACCCTGGAACGCATCGAGGCGCGACGCAAACTGGGAGAGGCCGAAAAAGAACTGTCACAACTCATCTATGAACAGACGGGCGGCCACCAGGACTTCGCTCTCATCCGCAGCAAGGGTGACCATGCCCTGTTCGGCAAGAACACGCAGGCGATGAAGGTCCAATGGAAGGTGCCGGACTCACGGCCTCTGGCCGACTTCGCGCCGACCATCCTGCTGAAGGCGAAAGAGTTCGCCACCGAGATCACCATCTTCAATGCACGTCAGCATGAAATGGGGACCGAAGGCGCCATATCGGCCGAGCACATCACCAACAACCAGGCGGTGCGTCGAACCCTGCTTGAGCGCGGGATTCGCCCGGAGGCACTGCCACCCGCAGAAGACGTCAGGAGGGTGGAGCGGCGACTGGCCTCGGACGACAAAAAGACCCTCGGCAAACCCGATACCCTCGACCCCTGAACCCGGGTCCGGTCAGCAGCCGCGCCGGATTCAATGCGCCTGATCCCAGTTGGCGCCCATGCCCACCTCGGCCAGCAGCGGCACCTTGAGGGCGGCCACGCCGGCCATCAGGCGGGGCACTTCGGTGCGC
>JGI24115J20150_1000449_pt1 | contig 16559 bp, 16 predicted proteins | sample Subbioar_CSW14AB_FD_20150 | JGI IMG/M metagenome (IMG submission 20150)
CACCTGCTGGCCTACGCGGTGAAGGAGCTGTACCCGGACGCGCAGGTCACCATCGGCCCGGTCATCGACAACGGCTTCTATTACGACTTCTCGTACAGGCGCCCCTTCACCCCGGACGACCTGGCCGCGATCGAGAAGCGCATGGCCGAACTTGCTGCCAAGGACGAAAAGGTGGAGCGCCGGGTGTTGCCCCGCGACGAGGCCGTGGCCCACTTCAAGGCCATGGGCGAGCACTACAAGGCCGAGATCATTGCCAGCATTCCGGCCAATGAAGACGTGAGCCTGTATCGCGAAGGCGGCTTCGAGGACCTGTGCCGCGGCCCGCACGTGCCCAGCACCGGCAAGCTCAAGCACTTCAAGCTGATGAAGGTGGCCGGCGCCTACTGGCGTGGCGACCACCGCAACGAGATGCTGCAGCGGGTCTACGGCACGGCCTGGGCCAGCAAGGAAGACCTGCAGCAGTACCTGACCATGCTCGAGGAAGCCGAGAAGCGCGACCACCGCAAGCTCGGTCGCGAGCTCGACCTGTTCCACCTCGACGAACATTCGCCCGGCACCGTGTTCTGGCACCCCAAGGGCTGGACCCTGTGGCAGGAGGTCGAGCAGTACATGCGCCGCGTCTACCGCGACAACGGCTACCAGGAGGTCAAGGGCCCGCAGATCCTGGACAAGGCCCTGTGGGAGAAGACCGGTCACTGGGACAAGTACCGCGAGAACATGTTCACCACCGAATCGGAAAAGCGCGACTACGCGCTCAAGCCGATGAACTGCCCGGGCCACATCCTCATCTACAAACAGGGTATCAAGAGCTACCGCGACCTGCCGCTGCGCTACGGCGAGTTCGGCCAGTGCCACCGGAACGAGCCCACCGGGGGCCTGCACGGCATCATGCGGGTGCGCGGCTTCACCCAGGACGACGGCCACATCTTCTGCACCGAAGACCAGATCCAGGGCGAGGTGACCGCCTTCACCACGCTGCTGCAGAAGGTCTACAAGGACTTCGGCTTCACCGAGATCCTGTACAAGCTGTCGACCCGCCCGGAAAAGCGCATCGGCACCGAAGAGAGCTGGGACAAGGCCGAGGCCGCGCTGGCCGCCGGCCTGAAAGCCTCGGGCTGCGAATTCGAGTACCTGCCGGGCGAGGGCGCCTTCTACGGCCCCAAGATCGAATACACCCTCAAGGACGCGCTGGGCCGCCAGTGGCAGTGCGGCACCATCCAGGTCGACCCCAACCTGCCGGAGCGGCTGGACGCCGAGTTTGTGGGCGAAGACGGCGTGCGTCACCGCCCGGTCATGCTGCACCGGGCCATCGTGGGCAGCCTGGAGCGGTTCATCGGCATCCTGATCGAGCAGCACGCCGGCGCGCTGCCGACCTGGCTGGCGCCGACCCAGGTGGCGGTGCTCAACATCACCGACGCACAGGCCGATTACGTGCGGCAGGTGGCGAAAACGCTGCAGAATCAAGGGCTTAGGGTGGTCACCGACCTCCGCAACGAGAAAATCACGTATAAAATACGGGAGCACGCGTTGCAAAAGCTGCCTTTCATTGTTGTCGTGGGTGACAAGGAAATGGCCGCTGGCGCCGTGGCTGTGCGGGCCCGAGGCAACCAAGACCTCGGGGTCATGTCGCTGGAAGCCTTCGCCCAACGGGTCGCAACCGACGTTGCCGCCCGGGTCTGATTCCCTGCATTCGACCTTGCCCCATCAGCCGCGGAGTCCATGGCGCTGGCTGATGGCGGCATGAACGCCGCCTTTTCAACTTCTGCCCACGCAAGGAACAAACCATCGCTACCAACTTTCGCGACCGCCGCCAGCGTGAAGAGCGCGCACACCGCCTGAACCGGGAAATCATGGCCCCCGAGGTCCGCCTCAACGGCCCCGAGAACGAGCCTTTGGGCATCGTCAGTCTTCAGGAAGCGCTGCGCATGGCCGGCGAGCTGGATGTCGATCTGGTCGAGATCGCAGCCACCGCAAACCCCCCGGTTTGCCGGCTGATGGATTACGGCAAGTTCAAGTACCAGGAGCAGAAGAAGGCGGCGGAAGCCAAAGCCAAGCAGACGGTCATCGAGATCAAGGAAATCAAGTTCCGTCCCGGTACCGATGACGGCGACTACAACATCAAGATGCGCAACATCCGTCGTTTTCTGGATGAAGGCGACAAATGCAAGATCACGCTGCGGTTCCGCGGCCGGGAAATCACGCACCAGGAACTGGGGCTGGCCCTGCTGAACCGCATCCGTGACGACCTCGGTGACACGATCCTGGTGGAGCAGTTCCCCAAGCTCGAAGGTCGCCAGATGATCATGATGATTGCCCCGGGCCGCAAGAAGCCGGGCGCAACCAGCAAACCGGCCGAGGCGGCAGCGCCTTCGGCCAGCCAGACGGCCTGACCGCTGTCGGCGAAAGACGGTCTGTGCGGGGTTGGTCCCCCGCGCGGTACCGGGGTAGGGCCTTGTGCCCTGACCCGAACGGCCATCGAAAGGTGGCCGAACAAAAGTGGCTCGGGGCCAGCAAGTCCGCGGAAGGTTCGCGGCGCCTCACGAGCACAAATCAAGAAGGAGCATGAAGATGCCCAAAATGAAGACCAAGAGCAGCGCGAAAAAGCGTTTTCGCGTTCGTCCCGGTGGCACCGTCAAGCGCGGTCAAGCCTTCAAGCGTCACATCCTGACCAAGAAGACCACCAAGAACAAGCGCCACCTGCGTGGAGCAGTCACCGTGCATGAGACCAACATGGGTCACATGGCACAGATGCTGCCCGGCATGGGCATTTGATCAACGACGAACAGGAGAACACACATGCCTCGCGTCAAACGTGGTGTCACGGCTCGCGCCCGACACAAAAAAGTCCTGGCTCTGGCCAAAGGTTTCCGCGGCCGCCGCGGTAACGTCTTCCGCATCGCCAAACAGGCGGTGATGAAGGCCGGGCAATATGCCTACCGTGACCGCCGCACCAAGAAGCGCGTGTTCCGCCAGCTCTGGATCGCGCGTATCAACGCCGGTGCCCGTGCTTGCGGCCTGACGTACAGCCAGTTCGCCAACGGCCTGAAGAAGGCCCAGATCGAGATCGACCGCAAGGTCCTGGCCGATCTGGCCGTCAACGATCCGGCGGCTTTCGGCAGCATCGTGGAGCAAGTCAAAGCCAAGCTGGCCGCTTGATTCACGGACGGGTGGCCTGGCCACCTGCCGCTCGAAGGGGTTGGGGCTTGAGGGAACACCTCGCGGCTTCAATCCCTTTTTTCTTTGGTATCGCACACAGCCCCCACACATGAACGAGTTGGACGCACTGGTCGACAGCGCCCGCGCCGCGTTTGCGCAGGCCACCGCCCCGGCCGATCTGGAAAACGCCAAGGCGCAGTACCTCGGCAAGTCCGGCCGCATCACCGAGCTGATGAAGGGCATGGCCGCCCTGTCGGTGGACGAGAAAAAGACCCGCGGTGCCGCCATCAACCTGGCCAAGCAGGCCATCGAGGCCGCGCTGACCGAGCGCCGCCAGGCGCTGGCCGACGCCGAACTGCAGGCCCAGCTCAAGGCCGAGGCGCTGGATGTGACCCTGCCCGGCCGTGGCCAGAGCGCAGGCGGCCTGCACCCGGTGAGCCTGACCCTGGAGCGCATCGAGGCCATCTTCGGCTCCATGGGCTTCGAGGTGGCCGACGGCCCCGAGATCGAGTCCGACTGGTTCAACTTCACTGCGCTCAACACGCCGGAAGACCACCCGGCCCGCTCCATGCACGACACCTTCTATGTCGAAGGCGGCAGCGAGCGTGCACCCAACCTGCTGCGCACCCACACCAGCCCGATGCAGATCCGCCATGCGGTGCAGCATGTCAAGCGGCACCGCGCCGCACTCGATGCGGGTCAGCCCATGCCCGAGATCCGCGTGATTGCTCCCGGCCGCACCTACCGCGTGGACAGCGACGCCACCCACTCGCCCATGTTCCACCAGTGCGAAGGCCTGTGGATCGGCGAGAACGTGAGCTTCAAGGACCTGAAGTTCGTCTTCACCGATTTCTGCCGCACCTTCTTCGAGAGCGACGATCTGGTGCTGCGGTTCCGCCCGAGCTTCTTCCGTTCACCGAGCCCAGCGCCGAGATCGACATCCAGTTCCAGAGCGGTCCGCTGGCCGGCCGCTGGCTGGAGGTGGCCGGCTCTGGCCAGGTGCATCCGAACGTGGTGCGCAACATGGGGCTCGACCCCGAGAAGTACATCGGCTTTGCCTTCGGCATGGGCCCGGACCGGCTCACCATGCTGCGCTATGGCGTCAATGACCTGCGCCTGTTCTTCGACGGCGACGTCCGTTTCCTCTCGCAGTTCCGTTGAAGTCTTGTTGAGCTGAACCCATGCAATTTCCTGAATCCTGGCTGCGCGCCTTCTGCAACCCCGACCTGACCAGCCAGCAACTGGCCGACACCCTGACCATGGCCGGTCTGGAGGTCGAAGAGCTGCATCCGGTGGCCCCGCCCTTCACCCGCGTGGTGGTGGGCGAGATCGTCGAGGCCGGTCCAGCACCCCAACGCCGATCGCCTGCGCGTGTGCCAGGTGGACGTGGGGCAGGGCAGCCCCCTGAACATCGTGTGCGGTGCCCCCAACGCCCGCGTCGGCATCAAGGTGCCGTGTGCCCTGGTGGGCGCCGAGCTGCCCCCGGGCGAAGACGGCAAGCCGTTCGCCATCAAGCTGGGCAAGCTGCGCGGCGTGGAGAGCCAGGGCATGTTGTGTTCGGCCCGCGAGCTCAAGCTCTCGGAAGATCACGGTGGCCTGCTGGAGCTGCCGGCCGATGCGCCGGTGGGCCGCGACATCCGCGAACAGCTGGGTCTGGACGACATGCTGTTCACCCTCAAGCTCACGCCCAACCTGGCGCACTGCCTGAGCATTCAGGGCATTGCGCGCGAGGTGTCGGCCCTGACCGGCGCACCGCTGGTGCAACCGGAGTTCCCGGCCGCCACCGTGACCCTGCAGGACCGCCTGCCGGTGCAGGTGCAGGCGCCCGACCTGTGCGGCCGCTTCAGCGGCCGCATCGTGCGCGGCGTCAACACCCGCGTGGCCACCCCGGCCTGGATGGTCGAGCGGCTGGCCCGTTGCGGCCAGCGCAGCGTCTCGGTGCTGGTGGACATTTCCAACTACGTGATGTTCGAGCTGGGGCGCCCCTCGCACATCTTCGACCTCGACAAGATCCACGGCGGCCTGCAGGTGCGCTGGGGCCGTGAGGGTGAACAGCTCAAGCTGCTGAACGGCAACACCATCACCGTCGATGGCACGGTGGGGGTCATTGCCGACGACCAGGCGGTGGAATCGCTGGCCGGCATCATGGGCGGCGACGCCACCGCGGTGTCGGACGACACGCAGAACATCTACATCGAGGCGGCCTTCTGGTGGCCCAAGGCGGTGGCCGGCCGTTCGCGCCGCTACAACTTCAGCACCGATGCCGGCCACCGGTTCGAGCGCGGTGTCGACCCGGCCACCACGGTCGAGCACATCGAGCGCATCACCCAGCTGGTGCTGGACATCTGCGGTGGCCAGGCCGGCCCGATCGACGATCACACGGTCAAGCTGCCCGAGCAGCGTCCGGTGACCCTGCGCGTGGCCCGCGCCAACCGCGTGGTCGGCATGCCGCTGTCGCAGGAACAGTGCGCCGGCGCGCTGCGCCGCCTGGGCCTGAATGTGAGCGAAGGCGAGGGCACGGTCACGGTGGTGCCGCCCTCGTGGCGCTTCGACCTGCAGATCGAGGAAGACCTGATCGAGGAGGTGGTGCGCATCATCGGCTTCGANCANCTGCCGCAGACCCCGCCACTGGCTCCNATCACGGCCAAGATCCGGCCCGAGGCGCGGCGCGGCAGCTTCGCGGTGCGCCGCCAGCTCGCCGCCCTCGGCTACCAGGAAACCATCAATTTCAGCTTCGTGGAAGAGCGCTGGGAGCGTGAACTGGCCGGCAACACCGACCCGATCCGCCTGCTCAACCCGATCGCCAGCCAGATGAGCGTGATGCGTTCGTCGCTGCTGGGCAGCCTCCTGCAGGTGCTCAAGTTCAACCTGGACCGCCGTGCCGACCGGGTGCGCCTGTTCGAGCTCGGCCGGGTGTTCCGCAAGGACGCCTCGGTGACCGATTCGGACACCACGGTGGCCGGCTTCGACCAGCCGCGCCGCGTGGCCGGCCTGGCCTTCGGCCCGGTGGCCCCGCTGCAGTGGGGGCAAGCCCCGCGCGCGGTCGACTTCTTCGATGTCAAGGCCGATGTCGAGGCCCTGCTGGCGCCCCACCAGGCCAGCTTCCGTGCCGCCGAACACCCGGCCCTCCACCCGGGCCGCTGCGCCAGCGTCTGGCTGGGCGAGCGCTGCATCGGCCATGTGGGCGAGCTGCACCCGCGCTGGCGCCAGGGCCACGACCTGAGCGCCGCCCCGGTGCTCTTCGAGCTCGATCTGGACGCGGTGCTGGAGCGCCCGGTGCCGGCCTATCAGCCGGTCAGCCGCCACCAGCCGGTCGAACGCGACCTGGCCATCGTGGTGGGGGAAGCGGTCACGCACGACGCGGTCATGGCGGCCATCCACGCGCCCGGCAACCCGTGGCTGCGCGAGGCCCGGCTGTTCGACGTCTACCGCCCCAAGGCCGGTGGCGCGGGCGGCGGCCTGGCGGCGGACGAACGCAGCCTTGCCGTTCGTCTGATTCTGAGCCGGGACGACGCTACACTGACCGAAGAAGACATCGAGGCCACCGTGAAGGCCTCGCTCGAATCGTTGCAGCAGCGGGTGGGTGCCCGTCTGCGCGCCTGAACACGCAAGGGAACACCGCATGGAACTCGCAGTGGAAAGCCTGGAAACCCCGGCATTGACCAAGGCGCAACTGGCCGAACTGCTGTTCGACCAGATCGGTCTGAACAAGCGTGAGTCGAAGGACATGATCGATGCCTTCTTCGATCTGGTCACCGACAGCCTGGTCGAAGGCACCGACGTCAAGATCTCGGGCTTCGGCAATTTCCAGATCCGCACCAAGGCGCCGCGCCCCGGGCGCAACCCGCGCACCGGCGAACCGGTGGCCATCGAGGCCCGCCGCGTGGTGACCTTCCACGCCAGCCCCAAGCTCAAGGAGCAGGTGCAGGCGGCTGCCGTCGGCACCTGATCGGCGACCGTCTGGCCGCCTGCGCTGCCGCAGCGCGGGCGGTTTCGTCACGTTTCCCCCACAACTTCGCGCGCCGGTAGGCACTGCCAGCGTGTTAGAGTAAATTTCAAGGTTCGGTCCGTACCGCCTTGATTTTCAATGGAAAAAACGCTCCCCCCCATCCCGGCCAAGCGCTACTTCACCATCGGTGAGGTCGGGGAGCTGTGCGGCGTCAAGCCTCATGTGCTTCGGTACTGGGAGCAGGAGTTCACCCAGCTTCGGCCCATGAAGCGGCGCGGCAACCGGCGCTACTACCAGCACCACGAGGTGCTCATGATCCGCCGCATCCGCGAGCTGCTGTACGACCAGGGCTTCACCATCAGCGGTGCACGCAACAAGCTGCAGGAAATCGCCCAGGCCGAGCGCGAGCAGCGCCGGCATGGCGATGAAGAAGCGATCGACGTGGTCGAACTCGACAGCGTCATCCACGACGACGAGCTCGATGACGAGGTGACCACCGCCCCCGTGATCAGCGCCCCGGCAGGTGTCTGGACCGACGTGCGCCGCGAGCTGCTGGAAATCCGTGAACTTCTTCGCATCACGCCCTGAGAGGGCCAGTTTCGCCAGCTATAATGCGAGGCTTGTCGGCGTGTAGCGCAGCCTGGTAGCGCACTTGCATGGGGTGCAAGGGGTCGCGAGTTCGAATCCCGCCACGCCGACCATTTATTCAAAAGCCCGTTGCTCGAAAGAGCAGCGGGCTTTTTGCTTTCCCCCCGGTACTGCTCCCAAAAAAGTCGTTGTGGCTCAACGGTTTTCTCGTGTAGCAACTGCACTCAACTTTGCGTGGGTGTTTGGCCAAATATCACTGCTGGTGGTCCTGAGTGGTCTCCAACATGCGACAAAACTGCGACAAAACCAGACCCCGCATCGTTGTTGTAACGCTCCTCACCGTCACAGTTCCTTCACGCTCGTCCGGTGTGGCGCCCTTATCACGTCCAGTTCGGCGCTGGTTCAGAGCACTGCGCCTTTGGTCGTAGGAGCATCTGGAGTGCCGTAGGCGGATGTCGATCCCAGCACTGCACCCTGCCGACGCCCTAAATCTCTCAGTGCGCCTCCTGGCCATCACAAAAACCCGCTACTTCCTTCTTTGGCTTGTGCCTCAACCGGAGGCTTCACGAGTTGCCAAGCGTTTTGATGGGAGTAGTTTCGTAATGAATTTTTCTTGCTTAGAGTTTGATCGATGGTGAAGATCTCGGGGGAGTGATAACCCAATACACATTCTTCCTACCCGTACGGTGATCTGCGATGTTTGTGACTTTTCCCCAGTACCGATTCCTGTTTCCTCCCGGCTTGAATCCTCCGGAGGCGAACCACTGGCAAGCAGTTCATCTTTCTCCGCCAAGCCACTGGTACATCGTTATTCATCGTCAAAATTCAAGTACGAAAAGTCAGATCCAGACTACGTTTGTTATTTGGGAGGAAAATCTCTTAAATATGCTGAAGACCTTTGGGTCATTGATTATTTTGCAGGTAGGTCGCTTTGATTTGGCTGACGACTCTCGTTGGGGGGTCAGATGGATGGATGTGGTTTATGAATCTTGTGCCGACAACATGTTTGGAGAAGATGCGATTGCGTTCAAACTTGAAGGGGAAAACTGCATAAGAGACGCCTCTATGGAATGCCTCCTTGAAGAAAGCAAATGGAATCCAATTTTTCGTAGAGCTGGAGGTGGACAATAAAGATGTCTCCTGTCCGTCCCTTTACGCAGTCCGATTTTTGAACGGGGAGACAAACATCATTCTTCCTGAGTTTTAGACGTGATTTCACCGATGGACACCCGCCTATCGCACGTGACTGTCAGCGCTCTAGCTGGCGCCCCAACTGGCTGGCTGTTGCCGCGCCCGGTGCGTATCCACTATCGTTTCTACGAAGCGCTGGACGAACAACACGGCGGGGTCGTCATCGTGCCCGGCTTTACCGAAGGCCTGACGATGTACCAGGAAGTGATCCACGACTTGGTGCGCAACGGATTTTCGGTTTATGTACACGACCACCGCGGTCAGGGTTTTTCGACTCCGGCTGCTTAAGGGAGCGGACGAGGGTGACAAGGGCCATGTCGACCAATTCGAACACTTGGTCGGCGATCCTGACCGGTTCGTGGCAATTGCGGTGCAGTGGCGTAGCCCGAACTCCCAACCGCTGTTCTTTCTGGCACATTCGATGCGTGGCGCGGTGAGTTAGCTCAACCTGGCCCGCACCGGGGCTGACTCACCAGTAGCGGCTGCCGCGCTGGTGACGCTGACGCACCAGCCCGCTGTCGCGCAGGGCAAGGTGCACCGCAAAGACCGTGTGCTGTCCACCTGTTGTGACGACTGGGCCATTCGGCTGCCGGGTTCGCTACAGGTCATCAGCAGCGCGCGGGTGCAAGGCGACGGCTTCGATGCCGAGCGTCTGGCCTTTCTGGCGCAATTCGACCGCATGGATAACGACATGTCGCACAGCGTGCCGCGCCTGCTGCGGCGCTGGGACGACCGCCAGGCCACCTGTGTGGGCGACACCTGCGGTCACCGCGACGCTCGCGTAGGTGGACCTACGCTGCACTGGTTGGCCAAGGCCTGCGCAGCTTCGCGTGAAGCGTACGGTTCGGCGGCGCAGCGGACCGCGCGCCCCGTGCTGCTGCTGCAGGGCGGGCAGGACACCGTGGTCGTACCCGAGGCGCAGCAGGTCTATTGCGCCAACGTAAATGCGGGCGCAAAGCTGCCGGGCAGCTGCGAGGGCCGAAGCCCGGGCGCGGTCCACCACGGCTGCTAGTTGAGCGCGATGACCCGCGCAACCCTGCGCTCGTAGCCGTACTGGACTTCTTCGCTGACAACGCTGCGAAGCCCGCGGCAGGCGAATAGCAGGTTCCGGGGGCACACTGACATTCGCCGACCATGTCCCAGCGACAGAAGCCAGCCTCAAGCAGCAGCCAGGAGTCCACCACCAAGCTGTGCGATTGACCGCAGCCGGCTGCAAACCCCCATTAACTGGTTCGACGAAAGACCGATACAGCCTGCACAAGGTCGGCGGCCTGTATCCGCAGGCTACCTGCGGCAGCAGCCATCTCTTCAACCAGTGCCGCGTTCTGCTGTGTGGCCTGGTCCATCTGCGTCACGGCTTGACCCACCTGAGCCACACCATCACTCTGCTCTTTGCTGGCGGCGCTGATCTCGGCCATGAGATCTGTGACCCGGCGCACGCTCTCCACGACCTCGCCCATGGTGTTACCTGCCTTGTCGGCGAGCAGCGTACCGCTCGAAACTCGGTCCACGCTCTCGGTGATCAATTGCTTGATTTCCTTGGCTGCGCCAGCGCTACGCTGCGCGAGGTTGCGCACCTCTGAAGCTACAACCGCGAAGCCTCGTCCCTGCTCTCCAGCCCGAGCAGCTTCCACTGCGGCGTTCAGGGCCAGGATGTTGGTCTGAAAGGCGATGCCATCAATCACGCCGATGATGTCGGCGATCTTCTTTGAGCTGGTCTCGATGCCTTTCATGGTTTCAACCACCTCCGACACGACCTGACCGCCCTGTGCCGCTATCGAAGACGCGGTCTGTGCCAGCCTGTTCGCTTGTTCAGCGCTGTCTGCGTTCTGACGCACTGTGGATGACAGCTCCTCCATCGAGGCAGCGGTCTCCTCCAGCGCGCTGGCCTGGTTCTCGGTGCGATTGCTCAAGTCCTGGTTGCCCTGCGCGATTTCGCTGCTGGATGTTTCCAACTGCATGGTGGAGGCCTTGACGGAAGCCACCGCCTCACCCACCCGTCGAAAACTAAGGTAGGACCGACTCAATGGCTTCACATACTGGACGGCCCGCTGTAAAGTAACTTTTCGGCATGTGGAGCCCTGTTCCGGCGGCAGCGGTATTGTTAGCCTCACTCACAGGAACTTACTAGTCAACCTACCCGGATCTCCTCGATGACCACCTTCGCAGATTCTCTTAAACGCGAGATTGCTCGTGTTGCACGCAAAGAGCTTCGTGACGAGATAGCTTATCTCCGAAAGATCGCCACTCTCCAGAGGAGCGAGGTCGCCGCTCTCAAGAGGCATATTCAGTCCTTGCAATCTGAAGTCCGGACGATCTCGAAGGCTCAGGTCCGCAGCCAGGATGCGGATCGCCCCAAGGTTGAAGAACGTGTTGCCGATTCATTCAGGGGACGTCCTGGTCGAAAGGTGCTCTTCACAGCGGAGCGACTGAAAACACAAAGAGTACGTCTGGGTTTTACACAAGAGCAGATGGCCAAGCTCCTTGGGGTGTCCTCCCTTTCGATTTGGAAGTGGGAGTCTGGGGCAGCCGAGCCCCGAGCTTCTCGTGTCCCTCTGCTTCTAGAGCGACTCTCACTTGGAAAACGAGACGCTCTTGCCCTTGTTGACAGCGCCTCTTCCTGACAAAGATCACGCTTGAGAGCCGACTGACCCATACCGATCTGAGCGAGCTAGTCGATTGGATTGTTGTTGGTTCGCCGCAGAGCCGTCTACATCATTGCTTGCTACTCGTCGATATGAGTACCCACCATGGCTGTAGTCGAGCCTCATTCATCTCTACCTCTGGCGCTCTGAACACTCGTAAGGCGGCAAGTAAGAGAGCCGCCATCAATGAGTATCAGGCTAAGAACATGTTGAGTGCTGAGGGATCAGTCCCGACGCTTGACAGAGGTCATTGACTTCTTTTGTACCGAGGCTAGATGAGCACGGCTAAAGCCCTCCGGGAGCATTCAGCGCTGTAAGTTCCCGGGACATCTCAAATGGCACTCTGCACCCAGTCTGGCGATGTTGACAAACCTCACGAGGTGGACGTTTGGGCGAGCAGCAGAACGCACGGGCAGGGGTTTACTGGGGACACGAAGTCGATAGAAGGACTGGTTGGTGACTTGCCTATAGAGACCTTGCCTTACCTCTAGGCAGGGAATGACATACATGCATGGACCCGCAACCTCTCGACAACCCAGAACGGCAGAAGTCGTTCTCTATGTCGACCTCGATGGCGTGCTTCAGAGCCAGTGGGTGATGCTTCATCCGAAGCAGGGCGTCTACATCTGGCCTTCCAGAGCGCCTGGGCGGGTGCTCTTCGAATGGGCTCCCATCCTTGTTGAAGTATTGAGGCCGTTTCCTGAAGTGCGGTGTGTCCTGAGCAGCTCCTGGTGCGTCAGGCCGGGCTACGGGCGAACGCTGAAGAGATTGCTAGAAGACCTCGGATGGCGTTTCATTGGCGGGACCTATCACCGATGTGTGTTCGGCCCTGATGTCTGGGCCGAGGCTTCATTCCGCGAGAAGCCCCGATGGCTGCAAGTCTGTGAGGACGTTAATCGCCGAAAACCCAAGAGATGGCTCGCTCTAGACGACGATGTTGGTGGCTGGCCGTCATGGACCTCTCAGAACTTCATCGCATGCGATGGCGACCTAGGCTTGTCCTGCGCACAGACTCGTGCTTTGCTGACCGAACGGCTGGAGTCTGTTCATTTAGACCTGAGAGCCGGTGGTTGATCGCAGGCATTCCGTTAGTTTTCGGTGGCTTTGAGTCTGGCTCACGCGAGGTCATCCGGACTTAGCCTGAACAGCTGCATCTTCCTCACGATGTATTCAATAGCTGCTGCGCGTTCCGCCAACCAGACCTCTCGCTCACGCTCGCGCTCTCTCATCCGAGCCCGCATCTCTTCTCCGCCATCCGCTTGAGCGAAAGATTCTCGTAGTGCAGCCATGAGCTCTCGGAAGCGATCGTCGCCCATTGGACCCCTTGCCGCACGTGAGTCGTCGCGATCGGGCCTGACACCGTAGTCGCGAGTCGTTGAAAGAGACTTGGGTCGAAAGGTTGCCATCGCAGGGGAGCCGATATCTGATGAGCCAAGTGGTCAATTCGAAGGGGCCGAATTCATTGGCACCCCTAAATTCGCCGGAAATACTTCTGACGCAGCTAAGCCGTCAGCGTCGAGTATACATTCTTTTATTTTTAACGATCTATTGTCATTCTCTGAGATTTTTTCTGAGACTGCTCTGCATAGATATTGGTGTTGTGCATATAAAGTAGGTGCTTATACCAGTGGCGAGAATAATATCGCTCGCTCGATCTGCCTTGTTTAGGTCTTGAGAACTGCATCATGTGTTGCCTTTGCGGGCTTTATTTAATGCGGTTCAGGACCTCTCCCTTACCAAGGAGCAGTCGTGTATAAACAGCATCTTTCCCCTGCCAAATCAAGCACTTGTGGAAGATCTGCATTACATCGACAGGGTGCCGCTTAATCCCCTCGCAGCGGTGCACAGACGGCCGATCGGGCGTGCGCGGAAGCGCCGCATGGAATCTTCAAAACTTACCTTCACTGACCTCAAAAAGCTGCTTGCCAAAAAGATTGAATCTGGTGCCGGGCCTTCTGCTTCCTCGGTGCCCAACCTTCATTCTGCATTGAAATCATTCCTCGAAGAAAGAGGGGTCGCAGAGGATGCGCCGGTTGGCTCAATTCTGCGCGCGAGCTATTACAAGAACTGGCAGGTCCATCTGCAAGCACTGCGCGCCGAAGGCAGAAGCGCCGACTACGCCCGAAATAGACGCACGTTGCTTGCAATATGGCGAAGACTCGTTATCGAGCATGACCAGTATTGCGCAGTAGCACTCGAGCAGGCAACTCCATTTCAGCGGGCCGTCCTGGACATCTTCGATAACGGGCTAACCGTCAAGGGGGTGGCAAAAGGAGCGGGCATCTCAGATTCAACGCTCAGACGCTGGTGTGCAGGCAATATGCCCAACCAGCGGTCAGTGCAGAGCGTCAGCAGACTGGAGAGGTACCTTGGCCTTGTCCCCGGTCAACTCACAGACCTGCTGCCAGCGCACATCGTTCGTGAGCCGCAGGTTCTGCCCACCCCCATCAGGTATCGGGAGCGAGTGCGGGAGCTGCAGCAGCGCCCATATGCGGTGACACAGCCCACGCCCCGCCTGCGAACCGAGTGGGCCGAATTCTTGCAATACAAGGTGGCTGAACTTGACTGCGAAGATTCTGAGGGCGAGGCTCTGAAGCGAAGCGTGCGTGGCCGGTGGTCTACCAGCACCACCTCCGGATCTGCGCCCCGGCCGTCGAACTGGGCGCAGTGGTACAGGGGACGATATGTCGCAACCGCAGGCGTTGCATGGAACAACTGTGCCCAGTTTTTTGGGTGGTTGATGTTGCCAGTAGAGGAGGGCGGCGTGGGTTTGCCTGCCGAAGCAGCCCAAACGCTGGGTCATTTGGTTGACCGTCAGTACTTGCGTGATTTCATCGACTGGAAGCGTCAGAGAGCCGATGGCGTGGCGCATGGGGGCCTTGTGTCCTTCATTCGCTTCGTGAGTAGCTTGGTCAACCCCACTACCGGCTACCTGACCCAGCGCTGGAAGACCTTTTCAAAGGACTTAGACGCTTCGCAGGAAGTTTGGCGCGCACGGTGCAAACGTACGTTCGATACCTTGGCCAAGTTGCGTGTTGAACTTCTGGATGAGGCCGGTCTATCAAGGCAGCCCACCGAGCCCATCAAACACATTCTTCTACTGCCCAACCCGCTGGACGCTATCGCTGACATGGTCATCCGCATGCAGTCCGCACGGCCGCTGACGGGGGGTATTCGCGAGGCGGTCTGGGCACGGGACATCCTGCTCATCAAGCTCATTACGTCGAATCCGCTACGGGACAAGAACCTGCGCACATTGACTTACTCCCCGGACAACACAGGGCATTTGCGCCGAGATGCAGATGGGAGCTGGTTTATCCATGTCAGCCGCCGGGAGCTCAAGAATCAGAACGGGGCGGCCAAGGACCGGGACTACCAGATGCCCGTTCACAAGGAGGTCTGGCCAGACATTGAGCGGTATCTCAGGCAGTACCGGCCCGTGTTGGCAGGTGCGAATACCAGCACCAAGGCGCTGTTTCTTACCGAAAGACGGGGGGCTGCGTTCACTGAGGACGCGTTGCTTGGCAGGTTGCACCTATTGACCCGAAGGTATCTTCATGGATGTCCTGGCGTGGGGGCGCACGCGTTTCGCTACATCGTGGCCACCAGCATTCTCAAGGCCAGTCCGAACGACTGGGTCGCCGCATCTTGGGCGCTGCATGACCGGGAGGAGACTGTGCGGAGGCACTATGCACACTTGGCTAAAAACGATGCTGTTCAATGGATGGGTAAAGCCATGGACGGTCCGTTCTCAAGGATGTAGAAGTCCTCAAAACTGCGGCTTTCGTGGCCGTCTACGAAAGTGTCGCGGCGCGGCGCGGCGGCTGCGGGTGGAATGCAACCGCTAGAGTGGTGAGTGGATCACTGTCCGATTCATGGTCGGGCGCCGGTGGGTGAATGCGGGGCCAGATCGCACAGGTTTCTCCGTTTTGCTTCCAGGTGTTGCATGCTCAGGGAGCAAGTGAGTTGGTTCCAAAAACACTACATTTAGTGTTTAATATCCACCTCAGACACTACCCGTAGTGTTTTCTTGGTCGTGTATCCGCGAGGTGGCTATGGACAAGATGGCAATTGAGAAGGAGGCTCGGCGCCTCCAGGTCGAAATCTACGGGCAACGGGCGGTACGCTACCCGCTGGGCGTGCCTGACATCCCGACGCTGTTCGACCCGCGAAACGTTGCAGACCACTGTGGACTGTTTTACGAGACTCGAGACCGACTCGATACCGATTACCGAGGAGGAGGCGAAGCCGCCGGTCTTTGGCAGCGTGATCGGTCAACCATCTTGGTATCGGGACGGTTTCCCTATGAAGTCCAGCGGTTCACCGCTGCCCACGAAATCGGGCACTTCATCCTTCACCCAAACATCGGGGACCGCACGCTGCATCGGGAAATGGCGGTCGGAAGTGTTTCCCACTATCGGTCTCACATTGAACGGGAGGCCGACTACTTCGCTGCGTGCCTGCTGATGCCGCGCAACGCGGTGATCAAACAGTTTGAACTTCGTTTTGGTGACAAACACCCGTTGGTGCTCACTGAAACGGTCGCATTTCACCTCAAGGCTGATGAGCGAGTGCTCTTTGCTCAGCCTGCGGGGTCGGTGATGTTCGCCGAGGCGGTAGCCCGTGCTGCTCAGTTCGATCGCTGCCGCTTTAAGCCCCTTGCAGGGCATTTTGGCGTTTCGGTGCGGGCACTGGCGCTTCGTTTGGACGAGCTCGGTTTGGTTGCACCCTATCTGTACGCATGATCACATCGCGTACACAGGTGTGAACACATCTAAGCGGGCCGACTCTTGTACTGCTACGGCTAGGCTGGGACCTTCGTGCGTGCGGCTTGTTCTAAACCCTACCCTCACTCAATGGTTTGACACGATCCGTTAGCGGCTCTGGGCCTATTCATAACGGTTTGCAGGGCTCAGCAAGCAGGTAGTACCGGTCGCCTTGGTATCCGTCTTGTGGGAAAGCATCTGCGCATTGCCGTCGTATCAGCGTCTGTCAGCTATCGGTGGTCGCTAGTGGCCGCTTTGCAGCGA
>JGI24115J20150_1000453_pt1 | contig 16458 bp, 11 predicted proteins | sample Subbioar_CSW14AB_FD_20150 | JGI IMG/M metagenome (IMG submission 20150)
TCAAGAGAGGCACACCGCCGGGGCGGAGGTTTGACGAATGGCCGTGCTGGACACAGCGATGCCGGCGACTCCGCCGCGCAAGGGTCCCATCTGGACACACCTGTATTTCCAGGTGATCGCCGCCATCATTCTCGGCGGCACGATCGGCTGGCTCTACAAGATCAACTGGTTCTCGACCGTGCTCGGCGCCGGCGGGCTGGATAACTCGATCCCGTGGGTGAAGGACTATCTGAAGCCCCTCGGCGACGCCTTCGTGAGCCTCGTGAAGATGATCATCCCCGTGGTGATCTTCGTCACCATCGCCGTCGGCATCGGCGGCATGCGCGACATGGGCAGCCTCGGCCGGGTGGCCCTGCGGGCGTTCCTCTACTTCCTTGCGATCTCCACCCTCGCGCTGATCATCGGCCTGATCGTCGCAAACCTGGTGCATCCGGGGGAGGGCATGAATGCCGACCCCAGCCGCTACAGCGAGAAGGATCTCGCGGCTGTTCAGGGCTACGCAGAGAAAGCGCACGACTCCACCGTGGTCGGCTTCCTCATGTCGATCATTCCGCGCACGTTTATTTCCGCACTGACTGAAGGGTCGACCCTTCAGGTCCTGTTTGTGGCTATTCTGGCTGGCGTCGGTCTCGCCATGTCGGGCGACCGCGGCCAGAAGGCGCTGGACGTGCTCAACTCGGCGGCGCAGGCGATCTTCAAGATCGTCGCCATCCTTATGCGCGCGGCGCCGATCGGCGCCTTTGGCGCCTTCGCCTTTATCATCGCCGACCTCGGCCTCGAGGCCATTGGCAAGCTGCTGGCGCTGGTCGCCACGGTCTACGCAACCTCCACGCTCTTCATCGTTCTCGTGCTGGGCGCCGTCGGCCTCTACGCGGGTTTCTCGATCTTCAGCCTGCTGCGCTACCTCAAGGACGAACTCCTGCTGGTGCTGGGAACGTCGTCTTCGGAATCGGCGCTGCCGGCCCTGATGGAGAAGATGGAGAGGGCAGGGTGCGCCCGGCCGGTTGTCGGCCTCGTGGTGCCCACAGGGTATTCGTTTAACCTTGACGGCACCAACATCTACATGACCATGGCCGCGCTGTTCATCGCGCAGGCCATGAACATCCNCCTGCCGCTGGAACAGCAGATCGGCCTGCTGCTCGTCGCCATGCTGAGCTCAAAGGGCGCGGCGGGCGTTACCGGCGCCGGCTTCATCGCGCTGGCGGCGACGCTTGAATCGGTCATCGGACCGGACGGCAACCCGATGATCCCGGTCACCGGCATGGTGATCATTCTGGGCGTCGACCGCTTCCTCTCGGAATGCCGGGCGCTGACCAACTTCATTGGCAACGCCGTCGCCACCATCGTCGTCAGCCACTGGGAAGGGGCGCTGGACCGCGACAAGCTCAAGCTTGCAATGGCAGGCCAGCTGCCACCTGCTACTGCTCAGCCGGTCGAGCGGGACGCGGACTAAACCTCACGCGGACACCCAGCTATCAAAGAAAAACGCCCCGGATCGAGAGATCCGGGGCGTTTCATTTCAGTCGGTCAGATCAGGCGATCTCACGGATGACTACATTTTGCATTCGTTGTGGAGGAAGTCCTCCATCGCTTTCAGCGACTCGCGATGGTTCTCCGAGGTCCACAGGATGCCCTGGTGGCCCATGTCCTTGAGGACCAGCAGCTTGGCTTTGCCGGTCCCTTTCACCGCGTTGTAGAAGTCCGTGGCGTGGTACAGCGGCACGCGGACGTCACGATCGCCGTGGTAGATCAGGATCGGCATCGCGAGTTTCGACGTGTTCTGCTGCGGGTCCATGCCCTTCACAGTGCGGCCCTGGTAGGCGCGCTGCATGCGGTTCTCACCCCAGTTGTTGGCAATGCGGGTGAGGTTGGAGACGCCAGCGCCGGCGATCGCGCACTGGTACGGGCCGCCCTGGCGAACCGAAGCCGCGAAGGCCGCGAAGCCACCGTAGGAGTAGCCGAAGATCGCGATCTTGTTCTTGTCCGCGTAGCCTTCCTTGGCCATCCAGTTGGCGCCGTCGTCCTTGTCGTCCTGCATTTTCAGGCCCCACTCGCCGTCGCCGGCGAGCCAGAGGCTGTGGCCCCAGCCATCGCTGCCGCGGTATTGCGGCTGCAGCACGGCGTAGCCACGCGTGGCGAAGAACTGCGTCCAGCCCGAGCCGTCCCANCCGATATAGTCACGGGCCCANGGTCCGCCGTGCGGCAGGACNATNGCCGGCGGNGCNGNNTCNCCCTTCTTGAAGTTNGGGGGCAGGGTGAGGAAGGCGGGAACTTTCACGCCATCGCGCGCGTCGTAGTAGACGAGCGAACGCTGGCCCATCGTTTCCGGCTTGATCCACGGACGCTCCGAGCCGATGCCAACCAGCTTCGTCTTGTTGAGAAGCAGGTAGTAGGCGGGCGGGTTGCGGGGGCTTTCGACGCTGAACAGCACCTTCTTGCTGCCATCGACGCCACCGCCCGAGATGATGCTGACCGTCTGGCCCTTGAAGGAGGCCTCGAGGCCTTTCTGGATCGAGACCATGTCCGGATCGGTCCAGAAGACCTGCGGATCGGCGCCTTCATAACGGAAGCCGAGGATCTTGCCGAAATTGTCCTTGCTGCGGCCGAGGACGACGCCAAGGGCGTTGAAATCCTGGTGCGCGAACAGCGGCGCGTCGTCGAACTTGTCGGTGCGGGCGTCGTACAGATAGATCGCCGACTTGTCGGAGAACTTGTCGGTCACGACGAAGTATTTGCCCGTTTCCTCGTCATAGGCCTGGACCGTCATCGCGTTGCGGTTGCGCGTGTCGACCGTCAGCGGGGCCTCGAGATCGAAGTTACCGGTCTCGCGGTTGAGGATGTAGGTCTCGAAGTCGTAGTTCAGGTTGCCCTTTGTTTCGCTCTTCTGCTTGGTCAGGACCTTGCCGTCCCGCGGGTCGATCAGGTCAATGGAAAGCTCGCCGATGTCCTTGTAGAGCGCCTGGCTTTTGCCCGTCTTGAGGTTCACCTTGGAGTAGCGGGAAACGAAATCTGAATCCTGCTGCCGGACGATGACGCTCTCGGGGTCGAGGGGCAGATCGACGATGCCGGGGCTGGAACCGATCTCGAGGCAGCGCAGCGATTCCTCGCTGACACCGATCGAGCGGCCCGATTCGAACGGGTCGTTGAAGGTCTTGAGCGTTTTGTCCGAAAGGAAAGCCTTGTAGAGCCACGTTTTCGTGCTGCCCGTGACCCGGCCTTCGCCGCAGCCGCCGAGGTTGCCCGTCCACATCTGGTTGGCGATCGCCCAGACCTTGCCCGCCTTCAGCGCCTGCGCGCTGACGAAGCTCATCCGGTCGCTGGGAGTCGCCGTCCAGTTGAGCGGCTTGGTTCCGTCGATGTTGGAGATGTCAGCTGAAGCGATGATCCGCTTGCTGGTATCGCGGGGGTCGGCCTTGATGGCGACGAGAAAATCGCCCTCAGCCGACATCGAAACGCCCGTCGTGTCGGGCATCCGCGCAATGGATTCCACGTCCAGCTTCTGTGCGGAGGCTGCTCCTGAACCGAACAGCACAGCCGCAAGAGCGACTCCCAGATAGCTCTTAGCCAAGGCAAACCTCTGATTTTGTTGAACGAAGCGGGGAAGTTGTAGGCTTAATGCTGCGGCGTTTGCGGCAAAGTCGCAAGGGGCTTCACACAGATGCGACATCTTTGGAAAATCATGCCCCGGTTCGGAACCTGTCTTGTGGCGGATCAGCCACAGCCGTGGCGCAATTGTGTCACGAACGCGACGTTAGCCGCAGTTGCGATTGCTGTCTGGAATTTCCCTGTGCCAGAACGGAAAGAACCCGAGTCAGGACGGGTTTTCAGTTTATCGGCATTCTGGGGTCAATCATGTCAAACACGAGCGCTTCACTGCGCAGATTCTTCCGTGGCGGCGCAGCGTTTGGCGCACTCACACTGGCAATGGGCGCTGCTGCGCACGCCCAAGCGCCGGACACCGTCGTGGATTGCGATCCGAACACCCCCGGTGTTCAGACGCAGTGCGAACCGACCAGCAACGACAAGGTCGTCATCACGGGTTCGCGCATCGCGCGTGACGCCTTCACGTCGTCGGCCCCGATCCAGGTGATCACGGCCGAGCAAACGACGCTCGAAGGCCTCGTCGACACCGGCGAGATCCTGCAGGGCTCCTCGATCGCTCAGGGCTCGCTGCAGTTCAACAACCAGTTCGGTGGCTTCGTCATCGAAGGCGGCCCGGGTATCAACTCGGTCTCGCTCCGCGGTCTCGGCGCCCAGCGTTCGCTGGTCCTGCTGAACGGCCAGCGCCCCGGCCCGGCCGGCGTGCGTGGCCAGGTTGCCGCGTTCGACCTTCAGGTCATCCCTGACTCGATCATCTCGCGCGTCGAGATCCTGAAAGACGGCGCCTCGTCGATCTACGGCTCCGACGCCGTCGCCGGCGTTGCTAACATCATCACGCGTTCTTCGATCGACTCGCCGGAACTGAACGCCCAGTACAACATGACCGAAGAAGGTGGCGGTAACACCTTCCAGATCAACGGCGCGATCGGCTTCGACCTGTTCGGCGGCAACGTCATGCTGGCGGCCGAATACGAAGTCCGTGACCCGCTGAAGATGGGTGACCGCTCGTTCCTCGCCTGCGCGCAGGATCTGGCCTACAGCTCCACGACCGGCCAGCGCATCGACCGTGTCGATGGCTCGATCCAGCGCAACACGAGCCTCGGAAACTGCAACAACATCCTCAACATGACGATCGACGACCAGGTGAGCGGCGCTCGCTACGTCCCGTCGCCGGATGGTGTCGTGATCGGCCCGTTCCCGGGCTACCGCCCGCGCGTCAACCGTACCTACGCTCAGGGCCCGGTTGCCTACTATGAAGACGTGCTGAACCACCCGAAATTCCTCGACCAGGACGCGATTGCCGGCGTTGATCGTCTGTCGATCTACGGCAAGGCCGACTTCCAGCTCGACTTCCTCGGTGGTATCGATTGGACCACGGAAGCCCTCTACAACCGCCGTGAATACGAACGTAACGGCGTGCGTCAGTTCTTCCCGTCGATCGCCAGCAACGTCGGTTACGACGTGCCGGGCCTCTTCCAGGCGCCGGTGGGTCTCGCCCAGACCGCGGGCGGTCTCCGCGTCGCGCGTCCGGTCGTGCTGTGGGACTTCGACAGCACGGTGAACGTGGACTACTACTACGTGAACTCGGGCCTGACCGGTGACTTCATTCTACCGGGCTGGACGTGGTCGGTGAACGCTTCGTACTCGAAGTCGGAAGGCGAATACGGCCAGAACCAGATCCGCAAGGAAACCGCGGGTGACTACTTCACTGCGCGTCCGTCGGATGGCCTCTACGCTGGCCCGAACTACAACCCGTTCGACCCGGGCTTCCTGCAAGGCAACCCGTCGCAAGCCACCTATGACCTGCTCAGCGCACAAAGCGTCGGCAACACGGACTACGACCAGACGATGGTGCAAGCCGTCATNTCGGGCGACCTGTTCGAGCTGCCTGCTGGTCCGCTCGGCGTCGCGGTCGGCGCCGAATANCGGAAATTCGAGATCAACGACGTTCCGGATCCGGGTTCGCAGAACGACGAATACTGGGGCATCACGTCGGCCCAGATCACTGCCGGCGANGACAAGGTTTCGGAATTCTACGTCGAAACCAACATCCCGGTTCTCCGTGGCCTGCCGCTGATCGAAGAACTNACGATCGACGCGTCGGCTCGCGCATTCGATTATGACTCGTTCGGTTCGGACAGCGTGTGGAAAGCCGGTATCAACTGGCAGGTCATCCCNTCGCTCCGCATCCGCGGAACGCANGGCACGTCCTACCGCACCCCGGCTCTCTACGAGCTGTACCTGGGCAACCAGACGGGCTTCGTCGGNCAGACCGGCATCGACCCGTGCGTTGACTGGGGNACNGACACCAACCCGAACATCCAGGCGAACTGCGCGGCTGCTGGTATCCCGTCGAACTACGCGGGTCTNGCTCCGTCGGCCGTCGTGGTCACGGGCGGTGGCGCTGGCGTGCTGACGGCGGAAACGTCGGAAGCCCGTACGCTCGGCCTGATCTGGACGCCGGACTTCCTGGATCTCTCGGTCGCCGTCGATTACTTCGACATCGTGATCGAAGACGCCGTCACCCAGCTGGGCGCCGGCACGATCCTCGGCGGTTGCTACGCTTCGCCGGTTTACCCGAACGCGTTCTGCAGCCTGTTCGATCGTAACTCGCCGACCGCGCTCGTGAACCCGAACATGGTCACGCAAGTGCGCGACAGCTACCTGAACGCGAACCTGCAATCGACCCGCGGCTTCGACGTCACGGTTCGTTACGAGCACGAGTTCGACTTCGGCACGATGGTTGTCGACCTCTCGGCCACCAAGACGCTGGAAGACGTGAACAAGCTGTTCGCACCGGGCACTACGTCCGGCTTCACGACCGACGACTTCAACGGCACGCTGGGCGATCCGGAGTGGGTTGGTGACGCGTCGGTGCAGCTGCGCCAAGGCGACTTCACGTACTCGTGGTTCGTCGATTACGTCGGCGAGATGGATCACTCGGTGTTCGCTGCCGATCTTGCTGCCTACCAGGGCCGTACGATCCGTCGCATCAACGAGACGGACGTCTGGCTGTCGCACGACGTGTCGGTCCGCTACCGTGGCGACAACTTCGTCATCACCGGTGGTGTTGCGAACGTGTTCAACGCGCCGCCGCCGAACATCACGACCGGTGTGTCGAGCCGCTTCGGCACGACGCCGGCCTTCGCCTCGCAGTACGACATGCGCGGCCGGACCTTCTTCCTGCGCCTGGGCTACGAATTCTAAGCCCAGCTACGCTGAAGACCGAAAACAGGAGGGCGCACCGCAAGGTGCGCCCTTTCTGCTTTTGGGGATGGGTCCTGGCCTGTCCGCGAGGCCGTTTGCCTGTCTGCGCGCAAAGGCACATCCTTCGAGAGGATCGCTTCGCGATCCCTCAGGATGAGGCCGGCGCCGGTTGAAACAAGTTGCATGGCGCGTTCCGCCACTGACCTCATCCTGAGGGATTGGCGCAAAGCGCCTGTCGGCGTCAGATGCTCTTCGAGCGACCTGCCCAATACGGCGCGCGGACCTGAGCGCGCAGGACCTTGCCGGCCGCATTGCGCGGCAGCGTATCGACGAAATCAATCGTGCGCGGCCGCTGGAAGCCGGGCAGGCGATCCTTGGCGAAATCGAAGATCGATTGTTTCGTCTCCTCTGATCGCGCCACGCCTTCCTTCAGCTCCACCACGGCCTTGATCTCCTCGCCCCAATCCTCGTTGGGCACGCCGACCACGGCAGCGTCCGCGATCAGCGGATGGCGGATCAGTACTTCGTCGATCTCCACGGGATAGATGTTCACGCCGCCGGAGATGATCAGCTCCGCCGTGCGGCCGGTGAGGAACAGGTCCCCATCGGCATCCAGCTTGCCCATGTCGCCGAGCGTGAACCAGTCGCCGCGATAGCTGGCGTCGGTCTTGCCGCCTTCCTTGTAGTACTCGAACCGCCCCGTCGCCGGCGCCTTCACATAGATCAGGCCTTCCTGGCCCTGCGGCACGGGATTGCCCTCAATGTCCAGGAGCTTGATCTCCACACCCGGCACCGGCTTGCCAACCGTGCCGGGCTTCTTCAGCCATTCATGCGGCCGCACGAACACGCCGCCGCCCTCGGTGGAGGAGTAATATTCGAACAGCACCGGCCCGAACCAGTCCATCATAGCCTTCTTCACATGCGCAGGGCAGGGCGCCGCGCCGTGGATCATCCAGCGCATGGAGGAAACGTCGTACCTGGCGCGCGTCTCCTCGGGCAGCTGGAGCATGCGATGCATCATGGTGGGAACAACATGCGTATGCGTCGCCTTGTGCGTCGCGATCAGGCGCAGGGTTTCCTCGGCATCCCACTTGTCCATCAGCAGCGTTGTGACGCCGGCGTTGATCGGGATAACGAAATTGATGCCCAGCGGCGCGGCGTGATAAAGCGGCCCGGTCAGCAGCGAGATGTCGGTCGCCGGATTCCACGCCGCCGTCTCGTTGCACACAGCCGTGAGCTGCGACACCACCGGCCGCGTCCGGCGATAGACGCCCTTCGGCCGCCCCGTGGTGCCGGACGTATAGAGCATCGTGGAGCCCGGTTCGGCGTCGGCAATGTCTTCGCCGCTCTCCGCCGCCAGCGCCGTCTCGAAGTCGTCAAAGCCGTCAATCGCCCCTGCAAAGCTGAGCTTCACCAGCAGCTTGTCCGAGATCTTCGCTGCCTCGGTTGCGCCGGCCACGAACCGTCCGCTGGCGACCAGCGCCCGGGCGTCGGAATTGTCGACGACATAGGCCACCAGTTCCGGCGATTGATGCCAGTTTACCGCGGTGAGCCTGAGGCCGGACCGTTGCGTCGCCGCCCAGACGATCGCGAACTCCGGCCCGTTATGCGCCAGCAGCGCCACGCCATCGCCTGCCTGCAGGCCCCGTCTCCGGAAAACCCGCACCAGCCGGTTGGCCTGCGCGTTGAACTCGGCCCAGGTGAGATTGCCGCTCGGCGACATGATTGCGAACCGATCCGGCGACCGGCGGGCATGAACAGCCACATGCATGCCATGGGCGATGAGTTGTTCGTCGGTCGGGCTGCTCGTCATGGAATACGCTTCCTCGCCGGGTTGTGGCCCCGTTTGCAGGCAGCATAGGGCGACGGTGCTGCGCACGGCAATCCGGCGCCGGACGCGGCAACTATTTGTGGCCAGCTACCGCGCGGTCTCGTTGATCTGCGCTTTCTGGACAGACGCCCTGACCACCGGGATCTCGTCATCCGCCAGCGGCTTCATCCATTGCTTCCGGCCCATGGCCGCCGCGATGAACGGCGCCAGCTCCTCGGCTTTGCGGCGTTCGCGGGCCTCCGCCTCGGCCTTGAACTCCGGCATCACCTCGGCCGCGAACAGTTCGAGCGACTCGCAGATGTGCTGGTGCTTGTTGCGCCCGGCCTGCTGCAGGAAGATCACCTGGTCGACGCCGGCGGCCTGGAACGCGCGGATATGCGCGCGAATATCGTCCGGCGTGCCGATGCCATTGGCGCTGACCTCGGCGCGCTGGCGCGCGGAAATAATCTCGTCATCACTGGCTGCACGCGACTTGAGGAAGTCCGCATAGAGCTGCGAACGCCCCGGCAGCACATCATGCGCCACCAGCGCGTTCACGGCATAGCTGAAGAACTCGAAGCCTTCCTGTCCGCGCCGGATGGCTTCGGCACGATCCGGATGCACCGAGAAGTTCGACACCATGGCGATGTTGGCGTTGACGCTGTGCCCGATGGGCACGCATTCCTCGGACTTGATGATGCCGTAGTAGATCTCCGCCCAGTTGCGCGCCTCGGCCGGATCGACAAACGAGAAGGCGAGGGCGCCGAGGCCCCTCGAGGCGGCGACCTTGATGGTGTCGCGGTTGGTGCAGGCCATCCACATCGGCGGATGCGGCTTCTGCACCGGCTTGGGCACGACATTGCGGCACGGGAAAGAGAAGCTCTTTCCCTCGAACCCCGGATACGGGTGCATCACCATCATGTTGGCGATCTGCTCGGCGGCTTCGAGCGCCATCGCGCGCTTCTCCTTCGCCGGAATGCCGAAGCCGCCAAGCTCCAGGCGCGTCGCGCCTTCGCCGATCCCGAAATCGAGGCGGCCCTTCGAGATGATATCGAGCGTCGCAAGACCTTCGGCCGTGCGCGCAGGATGATTGTAGTTGGCGATCACCTGCCGGATGCCATGGCCCACGCGAATGTTCTTCGTCAGCGCGGCGCAGGCCGACAGGAACACTTCCGGTGCGGACGAGTGCGAATATTCCTCGAGGAAGTGGTGCTCCACCTCCCACGCATAGTCGTACCCAAGGCGGTCGGCGAGCACGACCTGCTCAAGCGCCTCATGGAATAGCCGCGCCTCGTCGCCGTCATTCCACGGCTTGGGCAGCTGATGCTCGTAGAAAACCCCGAACTTCATGTCCGCGTCCCTCCCAGGGGCCAGCCTCTATCGGGCCTGGGCCCAGCTTAGGCCGTGCGGCGGAAGCTGCAATCCGCGATCAGGCCGACGGTTTGAACTCGTCGCGCAGCTGACGCTTCAGCACCTTGCCGATGGACGAGCGCGGCAGTTGCTCCACGACGGTCGCAAACGACAGACGCTGCGTCTTGCCCACGCGGCTGTTGAGCCAGGCCTTGAGATCGTCCGCCGTGGCATGGGCGCCGGACCGCAGAACAATGAAGGCTGCCGGCGTCTCGCCCCATTCACGCGACGGGATGCCGACAACTGCGGATTCCGCTACGGCCGGATGCTTGGCCAGCTCGGCTTCGAGATCGCTTGGATAGACGTTGAAGCCGCCGGTGATGATCATATCCTTCTTGCGGTCGCCGAGGACGATGAAGCCATCCTCGTCATAGCGGCCGATATCGCCGGTGCGGATGAAGCGCGCGCCATCCGGGCTGTACCATTCGGCTTCGGCCGTCTTCTTTGGCTGGTTGTGATAGCCGGTCATGATCGACATCGAGCGGCCAACGATCTCGCCCAGCTCGCCGCGCGGTACTTCCTTGCCGTCTTCGCCGATGATGCGGATGTCGTGGCCCGGCGCGGGCTGGCCGACCGTATGCAGCTTGTTCGGAAACTCGTGCGCGCGCAGCAGGCACGAGCCGCCGCCTTCCGTCATGCCGTAGATCTCCACGAGGCCGCCGGGCCAGCGCTTCAGGATGTCGGCTTTCAGATCAGCACCGAATGGCGCCGAGGTGCAGGTCTTCATGCGGTAGGTGGAAAGATCAAAGCTGTCGAAGTCGGGCAGGTCCATCAGGCGACGGTACTGCACCGGCACCAGCATGGCGTGCGTGGCGCGATGCTTCTGCGAGAGTTCGAGGAAACCCCGCGCATCGAACTTGCGCATCAGCACGACCGTGCCGCCGCGCATCAGCGCCGGGATCAGGCTGACCAGCGTGGTGTTCGAATACAGCGGCGTCGAGACGACGGTGATGGCGTCCGGCCCGTAGCCAAGCGCCTCCGCGCGGCGCACATGGCCCCAGCGCATCTTGTGCGGCTGGACGATGCCCTTTGGCGCGCCCGTGGTGCCGGATGAATATATGATGTTGAAGGTCTGGTCGGGATCGATGGCTGTCGGCTTAGGCGTCGTTCCGACGAACGGCAGCCATTCGGCGAACGCCTGGTTGCGCGTGCCTTCGAGCGCCACGCGCCTTGCGGAGATCGGCTCGGCGATGGTGTCGAGCGCCGCAGAAGCGGCGTCATCGAGGAAGGCGATGTTGGCGCCGCAATCGCGGATCATCATGCCGAGCTGTTCGGCCGTGGAGGATGGCGCAAGCGGGCAGGCAGCAGCGCCAATGCGCAGGGCTGCAATGAAGATGGTGACGTATTCCAGCGAGGACGGTCCGCAGATGGCGACGGCGCCGCGCGGCTGCACGCCATCGCGCTGGAGACCAGCGGCGGCGCGGTCGATCTGGGCGTCGAGCTGCAGGAAGGTCAGCATGCGCTCGCCGTCGATGAGCGCGATGTGGTTGGGGCGGTGCGCGGCGTGGCTGCGGATCAGGTCCGGCATGGTCGAGAAGTCGGACGCCAGGAGTTCGTCCGCGGTGGCGATGGTCATGGCTATTGGCCCTTGAAGACGGGTTGGCGGCGGGCATGGAAAGCCGCGCGGCCTTCCTTGAAGTCTTGGCTGTCGAAGCAGGTGTCGATGGCGGCCTGCGCGGCGGCTCTCAGCGATGGATCGTGCGCGGCGCGGCTGGAGAGCTTGGCCGCAGTGAAGGTGCGCGGCGCGGTCATGGCGATCTGGGCGACGAGGTCTCGCACGCTGGTTTCCAGCTCGGCCTCTGGCACGATGCGGTTGACGAAGCCGATGCGCAGCGCCTCCTCGTGCGTGAAGTGGCGCGCGGTTGCGATCATNTCGAGCGCGATCCCGGCGCCGACNATGGCCTGAAGGCGCGCGAGATTGTCCATCTCATAGCCGAGCCCAAGCTTCCCGGCCGGCACGCCGAAGCGGGANCCTTCCGCGCAGATCCGCATGTCGCACGCGCTCGCCACNACCATTCCGCCGCCGATGCAGAAGCCCTTGATCATGGCAATCACCGGGACCGGCGCGGCGATCAGCGAAGCGGTCGCNGCGGTGACCGAAGCGGTGAAGCTGCGNTTGGTATCGGCATTGTTCCGCTGGACGTCGAACTCGGCAATGTCNGCCCCCGAAATGAAGGCCCGNTCNCCNGCGCCGCGGATCACGATNGCGCGGACNGTGGATATCTCGGTCAGGCTGCTTACAGCGGCGGGNAAGGCATCCCACATGTCCCTNCGGACGGCGTTGAGTCGTTCCGGCTGGTTGAAGGTCAGCCAGCCGATCGGCCCCTCCAGCTCGGTCAAGAGCCGACCCTCGGCAAACTCCTGGATCAACCGCGCCATAGATGCCCTCACAGCCCCGGCGCGTTGACCCATGAGGCCCCGGCCGTTACGAATCCGGGGAGTAGCGCTAGGCCCTAAGCCCGTGAAAAGGCAAGGGGCAGGCGGCCGGGTTGGCATGTGGATGGGCAGCAAAGGGGAGCTGCCCGCTGGTGGGCAGGCGCTTACAGCGTCTGCCGCAGACAGGACGTGACACGGACGATGCGCTTCGAATTTGCCCAGACAGCCGGCTACCGGCAATGACGGGCTTGCTGCCTCCCGGGCTGGCGAGTGATCTCGACGTGCTGGCCTTCGCCGAGGCCGAGCTTGCGGCCGGCCGTCCGGCTGCGCTGGTGACGATCACCGGGCTCGATGGCCCGTTCTCGCGCCCGCTCGGCGCACAGCTGGCGGTCGCAGGCGACAAGCGTTTCGCCGGCAGCATCTCGGGCGGATGCCTGGAACAGGCGCTCACGGAAGAAGCGCAGCTGGCTATGCACCAGGGGACCAACCGCATGCTGCGCTACGGGCGCGGCTCGCCATACATCGACGTGCGCCTGCCATGCGGCGGCGGCATCGACCTGCATGTGGATGCGTCGCCCGATCTGGAGCTGCTGCGAAAAGCGGTGGCGCTCGGTCGCGCACGCAAGACATACTCGCTGGCATTCGATCCATCATCGCAACGCTCAAGCCTGCGCCTGATCGGATCGGAGGCGGAAGCAACGCCGAAGGAATTCGTCCGCCGCTTTGAACCGCGCCTGCGTGTCGTGCTGGCCGGACGCGGCTGGGAAATCGTGGCGATGAGCCAGATGGCGCAGACAGCGAATGTCGATCTGGTTGTCGCAAGCCAGGAACCTGCGACACTCGACTTCTGCAAACCCTATGCGAACGAAACCATCCGTCTGACAACGCCGGCCGCTGCGCCGAGCCTGCCGTTCGATGAATACACGGCCGTCGCCTGTCTCTTCCACGAACACGAATGGGAAGCGCCGCTCTTGCTCGACGCGCTGCGCAGCCCGGCCTTCTATGTCGGCGCGCTTGGCTCGCGGCAGACGCATCAGCGACGGGTCGAAACGCTTATGGCGCTTGGCGCTGGTCAGGATGACCTCGCGCGCCTCAAAGGTCCGATCGGTCTCTTTGCCTCGCACGATCCGCGCTCGCTGGCCGTGTCGGCGCTGTCCGAGATCATCAAGGAGTGGACATCGCGGGGAGGCGGCCGATGGTAGCCATTCCGCTTGAACGCGCTGCCGTTGTTCTGCTGGCGTCCGGCCTGTCGCGTCGCTATGGCCGGCGCGACAAGCTGCTGGCGAACCTCGGCGGCAAGCCGCTGCTGGAACACTCGGCCCGCGTCGTTGCCGGCCTGCATGCGCTGACCCGCGTGGCCGTGTGCCCATCAGATCGACACGAGATCAAGGATCGTCTCGCCAGCCGCTTCGTCATCGCGCTGAACAAGCAACCGAAGCACGGCCTCGGCCATTCGATCGCGCTGGGCGCGCAGGTGGCGCTACAGTTCAAACCCGATGCGATCATCTTCTGCATGGCCGACATGCCTTTCATCGAGCCATGGCTGTTCGATGCGCTGCTGGCTGGCCTCACGAATGCAGACATCGTCCATTCCGGAGCCCCCGGCCGCGTGCATCCGCCAACGGCGTTCGGCCCAGCCTGTTTCGATGACCTGCGGACTCTCGATGGAGACGACGGCGCGAAGCGGATCATCGGGCAGGGCGCCTTCAAGGTGGCAGCCATCTCGGCGCCGGGGCCTGTGCTAGTCGATGTCGATACGCGCGAAGAGCTGGCTTACGCCGAACGGCAGCTGGCCCTGCGCGAGCAGTACGCGAACCCGGTGCGACCCGGTCCGCCGGCGTCAACCGGCGGCGGCTTCCCGCCACCCGCCGATCCTATCCAGCCGCGCCGGACGATGAACGCTCGACCTTCTTGACGGCGACCCAGAGCTCTTCCTGCTCGTCCAGCGACAGGCTCGCGAAGTCCTGTCCCCTTGATTGCGCCAGCGCCTCCATAGCACGGAACCGCTTTCCAAACTTTGAATTGGCGTCCCGCAAAGCGACCTCCGGATCGACCGAAAGCTTGCGGCACAGATTGGCCACGACGAACAGGATGTCGCCCAGCTCCTCGGCAACGTGAGCCTGGTCGGGAACCGGCGCGCCAATCGCCTCCTCAAGCTCGGCGATCTCTTCCTGCAGCTTGTGGATAACTGGCCCGGGCGACGGCCAGTCGAACCCGACCCGGGCCGCCCGCTTGGCCAGCTTCTCGGCCCGCATCAGGGCCGGCAACCCGAGCGCGACCCCATCCAGCGCGCTCACCGGACCACTGGCGACCTTCTTCGCCCGCTCGGCCGCCTTCATGGTCTCCCAGGCGTTCGTCTGGGCCTCGGCGCTGTCCACGGTACGGGTCGTACCAAATACGTGCGGGTGCCGGTCGACCATCTTGGTCACCAGCGTCTGGACCACATCGTTGATGTCGAAGTGTCCGGCTTCCTCGGCCATGCGGGCGTGGAACACCGACTGGAACAACAGATCGCCCAGCTCGCCCTTCAGCTCGCCCATGTCATTGCGCTCGATCGCATCAGCGACCTCGTAGGCCTCTTCAATCGTGTACGGCGCGATGGTCGCGAACGTCTGCTCCAGGTCCCACGGGCACCCCGTCTTCGGATCCCTAAGCCGAGCCATTAACGCCACCAGATCACGCCATGCGTCCCCCGATGAGGGGAGGGAGGACCCCTCGCCAGCAGGTCGGCCAGCGGCCGCTGCCGCCCCTTCAAGTCCAGGCGCCTTGTCCGTCATGCCCCGCATCCCTTGTGGCATTAGTCGCATAATCAACATTATGGGCAATGAAGTCTGGATAGAAATCAGCCGCTTGGCGGGATTTCCAGCTCCATGCCGTCGAAGGCCGGCTCTACCCCCGCTGGCAGCTCTGCCTTGAGCTTTGCGTAGTCCAGATCGACATGCAGGTTCGTCAGAACCGCACGCCGTGGCTTCAGCCGCTCGATCCACGCCAGCGCCTCGGCGACGCTCGCATGCGTGGGATGTGGCTTGTAGCGCAGCGCATCGACCACCAGCGTGTCGAGCCCTGCCAGCCGCTCAAGCGTCGACTCCGGCAGCCGGACCACATCGTTGCAGTAGGCAAACTTGCCAATGCGGAAGCCGAGCGAGTTAAGACCTCCATGGTCCTGCGCCAGAGCCAGGAAATCGATCCGGCCGCCCCAGCCCTCGATCCCGGTCACCTGCCCGTCCTCCAGGTCCACATGCTTGTCGAGGATAGCGGGATATGACCCGGCCCCGTCGAAGCAGTACGCGAACCGCGAACCGATCACCCCGGCCGTCACCGTGTCCATGTGCACCGGCATCCGCCGCCCGGCGCGCAGGACCAGCGCCCGGAGGTCGTCGATGCCGTGGCACTGGTCGGCGTGCTCGTGGGTGATCAGTACGGCGTCCAGCCGGGTGACGTTTGCCGCCAGCAACTGCTCCCGCATGTCGGGCGAAGTATCCACAAGCGCCAGGGTCGGCTCAGCCGCACCCGGGCCCCAGTGGCGGACGAGGATCGAGCAGCGCGTCCGCCGGTTCCGGGGCTCGGCCGGGTCGCAGACGCCCCAGTCATTGCCGATCCGGGGAACGCCGCCCGAGGAACCGCAGCCAAGGATCCGGACCTGCAACCTGCCCTTGCCCATCATTGGATCCGCCCGAACAGCCGCAGGGCGTTGGCCATGGTCAGTCCGGCGGCNTCTTCCTGCGACAGGCCACGCTGGGCGGCAAAGGCGCGGCAGACGTCCGGCAGGTAGGCCGGCTCNTTGCGACGGCCTCGATGCGGCATGGGCGCGAGATATGGGCAATCGGTCTCGAGAATGACCCGGTCGAGCGGCACAAGTCCGGTAACGGCCCGGACCTCGTTGGCGGTCTTGAAAGACAGGATGCCGGAAACGGAGAAGTAGGCGTCGAGGTCCATCGCCCGCCGCGCCAGCCTTTCGCCGCTGGTGTAGCAGTGCATGAGAATCTGGAACGGCCCGCGTGCATACTCGCGCTCAAGAATGTCGCCGGTCAGGTCATCAGCCTCGCGCGTGTGGA
>JGI24115J20150_1000461_pt1 | contig 16277 bp, 18 predicted proteins | sample Subbioar_CSW14AB_FD_20150 | JGI IMG/M metagenome (IMG submission 20150)
CCCCGGCTGGCGGGTCCAGTCGGCAGGTGATTGTCGTCATCGACGGCCCGAAAGTCCGGTCGAGACTGATTTCGTCGCGCGAGACGGCAAGGTTGATGGGACTGCCGGACTCCTACAAGCTTCCGGAAAACTACAATGAAGCGTATCATCTCACGGGTGATGGCGTGGCCGTCGACGTCGTGCGCTTTCTTGCCGAGAATTTATTCGAACCGCTTCTGGGACATCGAACAAAGGTCAAAAAGGCTGCGTGAGCGTTATTCCTTGCGAGAAAAACAAGGAACTTAGAGCCGCGATTACGCGGTTCGCCGACGCGCTGAAAACCGAGGCTCACAAGCTCGGTGACCATGGCCTTACCGAAGCGGAATTCTACCAGTCGCCTCTCCTTCGCGGCGCCATTGAACAGATGCGCGGCGAGTTCTCCGCTACGATGCGCGGCAAGCGAGAATTCGTTCAGCATGTTCTCAATCACATGGAAGACGGCGGGTTCATCGGGAGCTGGGATCGGGCAAAGCGCGGGGCTCGCAATGATTACCGTGTGCAACTCAAGAGCGGCCGTAGCGCGGTCATCGACCTCAAAGGCTGCCTCGACGGCAACAATACGAACATCTTCGAGCGGCCAAAAGAAGCTGATGAATTCGTCATATGGAGCCTTTGCACAAATGCGGGCTGAACCGCCCCGGGTTTGTCGGAGGCCCAACTCTTTGAGAGACTGGGTCCATGAGCAAGAAGCATACTGCGAAGTATTCGCCTGAGGTTCGCGATCGAGCGGTCCGGATGGTGATGGAGCATGGGGCGGAGCACGTGTCCCGTTGGGCGGCGATCGTCTCGATTGCGGCGAAGATCGGGTGCACGGCGCAGACCCTGGACAACTGGGTGAAGCAGGCCGAACGCAATTCCGGCGCACGGGCGGGTTTATCGACCGAGGAGCGCGAGCGGATGAAGGCGTTGGAGCGTGAGGTCCGCGAGCTGCGCCAGGCCAACGAGATCCTGCGCAAGGCCAGCGCGTATTTTGCTCAGGCGGAGCTCGACCGCCGGTTCAAGCCATGATCGCCTTCATTGACGATCATCGCGCCACGTACGGGGTCGAGCCGATCTGCCGGGTTCTGAAGATCGCCCCGTCTACCTTCCACGCACACGCTTCGCGCCGACAGCATCCTGAAAAGGCGCCGCCGCGGGTGCAGCGTGATGAGGCGCTGAAGCCCCAGATTGTTCGGGTGTTCAGCGAGAACTTCGAGGTTTACGGCGTCCGCAAGGTCTGGCGGCAACTGCTGCGCGAAGGCTTTGAGGTCGCTCGTTGCACGGTCTCAAGGCTGATGAAAGTTATGGGATTGAAGGGCGTCGTCCGCGGCAAGCCGCATCGCACCACGTTCAGCGACAAGTCGGCGCCATGCCCGCTCGATCGGGTAAATCGCAACTTCAATGCGTCGGCGCCGAACGTTCTCTGGGTCAGCGACTTTACCTATGTCGCCACCTGGTCAGGCTTCGTCTACGTCGCCTTCATCATCGACGTCTACGCCAGAAAGATCGTCGGTTGGCGTGTCTCTCGCTCGGCTCACGCCGGCTTCGTTCTCGATGCACTCGAACAGGCGCTGCATGATCGCAGGCCAATCTCTGGCGGCGGACTCGTCTGTCACTCGGACCGCGGATCGCAATACGTGTCCATCAAGTACACCGAGCGCCTCGCCGAAGCTGGTCTTGAGCCGTCCGTGGGAAGCGTTGGCGATAGCTATGACAACGCGCTCGCAGAAACGATCAACGGCCTCTACAAAGCTGAGGTGATCTGGCGCAAAGGACCGTGGAGATCGCTTGATGCCGTCGAGTACGCCACGCTCGAGTGGGTCGACTGGTACAACAATCGCCGGCTGCTGGAGCCCATCGGCAACATCCCGCCTGCCGAGGCCGAAGCCGCCTACTATGCTATGATGGAGAACCAAGCCGTCGCAGCCTGACTCAAACCAAATAGCCTCCGGGGTTACCGGGGCGGTTCAGGGCAGGAAACTGTGGAGAGTTTAGTTTCACGGTGCTACTCCGGTGCTACTCCGAGCACGTCGGGCCGTCCGTCAACTGAGCTAAGTGTTTGAAAAGATGGTGCTGCCTAGGTGACTTGAACACCTGACCCCCGCATTACGAATCCAGACAGAGCGTTCGCAGTCGGCTGAGTCGACATGCATCAGCGCCTGCCACCTTCCATATCCGGCTGTAGCATCGCGTGGCAATTCTGCCAGTGCCACAAGGGTTTGCAGCGATACTCACAGTCCGCAAATCCATCAGACGAGGAAGGTTCGATGGCAATTTACGTTTCCTCCTGTTTCCTCAAATCACCTCCGATTCCCGTGCACGGTGATGCCCAGGTGATGCCCAGAAATCTCGCGCTAGGGTCTCAGAAATAGAGCAAAAACGGGGGTTCCGGTGCGCCTGACCAAACGATCTGTCGATGCGGTGATGCCCGAAGCGGTGGATCGCATCTATTGGGACGACGAGCTTCCGATGTTCGGACTTCGCGTCAGGCCCGCTGGCAAGAAGACATTCGTCGTTCAGTATCGTGTGGGCGGCGGTCGCAAGGCGAGGCTCAGGAAACTCACCGTCGGCGTCTACGGAACATCGACCGTGGACGAGGCCCGGATTGAAGCCAAAGCGGTTCTGCGGAAAGCGGGGCTAGGGGAAGATCCAGCGGAGGAGCGCCTTCGCCATCGGACGGCTGCAACGGTTGCCGAGCTCATCGACATCTGGTCGACAACGGGTGTCACGACCAATCGACGGACCGGCGAACCTCGCTCCCCGCAGAATATCGCTAACGAGGTGGCGCAGGCCAATCATCACCTGAAACCCCTGATTGGACACCGCGCCGTCGTCGATCTGACGAGAAGTGACATCGAGCACCTTCGCAATCAGATCGCCAAGGGAGACTCTCGCACCAAGCGGAAGGGTAGGAAGCGGGGCCTCGTCAACGTCAAGGGAGGTGCAGGCACAGCTGCCCGTACGATCCGCCTGCTGTCGTCAATCCTGTCCTTCGCAGTGGATCAAAGGCTGATTGAGCGGAATCCGGCATTGGGGGTCAAACTGGCTCCAAGCCAGAAGCGGCACCGCTACCTAAGCGCAGCTGAGATCAGACAGCTCGGTCAGGCGCTCGATACGCCCGCTGCCTCGCCAACAGCTGGCAAGGCAGCAACCATCATCCGGCTCCTCATCCTGACGGGTGCGCGTCGCGGCGAGATTGAAGCCCTGAAATGGCCCGAAGTGGACTTTGAGTTCGGGATGCTCCGGCTCGAGAGCAGCAAGACCGGCGCAAAGATCATTCCTCTGGCCAGTGCTGCCATCGACCTGCTGGTGGCCGAGCGCGAATGGGCGAACGACAATGCAAAGTGGGTGTTTCCGGCCGCGCGCTCGGACGGGCACTTCGATGGACTCTCGAAGGAGTGGTGTCGCATCCGCAAGGCGGCCGGCATCGGCGATGTCCGCATTCACGACTTGAGGCACACGTTCGCCAGCGTTGGTGCGAGTGGTGGGGTTGGGCTTCCGCTCATCGGCGGTATCCTCGGTCACCGACAGGCGTCCACAACGCAGCGGTATGCGCACCTGGCAGACACGCCGCTTCGGCGAGCTGCCGATGAAATCGGGCGTCAGATCGCTGCGAAGCTTGCTGCGCCGGCATTGAAAGATGACCGCTGTGTCGCGCGCACGAAAGCGGAGGCGAGGCCATAGCAGACACTTACCTGCGTCGAGGCCAAGCAGTTAGACAGTAGCATGCTCGCGGAAAATGAGAGCAAACGGTGATCAAATGGGCAAGTCCATTGCCCGTCGGTCCGTTGTAAGCCGCTCGATGGCGAGCTGATCATGGATGCGTAGCGATACCGACGAACTGATTACGCAGCTGCTTCACTGGGGCCATCATCGCCCGACCCAAGCCATTCTGGCCATACGGAGGCGAGAACGCTCAGGTTTGCCGGATCAGCACAAAACCCGCAGTCGGCCGCGCGGCCATAGACGCGGCGGGCCAATTTGTGCGGCGGTCGCCACGGATCAAGCGTAAGATAGTGCGACTGTGTCGCCGCCTCGCGGTCAGCGCTGAATTTCAAGAGTTCGAGAGCCAGCAGCGCCCCGGCCAAATTTGAAACGAAAGCAAAAGGAGCCAGTGCCTGCTCTCCCGCGTTCGTGAGAAGCGACTGTGCGCCGCACAGCTGCTTGTAGAGGCTGGTCAGCTGCGTATTGATCAACGCTGCTTCATCAAGGCCAGGATGGATGCCGCATAGCTTGCGGGCTAGTGTGGCATCGATGAAGTCCTGCTTTACCTCGGCCACGGAGATGCCAAGGCCTTCGGCAATGCTGAGCTCACGTTCGTCTTCCGCAGGATTGTGCTTGTAGATACAGGCGAGGCAGGCCCCATCCGTCGGTTGGGCGTGGCTGTGAACCACCACAGACGTAACGTCAGTCGTCGAGGCGTCCAGAACTTCCAGCGGGAGTCCATTCTGAATCACCCGGCGGGCAGCGCGGCTATCGACCGTGACGATCGCTTGTTTGACCCGTTGTCTCGCTCGGACGACAGCGTCGAATGAGCCGACAAACGGAACCAGTTCAAGATTGCCGATACGAACGTTTCGGGCGAGCACCTCGGCCTTGTTTTCTCCCAAGTCGGCCTCGGTGAACAGAAGACAGCGGTTGAGATTGCCCTTGGATACTGTCTTGGGGTCAACGATCAGCAAGCGACCCGTCAGCAACAGCTCTTCAGCCGCCCAGAGAAACCCGTTCGCCACGCCGCCGCCGCCGACAAGAACGCTAGCGCTCATGTCGATCGCCTGATTGGCCAGTGCTGGCGTGATGCCGAGCTTCGCGAAATCCACGGCAAAGGGGCGGGGTAGAGCAGCGCAATGCTCGCCGCCGCGCCATTCGGAGAGGATGTAGCCGGCTGCATAGCAGGCCGCGATTTTCATCGCGACATCAGGCGGCATGTCACCAGCTGGCGCGCGGCCAGAATTCGATGGCGACCATGCGACCATGCCCTGTGCATCAATTGTCGCCAGTATTTGGAGCGGGGCTTGACCCGCGGGTGGTCCGTTGATCGCAAACTCGAGATCGGGCTGATCTTCGATCGCGACCACCTCGACAGTCAGGCCGACGACCTGTTTGATCAGCAAGGCAAGCCGCTCGCCAGCCGATCCTGTGGCAGAGATGGCGACGCGCCATTTCAATTTCTGAACGGCTTCATCCTCTGACAACCCCATCAACTTCATCAACGTGCGAGCGTTCTCTTGCTCAGGCGTCAGCATCTTGAATCCTCACGATCGCCGGCAGCGTGTCTGGCAAGATCTGCTCCCAGCGATCAGTTGCCGACAACGCGAACGCCGCCACGGCGTCGAGAAACCCAGCTGTCCCGAGGCCAGATCCGAAATTCGGAACGACCAGTGAAATAGCGCCCTGGTGGCGAACAATGGCCCATTCGTCATCCACGTGCGAATGGAAGGCCCGGCCGGGGTGTGAATGAACCTGGGCGCAGATGTGCGTCCGCGTCGTCCGCAAATAGGTCATGATGGCCCGCATCGAATCTGGGCGGACGTGAAACTGGTCGCGTCTGGCCTCATAGTCCGGCACGTAGGCCTCAACGACTTTCGTAACGTCGCCGGACCGCTGGCCGAGCCACAGAACCAACGCCTCGCAGTTCTTCGCGCCGCCGCGCCACACCTCCGCGAGCGTCTCGTCGATGATGTCGGGCTTGCAGATGAGGGGTCGGATCATGCTCCCTTGAACCTTCTCCACGCGTGGGACAATTGCGTAAGGATGCCGGTCAGGGTCATCCCATCCTGGCCTCGATAGGTTGCCCAATGCTCCTGCAGATGACTGCTGTGAGTGTGGTACTCCTGCACGCCGCGCATGCAGATGAAGGGCCGACCGGTGGCATCGTGCGGGCCGTTGTGAAACTGTCCGCCGGGGAGATTCTCGGCCCAGGGCTGACCGTCAGGCTTCAAGATCGCGATCGATGGCGGCTCCTCGTCCCAGTTGAGGCAGGAGCATCTGAATCTGATGGGCGTCGCCGCTTTGACCGTGATGTCGAGGACCGGAAATGCGCATTGGTGCAGCTCCCAACCGAGACGGTTGCAATAGGCCTCGGTCAGGAATGCTGTGTCACGCTCAAAGTTCTTGCGGGCGAGAGCCTCATGCACCGCCGCCGCCCTCCGGCTTGTGCCATTCGATATCGACAATGCAGCGAAGGTGCAGCTTTTTGAACGACTCCTCAGCATTGATTTCACGCTCGCCGATCCGGGCGACCCAGTCTGTCGTGTTCGTCAGCCCGAGCGCTTCAGCGGCCAGCGTCAGCACCTTGGCGACCGGGGTCTCGGCCTCGGCGCGATGTAGCGTGTCCTCGCCTGGATAGATGCCGCTGGGCGTGATGATCGCTACCGCGACCTCTTTGTTTTCCGTGTCACTGTCTTTCGTCATGTCGACCTCCTTGGGGCCGATTCCATGGCGGCCTATCTATGTTTGTATATCGAACAATTCAAAACGTCAACAATACGGACACGAGACACGATGTTTGCCAAGTTGACATCGAGTTGATTCGGCTTATGGTGAGTCAAGGGCAAATCACATGGGCGCGCATGGTTAGGGCAGACACGTTTTACGAGGAACTCGGCACAGCCATTCGACTGCGGCGCGAAGGGCTCAAGATGACTCAGCTCGATCTGTCGGAACGGATGGGCTTGTCTCGGACGTCCGTGACCAACATCGAGCGAGGCCGCCAGCGTCTGCTGATCGATCAGTTCTGCAAGTTGGCCGACATTCTGCGTTGCAATCATGATGATCTTCTGGCCGGCGCCATAAGTGGCAAGCGTCCGAAGCGCGCAGCCAACGCGGATCTCAACTCGATGCCCACGGTCGCCAAGTTTATCGAGAAGACCCTTGATGCAGGGAAGGCGGCAAGGTCATGAAGCCGGTCCGTCCGCGCTACACAAAGATCAATGCCGAAGTCGATCGGCTATTGACCGCTGCGAATGTCAAAAAGGCTCCAGTTCCAGTCGAAAAGATCGCCGCTGCCGTTGGCGCGGAGGTTGTCTACCGCAACTTCAATGATGAGGTTTCGGGTCTGCTTATTCGCAAGAAGGGCTCCGTCGTTATCGGCGTTGACAACAAACAGGCCCTTCAACGCCAGCGCTTCACCATCGCCCACGAAGTCGGACATCTTTTGTTGCATGATGGGGACGAAGTTCATGTCGACAAGCATTTTCGCGTGAATCTGCGGTCGTCACTATCGTCTAAAGCCGAGGACGTTGAAGAGATCGAGGCGAACGCCTTCGCGGCCGCGCTCCTGATGCCGATGGCCTTCTTGATCCGTGACCTTCAAGGTGAGACGCTCGACATCGATGATGAGATCAAGATTGGTGAGCTCGCCAAACGATATGGAGTCAGCGTCCAGGCTATGACTTTCCGTCTCATGAACGTGTTTGCTCTGGATCGCGGCAGATGAAACTGCTTTCGGACTTTGCTGCGTTTTGCAGGAACGTCTGGCGATCGTTCGCCCGATCAGATCGCCCGCCCGCTTTGTCGCCCGCTCCTCCGGTTGAGCGCAAGTACAGAGTCAAACATATCCCGCGCTACACCGGGCCAGGCGAGCCGCCCGCCGGTCATTGGTCGCCTTGCCATCCCTCAACGGTTGCCCGCTTCAAAGCACAGATGACTTGCCCCAATGGACACGGCCTGACACTGCGCGGGCATTCCATCGAATCCACCGGTCGCGCGCATCCAAGCGTCGTCTGCCCAGTCGCCGGCTGCACATTTCACGAGTTCGTTACGCTCGATGATTGGACGTCCGGCGATGTACCAGTCGCGCCGCTCCACTCTGTGGGTGCGTGACGGCTTCGACCTTATTTTAACGACACAGCCTGCCTAGCCAGAACACAGCGTATCTCGTTTAGTCGCGCCCGATGACCTTCTTCTGTGCCGGTGACATGCCGGGGCTCGGTGCGATCGCCAGCGCTGCTCTGCCGTGCCAATCCTCGTAAGTTTCGGCAGGCCACTCGGCAGGTCCGAGCAAAATCGCACCGAAGAGGCGGCCCAGCACAAGTCCTTAGACGCGCCATCATCAGCATCACGTGCGCCTGCATGCCCGCCAAAGACACATAATCCACCAACTCCTTGGACGATACCCACACCCATGAGCACGCTCATTAGTGTCCGTGGGTTGTGCGTAGGTTTGAATCGTTCAACGCTTCTGCAGCGCAATGATCTTGGAAAGTCTCAATGAGCTTCCCGGAAGTTACAGCAGATGATTTTGCTCGTCGCTTTGCAATGCGGGGTGACAAGCTCATGTGGCTGCTGGGCGCTGGCGCATCTGCGTCTGCTGGAATTCCTACCGCCGGAGATATGATTTGGGATTTCAAGCAGCAGCTCTACATCACGCAACGCCGGGTCGCCCCTGAGACCGTCCGTGATCTGACCAATCCCGCTGTGAGAGCTCAACTTCAGAGTTTCATTGAGGCCAACGGGAACTATCCCGCCCCCGGACATGTCGATGAGTATGCCGCTCTGTTCGAGGCCGCATACCCGAATGAGCGGGATCGCCGCACCTACATCGACGCCAAAATCTCCCGGGGGAAGCCGTCCTATGGCCACCTCGCCATGGCGACATTGATGCGCGCCAGGCGCCTCAACCTGGTCTGGACGACAAACTTCGACACGCTCATCGCTGACGCCTGCGCGCGCATCTACGGCAGCACGAAAAATCTTACCACCGCGGCGCTCGATGCTCCGGATGTTGGGCTCGAAGCCATCGTACAGGGGCAATGGCCGATCGAAATGAAGCTGCACGGCGACTTCAGGTCTAGGCGGCTGAAGAACACGTCCGACGAACTTCTCACCCAGGACGTGAAGCTCCGGCAAAGCCTGGTCGAAGCCGCAAAGCGCTTCGGTCTGGTGGTCGCGGGGTACAGTGGTCGCGACGACTCGATCATGGACACATTGCGCGAAGCCGTGCGCCAGGCCGGCAGTTTCCCCGCAGGATTGTTCTGGCTGCATCGCGGCGAGGAAGATCCGCCGGCCGCCGTGCAGGATCTGCTGACGCAAGCCGCAGCTGCCGGCATGGAAAACGGGCTCGTCCGGGTCGAGAATTTCGATGAGGCGCTGCGGGATCTTGTCCGGATCCTGCCTGACCTCGACACGACCGAACTGGACAAGTTTGGCGCTGAACGGTCGATCTGGAGCCCGTCCCCGAAGCCAACGGGAAAGTCGACCTATCCTGTCCTTCGCCTGAATGCCGTCCCGGTTGTGACCACGCCCGTCAGCTGTCTTCGCATCGACTGTGACATTGGCGGGCATGCCGACGTGACAGCAGCGATCGCGGCCGCCGGCGTGGATGTTCTTGCGACGCGCTCACGGCGCGGGGTCCTCGCCTTCGGTACAGAGGCCAATGTCAGGCGCGCCTTTGGCGCGTTCAACGTTCGCACAATCGATCTTCATTCCATCGAGCCGCGCCGGCTGCGGTACGACTCCCAGGAGAGGGGGCTGCTCAAGAGCGCCCTGTCGCGGGCGCTCGCAAGGCATCACGGGCTCGAGGTGCTGCACCGGCGGAGCAGGGACATTCTTTATCCCCGCAATCCGGATGACGCCAAGCTGAAGCAGCTACGCGAGGTCGCCGGCCCGCTGGGCGGCAGATTGTCGGCGCCGGCCAACCTATCCTGGCGCGAAGGCGTCATGCTCCAGCTGGAGTGGGCAGACGAGAGACTGTGGCTGGTGATCGATCCGCGCCCGATCGGGCTGGACATCACTGAGGAAAACCGGGCTGCGGCGGCCGCGTTCTTCAAGGAGAAGACCTTCAATCGGTACAACGAGAAGGCCAACGGGCTCATCAACTTCTGGTCGACCTTCCTTGCCGCTTCAGGCGCGAACCTGCGCGCCCTCAATCTCACAACCGGTGTCGACGCTGTGTTCGTTCTCAGCCCGGAAAACGCATTCTCAGGACGGCTCAGCCCATGACGTCTTCTCTGTCTCGTCACATCAAGCTTCCAGAACCCCGGCTGTCATTTCACGCTGAAAGGGCGTCCGATATTCATATCCATCCGCTGGAGGGCCTGATCGAGTTCGGGCCGTACTCCCGCCAGCTCGTGCCGTCGCCCATCCGCATCGCGACGATCGCGCCGTTCTGCGAGAGCAAAAGGCTGAACGGCTTCTTGCGCGAGCTGAAGGAGAAGCAGACGCCCAAGGAGAGGAGGGAGTACCTTCCCGATTGGCCCGGCTTCGAGAGTGTTTTCAAAGTGCAGGTTGTGCCGGCCAGCGAGGCCTGCAGGGTCGAACTCGACAAGGAGTTCGAGGCCGAGTTCGAGAAGTCGAACGCGCCGCATGTTACGCTGTCAGACCGTCTGTTGCGAGAGCTGCAGAACCTGCAGGCGCGGCGCTCCGAATACGATGTGGTGTTCGTCTACCTGCCCACGCGCTGGAGCCGCGGGTTCTGGGGGACGGAGCTCGATGACTTCGATCTCCACGACCATCTCAAGGCGGTCACTGCCACGCGAGCCATCCCGTTGCAGATCATTCGTGAAGACAGGGCAGTGGCGTATAGTTGCCGGGCAAGCGTCATGTGGCGTATCGGACTTGCACTCTACGCCAAGGCTGGCGGCGTCCCATGGAAGCTAGCTGAGGCCGACCCGGAGACGGCCTATATCGGAATATCTTATGCCGTGCGGGCGCAAACATCGGCACAGGGCGCGCGCTTCGTTACCTGCTGCAGCCAGGTGTTTGACGCCGACGGTTCGGGCCTCGAGTTCGTGGCCTACGATGCGCGCGAGGTCGAAGTCCTTCGCGACAACCCTTATCTGTCACGCTCCGAGATGTTCCGCGTCATGACGCGCTCGCTCGACCTCTATCGCAGGCGTCATGCAGGCAGGTCACCCTTGCGGATGGTCGTTCACAAATCGACGGAGTTCAAACAAGACGAAATCGAGGGGTGCATGGAAGCCCTGCACCTGTGCGAGTCCGTCGATCTCCTCCAGATCGTCGATGATGTGCCGTGGAGGGCGGTAAAAATGGATCAGTCGGCCAGCACAGCGGCGGGCGCGAAGGCCGTCGCTGCACGATACCCCGTCGAACGCGGAACGCTTCTGGAGATCGGCCCCCGTGACAGCCTGCTGTGGCTGCATGGCGCCGTGCGCGGAATCGACAGTTCAAATACGTACTTCCAGGGCAAAAAGGGGACGCCGCGGCCCATCCGGCTCGTTCGGCACGCCGGCCACGGGCCGTGGGACGACAATGCGCGCTCGGCCCTGGCCCTCTCCAAGATGAACTGGAACAATGACTCGCTCTATGACCCTTCGCCCGTGACGATGAGCTTTGCCCGTGTGTTGGCGCGCGTGGTCAAACGGATGCCGATCCTCGGCAGCTCGCCGTATCAGGTTCGCTTCTTCATGTGATTGGATCACTCAATCCGGCGCTTGCGCCGTGCGAGTTGATCGCGACTCTATTAGTTCGAAGCGCTGGGATCTCTCATTTTACAACCTACGGTTCATCTCTTGGCTGCTGGTCATTCGCCAATGACTTTGCCCCATCGGCCGGCGCAACCCCAGCATCTACGACCTCTGGGAGTGCTTCGGGGTTTTCAACAGCAGCCGTGGCCGTCTGCAGGCGTATCGAGCTCCGTGTGGCAGCAGCGTCGAGCCGATCTTGAAAGTAGGTCTGTGTCCAGATCATCTCGCTGTATTCGTCCGGGCGCGCTTGATAGGCTCCTACACGGCCGATCAGCCCGCAAAGCCAGTCAGCACACTGGCAGGTTTGGAAGCGTTCGCTTTCAACCTGGAATGGCGGCTCAATGATCCGCCTTCTAGGAGTCGGTCCGCCGTACATGGCTTGGCTAGCGCGTGTGAGAATTGCTTCGCGATCCTGATGCTGGTCCATGACGATGATTATGCCGGCATCGCGCTCGTCGGCGTACTGATTGAGGCGCTTCATCGCTTCAGCCAGCACCGTCAGATAAAGCCCTTGAGGGTTCGACTGATCCACCGGCTTGTTCTTCTGTAGGCCGACATAAAACACATGTCCGCGAATTTTCCGGATCTGATTTAGCAACCGGTTGGTCGCGGCTCGGACCTGTTGGTACTTCTTGACGTTGGCCGTCGTATAAAGCGCCGAGCCTTTTTTCTCCCAAGCGGCTGGGTGTTCGCCGGACTGTTTGATCTCCCATTCAAGCAGCCTGCATTTTAGCTGGTAGAACCAGGTCGAGAAGTGTCGCACCTCATCATAAGGGAGGATCATCCCGCCGAGGCCAAAAACGGGGCTGTCATTATGCTTGGGATCGTCGCGGGCGATGTAAGGCCCGATATGGCCGAACTCATCCAGGTAGGCGAAGTACAGCAACGAAAGTCCTCCCCCCAGATACACGAAAGCCCACGCTCTCGCGTGGGCCTCGGAACGAGGGCAGCTCCGCTAGGGGCCGCGTCTCGATGCTGTAGTTAGGCCCCCGGGGGCTAATAGTCAACCCACCCCCGGGTCATAAATGGGTAGGGCCCCCGTGATACTATGATGCTGGACACATGATGATGTATGGCGATGAGCCTACTTAGGGGGTCGCTGGCGTCCAGGGCGGGAGGATCATATTTGATCCGGGGCCTGCCCCAAGCTTGACCATGGGGTTGGTCCGTAGTAGCCTTGAATATAACGATTTCGGGGCGTATTCGTATCCCATGACCGAAACACCATCAAATCCCTCGACCCCGACCGATGCAGAGGTAATTGCCTTCCCTAAGACCAAGGCCTCAAAAGCCGATCAACGACGCTTTGAAGCCCGTTGGGGCAAGCTCGTTGCCGGGCGCGGCTACACAATGCTGCCGGCAGTTATGATCCGAGCCCAGCACCGCCTGGGCCTCGAGCCTGAGCATTTCAACGCACTGCTACACCTCGTCTATCATTGGTGGGAGCCCGACAATAACCCTTATCCCGCCAAGGCGACGATCGCGGCACGCATGGATAAGAGCCCCAAGACCGTGCAGCGCTACCTGAAGGCGCTTGAGGATTCGGGCCTGATCCGCCGCATTGTACGTTTCGAAGCGCATCGTGGCCAAACCAGCAACGAATACGACCTATCGGGCCTTGTGCAGAAGCTGGCGGTGATCGCCGCTGAAGAGGCCAAGGTGTCCGAAGAAAACAAAACACGCGCATCTTCGGTAGAGCGCCGCAGCAATCGTCGGGGTGTGTCTTAGCTTATTTGCTATTTCGGCATGACCGCTTCGCCGGAGGGCCCGCAGGTTGAACCTGCGGGCCTTCTAGTGTCGGCGCAGATCAAAGCACAATCGTCCTCGAAGTTGTGACGGAAATCCGCGTCCCGGCGCCGACACGAATTGTCGGCGGTATCGCCAGCCCCCGATCAACAACCCGATTTGTCACGCCGCTCGCGCTTCTCTGGACACCGTCCGCAATAGCTGCATCAACCGGATCGCGCGAGATTGCGCCAATGCCTCCATAGGTGAGCTGCGGCTCCTCCGTAGTCGCGACGCCGATATTGATCAGTGTCCCGAGCGTAGCCGATCCGAACACATCGCCCCAATGATTATCGACCTCGCCTTTGACCCCAGCTGCGCCGGAGGGATCGGCCGCTACTTCATCAAGCACGATTTCATCGCCATTCGGCATGATCAACCGTGACCAGATGATCGCGACACGGCTCTGGCCGTAGCGGCTGGACGATCTGTACTCGCCCATCAGCCGCGCGCCCTGCGGGATGAGAGCAATGCGCCCGGTCGCGCTGTCGTAGATGGTCTGCGTCACCTGGGCGATGACCGGCCCGGGGGATTCAGTGTTCAGGTCTGTGACCAGGCTTGCCGGGATGACGGTCCCAGGGAACAGCACGCGGCCGTTTCTGGCGCTGCTTGCGGGTTGATCGTCATTCTGGGACGCGACTTCGGTGAGGGGAGAGCGCGCCGGTGCTTGATAGGCGACCTGTTGTCGTGCCGCTGTATCGGCCTTGCGCGGTTCCTCGCGTAGCGCGAAGAAAATCCCCGCCCGATCCGCCGCAGCGGCTTCCACCACCGCAGGATCCGGCGCCCCTGGGGGCGCGTAGGCTGCGGGCGTGCTCCAGTCATTGCCGTAAGCCGGCATCTCTCCCGGCACCTGCTGCGCCTGCGCAAACGCTGCGATGTCGCCCGGCAGGGGCGGACCAAGCTGTGGCGGCCCCGCCTGATCGAAGGACGCCGGCGTCTGATCTGCCTGATGCTTCTCAAGCACTGCTGCCTGCGCATAGTCGGCGGGCAGGGATTTGATGGCGCCCTGCGCCATCTCCGGGCGCGCCGGATCAGACATCATTGGTTTGGTGGTCGCGGGCGTTGTGGAGGGATTGCTGGAGAACGCGCCTGACGCCAGCAACAGTACAACCGCAACGCCGCCACCAGCCGCCGTGAGGATCGCAGGCTTGTTGAGTCCGCGTGCGCCAGGACCCTTCACGCGGATCGCATCAAGCTGGGGCGGTTCAGTCGGGCTGGAGGGCGGCTTGGGTGGCGGCTCGTCGGCGCCAGCATCAGGATTGGGCGGGAGACCATCAGCCATTGGGGCCTCCGTTTGTGTTCACGGTGGCGGTCGGCGTCTGGCGGATGATGACGACCTTCTTCTGGGTCCAGCCGGAGCCAAGACGGAGTTCCGCCTTTTTGAACAGGCGATCGACGATGTAGTACTTGCCACGGATCCGGTAGTTGACGGCTTCAAGGCCTTCATCGCCAATCACTGACAGGGGCGGGGCCTCGATCAGATTGTCCGGCATCTCGATATAGACCTGTTTGCCATCATCGAATGCCGACAGCGGGCGCCAGTCCGGCTTGTCGCCATCGATCCGGTAGCGAAGGTTGAGCGTCTCCGGCGTGAACCCCGGCGCTGCCGAAGAAGCGGCTGCAGGCGGCGGTGGAGGAGGCGGGAGACTGCTTGGCAGTGTCATCTCGACCGGATAGCGCCAGGCGACAGACGCCATGGCAGCCCCGGACGTACTCTTGAGGTCGATGTGGTAGACGCGCCGGTCCGTCATGATGACGAGGTTGGTCGCAAGGTTGGCGGCGTTCGGTTTGACGAGGATGTGGGACTGGATGTCGCCGGCGATGCCGGACTGCGCGTCGCCGACGATCCATCTTGTCGTGTCGCCCGCTGAGACGGACAGCAGGGTCTCGCCGGGCTCGAGGGCGATGTCGGTGATCCGTTGTGGGGATGCCTGGACCGCATAGAGGGCGCCGCGCTCGTAGGCGAACTCATGCAGGGCGCCGACGAGCGATGCATCGCTGAGTCCACGCGTTGCGGACTCATTGCTGGCGGAGATCGATGCGGCATCTTTGGGTGATGGTTGCGCCAGCGCGGGTGAGGCGAGCATGAGTGTGGCGATGCAGGCGGAGAGCAGAAGAGGGCGTTTCATTGCTGGAGATCCCGTGACCAGTTGAAGGCGTGGACGTAAAGACCGAGCGGGTTCTTCGCGAGCTGCTCGGGCGAGGAGGACGGCGCAATCACGATGCTGGCGACGCCGGAATAGCGCTCAACATCAATCAGCGTACCGCTGGCATATTTGCTCTCGCGCCAGCGCAGCTGAAAACTGTCCGGGGAAGCGCGCACGACCGAGATCACCTCGACCGCAACCGTCCGCTTGCCGACCTTGGCGAACGGATCGTCCTCCTTCGCCATGGCGTTCAGAACCTGCGCGCCGCCCTGCGTGGTCCAGTCATAGGCGCGCAGCCAGTTCTGGCGGACCACGATGGCATCTGAGGGTAGGCCGCGGATCATCTCGATGAACCGGGCCAGATGCCAGGACAGCTGGGCGTCGCTCGGCACGTAGGCCGACGTTGCGGGGCCTACGAGCCTCGCTTCGCCTGTCTCGTTCGCTTCGATCACGAACGGGACGGCTGCGGGGCGCAGGGCCAGCACCACCACGCCTGCCGCCATCGCGCCTGCAAGCGCGAGGCTTGCAAACGCTGCTGTCCGCCAGGTGCGGACATGGGCAAGCGATGAGCCCATGCGATTGTCCCAGAGCTGCTGGGCCTGCCGGTAGGGCGTGTCGGGTTCGGGTGCCCGGCCAAGACGCGAGGATCGCCCCCGGCCAGACGAAGTTGCGGTGAACATGATTAGTCCCTCTGCTTGAGATTGGGGCCTTCAGAAGCGCCGCCGCCGTCACCGGCGTTCAGCGTGTGAGCGGCAACCAGCACGCCCTCCCGGATCGCCTGCGTGCGCTTGAACCGGTTGGCCCAGGCCGGTTGGCCGGATGTGGCGGACGACGTACTGGATGATGGAGTTGCGGATGCTGACGTTGGCGCGGAAGTGGGCGGCGGTGTGATTGCACCCGC
>JGI24115J20150_1000514_pt1 | contig 15023 bp, 10 predicted proteins | sample Subbioar_CSW14AB_FD_20150 | JGI IMG/M metagenome (IMG submission 20150)
GTCTGCTGGATGGCGCTGCGTGTCATCTGGTTGAGCACGGCGTTGAAGCTGCGGGCGGCGATGTCGATCGTGTTGTTCGACGTGGTGCGCGGGACGGAGGCAGCCTGCCCGTTGATGATGACATAGACGTTGGCGCCGCGCAGGTTGGTGGTGGCGCTGTCCATATGCAGTACGGTTTCGGGCGCGATGAAGAAGGGCGTGGAGGCGCCGCCGTCGACGTGCATTTCCTGGTAGGTCTTGTCATCCTTCTCGACGTTGATCATCACGGGCGGAAAGACGCCGGGGACGCTGGCGGAAGCGACCAGCACGTCGCGGAACAGTTGTCGTGCCTTGGGGCCGCCCGCTTGCGCGATGGCCCCCATGTCCCAGATCACGGTCTCCTCGCGATCGAGATTGGTGGTGGCGACCAGTAGCATGCGGCCTTCGGAGGTGGCGGCGGCCACGGCGGCGATCAGCTTGTCGTCGACGAAGCGTTCAACGAGCTCGCGCAGCGGCTTGCCATCGAACATGCCGACATCGAACAGGGCGCCGACGCCGCGCGACTGCATCAGGTTGTTGGTGGCGTCGCCGCGATAGGCCTCGGTGAGCTTGCCGTCCCATTCAGGGCCGAGGAAGGCGAACGGAGCGATCAGCGCGCCGGTGGAGACGCCGGTAACGATCTCGAAGCGCGGGCGCGTGCCGGCATTGGTGAGGCCGACGAGAACGCCGGCGCCGTACGCTCCGCCAGCGCCGCCGCCGGACAGCGCCAGCATATCTACCGTGCGGTCCGCCGTCTTGACGATGGCGCGTGCTGCCTTGGGGGCGTTTTCCTTGTGGAAGTCGCTGTCGCTGGTTTCCATGCGCACCGAGGCGGCAAAACCCACGGGGTTTGCGCCGCGCGGCGAAACCGGCGGCGTATCGAGCCGAGGCGCCGTGGCGCATGCGGCGACAAGGCCGCCGGCGAGAAGGATCGATGCAAGCGGTCTCATGCCGGGATGCTCCAGGTGCGAGCCCCCGTCTCGCAACAGGGGTGCAGACTACCAGAACGCCATGCGCAGCGTGACGGATCCGTAGTGGGTCGTCGCCGTGTCGGAGATTTCTGCATCATAACCGAGCTTGATGTTCAGGAACTGGCTGTCGATGTTCAGTCCCAGACCCGCAACCACAGCGTCCTCCGGCTCCACGCCGGGGGTGAGCTGGAAGGTGGTGCCCGTGGAGCCGCCCGCGAAGGCAAGCGCGGCAGCCGTCGATTCCCAGTTCAGGATGCTGCGATAGCCGACCGAAAGTTCGGGGCGGATGGCGAGTGCATCGTCCTGGCCGAGATTGCCGATCAGCTGCACACCATACGAGGCGGTCGCGAGCGAGGCGTCCGAGTCGCCCGCCGTAATGGCGAGGCCAGGGGTGTTGAGCGCGGTTTCAGTGTAGCCGTCCTGCGTGAACGACGTGTAGTCGGCACCGACGAAGGGCTTCACGTCCAGCCAGCCGAGCGGGACGGTGTAGGTGGCGCGGCCGGCGACGTTGAAGCTCTGGCCTTTCCATTCGCCCTTCAGGCGGTCGGCCAGCGTGCCGATTTCGACCTCACGATCCGACGTGAAATCGATGAAGCCGTAGGAGGCGTTGCCGTTGACGGCGAGGTTGCCGTTGATCCAGCCGCCATAGGCGCCGATCGACGTCTGCGCGACGTTGAGCGGCGCGCCGGTGCGGTCTTCCTCTTCGAGCTCAGCGGATTCGAGCGAGATGTACGCGCCGACGAGGGCGGTGCCGGTGGAGATCAGGTCGACGCCAGCCGCGACGCCGAAGCCGCCGCCGGAAATCTCGACCGTGTCAGCCGAAGCTTCGGCCTTGTGGAACACGCCGAATTCTTCCGTCCATGCGCCGCCGGGAGCATCCGGCTTGTTGGCGATCATGTCGAGGCGGTTGGCGGTGGCGCCGAAGGCGGCGGTGGCGTTGGCGGCCAGCACCTGCATCACCGACACATCCGAACCCGGCAGCATGTCCGCCCAGCCGCGCTGGAAGGTTGCGGCATCCGGGATGGAGGCGAGGGCGGCGGCAACCGTGTCGTCTTCCTGCAGCAGGTCGAGCACGGCGGAGTAGGCATCGCCCTGGCGGGTGTTGAGGCCGAGCTGGTTGGCGGTCTTCACCTGCAGGACGAGGTCGATCGCGTTGGCGTTCGGTTGCACCAGGCTCATGTTGTAGAGGTAGGGGCCATTCTCCGCGATCATGTCGGCGAGCGAGCCGCCCAGCGTGAGCGAGCCGGCGTTCAGCACGCGCAGCGTGAACGGCTGGTCAATGAACTGTTCGAAGATCGGCGTGAACTGGGTGTTGGCCGCGAAGCTGGCGGCGCCCGAGACGTTGAACAGCGGCGTGTTGCCGGCGATGCGGGCGTTGTTGATCGTGATGCCGATGTTGGCGTTGTTCGCCGCCGTCATCGAGTTGAGGGCGAGCGTGCCGCTGGCGAAGTTGTTGAAAGTAGAGTTGTCCACCGCCAGCGTCATCGCGCCTGCGCCGGTGCGCGACAGCTGGCCGTTGTAAGTCGAACCATTGGTGAAGGAGAGCGAGCCCGTGGCGGCGCCAAGGCTGATGTCGCCTTCCATCACGCCACCGTTGAGGATGACGGTGGCAGCCGTGCCGCCGAACGCAGCGTCGCCGAAGAGGCTGGCGCTGTTGACGTTGAGGGTGTCCGAGCCCGTGCCGAAATTGACGTCGCCGAACATCTGGCCGGACAGCATGTCGAACCGGTCCGAGCCCGTGCCGAATAGTACGTCGCCGAGAATGCGGGCATTGTCGACAGTGTCGTTCTGCGTGAACAGGACGTTGGAGCTGCCGTGCGACAGGTCGACCGCGATGGCGCGGCCGAGGCCGCTGGCGATCGTGTCGGTCGTGTCGTCGTCGATGAAGCCGGCAGTGATGCGCGAGGAGTTGGTGAAGTCCGTGACCGAGCCCGACAGGTCCTGGAAGGCGATCGCGTCGCCATCATAACCGCGCGTGCCGGTAAAGATCAGGCCGCTGTTGATGACCGTCGGAACGTTGGCGCCGGCATCGAGCTTGACGCCGTAGGAGTCATGGGTCGTCTCGGTGTTGACGTTGCCACGGATGGTGCCGGTGTTGACCAGCTGTGGCGTGATCACGCCCGAGCCGATGTGCAGGCCGATTGAATCGGCTTCATATGCGTTGGCGCTGATGCTGCCGCTGTTGAAGATGCCGCCGGCGATCGTGGTCGTGTAGTTGCCGTCGGCCGAACCGGCGATGCGCACCGCGGTCGACGAGAAGCCCATGTTGACGCCGGACGATCCGATCGTGCCGCGGTTCATGAAGCCGTAGGTGTAGCTGAACGAGTTCAGCACCTCCTCGAAATTGTCATCGTCATCGTCGTCGAGCGTGTCGCGGATGGTTTCTGTGACGAGGCCAAGGTTGATGTTTGCGCCTGCCGCGCCGTCGGCCGACTGGATCAGCAGGGCCGGGGCGGAGCCGAGCGTGGTGATGGAGCCGCTGGTGCGGTTCTCGTTGTAGTCCTGGACGACGTCCTTGACGTCGTCCGTGGGGTCGACGCCGCCAACGGCCGCGCCGTTGACCAGGATGCCGCGCGCGAGGCTGCCGCGGATTTCGAGAGCAGGGCCGCCATTCTGCAGGTCTTCGAGGTCGAGGTCGGCGGGTTCGTCCGAGCCGGTGTCGTTGGTGTCCGCGTCATCCGGATCTTCGTAGTTGCTGGCGTCGCGCTGGTTGAAGCCGGTGGACGAGATGCCGCCGTCGATCAGGAACTCGCCGCCCACATCGCCGAGGATGCGCGCGCCGGTGGTGCCTGCGCCCTGGGTGGAGATGGTGCCGCCGATTTCGACGCTGCCCGTCACATTCTCGCGAATGTCGAGGCCGACGCCGTTCGTGCCCGTGAGGCCGATCGCGCCATCCTGCCGGTAGCTGCCGTTGAGGATCGAGCGCAGCGACACGCCGTAGGAGTCATTGCCTTCGATCGAAATCGCGGCAGCCGCGTTCGCGGTGTTGGAGCGCGAGAGTGTGATGTTGCCGGTAAACGTGCCGCCCGCGTCGAGCAGGATGCCGGCGCGGCCCGTGCCCTGGGCCAGCGGGCCGTCAAGGAAGGTGTCGGTGTCCGTGTTCGTGCGGGTGTAATCTTCGAGGATGCTGATCGAGCCCGTGCCCGAATAGCTGCCGGTGAAGCCGGGCAGGATGCGGACGCCCGTGGCGCCGTTCGCGTTGTTGATGTTGATCTGGCCAGCGTTGGTGACGTCGTTGCTGGTGTTGATCGTGACGGCATTGGAGTTGGCCGCCGTCAGCGTGATCGAGCCGGCGCTGGAGATATCCACGTCGGCAGGCGTACCGCCGTTGGCGGTCTCGACAGGGACGGTCGTGGCGGTCGTGATCGACACCTGGGCGAAGGCCGGCAGCGCGAAGACAATAGGAGCCGCGGCCCCGAGCAGCAGACGCACCTTGAAGGTCATGAGAGCCGTCAACTCCTGAACAATCAGAACACTACACAGCCGCCCGCTGCGGAACACCCGAACGGCCCGGCATCCGCCATTCGGGCCGCCATCCGGGCGACGCCCTGCCTAGCCTGCCGCGCGGCCATAGGAAACCCCGCACCTGCGGTTCAGCCGTCAAACCCCGCCGGGCCAAGCCGCAGGGGAATTCCAAAGCCAGCCTTGTGGCGGAAAGGTGGCCGCCGCGGCCCGGTTGATCCCGCTCCACCGGTTTGTAGGGGCGCGTGTCAGGGTTTCGCGTTGGCGGCGAAGAAGCGCCACATCATTTCCGAGGCATTCACAGCCTGTGTCGGCTGGTCGGCTTCAGCCCGTCCGGCCTGTCCGCCGGGCCAGGCATGGCCGTTGTGGGCGACGCTGTAGAAGTGAACGGGGGCGCCGCTAGTGCACTTTTCCCACCGAATCTCCTCGAAACGCGCCTCGTTCATCTTCACGGGCGCGGCGCAGCCATTGGCCCTGGCCCAGTAGTCGGCCTGAGCGATGGCAGGTGCGACATCGTGATCCTCTGGGCTCTCGCGGAGGCGCGACAGGGAACCTCGCTTGTCGGCCCCGCCCAGTGGGCCGCCGACGGCCGGGACATTCTTGTCGTCCTGGCCGACGAAGATGATGGCCGGCATGGGAGACGCGGCGGGCGGTTCATCGCCGAAGATGGCGCCAACGACCGGGGCGATGGCAGCGATGCGATCGGGAAGTTCCCGGGCGAGGACGTGGGTCATCATCCCGCCATTCGACATGCCGGTGACATAGATGCGCTTGGGATCGGCGCGGCCGGAGGAAACCAGCTGGTCGATCACCTTCCGGATGAAGCCGACATCATCGACCTTGTTCTCGCGGGCGTAGGCGCAGCAATGGTTGGCGTTCCATGTGAGCAACCGGCCGCCGGGCATGCCGCCGGTGCCGCCGGGATAGACGGCAATGAACTTCTCGCGGAGAGCGACACGGTCCATCTGGGTCATGGAGACGCCGTTTTCGGGGTGGCCGCCGCCGCCGTGGAGGACGATGACGACGGGCGCCTTTGGACCTGTCGAGAAGTCGTGGACCAGGAAGCGGCGCTCGCGCCCGTCATGCTGGATCTTTTCGTCGGTCATGCGGCCGCCCTTGACCGTGGGCGTCTGGGCGCCGGCGGTGCAGGCGACGAGGGCGAGAAGGGCAAAGGAGGCGAGCGCGCGTATCATGTTGATTATCCCGGTATGAGGGCTGGCATTACATAGGCGCCTTCGAGGACGGGCGCCTTGGGGAGGTAGAAGCGCATGCTGAGCGTCAACGGCTTTGCGGGCGGCGCGGGCAGCCAGTTGGAGGACTTCGCGCCGCCGGGGTCGTTGCGCTGGATGTAGATTTCGAGCGAACCGTCCGCGCCGTATTTCAGGCCCGGCGTGCGGTCGCCGATGGCGTAGCGGTTGATCGGGTTGTCGAAGAAGTAGAATGCGCCGCCATCCGTGCGCTCATAGGCGGTAAGCGACCAGAAGGCGTCGACCGGCGGGAGGTTGTCCTTCTCGAAGCGCAGTTTCCACGGCTTGTCGCTGGGCCAGAGGAAGCCGCCATCGGTGTAGACGGGGCGGAGATAGGTGGCTTCGGCCGGCGTCAACGCGGCGAGGCCGCCGACGGCGACCTGGGCGCGGAAGAGATAGTCCTGCCCAAATGCGCCGAGATTGGCGCGCGGATACATCCAGCCATTGCGGGCGTTGCCGGAACGGCGGCCGATGACGGCCGCCTTGCCCTTTGCGATGCCCGACTGGATTTTCGCGGCGTCGTCAGCGGAGAATTTCGTGGCGTCGAAGCCGCCGAAAGGGCCGAGGCCAAGGCGCGCAACGCGATCGAAGAAGAGAAGGTCTTCCGCCGGCGGCGGGTTCTCGATCAGCAGCGCCTGCACAGCAGCGAAGTATTCATTCCACGGCGCATCGCGCGTGGCGTATTTCGGGGCCTTGGGACGGGATGGCGCTGTCAGCTTTACCTGGTTCTGCAGGGCGTTGGCGGCGGGAAGGTCTGCCGCGCCATCAATGAGCGTGCGGATCAGCAGCCAGACCCAGCGCGTTGGCGAGCGGATGGCGAGAGGATCGCTTGTGGCCTGCTGTGGCCCGACCAGCGTGACCCGGCGCGCTTCGCCGCCCGTGGTGCGCGTGCCGAGGATGGCGAAGTTCGTGCCGTACATGTCCATGAAGGCGTAGGACACGTAGCGCTTGCCCGAGGCCGGGATATCGAGCGTGACAGGACCGCCAGCGAGGTCGATCCATGCGCGGGAGTAGAGCGTGTCGTTGTTCGGCGTGGTGACGAACTGCGTCCTTACATTGGTGAGTTCGTAGGCGTGCAGCAGCGTGTTGGTGGGCGCTTCCGTGGTGAAGCGGGCGTTGGCGTTCTCGATCAGCATGACGCCGTAGATCCACGCCTCGGCGGCGGCGCTTTCGAGATCGAGCGCGTCGGGGCCCGGGGCGGCCGGGCCAAGGCGCAGGACAGGCGCTGTCGTGCAGGCGGCGAGCCCGATGCCCGCGACGCCGGAAAGGAAAAGCCTGCGATTCATGCCGATAACTCCGCGCAGCCCGCAAACCGGGGCTGACTGCACGCGCTTCTGTTACCGATAAGTATCATACGATCCCGCCGCCACTGGCAAGACCGTAGCGGCCCGAAACAGAATGGGCGGTGAACGGGATCAGACGGACCGCCGGGCTCCTGCCCGGCAGCGCGCCGCATCGCGGCGCGATCGTGCAACCTCGCAGACACTCGCTGCTTCGCAGCGACTGCCGGGCGGGAGCCCGGCGGTCCGTTGGTCCGGAGTGTCAGGACTTCTTGGTCGCCTTTTCCGGCGGGTCGAGTTCGTAGGCTTCGCGGGTGGCGGCGCGCCATTCGCGGATGATGCGGCCGTACCAGACGAAACGCTTCTCGTCGGAGAGGCCATCGCGATCCTCGAGCCACGCGACCAGCGTGTCGAACATCAGGTTGGTCATCGTGCGCGAGGCCTTGTCCGTGCGGTCGGCGGGGCCGGGCGGGGCGCCTTCGCTGGGCTGGAAGAAGCCGGCGGCCTGGCGATGCACCATGTCATGCAGACGCTGGCGCAGCGGATCGAGCGTGGGATCGGCGCGGAAGGTCTTCAGCGCGACGATGAAGATTTCCGGATCCTTCTTCGCCTCGAGATAGAGGACGCGCAGCGCCCAGCCATAGCCATCCCACTTGCCCTGCTGCGTGGTCATCATGGTGTCGCGGACATGATCGAAGAAGGCTTCGATCAGTTCGGCGCGCGAGGGGAAGATCCGGTAGAAGACGGGCTTCGGCGCGCCGGCGGAATCCGCCACGTCCTGCATCGAGGCGGCAGCGCCTTTGGCGAGGAAGGCGCGCGCGGCGGCGCGCAGGTAGTCCGCCTTGCGGGCTTCCTTGTCGACGCGAGGCTTGCTGCGCGGCGATGGCTTCTGGCCGTCGTCGTTGGATTGGTCGTCTCGTCCGTCCATCTCGTCCTTGTTCCCCCCAAGGGAAGGCGACTGGCGTCATTGCCGATAGGGCGACACCGGTGCGCCGGTATCAAACTCTACTGAATGACCGGTATGTCGGGATATGGCCGACTTGCCAAGCAAGATCACCTGCCGTGACGCCAGCTGGAACCGTCAGCCCTGCCGGTGCAGGCGAGCGCGAAGGCGAACTCCAGCGCTGTTTCCCTGAGACTTGCGAAGCGGCCCGACACGCCGCCATGGCCGGCGTCCATGTTGATCTTCAAGAAATACGGTCCGCCTTCGGGCGCTTCATGGCGCAGCCGCGCGGCCCATTTTGCCGGTTCCCAGTATGTGACGCGCGGGTCAGTCAGGCCGCCCGTGATCAGCATGGGCGGGTAGTCCCGAAGGGTGACCTGATCATAGGGGGAGTAGGCGAGGATGCGATCGTAGGCATCCGCGTCGATCAGGGGATTTCCCCATTCCGGCCATTCGGGCGGGGTGAGGGGAAGCGTCTCGTCGGACATGGTGTTGAGCACGTCGACGAACGGGACGGCAGCGATGATTCCCCCGAACAGGGTCGGGTCGAGGTTGACGGCGACACCCATCAGCAGGCCGCCCGCTGATCCGCCCATGGCGACGATATTGCCGCGCCGCGTGTAGCCCAGCGCAACGAGATGCTGACCGGCGGAGACGAAGTCCGAGAAGGTGTTGGTCTTCTTCTCGAGCTTGCCATCGAGATACCACTGATAGCCCTTGGCCATCGAGCCGCGCACGTCGGCGATGGCGTAGATGAAGCCGCGCTGTACGAGCGACAGGCGACCGGTGCGGAAGTCCGACGGGATGGTGATGCCGTAGGAGCCGTAGCCGTAAAGCAGCACAGGCGCCGTGCCATCGAGCGGCGTGTCGCGGTGGCGCAGTAGCGTGACGGGCACGAGGGCGCCGTCTTCAGCAGGCGCATCGATGCGTTCGACGATGTAGTCGGCCGGGCTATGGCCCGAGGGGACCTGTTGCGTCTTGCGGAGGATGCGCTGGCGCGTGCGCATGTCGTAATCGAAAGTCTGCGCGGGCGTGGTGGGCGAGGAATACTCGAAGCGCAGCCAGGGCGATTGCCAGAGATAGCCGTTGGACATGCCGAGCGAATAGGCGGCTTCGGCGAATTCGATGGCGTGCTCGGCGCCTGTGCCGCGCTCGCGCACGACGATCCGGGGCAGGCCGTTCTCGCGCTCCATGCGCACGATGAAGTCGGCGAAGGGTTCAACGTCGAGGATCAGCACGCCGGGGCGATGCGGAATCTCGATGCGCCAGTTCTCTTCGTCAGGATGATCATGTGGCGCGGAGACCAGCGCGAAATCGACGGCGCCGTTGCGGTTGGTGCGAATCCAGAAGCGATCGTCGAAATCGACCACGGAATAGTCCACGCCTGCTTCGCGCTCGGCGATCAGGGTCAGGGCGTGGTCGTCGCTGTCGGTGCGGAGGTAGCGCCATTCGGTGGTGGTGTGATCGTTGGCGGTGACGAAGATGAAGCGGCCCGACTGGCTTTCTGGACCCCGATGAAGAAGCCCGGATCGGATTCGCGATAGATCAGCTCGTCCGCGCCGCTGCTGAGGCGGCGGCAGAAGACGGAGACCGGGCGGGCGTTCTCGTCGCGCGCAACCCAGAACAGCGATTTCGAATCCTCGCCCCAGACGAACTCGCCATAGCTGTCGCGGATCGCATCGACCTCGGCGCCGGTGGCGCAGTCGATGATGTGGTGGTGTAGAATTCCGAGCCCTTGTCGTCGACGGCGTAGGCGAGCAGGCGATGGTCCGGCGAGTGGGCCACCTTGCGGATGTCGAAATAGTCGCAGCCCCTGGCCAGCGCATCGCCATCGATCAGCAGCTGTTCGAGCGAGTCGTCGCCGGAGAAGGCGTGTTCGCTGGGGCGGCGGGCGAACAGCGGATACTCGCCGCCTTCGCGGAAGCGGCGATAGTACGCCCACGGACCATCGATAGCGGGAACGGAGCTGTCATTCTCCTTGATGCGACCGCGCATCTCCTCGAACAGCTGGTCCTGCAGCGCGGAGGTGGGCGCTTCGAGGCTGGCGTGGGTGTAGGCGTTCTCGGCTTCCAGGTGGCGCGGATGTCGGCGCGCAGGCGGGACGTGTCGCGCATGACTTCGCGCCAGTTGTCGTCCTTCAGCCAGGCATAGGGATCGCGGCGGGCGCGGCCGAGCTGTTCGATGACGGCGTGGCCATCGCGGCGGGCGCGCGGAGGCGTCGGACCGGTAGCGGAACCGGGGCCGCTGGGGCCGCCGCTGGAACCGCCCGTCCGGGCAGGTTTGCTGAGGGTCTTGCGCGCCATGAGTCTACTCGTCGTCCAGCCCGCAACCTATGTGGTTGAGCGCATGATTCGGCCCAAGGGCCACGCAGAAAAAGCATGTGGGCTGANTGGTTTGCCNNTCCTTCGTGCACAGGAATCGAGGCGTTGGCCTTCCCGTGCGCGTCAACCGGCGCTGCGGCGGTCGCGCCAGAGGGCGATCGCGGTCAGGCCNCCGGCCAGCATCAGCAGCACATAGCTGCGCCCGGTGAGCAGGATTTCAGGGCCAGCGAGGTCGAACCAGGTGAGGTAGGTGCCGTAGGTGAAGGGCAGCGGCTTGGGCGAGATCAGGAACAGCGCGGGCAGCGCCCAGGCGATCATCACGGCGATCCACAGGCGGCGCGAGGGCGTGCCGGCGCGCAGGCGGCGCGCCGACGATCAGCGCGGCGCCAAGGCCGGCGAAGGTGATGATCATGTGGTCGCCCTCGGTCAGCGGGCTCACGGCCATGAACAGGGCGACGACCATCATGCATTCGAGGAGGAGGTCTGCGCTGTCCTGTTGCGCCGTGCCCTGCGGCTTGCGGTGTGCGACGAGGCCGAGCCAGCCGAGCGCGACGGCCAGCAGGATGGCGGCGCCGACGAGGATGTTGACCAGCATCGGGTTGGCGACCCATGGCGTCGAGTATTCATTCTCCGTGAACAGGCGCAGGGCGAGGCCGGAGATCGACTGGTTGTCGCCCTTGAGCGCAAACGGCGCGGACGTGAAATACTGCGTGGCCTCGCGCCAGCCGCTGAAGGCTTCGAGCGCCTTGCCGCCCATGGGCAGGAAGGAGCCGATGAACACGGCGGCGCCAGCGCCGAGAGTCCAGATCGCCATTTTCCAGTCGCGACGCACGAGGAAGAAGATCGCCACCGCGCCCATGAAGGGCTTCAGCGACATCATGATCGCGAACAGGATGGCGGGCGCGATGACCCAGCCCTTGCTGCGCAGGTAGATGCCGGCGGACAGCAGCAGCACGATGAACACGTTCACTTGCCCGTGCAGGATGTCGGAGCGGATGGTGTGGCCGACCGCGACGATGCCGAGGATCAGCACGATCACCTGCCACGGCAGCTTCGCGCCGAACGCGCGCGCGAGCATGACGATGGAGGCCCCGAGCGCCGCGCCGCACAGCGTCGGCCAGATCCAGAGGACGAGCGTCGGCCCGAACACCAGCTGCAGGACCGCGAACACCTCCGCCAGCAGGGGCGGGTAACCATAACGGTCGAAGCCGTGGTTCACCTCGGGCGCGTAGGGGTTGCCCGGCAGCGCATCGGCAGCGCGGATATAAAGCGAGAGGTCGGCCCCGGCCGGATAGTGCGGCAGGTCCGCGAAATCCTTCATCAGGGCGTATCCGCCGACGAGGGCCAGCAGCACGCCCAGAGCAACGCAAACGCCAAGAACAACGGGATTCGACATCGCCCTTTGCGGCGACATGCCTGCAGCCCAGTTCCGAAGCGGCGACATCGTTAATCCCCAACGGGACGCCCTCGCTGGAGGACGCCCAGCCGGAGTTTTGAGCAAGGGGTGTGCCAGCGATACGCCGTTCGTCGAACGTGTCGCGTAGCTTGAAGAGGGGACCGCCTTAGCAAAGCTACGATAGGGTCGTGCGGTGCCAAAGGGAGGTCCTACAAGAGGCTGGTCAGAACGCGCTTCAAAACGGGTAGGCTAGCCGAGAGACATGCCAGACAGCTTCAAGCAATTATCTCAAAGATTTTGATCGTGCGCTCAACGAGGTTGGCAAGCTGCCTGACAGTCGTCAGCACCGGCTCGCCCGCCGCGATCTCACCCTTCCCAAACGCAACCTCAGCTATCAGTTGAACGTCATTGTAGAGGGCCGCTGGCGAACGGTGGATTTCAGTATCATGCTCCATCGGGAATATTTTCTTGAAACCGATCGGAGTGCCGGGGGCGGTCAGCATTGGAGTTTCACCTAGGGCGGGTGTGCCGCCAATCCTCAGTTCGCCGCTTGCACTTAGGTTCATGAAAGTGATGCCAGTTTGCACGGTAATCTGCACGGTCGCCGCGCCTACCGTCGTGATAAGATTGTGCTTGTCGAAGACGTCCATGTAGTGGAGGCGCCAAGCTTGGTCGTTCCATCCCCTGTGATGCTTTAGCCGTGAAACTAGCCGTTGAGCCTTCTCTGAAAGGCCTTTTATTTTTCCACTCTGTCCGGATTTGTTTCCCTTTGCCGTTTGCGCGATGGGGAATCCAGCTCGACCGGGGTTCTTCTGATCTTCAAGAGGCGCGATAAGGTTGTTGGCTCGGACAAGGTCGCAGATGATGTAGTCCAATGCCGATCGCAGGTTATGGACGATATCGCCGACTATCGGGCCTATCTCTGCAGGAATGGTTTTATCGACGGACACGCGCCACACGTGTTCATCGGTCTCGGGGTCTAGGAATATTGGGAGGCTGTAAGGCCGCGACTGGGAAAATGCGGCCAATGCAGTTTCTAATTCAGCTATATGCTTCTGGGCCCGTTCAACCTTCAGCTTCGAGCCGATGAATGCATCGGTAGCGAACTTCACTACGCGCAGAGGTTTGGGTTCCCTTGGTGGGGGCGCTCCGAAGTCAAGCTCTACGAGCTTGCCGTCAATCGCGATGGCCGAAATCTTGCCGGGGCTATCGAGCCTCATCGCTATTCTTGAGATTTTTGGTTCCCTCGCCATTGCGCAAAATCCGATTCAGATCGGAGAAACACCATCGAGGTGGTGCGCCGTCTCGTGAAGGACTGACGTGTACTTTAGATCACCCCACGCCGCATAAAAGTTTATTTGAAGGCCCTGGAGTCCAGCAGCAGAAGCGGTTCCAAGGTGAAGGGCTGGGCGGAAGCACGCCGAATCATTCTCGGGTCAAGCCCGAGAATGACTCCGTGCGGTAGTTCAGGCGATCAGCCGTAAAGAATTCCGATGGATTCGGCGACGCAGGCGGGGCGGTCCTTGCCTTCGATCTCGACGGTGGATTCCATGATGACTTGCTTGCCGCCGGCGCGGACTTCCACGGCGATGCATTTCTGGCGCAGGCGGACGCGGGAGTTGACCGGCACCATGTTGGTGAAGCGCACCTTGTTGCAGCCGAAATTGATGCCGCGCTGGACGCCCTCGACCCGCATCAGCTGGGCCGCCAGCATCGGGAGCAGGGAGAGGGTGAGGTAGCCGTGGGCGATCGGCGAGCCGAGCTCCTTCGTGGCGCGCTCGACATCGACGTGGATCCACTGGTGGTCGCCGGTGGCATCGGCGAACTTGTCGATCTGGCTTTGCGTGATCTGGTGCCAGGGCGAGACGCCCACCTCGGTCCCCACCAGGGATTCGAGCTCGTTATACTGAACAAGGCGCATGTCTTCGGGTCTCCTCCGGTGGTGTGGGAGGGACAGTATTCGCAGGAATTTCAGGCGCAAGCCGTGTCCGGACACGGATTTTCTGGCGTCCGGACGGGTTTTGGGGAAGGCTTTCCGGCGGCTCGCCACGATCCTGCCATGACCGGACGGAATCTGTGTGGCGTCCATGCGGTATTTCGCTGGGCTTGTTGGGCGGACCGCTTCCAGGTGAGAGGCAGGCCGCAAGCGCCGAGGGATGAGTTTCATGACCAGCGATGGCAAACCCGCCAGACCCCCAACCCGGCCCCAGATCCGGGCCAAAAAGTCCGAAACGCTGGAAGTGCGCATTCCCCATGAGACCAAGCAGGCATTCCTGACCGCCTGCCGGGAAGACGGCACCACCGCGAGCGAAGTGGTTCGCGACCAGGTGCAATCCTATCTCGACCAGCGCGCGCGGCCTTCCCAGGAACAAGGAAGGTCCAACATCATGAACTTCTCACCGACCGTTCGCCGCTATGGCCCGCGTGTCGCCGCCGGCAGCATCGCCGCCATCGGCCTGACCGCGCTGGCCGTGCTGCCCAGCGCCGCCGCCCCCGATTTCAAGTCCCAGTTCAGCCGGCTCGACGCCAATGGCGATGGCGTGCTGTCGGTCGAGGAGTTCCTCGGTCCGAAGGAAGACGACGCGGACGTGAAGCAGGACCGGAAGGTCATCATTGAATCGCGCGTCACCAGCTCGAGCGATGATGCGAAGCCGCACGTTTCCATCTCGCCCTCCGCGAAGATGAAGCAGGACGCGTTCACCTTCTGGCTGCCCGAAGAGTTCGGCGACACGTCGAGCGCCGGCAAGGTCGAGGACCAGAAGCACGAATACAAGTTCATCTCCCGCCAGGAGGTGAAGGACATCAAGGACGGCGAGCCGGCGCTGGACGCGACCAGGCATGTGATGACGTTCTCGATCGATGACATGCGCAAGGAAGAGTTCGCCTCGATCGACGCCAACAAGGACGGCAAGGTCAGCCTCGAGGAATACAAGGCGCGCCAGACCGCCATGCTGACGCGTGGCTTCGAGATCCTCGACACCAACAGCGACAACGGGCTGAGCAAGGACGAGTACGCGAAGATCACCACGCCGGTGATGATCAAGCTCAACGTCGATGGCGGGCCGGATACGCCCGAGCCGCCGAAGATCGACATCCCGGGCCTGAAACAGCCGTCGCCGGAAGCGGTCACGGCGGCCTTCAACCGGCTGGACGCCAACAAGGATGGCAAGCTTTCGCTGCAGGAATACCTGCCGAAGGGCTGATCTCCCGCCACGGGCGACTCAACGATGATGCAGGCGCTCCGGTTCAGTCCGGGGCGCCTGTTGCATTTGGAATCTGGCGAATTCGGCGCCATGGTGCGCGCAGGTGGTGCGCCCCTGGGGGCGTGTGAGGGAGCGTTGTCATGCGTGAAGCCCGGACACTGGCCAGCTGGGTGATCGCCCTG
>JGI24115J20150_1000519_pt1 | contig 14975 bp, 8 predicted proteins | sample Subbioar_CSW14AB_FD_20150 | JGI IMG/M metagenome (IMG submission 20150)
GCGACTCGTCCACGGAGGACGTGCCCGCCGATTCGACGGACGCGGCGCGCGATTCGAGCGCCGTCCCGGACACCGCGACGACGGACGTCGAGATCCCGGTCGACGGGACGGTTCCCTCCGTCGACTCGGCAGCCGATGTCGCGACGACCGAGGTCGGCAAGACCGACAGCGCGGTTCCGTCCTGCGCCGCCGCGGCACCCTGTCCGGCCACACCCGCCGGTCTCACCGAGGGCGGCGGTCCGCGGGCGATCGAGCGGTGCGCCTTCTCGCTGAAGGACGACGGCAAGCCCTACGAGGCGGCCATCGCCGGGCTCGCCGCAGTCTTGAAGAAGGTGTCGGTCGCCGACGTGCTCGGCGACTTGAATCGCACGGCGCCGGCGATCACGGCTGCCAAGCTGCCGGGTGTGCCCGGATTCCAGCGCGGGTTCGCGTGGGATGCCGACGACGAGGGCAAGGAGTGGTGGATCCCCCAGGGGCTCACCGGCTCGTTCGACGCGAACGCGACCGGCACGGTCGGGGGCAAGAAGGTGGTCGCGGTCACCTGGTACTACGACATCGCCAAGCATCCCGGATCGACCGGCGAGAAGGGCATCCGCCTCTCGTTCGCCGACGTCAGCGGCACCACCGTGCAGTACCGGCATCTGTTGCTGGTGCTGCCGAAGATCGCCGCGGGCCGCGCGGACTTCGATCCGATCGACATCCACGCCGGCGGCGTGGCGTGGGTCGGCGACAAGCTCTGGGTCGTCGATACCGGGAGCGGCATCCGTGTGTTCGACCTGTCGCGCATCTTCCAGGTGGCGACCGACAAGGACTCGATCGGCTGGGACGGCGCTGCGTATCAAGGCGGCCTCTACAAGTACGTCGTCCCGCAGGTCGGCTTCTGGGTCGATGGGTCGAAGTGCAACCCGGTGTTCAGCTTCGTCGCGCTCGACAAGACCACCTCGTCGCTCGTCACCGGCGAGTACTCGGCGACGGCGATCACCGGGCGGGTGCTCTCCTGGCCCGTCGATCTCGCGACCGGCGTGATGGGCCCGACGACGTGGGCGGAGGGCGCGTGGGTGATGGGGCAGCGTCAGGTCCAGGGAGCGGTGACCCACTCCGGTACGTTCTACTTCTCGTCGAGCGCGCCTGCGGCTGGGAAGGGCGTGCTCTACGTCACGCGCGTGGGCAAGAAGACGCTCTCGTATCCGTGGGCCGACGCACCCGAGGACCTGATGTTCGACACCAAGGCGAACCAGCTGTGGGGCGCGAGCGAAGGCTTGAACGCCCGGTGGGTGTTTGCGGTCGACGCAGGCGCGGTGAAGGCGCCGTGAAGACCGTTCTCTGCCTGCCCGGCACTTGGGGCGATCGCGAGGAATTTCGCGCGGCCTGCGGGCGGGCCGGGCTGGCCGCGGCCGGGGCGTTCATCGTCGACACCCTGAGCGGCGCGCACCTCGAGGTCGACTTCCAGCCGCGCGACGAGCGCATGCGCGAGGCGTTTGCGGCCTCGAGCGGTGGCGAGGTCGAGGGCGCCGAGCTCGAGGCGATCGGCGAGCACCGCTCGGTGGTCTACCTGCTCGGCGATGGGGGCGACCTCGAGAAGCTCCGTCCGATGGTGCAGATCGCGGTGCGCCTGCTCCCGTACGGCGCGCTCGGGATCAAGGTCGAGTCCGCGGGCGTCTCCGCGCCGATCGAGCGGTGGATGGAGCTGTCGGTCCGGTTCGATCCGTTCGGCCTGATCCGGTGCTTCGTCGTCGCCGCGACGACCGAGGACGGCGCGTACTCGTGCGGGATGCACAACCTGGGTCTGCCCGACGTGGAGATCGCGGGCGTTCCGCCCGCCGAGGCCTCCAAGACGCTCGATCAGTTCAACCTCTACCAACTGGTCGAGCACCCCTCGCTCAAGGACGGGCAGACGTTCGCGCGAGAGCAGGGCGCGCGGGCGTTCCGCTTGAAGAAGCTGGCTTGCACGCGGTTTCCCGAGGACGATCCGTTCCACAACCCGTTCGGGGTGTGGCACCTGCAGTCGACCTGATCAGTCGCGCTTTCTTCTCCCGCCCACGCCCATGTCTCGAAGCACCTTCCCGGTCGCAGTCTTGGACTTCGCGATCGCGTCCGGCGCGCCGACCGCGACGACCTGACCCCCGGCGTTGCCGCCGTCGGGGCCGAGCTCCACGACGTGATCGGCGGACGCGATCACGTCGGGGTGGTGCTCGATGACGACCAGCGTGTCGCCGCGCGCGACCAGGCGCTGCATAACATCGATCAACTTGCGGACGTCGTTCATGTGGAGCCCGGTGGTGGGCTCATCGAGCACATACACGGTGGGCAACCGCCGGGCGGTCTCGGCGAGCTCCGCGGCGAGCTTGAGGCGTTGCGCCTCTCCGCCCGAGAGCGTGTTCGAACCCTGACCGAGTGCGAGGTAGCCCACGCCGAGATCGTCGAGGATGCGCAGTGACTTGGCGACCTTCGGGTGGGCCGAGAACAGATCGCACGCCTCGCGCGCGGTCATCTGCAGCACCTCGCCGATCGACCGGCCGTGGTACTTCACGTCGAGCGTGGACGGCTCGTAGCGCAGTCCGTTGCAGGCCTCGCACGGGCTGACCACGTCGGGGAGGAAGCTCATCTCGCTGACGACCATTCCCTGGCCTTCGCACGCCGCGCAGCGACCGCCGGCAGCCGCCGAGTTGAAGCTGAAGCGGGCAGGGCCGAAGCCGCGGATCTGCGCCTCCGGCGTCGCGGCGAACAGCTTGCGGATCGGATCGAAGATGCCGAGGAACGTGGCCGGCACCGAGCGCGGCGTGCGCCCGATGGGAGACTGATCGACCGCGATCGCCCGGGCGACGTGTTTGTGGCCCGTGAGCTTGTCGTACGGGAGCGGGGCGACGGTCTCGAGCTTCAGCGCCCTGCGCAGCGCCGGGTAGAACACCTGCCGGATCAAGGTGGACTTTCCGCTGCCGGAGACGCCCGCGACGACGGTCAACCGTCCGACTGGGATCGAGAGATCGACGCCCTTCAGGTTGTGACCACGCGCGCCTTTGAGGACGAGCTGGGGCACGTCGCCGGTCGCGCGCGCGACGGGGCGGGGGGCGTCGAGCGTGCGGAGCGCGTGACCCGTGGGTGAATCGGGGTGGGCGAGGACCACCGAGGGCGCGCCGTGCGCGACGACGTGTCCGCCGCCACGGCCGCCGAGGGGACCGAGATCGACGAGGTGATCGGCGCTCTTGATGGTGTCGACGTCGTGCTCGACGACGATGACCGTGGAGCCGGTGTCGACCAGCGCACGCAGGTTGCCGATCAGGCGCGCAGTGTCGCGGGGGTGCAGACCGATGGTCGGCTCGTCGAGGACGTAGAGCGCACCGGTGAGCCCGGAGCCGAGCTGCGCGGCGAGGCGAAGTCGCTGCATCTCGCCGCCCGAGAGCGTGCGGGCCGCGCGATCGAGCGCGAGGTAGCCGAGGCCGACGCGTGCGAGGAACTCGAGGCGACGTTCGAGCTCCGAGAGGGGCGCCTCCGCGAGGGGTTTCTGCGATGGGTCGGCGAGGAGCGTCTTCTTGATCGAGCCGACGCGAACGCGCGCGTCGTCGACCGAGCGCGCGGTGAGCGTCGGGTAGGTCTCGGCGTCGAGCTGCACCCGCCGCGGGATGGGCCCGAGGCGCGTGCCGTGGCACGCCTTGCAGGGCTCGGCCTGGCTGTCCCGATCGGACTCCTCGACCTCGCCACGCACGCCCGAGCCCTCGCACGTGGGGCAGCGGCCCTGCGCCGTGTTGAAGGAGAACCAGCGCGGATCGAGCTCGGGGACGCCGGTGCCGCACTTGGGGCAGGAGCGTTTGGTCGAGAACGTGAGCGTGGAGCCGCGCGTCTCGACGAGCACCTCGCCGTCGCCACGAAGGAGCGCGTCGGCGATGCGCGAGGGCGCGAACGTGCGGGGATCGCCCTCGGCGGCGACCAGATCGATGGTGTGTTCCTTGGCGCGCGCGAGGTCGGGGGGCGGCTCGATCGCGATCCGTTTTCCGTCGACGCGGGCCTCGGTGTACCCGACGCGGGTGGCGCGGGTGAACACGTCGAGGTGCGTGCCTTTGCGGGCGCGGATCGCACGCGCATACACGGTGACGGGCGACTTCAATGCGGCGATGCGCGTCGCGATGGTGGCGGGATCGCTGGCGACGATCGCCGTCTCGCACTTGGGGCAGTGCGGCGTGCCGACCTTGGCGTAGAGCAGTCGGAGGTAGTGGGCGACCTCGGTGACGGTCGCGACGGTGGACGTGCGACCGCCGCGGGTGGTGCGTTGCTCGAGCGCGATCGAAGGCGGAACGCCGAGCACCGTTTCGACGTCGGGCCGCGGGAGCGTGGGGAGGAACTGTCGCGCATAGGCGCTGAGGGTCTCGAGGAACCGACGCTGTCCCTCGGCGAAGATGACGTCGAAGGCGAGGGTGGACTTGCCGCTGCCCGAGGGCCCGGTGACCACCACCAGCTTGCCGTGCGGGATGTCGATCGAGATGTCCTTGAGGTTGTGCTCGCGCGCGTGGCGCACGACGATCGCCTCCTGCGATTCGACCGGCTCGCGCGTCTCGTGGCTGAGCGCGCGCGTCCCCGAGAGGTGCCCGCGGAGGGCACGACCGGTTCGGGTGTCGCTCCGCTCGATCGCCTCGACGGTGCCCTCGGCCACCACGAGACCGCCCTCGGCGCCTCCGCCGGGACCGAGATCGACGACGTGATCGGCCGCGGCGACCAGATCGAGATCGTGCTCGACGACGATGACGCTCGAGCCACCGTCGACCAGCGTCTGCAGCGCGTCGATCACGCGCGCGAGGTCCTGCGCGTGCAAGCCGGCGCTCGGCTCGTCGACCAGGACCAGCGTGCCGCCCTTGTGCGCGGGCTTCTTCTCGTTGGCCTCGACCAGCGCGCGAGCGAGCTTGAGGCGCTGCGCCTCGCCGCCCGAGAGCGTGGAGAGCGGCTGGCCCATGGGCAGGTAACCGAGGCCCACGCGCGCGAGCGGTTCGAGGGCGCGACGGAGCTTGCTCCACGCGGAGGTGGGCCACGATGGATCGCGCTCGCGGGGCGTTCCAGAGGGAACGCTGAAGGTGCTCCACGCGATGACCTCGTCGACGGTCATCTCGAGCAGGTCAGCGACGCTGCGCTCGCGGAGCTTGATCGCGAGGATCTCGTCCTTGAAGCGCCGCCCTTTGCAGACGGGGCAGCGGATGGCCACGTCGGCGAGGAACTGCATCTCGACCGTCTCGTAGCCCTCGCCGCTGCACGTGTCGCAGCGACCGCCCTCGGTGTTGAACGAGAAGTTGGTGGCCTTGGGCAGCTCTGCGCCGGTGGGCGGCTCGCCGTCGCGGGCGAACAGCTCGCGAACGAAATCCCAGGCCTTGGTGTAGGTCGCGGCGTTGCCGCGCGAGGTGCGACCGAGGGGAGACTGGTCGACGTGCACCACGCGCGAGATGGCGCCGAGGCCGTCGATCGACTCGTGGGCGAGGGCGGGCTCGTCGGGGATGACGCCGGTCGCGCGCAGCGCCGCGGGGGCGAGGATGCGTCCGATGAGCGTGGACTTGCCCGAGCCCGAGGGGCCGGTCACCGCGCAGAGCACGCCGAGCGGGAGGGTGACGTCGACCCCGCGGAGGTTGTTGCCGCGCGCGCCGCGGAGGATGAGCGCGCCGTTGCTCTTTCGCTTGCGGGAGCTGGGGGCCCGTGCGCGATCCCCTGCCAGCACTGGACCGCTCGGCAGCTCGCGGTGCTCTGCGAGCTCCTTGGGCGTGCCGTCGAAGAGGATGCGGCCGCCATGCGGACCGGCGCCCGGACCGAGCTCGACGACGCGGTCGCACGAGGCGACCACCTGCGGATCGTGCTCGATGACCACCACCGCGTTGCCCGCGCGCGCCAGCGCACGGAGCGCCTCGACGAGCGGGGGCACGTCGGTCACGTGCAGGCCGACGGTGGGCTCGTCGACGACGAACAAGGCTCCGACCAGCGACGTGCCGAGCGCGGTCGTGAGCGAGACGCGCTGCGCCTCGCCGCCCGAGAGCGTGCGCGCCTGTCGATCGAGGCGGAGGTGTCCGAGACCGACGGCTTCGAGGTACGCGAGACGCGAACGCAACACCTCGCACACGCGGGTGGCGCCCGCGTCGCGGCAGCCGAGCCTCTGCACGCGCGCGTGGGCCTCGCGGACCGACAGCTCGTGCCACGCGGGCAGATCGAGCCCGTCGACGTGGTACCTCCGCGCATCGTCGTTGAGGCGTGAGCCGTGGCAGGTTTCGCACGGATCGTAGGAGCGGTAGCGCGCGAGGAACACGCGCACGTGCATCTTGTAGGTGCGCGATTGCAGCCACTCGAACCACGCCTTGATGCCTGGATAGACACCTGCGGAGTAGCCGCCGGGCTCTCCGTCGAGGATCAGCTTCTTGTCGCGCGCGGAGAGGGTCTTCCACGGCACGTCCATCGGGATCTGGTGCTTGCGACAGAGCTTCTTCAGCTCGGCGCGCTCCCACTCCGCCGACGAACCGGCCCACGCGCGGATGGCGCCCTGCGCGAGGGTCTTGTCGTGATCGGGGATGACCTTGTTCCAGTCGATCCCGATGGTGCGGCCGAAGCCGCGGCACGCCGGGCAGGCGCCCGCCGGGTTGTTGTACGAAAACAGACCGGGGCGTGGCGGATCGAAGGTGCGGGTGCACTTCGGGCACGCGAGGCCGCGCATGACACCGACCGTCCGATCGTCGTCGAGGAAGAGATTGGCGCGACCAACGCCGGCCTCCCAGGCGCGCTCGATGGCCTCTTGCAGGCGCGCGCGCCCGTCGTTCTCGAGCGCGACCCGATCGACGACCACCTCGACCGACGCGTTGGCCGCTTCGCTCGGTTTGACGTCGTCGACGGTGCGGAGGGTGCCGCCGACCCGGAGGCGCCGGTAGCCGTCGCGCACGAGCTGCTCGCGCAATTGGAGATAGCCCTCGGGGCCGTCGACGCGCGTCGGGTAGGTGACGACGGCGCGATTGCCCTCGAGAGCGGCGATCGCGCGGGTGGCGGCGGATGCGGGATCGAGCTGCTCGGCGGGCACGCCGTGCTCGGGGCACACCGGCACCGCCTCGAGCGCGAACAGGGCCGCGAGGTACGGCTCGAGCTCGGCCATGGTGGCGACGGTCGAGCGGCTCGACTTGATCGGAGCGCGTCGGTCGACCGCCACGCCTGCGGCCACGGGCTCGACCTTGTCGGCCGGCGGACGGTCCAGCCGCTCGAGGAACTGGCGGGCGTACGGCGAGAACGACTCGACGAACCGCCGCTGACCCTCGGCATAGAGCGTGTCGATGCCGAGGCTCGATTTTCCCGCGCCCGAGGGGCCCGTCAGCGCGACGAGCTCGCCCGGACGCAGCTCGAGGTCGACGCCCTTCAGGTTGTGGGTCCGGGCGCCTCGGACGACCGTCGCTCGCATGGGGAGCTTACGATGCAGCGACGAGCAGGAAGGCCACCGCACACCCGAGGGTCAGGAGAGGCATAGCCCAGGCGATGAACTTGAACGCCTGCGCGTGGACGTACGGCCCGAACCAGCGGCGCGCGAGGTTGAATTGGAAGAACATCACGACGATGGAGAGCGATAGCGCCAGCGTCGCGTAGTTGAGCCCGAAGAGGCGGGTGACGGTGTTGTCGCTTCCCGCGAGCACTCCGTAGGCGGAGTAGATGGCGAAGCTGAGGGCGATGACCGAGAAGAGGCCGCCGATGCCCATGTTGGCGAGCTCGAACGCCTCGACCTCGAAGCCCTCCTCCGTCGCGCGGTTCATCCAGACGACCAAGAGCGGGATGAGGAGCGAGGCCATCAGGGGGATGAAGATTGGCGCGAGCCCCGTGGTCGCAATGCGATCGACGACGAGCGAGGTGACCACGCGTGAGTACCGGTCGCCGTTCCACCCGGCGACGATTTCGCGGCGCGTGTCGACCAACCCGAGCTGCCAGCCATCGAGCTGCGCGCCGCGGGAGACGCGGCTCCACTCGACATCCTCTTTGCCCACGCGGAGGACGACCTCGTCGGTCGTGTCCTCGCGGACCAGGAGGTCGAGCACCAGGTACTGCCGATCGAAGGGGAACCGCTCGGGATCGACCTTCGTCTTGTAGCGGGCGGTCGCGCGCGTGATCGTCTCGACGCGGCCGTCGGAGAAGATCCGCAGCCGGTGGCCGACGTAGCCCATGGTCTCGAGGCGATTGGTCACCTCGACGTTGGGCACCCAGAGCTTCGCCAGCTTCTCCTCGGCCTCTTTGCCGCGCCACTCGGTGTAGCCCTTGTGGCCAGGGCTCACCGGGTACGCGAGGCGGGGGTCGATCCAACGGAGGCGGAGATCGGTCGTGCACTCGAACTCGCCCTTGGTGTCGTCGAACGACTTCACCTCGAGGAAGAAGACGGCGGTGCCGACCGCGACCGGGAGGCCCTTGCCCATCGGGATGGTGGGCGCCTCTGCCGTGGACCCCGACGCCATCGGGGCAGGAGCCTCGACGGTCGCGGATGCCGAAACGGACGCGGATGCGGATGCGGACGCGGCGGATGCAGATGCCGAGACCTTCGCCGGCTTCCCCGCAGGCGCGTCTTTCGCCCGGGTCTTCATCGGGAAGAGCACGAGCGCGAGCCCGAAGACGACGGCCATCAGGACGAGGCCCAGCGCCTTGCCCGCGGAGCGACGGACCGGAGCGCGCTTCACGACTTCTCCGATTTCTCGGCGCGGAGCTGCTCGTAGTTCTTGGCGAGGTCCTGGAGCTCCTCGCAGTAGGTGTCCATCGGGTCGGCGGGTTGCGACGTGTCGCCGCCGAGGAGCGCCGACATGCGAGCGCTGAGGGAGGCGAGCGGCGAAACGAGCAGCCCGCGGACAACGACGAGGATGACACCCGCCATGAAGACCGAGCCAAACAGGGCGGCGAGGGCCATCCAGACGCGCGCGCGGTTGGCCTCGGATCGCGACTCGCCGAGGTTCTTGGCGAGGGCGTACACGCCGATCTGCTTGCTCGAGTAGTTGTACATCGGCACCAGCTGCACGCCCCACGTCGTGCCGGCGACGACGCGCTCGTAGCTCACCGGCTCGGTGACCTCGATGTCCTTGTCCAAGACGAGCGACGCGGCGAGGTCGGGGTGGGTGGAGTGGTATCGGATGAACCGGCCCACCCGGTTCTTCGGGGTGATCACGGCCGCCTCGGCCCCGTCGCCGACGTGCTCGCGGAGCAGTTTCTCGTCGAGGAACGCAGCGGCCTCGATCTCGTACGCCTGTTTGATGCGGTCGAGCATCGGCTCGAACTCCAGGCCCATCTCGAAGCTGCCGACGAAGCCACCGGCGTCGTCGAACATCGGCACGATGGCGGAGATCGCCGGCCCGGCCTTGGTGATCACCACGCCCTTGCGGAGGACCTTGTTGGCGTGGACGTCGGCGAGCATCGCCCGCTGGGACGTCAGGTCTTCGCCGAACCGCCCCGGGTCGTGCAGCCGGAGGAACGCCACGCCCGGGGGCGTCGCGAACATCGCTTGATCGATGCCGTATTTCTCGTCCTGGAGCTTGAACATCTTCTCGGTCTCGGCGAGCAGCTTGGCGCGGTCCTTCGCGATGAACGCGGTGCGCACCGTCTGCATCGAGGCGACGACCTCGGCGCTCGCGAGCGCCTTGTCCTCGGTCGACTTGATGTTGCTCCCAAGGACGTCGCGCATCAGATCGAAGCTCGCGGCCTTCGCCGACTCGAGCATCCGACCGGTGAGCATGTTGGCGATGCCGGTGATGCTGAACAACACCACGAGCGTGGACAGAATCAGGAGGCCTGGGGCGCGCCGACGGAATTTCACAGGGCAAAGCTCGCCCAGCGCTGCGCCTCCCGTCAACCGGCCGGGCGGAGGTAGGTGCGATGCAGCAACCCAGAGTCGCCTCCACCATGGAAATGCGCTAGCTGGGACCCCACGATCGCGCCAGCCAGAGCCGGAGCGCCAGGAGATTGAAATGCTCGAAGCCTACCGAACGAATGCCGCTGAACGTGCGGCCCAAGGCATCCCCGCCCTGCCGCTCTCGGCGCAGGAGACCGCGGGCCTGATTGAGCTCCTCAAGAGCCCGCCCAAGGGCGAAGAGGCGTTCCTCGTCGAGCTGATCTCGCACCGGGTCCCCGCGGGCGTCGACGACGCCGCGAAGGTGAAGGCCTCCTACCTCGCCGCCGTGGCCCACGGCACCGAGAAATGCGCGCTGATCACCCGCCAACGCGCGACCGAGCTCCTCGGCACCATGCTCGGCGGCTACAACATCCACCCGCTGGTCGAGCTGCTCGACGACGCGGAGGTCGGTGGGGTCGCTGCAGAGGCGCTGAAGAAGACCCTGCTGGTCTTCGACGCGTTCCACGACATCAAGGACAAGGCGGACAAGGGCAACGGCCACGCGAAGGCCGTACTGCAGAGCTGGGCCGACGCCGAGTGGTTCACCAGCCGCCCCGAGGTCCCCAAGAGCCTCACCCTCACCGTCTTCAAGGTCACCGGCGAGACCAACACCGACGACCTCTCGCCCGCGCCCGACGCATGGAGCCGCCCCGACATCCCGCTGCACGCGCTGGCGATGCTCAAGAACCCGCGCCCCGGCATCGAGCCGGACGAGTCCGGCAAGCTGGGCCCGATCAAGCTGCTCTCGAGCCTCGCCAAGAAGGGCAACCTGATCGCCTACGTCGGCGACGTCGTCGGCACGGGCTCGTCACGCAAGTCGGCGACCAACTCGGTGTTGTGGTGGACGGGGGAAGACATCCCGTTCGTCCCGAACAAGCGCTTCGGCGGCGTGTGCCTCGGCTCGAAGATCGCGCCGATCTTCTACAACACCATGGAAGACGCGGGCGCGCTGCCCATCGAGCTCGACGTGAGCAAGATGGACATGGGCGACGTCATCGAGCTCCGCCCCTACGAGGGCAAGGCCCTGAAGAACGGCGAGGTCATCTCCGAGTTCAAGGTGAAGAGCGACGTGATCTTCGACGAGGTGCGCGCCGGCGGCCGCATCCCGCTGATCGTCGGCCGTGGCCTCACCGCCAAGGCCCGCGAATCGCTCGGTCTCCCGCCCTCCACGCTGTTCCGGCTCCCCCAGAACCCCAAGGACACCGGCAAGGGCTACACCCTCGCGCAGAAGATGGTCGGTCGCGCCTGCGGCCTTCCCGCCGGCAAGGGCATCCGCCCCGGCACGTACTGCGAGCCGAAGATGACCTCGGTGGGCTCGCAGGACACCACCGGCCCGATGACCCGCGACGAGCTCAAGGACCTCGCGTGCCTCGGGTTCTCGTCCGACCTGGTGATGCAGTCGTTCTGTCACACGGCGGCGTACCCCAAGCTCGTCGACGTGAAGATGCACCACGAGCTGCCCACCTTCATGAGCAACCGCGGCGGCATCTCGCTCCGCCCGGGCGACGGCGTCATCCACAGCTGGCTCAACCGCATGCTGCTCCCCGACACGGTGGGCACCGGCGGCGACTCGCACACCCGCTTCCCCATCGGCATCTCGTTCCCGGCGGGCTCGGGCCTCGTCGCCTTCGCCGCGGCGACCGGCGTCATGCCGCTCGACATGCCGGAGTCGGTGCTGGTGCGCTTCAAGGGCACGATGCAGCCCGGCGTCACGCTCCGTGACCTGGTCAACGCGATTCCCTTCTGGGCGATCAAGAAGGGCCTCCTCACCGTCGAGAAGAAGGGCAAGAAGAACGTCTTCTCCGGCCGCATCCTCGAGATCGAGGGTCTGCCGAACCTCAAGGTGGAGCAGGCGTTCGAGCTCTCCGACGCGTCGGCCGAGCGCTCCGCCGCGGGCTGCACGGTGCGCCTGAACAAGGAGCCGATCATCGAGTACATGAACAGCAACATCGCGTTGCTCAAGCACATGATCGCCATGGGCTACGAGGACAAGCGCTCCATCGCCCGCCGCATCAAAGGCATGGAGGCGTGGCTCGCCAATCCGCAGCTGATGGAGCCCGACGCCGACGCCGAGTACGCCGAGATCATCGAGATCGACCTCGCCGAGATCACCGAGCCGCTGGTCGCGTGCCCGAACGATCCCGACGACATCAAGAGCCTCTCCGACGTCGCCGGCACGAAGATCGACGAGGTCTTCATCGGCTCGTGCATGACCAACATCGGTCACTTCCGCGCCGCGTCGCGGCTGCTCGAGGGCAAGCGCGACATCCCCGTCCGTCTGTGGGTCGCCCCACCGACCAAGATGGATCAGGAGCAGCTCACCGAAGAGGGGCACTACGGCACGCTCGGCACCGCCGGCGCGCGCCTCGAGATGCCCGGCTGCTCGCTCTGCATGGGCAACCAGGCGCAGGTCCGCGAGGGCGCGACGGTCATGTCGACCTCGACGCGCAACTTCCCGAACCGCCTCGGCAAGAACTCGAACGTCTACCTCGGCTCGGCGGAGCTCGCGGCGATCTGCTCGCGCCTCGGCCGCATCCCGACCAAGGAAGAGTACCTCGCCGACATGGGCGTCCTGACCAAGAACGCCGACAAGGTCTACAAGTACCTGAACTTCGATCAGATCGAGTCGTACGCGACGAAGGCCTGAGAGAAGTCGTCAGTCGTCCGTCGTCGGCCGAGAGTGGAGTCGCTCTCGGCTGACGCGTTTTTGTAGGTTCAGAGGCCGAGGATCTTCTGGGCGTTCGGCTTCCAGCCGATCATGAAGAACGCGCTCGCATCGGGGGCCTTCACCGAGGGCAGCATCGCGAATTCGACCTTGAAGAAGACCTCGCGCATCGAGAACTCGGTTCCGGCCCTCCCGCCGTAGGCGGCCTTCGGCGACGCGACTGCGCGATCTGGGACGTCGACGCTGACCGACTGTTGGAACGCCCAGATCGCGTGGAGATAGAAGACCTGGGTGGTCCTCAATAGCGATCACGGCAAGGCGCGCAGACAGCGTGCGACCGTTGCGGAAAAATTGGCTACTCGGATTTGTCCGGTCAGGAGTCGAGCACGCCTCTCGACCAACCGGTTGGCGGGACGAACAGATGCGCCATCAATCGGTGCGTGTGCGGTTCGTTGCCGCGACGGAGAAGCCAGTGGCCTCCACAGCCGTGTTGCGTCCGATCCGTCGCGCGAACGACGCGTTCCGCGTCACCGATGCGCAGCGTGCCGAGCTCGATGAGCGTCTCAGGACCGCCGAGGAGGAGACACGCCAGGAACTCCTGCGAACGGGTGCGTCATTCGGTCTCCTACAGATGGCGCGGGACGAGCTCGCCGCCTTCGACCAACGAAAGGAGGCACGCCTGTCGGGCCGCGGCGATCGCGTCTCGAGGACTCCTGCGATCCGACGGATGATGAAGGCCATCTTGCCTCCGTTCGGTGTGCACGCCTCGTTTGAACGACTCGTCTTGACCCGCCCGCTGAGAGCGCGGATGTCTCTGGCCATCAGCTTCGACGATGTGCACCAGTGGGCTTGGGGAAGTGCTTCCAGGTGCTCGTGGGGTTGATCGAGCCCGAAGGCGTCGCCACGCACGCGATGCCTTCGTCGAGCACGACCTCGCAAACCTCGCAGCGGAGCCGCGGCCGAAGGATCGCGCCCGCACCTGGGTCTACTCGGATGCCTCCGAGCTGAAGATCGCGCTCGGCGGGATCGCACGCCTTCTCCAGCTCGCGCTTCCCGTGCTCGAGCCGCTGCTCGCATCTGCCGTGGAACCTCAGCACGGGGTCAGTGGCTGAACGCGCCTATCCACCAGCCGAGAGTTGGGGCGACGGCGAGACATGCAATCGCGGCGGTTGGACCGTAGGGAGCGGTCGGCACGGGTTCGTCGGGCGTGGGCTCCGGGTCGCGATAGGGCCCATATCTCGTCGGTGGGAAGAGTCGCCTCCGCCTCGGACCCTTCGAGCTCGTTGCACGCTCCGATCTCACACTGCTGACCGGTGATGTTGCGGTTGGACATGCGCCGGGAATCAAATGGCGTCGCTCGTCGCCATGACCGGGTGTCTGGGACTCAGGCGCTCAGGGGCAGAGCCGAAGATGCGCCGATAATCAGTCTGGCAATACGTGGACATGAAATGTCCGGCCTTGTTGCGTATTTGTGCCAGACGAATTACGTCTCTTTCATGGCCGAGCAGATCGCAATTCGCTTCCCGCAAGGGCGGGGCGGTCGTCGACCAGGCGCAGGCCGGCCGAAGGGCACCCGTCGGAGCGAGCGAATGCCACACGCGGCTCGACGCGCGGTCTCCAAGCACCGGCCGCATCACGTCACCGTCCGCGTCGCGCGCGGCACGTGGAACCTCCGCAGCCAACGCTGCTTTGCTCCGATTCGCGCCGCGCTCGCCGCCGTCCGGCGCCGCACCGGCTTCCGTGTGGTGTGCTTTTCGGTTCAGCACAATCACGTACATCTCGTCACCGAGGCCGCGGATCGACGGACGATGAGCAACGGGATGCGGGCGCTCCTCATTCGTATCGCCCGTGGGCTCAATCGGGTGATGGGGGTGCGGGGCAAACGTTTCGTCGACCGCTATCACGAGCATCTCCTCGGCACACCGACCGAGGTGCGCAACGCCCTTCGGTACGTGCTTGGCAATCGCGCCGTCCACCTTGCGCGCTGGGGGGCGCCCGTCGTGGACACTGCCGTCGATAGCTTCTGCTCACTCGCGGCCGCGGAGCTCGTCGCCTTGCCCGAAGCGTGGCTTCTGCGCGAAGGGTGGGCGCGTGCGGAACCTGGATGATTGCCCGATCCGACGCCCGCCGTCGTTTGGATCGTCGCCGATGACGAAGAGCCCCATCGCGAGGGGATGCCTGAGCGTCACGCCATCCTCGCCGAACAGATCCATCAACTGCTGCTTCATCTTGGCTTCCCGCCAGTTGGGGGGATGCTCGCAGAAGCGCACGGAGTCGGTGTTCAGCTCGAGGAAGTGAACGTGGCGGAGGAACGCGCGAAAGTGCGCTGGCAGCTGGATGCCGAGCTCGGACTCGAAGGCGGCGAGGTCCGCCTCGGCGACCACGCTCGGAATGGGCTTCCACGCCTGCCAATCGTCCACGGACGGGACCGAGCCATCGCGCATCGCGGCGGGG
>JGI24115J20150_1000526_pt1 | contig 14848 bp, 9 predicted proteins | sample Subbioar_CSW14AB_FD_20150 | JGI IMG/M metagenome (IMG submission 20150)
TCCGTGTCGACCGCCGCGTCGCTCGAGCCGTCGGTGCCGGAGTCAGTCGCGCTCGAATCGACTTCGCTGTCGACCACCGCATCGCCGGAGCTCGAATCGCTCTCGGCTTCCGCCGCCGCATCCGCGCAATACCCGGGGTTGTACTCGCAGATCTTCAGATCGCGATCGCGATGACACCCCGACAACACGACCAGGAGGAGGGTCCAGCGTTTCATCAGAATTCTCCCGTGATCACGAGCCCACCCAACGTCGGTCGCACCGCGACCGTCCGCTCCGACTTGGGCGCGGTCACCAGCAAAGTCACGCCCACGCCCACCGCGACGACAGCGAGGCCGCCCGAGACCAAGGTCATGGTCTCCCACGTGCGTGCGCTCGACTCCTTGCTGCTGTCGCAGGTGTCGGGGGTCGCGCGGCAGTCGCTCAGATACGAATCGGAGAGCGAGCCCGAGTAGACCCACGCGCCCACCGCACCGGCCGCGAACGCGGCGCCCGCGCCGATCGACACCCAGCCCCAGGTCTTCTGCGAGGAACTGGTGGTGGGAACGTCCTTCGCTGGCGTCGCGGCCGGGGTCGCGGCGGGAGTGACCACCGGGGCGCTCGCGGGGGCAGGGGCGTCGACCTCGACCTCGATGGTCGTGCTCTCGGCCAGCGTCACGTCGCGTTTGAAGACCTGTGCGTCACCACGCGTCGCAACCACCGAGTGGGTTCCCGGGTTGACCGCGACCGTCGTGGGCAGCTTCGCCTCGTGGCCGTCGATGGCGACCTTCACGTTGCTGGTGGCCGCCGAGAGCTTCACGACCAGCTTGGGGATGCGCGGGCGCAAGTCATCGAGGTCACTCGCCGCGGTCTCGACCGTGGGCTTGTCGGCCTTGGGATCGGTGCGGATCGCCTCGTAATCCTGCTCCGCCTCGAGCAAGCGGCCGAGCTTCTTCTTGCAGCTGGCGATGTGCAGCCGCGCGTTGAAGTCGCGTTTTTCGACGGGAATCGACTCGAATGCGGCGAGCGCGCCGACCAGATCGCCTGAGTTCTCGAGCTTGACCCCTGACTTGTACTTCTGCTCCGGCGCCTGGGCAGACGCGGGCACGGAGCCGAGGACCAAAGAGAGGGCGAGGAGGGCGGAGAGGGTTCGCATCGGGGTTGTTTCCTGGTCGACCGGGCGAGCACTCCGGTTGCGTGAATCCGACGTCAAGCGACACCGGCCATGCGTTCAGGGCCCGGACGGCCGGGTGTCGGCTCTTGTCGGCGCTATACTCGCCGAATTCCCTTGTCCGTGCCCTTCACTCCGCGCCGGCTCGAAGGCACCCCCTACCGGCTCGATTCCGTGCTGGGCGAGGGGGCGATGGGCGAGGTGTACCTCGGAGAGCACGTCGACTTGCGACGGCCCGCGGTCATCAAGCTGATCAAGGCGAAGTACGCGAGCGAGGAGCAGGTCGCCGGTCGTATGCGGCGCGAGGCTCGAATCGTCGCGAGCCTTCGTCACGATGCGTTGGTGACGATCTACGACCTCGGCGTCGCGGCCGACGGCCGCACGTACATCGCGATGGAGTACCTCGAGGGAACGGTGCTCCGGCAGATCCTGCAGACGCGCGGGGTCATTCCGGTCGAAGAGGCCGCGCGCTGGATGGCGCAGGCGTGCGATGGCATCGAGGTCGCCCACCAGGCGGGCGTCATCCACCGCGACATCAAGCCCGAGAACCTCTTCCTCACGGCCACCGGCCAGATGAAGGTGCTCGACTTCGGCGTCGCCAAGCCGATGCACGACGGTGACGTCACCAGCGCGCGCACGGCTGCCGGAATGGTCCTCGGGACTCCGCGTTACATGTCGCCGGAGCAGGCCACCGGTCGCGCGTTGTTCCCCGCGACCGACGTCTATGCGGTCGGCTGCGTGCTCTTCGAGATGCTCACCGGCGGTCCCCTCTACGAGGGTCTCGACGCGCGTGAGCTGCTTCGTCATCACCTCATGACGCAGCCGCCGTCGCTCGCGGCGCGCACCGGCCGTACCTTCGATCCGGAGCTCGAGGCGCTGGTCGCTCGCACCCTCGCCAAGGAGCCGGCCCAGCGCTTCGCGCGTGCGGCCGATCTGGCTGCGGCGCTTCGCCGCCTTGCCGACCGTCGTCCGAGCGTGGCGCCGCCGCGCGAGCCCTCGGTCCACGACAAGCCGACGGTTCGCGTCGACCCACGCGCCCTCGTCGAGCAAGACGTCCATGCCCGGCCGACGGTTCGCGTCGACGAGGCGAGGCAGCACGATCACACCACCGTTCGTGTCGATCCCGCGCGCGCGTCGTTCCTGCCCGCGGGTCCCGACGCCGGGCCCATCTCCGCGTATGACGACACCCGCGCCATCCCCGCGATGAACCTCGTCGCCGGGGTCTCCACGACCGAGCAGTCGCCGATGACCGGCATGACTCCGGCGAGCGCGCGACCACCCGCGCACACCGCACGCACCGAGGTCCTGAACGAGGTCACGCCCCCGGGAGGAACCGGAAGCCTCGCCGCCGAGGTGAGCACGTTCCCCATCGAACGTCGCGGTACGCCGCTGTGGCCCTTCGCCTTGGCGATCGTGTTCCTGGCGGGAATCGGCACCACGCTCGTCTTCGTCATGCGTGCCGGACGCGACGAGCACGTCGCGAGCAACGCACCCGCATCGGCCGCGCCGCCCCCCGTCGCTGTTCCGATTGCGATTCCAGCACCCGAGGCCACACCGACGCCCACCGCTGCGCCTGCGCCCCCGCCCTCGACGACTTCGACCGCCAAGATCGCTGCCCCGGTCGCCAAGCCCGAGCCCGCAAAGGCGGCGATCACCACGTCGGCAAAGGCTCCCGAGCCCGAGCCATCCGCGACCGCAACCGTCGCGACCTCGGCGTACGACAAGGCACGCACGCTGATGAACGACGGTGATCTCGACGCTGCCGAACGCGAAGCGCGCGCCTCGATCGCCACCCACGGCAACGCCGGTCGCCTCCTCCTCGGTGAGATCCTCGAGAAGAAGGGCAAACCCGCCCTCGCGCGCGACGTCTACAAACAGATCCTCACGAGCGATCCGAACAACGCCGTCGCCAAGACCCGCCTCGCCAAGCTCGGCGGGTGATGCGAATCAGGGCTCGCCTTCGGGCGGCGGGAAGCTCGGCGAGAGCCCCTTGGTCACGCTGAAATCCGCGACCACCGGGCAGTCGGGCCGCAGCGGAGGCGCCCCAGGAACGTGCTGGGTGTCGACGAAGATGACTTCGGCGTCGGGATACGCCTCTTTGAAGAGGTTGCAGTTGGCGGGCTCGTTGTCGAACGACGCGACCACCTCGCCGACGCGTGCGAGCGTCGGGGCGAGCATGCGCTTGAACGCCTCGTCGGCCATCTGCGCGTCGGGCTTGAGGATGATCTCCACGCCGGCGACGCCGATCGGAAAGCCGAGCGAGCGCAGGCTCGCGAACGTGCCGAGACCCATCATCGGCAGATCGCGCCCGGTCAGATAGACGACCGTCGCGCCGCGCATGTGACACGCGCGAACGAAGTGCACCGCTCCCTCGAGCGCGGTGTCGTGAACGAGGTCGTCGTCGGCGAAGAACCGGCTCCGCCAGTACTCGGTGGCCTCGGCCACGAGCGCCTGCTCCGAGATCTTCAGCCGACGCAGGCTGTCGTTGAGCAGGTAGGCGAGCCGCTCGGACGTCGAGGCCTCGAGCAGCGCCGCGGCCTCGGGGTGCTTCTCGCGCCAGATCTTCGCGAGGTCGTGGAGGATGGCGACGGTGCGTGGACGGTTGTCCATCAGCGTGCCGTCGAGATCGAGCACGAGCACCGGCGGCCCCTTCTCGGTGCGGCGCTCGCAGCGCTGGAGAATGCGCGTGAAGAGCGTCTGTGCCTCCAACTCGGAGATGCGCTGGTAGGTGGGCGGGGGGCTCGGCGTCGATCCGCGGTGATCCATCGGGGCGACCCCCTTTGCCACGGTTTTCAGCGCTCGTCGAAGCCCTCGATGCCCCCGAGTCCCGTCGGAGCCTCCTTGGCCGCTCCGCACTTCAACGGACGCACGCTGGTCTCGCCGGCGTTCGTCGTCTTGAACAGGTACGCGTGCTCCTTGTCGGACCACGGGAGCACGGCGGAGAAGGCTGAATCGTCGACGGGCTTGCCGACCTTGTCGCCCTTCACCCGGACGATGGGCTTCGCCTCGTAGGCGACCACGCACGGGCTCTTCGCGTCGCCCCGAAGCACCGCGTACGAGGTCGCCATCAGCGCCTCGGCGCCGTCGTTGGTCACGACCACCGGGTGTCGCGTTCCGATCGACCAAGGCGTGACCAGGCGCGGAGAGATATCGGTCGCGACGCAGGCGGTCGGTGGATCGAGGAGCGACTTCTGGGTGGGCATCGCGAGCGCCTCGCTCGGGTCCGCCTCGAGACCCTTGAGCGGCGCCGCCCACGCGCTCGCCGGCATTCCGGCGCCACCGGGCCACTGCGCGACGACGGCAGGACGGAGCCCGCCCGTTCCCGGCACGTAGGTGAAATCCCACGACGCTTCGATCGAACCGCGCACGTCGGGCCACAGCCCCCACGTGCGGTTGTCCCACGCGGTGCCGGCCTCGTTCGCCCACGCCATCCAGAGCTGTGCGCCGACGACTCCGAGCACCACGCTCCGGCCGCCGGCACGTACCGCGTCGACGCGGAGCGAGAGGGGATTGCCCGCGACGTCCTTCGTCGGCACGTCGGGGAACGGCAGTCGGTCGACCTTGCCGCCCTCGCGCACGAACCACAGCGGGACTTCGGGCTTGCCCGCGAACGGACGGACGTGAACGCCGCCCTGCGCGATCGACAACAACCCGACGTTCGCCAGCGCCGGGCCCTCTTTGAACGAAGCCACCACGTCGCGCGCATCGAGCGGGCCTGCGCCCTTGATCGTCGCGTGATGCACGACGCCCGTCGACGCGACGAACCACGCGACCTCGACGTCGACCTTCTGCCCGTCGACGATCGCGCCGGCCGGCTTCGGCTTCTTGGCGTCCTTCGCCGCGTCTTTCGGGTCCTTCTTCTTCTCTTTGTCCTTGTCTTCGATCGGCTTCGGCGGCGCCTCGCGTTTGAACGCGTAGCGAATGGCCGCGGCGCCCTCGATCTGCGGGAGCACCGCGGTCGCGGTGTCCTTCGGCGCGGGGCCGAACAACGAGACCTCTTTGACTTCGAGCCCCTTGGCGCCCTGCTTGCCGAGCAAGACGGTGACGTTGCCCTTGGTCGGATCCTGCCGGATAGCGAGCCAGCGGGCGTTGGCGGAGAGATCGGCGTCGTACGCCGTGGGCGCCGCGAGGAGCGCGCCGAGCGCCTTCCACTCACCCTCGGTCGTGCACGCGAACGCGCTCGCAGCCGCGACCTTTGCGACGGGCGCCTCCGCGACCGTCGCGCCCGGAGCCGCACCCCATCCGACGCGGGTCGCGCGGTCGCCGATGATGCAGCCGTAGGTGCTGCACACGAGCGCGCGGTCGTTCGGCCCCGCGTCGGGGAACGCGGGGGCTGCGGTGGTCTGCCAGGTGGCGCCGGCGTCGCTGGTCTCCCATCCGCGACCGTCACGTGCCCACGCGAAGCCGCGCTTGCCGCTCATTGCGAGGCTGTCCGCGCGGAAGGGGAACTTCGTGGCCTCGACGGTCGTTCCGTCGTCCTTGCTCGTGTAGATGACCCAGTCGGTGCCGACCTGCGCGGTCGCGACGACGAGCCCGGTCGCGTCGACGCTCACCGTGCCCGCCTCGGCACGCACAGGTGCGAGCGGCGTTGCCTTGCCATCGGCCGCAGGCACGCTCGGGAGCGCGACCGGGACGAAGTCCTTGCCGCCGTCTTTGGATGCCAGAAGCACCAGCGGCCCACCGGGCAAGCGCCCGAGCCCGTACGCGCGTCCCTGCGCCGAGAACGCGAGCGCTGCGACCTGCTGCACCTTCCCCTTGATTCCGACCTTGGCGAATACCTTCGAACCCGCGGGCCGGACGAGCGGCATCAGGTCGTAACACTCGCCGCTCCGCAGCTTCTTGCAGGCGCCGTCGACGATCACCGTGTGATCGGGCGCGACCCAGACGTGGCCGGTGTCGGCGCGACGCGAACCGAGCGTCACGTCGTCCTTCCAGCTCTTGCCGTCGTCGTCGCTGCGAATGAGGCGCACGGACGCGCGGCCGGAGACCGGCTTCGGCTTGCCGAGCGTGTTCTTGCCGGGCGTCTCGCGGTCGTCGCACGCGAGGTACAACGAGACGTCGTCGCCGCCGACCCAGACGCGATCGCAGCCGTTGAGCTCCGCGATCTTCTTCGGCTCGATCGTCGTACCGAGCTTGCCGTACGCGACGCGCCATCGGGTCGGGTCATCGGGCTCGGCGATCGCCTCGAGGTACTTGTTGCCGATGAACGCGCCGCGGCCCGTGGCGATGGCCTTCTGCCACCCGAGCACCGTCGCGCCGACGCTGGCTCCGAGATCGTATCCGTCGCTCTTGGGCGCGCGGGCGACGCGCTCGAGCCGAAGGGGAGAGGATTTGAGGATCGCCGAGGCCTCGACGCCCTCGATCATCAGATCGCCGTTCACGTCGCGAACCACGCGACGCGCGCCCACGCCGGGGGTCGGAATGGGTTTCCACGTCGATCCGTCGTCGTCGGTCGCCCACGCCCGTTGAGGCGCTGCGAGCGCGATACCGAGGCCCGAGTCGTTCATCGCGACCTGCACCAGCGTGCCCGCGAGCCCCGGGAGATCGACCTTCGTCCACGTGGCGCCTGCGTCGGCCGTGCGCAGCAACGAACCCTCGCCGATCCCGACGACTGCGCTGCGTCCGGCGCTCGGCGAGCGCACCGTCGACGAAGGGGCGTGCTTCGATTCGATGGCGCCCAGCGGATCGCTCGCGAGGTAGACGGTGCCGCTCGCACCGACCAGCACGACGCCCTTGCCTGCGCCCTTCGCGATGCCGACGATGGCCTCCGGCACGAGCGCCGTACCGGGCTGCGGGGGCGAACCGTCGCGACGATCGAGCCACCGCTCGCCGCCGTCGCCGCCGAAGAGGATCTGCCCGCCGAGATCGAGCCGTGCCCGGAGATTGCCGAGCCGCGTCGCGTGCAAGGCCCAACGTGCCGGCGACTCGATCGCCGCGGCTGGTTTGGCCGTGGCGACGGGAGCGGGGCCCTTCGGCGGCGGTTGCGTGGTCGTACCCGGGCCGCACGCGGCCAGGACGAGCGGGATCAGCGGGACGACGCGTGATGCCGGGGCGCGCATGTTCGGGCCCGCAGCATACTTCACATACCCACGTCCCGCCTTCGGCGGATCCGTGGAATTCGTCACACGGCGAACCCGGGCCTCACTCGGCGAACCCGGGAACGGTTGCATACCCCTCGGGCAGCGGCCCCGGGGTGAGCGTGCAGCTCATCGGGCGAACCGAGAGCTCGGTGACCGAAGACCCGCTCTTCCACGACGACTTGAAGAGGGACGCGTGGCCGAGGTCGTCGGGGTTGACGATCGCGGAGTACCACTCGCTGCCCCCGGGCTTGTACGACGTTCCGCTCACGGTCTGCGCGTCGAGCGCGCTGACGCACGTCTCCCCCGTCGGGCCGGTGCGAAGGATCGCGGTGGACGTGGCGAGCGGCAGGTCCTTTCCGTCGGAGGACACGATGAGCGGGTGACGGGTGCCGAGCGTCCATGGGGCGAGCACGCGCCACGGCCCCGGCGTCTTGCCGCAGGCCTTCGGCGGATCGCTGGTGCCGTCGAGCAGCGGCAGCGGCATCACGCCCTCGGGATCCGACTGCACGCTGCCGATCGGAAACGCCCATCCGACCGAGCTCGTTTTGGTCTTGGCGAGCACGCCGACCACTGGTTTGTCCGACGACTCCACGAACCGCAGCCATAGATCGGTCTGCTGCTCCACCTCGGGCCACAGCCCCCACGCCCGGGTCTCCCACGAGGTTCCCGTCGGGTTCGCCCACGCGATGAACATCTGAAGACCACCGGCCACGTCCCCGAACACCACCGACCGACCGCCCACGCGCGCCGCGTCGAGGCGCAGCGGCATGTTCCGACCGCGCACGTCCTTGGTCGGCACCTCGGGCCAGGTGAGCTTCTCGACCTTGCCCGCGTCCGAGATCCAGTAGAGCGGCGCATCCGGGCCCATCGACGCGAACGGGCGCACGTGGATGCCGCCCGCCGCGATCGACAACAAGCTGGTACGCGCGGTCGAAGGGAGCTCGCGCGCATCGGCCACGTCGCGCGGTGGATCGAGCGGCCCGGCGCCCTTGATCGTCGCGCGGTGGACCTTGCCCGTCGCGGCGACGAACCATGCGACCTCGACGTCGACCAGTTGCTTCGCCGTGATCGCCGGCACCTTCGGCGTGTACGTCGGCATCGGCATCGGGATCTTTTTCGTGATCGGCGGCTTCGGCGGCGGCAACGGGATCGCGGTCGCCGTCTTGTCGCGCTTGAACGAGTATCGGAGCGCCGCGACGCCCTCGACCTGCATGGTGATCGCGCCCGCGGTGTCGGTCGAACCGGGGGCGAAGAGCGGGACCTCTTTGATCTCGAGCCCCTTCGGGCCGAACGAGCCGAGCTCCGCGGCGAGGGCGCCCTTCTGCGGATCACGCCTGGCGAGCACCCATCGCTGGGGACCGCCGAGATCGGCGTTGCTCGTCGACGCGTTGGCCACACCCGGGAGGGGCTTCCACTCGCCATCGGCCGAACAACGGATCGGCGTCCGGTAGTGCGATTTCTTGGGCGTCGGCGCCGTCACGGTGGTCCCGACCGCTCCGAGCGCGAGCTCCCAACCAACCCGTGTCGCGCGATCGCCGATGACGCACCCGTAGGTGCCGCACGACACCAGGCGCTCGTACGAGACCGACGTGGTCAACGACGGCGCGGCGACCTTGGTCCACGTCGCGCCGCCATCCGCGCTCTCGTGGCCCTCGCCGCTCACCGAGTAGCCGAAGCCGCGACGACCCGCGAGATCGAACGCATCGAACTCGGCCTCGAGGAGCTGCCCCTTCAGGCCACCGCCGTCGGCTCCTCCGGAATACCGGAGCAGGCGACCGTGATCGGAGCGCACGAGCAAGTAGACCCCGGTTTCGTCGACGCCGAGCGCGGCACCGGTGCCGGTCGGGAGATGGCCGTCGCCCTTGTCGTCGAGGACCGCGGGCAGCGCGCGTCGCGTGAAGTCGCGCCCACCGTCCTTGGAGACGAACAGCGTCTGCCGCGACGAGGGATCCGTGCCGAGAGCGAACGCCGTGTTGTTCGGTCCGAACGCCACGTGGTCGAAGCGGATCCCCGGCGCGCTCACGGCCTTGGCGAACACCTTGCCACCCGGCGGTCGCACCACCGGCGGGCTCTCGGAGCACTCCCAGTCGTTTCGCGTGCGCTTGCACGCACCGTCGACGAGCAACAGCCCGTCAGGCGCCATCCACATCAGCTTGTCGCGATCGGAGCCCAGCACCGCGCCGTCTTCTTTGAAGGTGACGCCGAAGTCGCTGCTCTTGAACAACTTGACCGATGTCGCATTCGACATCGGCGCAGGGCCCCACTTGGTCTTCGGCCCGGGGACGGTCTGCGTGCTCGTGCATGCGAGCACGAGGGTCGACCCTTGCCCGGTGACGAACACGCGATCGCAGCGATCGAGCACCGCGACCGGCTTCAGCACCGGCGGCTTGCCGAGCTCCGCGACCGCGAGACGCCAATGTTCCGGCTGCTCCTGGTCCTGCACCGCCTCGACGTAGCGCTCGCCGACGATCGCGCCTGCACCCGAGTAGATCGCGTCGGAGCCGAGGATCGCGCCCTGGGTCTCGGTCGCGGGCAGGTCCCAGCCCGAGGTGGCTGCGCGCGCGACCTTCTCCAGGCGCAGCGGTGAACGCCGCAACATGGCCGAGGCGGTCAGCCCCTCGAGCACCAGCTCGCCGTTCGCGTCGGCGACCACCCGACGAGCGCCGACACCCGGCGTCGCGATCGGTTGCCAGGTCTTGCCGTCGTCCTCGGTCGCGAGCACGCGTTGCGGTGCGACGAGGAGCAAGCCCTCCTCCCCGAGCATCGCCACCTGCATCAGCGTTCCTGCGAGCTTGGGCGTGCTCACCGGCGACCACGTCGCGCCGAAATCGGTCGAGCGGACGAGCCCGTCGTGGGCGAGGCCGAGCAAGGCGTGCTTGCCGACCGCGACCGCGCGCAGCTTGCTCTTGGCGGCGCGCGTCTCGACCACCGGGCCGAGTGGCTCCTTGGTGAAGAACACGTCGCCCTCGGCACCGACGAACGCGTAGCGTCCGCCGTCGTCGCGCAACACCCCGCGGACCGCTTGGGGAATGAGCGTCTCGCCCGCCGCGAGGCCGCCGCCCTTCTTCTCGAGCCAACGATCGCCGCTGCGACCGACGTACAGCGTGCCGACGCCTTCGACCACCAGACGCGCGTCGGCGGTGACCGCGCCGCTCGGCAACAGCACCCATCGCGACGGCGATTCGGCCGCCTTCACCGCGGGTTTGGGCGCAGGCGGAGCGGGCTTGGGCGCGACGACCACAGGAGTGGCCGTCGGTCCGCACGCAAGGCCCGTGACCGCCGAGAGACACGCAAGGACGAACGCAGCGTGGGAGCGCACGCTGCGAGCATAGACCAGCTCAAGAGCCGTCGGAGAATTGCCCCCGGACTAAAGTCCGGGGCACCGACTGCAAGACGAAGCCCTCCGGGCTGGCGAGGAACGGCTCGCAACAGCAAGCGCGGCGACCGCGAGGCCGCATCCTACGGGCGGGCAGGCGCCTGTAGTCGCGATCGGTGCGCGACTTTTCGGGTGCGTGTCGGCGCCGGTCGGTGAGCAGACGCTGGCTATGCGGGCAGTGCAGTCGCGTGCCGAAGGATGTTCGCGCCGATCGCCGCGAGCATCGCCACGCAGGCGACTCCGTGCAGGCCGCGGACCAAGACCTGCGCCATTCTGTGGTGGTGCTTCTGTGCGCGTTGGCGAGCTCGCACAGAGACGACCGCGCTCGCAGCGGCTGCTTTGCGTGGTCGGTCTTCGTGCGCGCACTGCCGTACCTGCGCTATGTCGAACCCGACACGGCTCCGGCTTGCTCGAACCCGACTTCGAGCAGAACGTAGCAACGCTTGCCGACAACGAGGTCGTCGTCGACACGTAACCCCGCCAGCCCGAAGGGCTTCGTCTTGCAGTCGGTGCCCCGGACTTAAGTCCGGGGGACTCTTCGACGCTCAGTCGTTCGGCGTGCGGATGGTCAATACGGGAATCGGCGAGGTCCGCACGACGCGTTCCGCGACGGAGCCCATGAGCGCGTGGGCGAGGCCCTTGCGACCATGCGTTCCGAGCACGATTGCATCGCATCCGAGCTCCTGCGCCGCGGCGACGATCTCGTCGGGCGGGTTGCCCTGACGGAGTTGCCCCTGCACCTTGACCCCGCTGGCCGCCACGCGCGTGACCACGTTGTCGAGGCCCTTCTGCGCGGCCTCCGACAGGCGCGTGGCGATCTCCGGTCCGGCGAGGAACGCGCCGTCGGGAAAGCCGTACACCGGGATCTGGTAGACGTGCAGGATCTGGACGGAGGCCCCCGTCAGCTTGGCGAGGTCGAGGGCGACTTCGAGGCTGTGATCGGATCCTGCGCCGAAGTCGACCGGGGCGAGGATGCTGCGGAGGGTGAAGGCCATGGGATGTAGATGCGCCCAGACCCGGGTCGATCGCAAGAGCGAGCGAGGTCGACTTGCCCCGGCCCGAGCGGCTCGACGGTGACGCCAAAGGTTGATCCCGGACAAAACCCCCGCATATGCGTGCTGTCTGCTAGAGTCCCGCGCTTCGAAAATGGTGCAGCGCGTGCTCGTCGTCGACGACAGCCCGACCATCCGCAAGGTCGTGAGCGGCGTGCTCACGCGCGCTGGCTACGAGGTCGGTCAGGCGGGGGACGGCGTCCAGGCGCTGATCGCACTCAAGCGCGAGAAGTGGAACCTCGCGCTCGTCGACTTCGTCATGCCGAAGCTCAACGGCTTCGAGCTCTGCCGCAAGCTCCGCGAGGACGAGGAGCTGCGCGAGCTCCCGGTCGTCCTGATGAGCGTCAAGGCCGACAAGATCCGCGAGCACTTCCTCCGGCAGACCGGCGCGCTCGACGCGATCACCAAGCCGTTCGACCCGCGCGCGCTCCTCCTCACGGTCGAGAGTGCGCTGCAAAAAGTCGAAGAGGGCAAGAACCGCCGCCCGACGGACTCGCTGCCGCCGACGAGCGAAGGCACGAGCGAGAGCACGCTCACCGATCCGATCACGACGCCTCCACCGAGCTTGCGCGCTGCGGTCCCCGAGGCGTTCATGCGCCGCATGGCGGAGATGGTGCTCCGCGCGGCGCCGCTGCTCGGGGCCAACCCCGATCCGATGCTGGCGATGGTCGCGATTCGCCGGTCGCTCGGGGAAGAAGGCCTCTCGACGCTCTATCACGAGGTCGCAGGCTCCACGGCCGACGCGGTGCTGAGCGGCGACCTGGCCGCCATCCCTCTCGCGGAGATCCTCCAGCTCCTCCAGCTCCAACGTCAGACGGGCATCCTCGCGGTCTTCGACGCCAAGACCGAGGTGCAGATCGCATTGCGCGATGGGCTCGTCGATCTCGCCACCTCGAAGGGCGCGGCCGACGAGTTCCGACTCGGTCGCTACGTCCTCGAGCTCGGCAAGCTCGACCGCGCCCAGCTCGACGACTTCATCAAGCGCGAGCGCACCTCGGGCCGACCGCGCTTGCTCGGTGACGCCCTGGTCGCGGAGGGAATCCTCACGCGCGACGACATCGGCAAGGCGCTCGAGCGCCAGACGAGCGAGCTGATCTACGACGTGCTCCGCTGGACCCGCGGCCGCTTCGTGTTCGATCACGGTGCCACCCGCACCGAGGCGAACGCCGCCCAGCTCGGTCTGCCCGTCGCGTCGATCGTCATGGAGGGCTTCCGCCGCGTTGACGAGTGGCGCCTGATGGAGGGTGCGCTCGGGGACTTCGAGCAGATCTTCTATCGCGATCCCGGGGCCATCGAGGCGATGGGCACCTCGCGTCTGACCCGCGAGGAACGCGCCGTGCTCATGGCCGTCGATAGCGAGCGGACCGTGCGCGAGGTGATCGGCGCGGTGTCCATGGGCTCGTTCGACGTCTGCAAGATCCTCTACCAGTTCCTGCAGTCGCGCCTGATTCGCCGCCGCGAACAGCGCTGATCCCGCGGGACCGGGGTATGTGAAGGCGCCGGAGAACGGGGCATCCCCGCCCGGATTGGTGTATTGCTAGCGGACATGATCGGTCGCGCACCCTTCTTCGTCCTCGTCGCGTTCGGCCTCGGCCTCGTGCCCTCGCTGACCCTCTCCTGCAAAAAGGAGGAGCCCGCCCCCGCGCCTGCCGCGGCGGCCGAGGAAGACGAGAAGCCCAAGAAGAAGAAGAAGGTGGCCGATGACGAGGAGGAGCCCAAGAAGGAAGACCCGGCGCCCACGCCGAGTCCCTCGGCGGCCCCGAGCCCGGTGGTGGCGGTCGTGGATGCCGGCGTGAAGAAGCCGACGACGACTACGACGGCAGTGAAGACCGACGCCGGCACCATGACCACCGGCCCGGCGCCGATGTTCACCATTCCGACGAACATCATCCCGAGCGGTTTCCCCACGGGCATTCCGACGTTCCCGCCGCCCGCCTCGACGTGATCGTCCGGGGCGCGCGCGTGGCGCCGAAGACCACGCTCTCGCTTCGTGGGCGCAGGAAGCTCGGGGCCGCGCCGTTCCTCAAGTGGGCGGGTGGCAAGGGGCAGCTCCTCGCGCAAATCCTCGCGCGCATGCCCCGGGAGATCGTCGGCACCTACGTCGAGCCGTTCCTCGGTGGAGGCGCGGTCTTCTTCGAGCTCGCACGCAGCGGTCGGATCAAGCGCGCGCGTCTGAGCGATCGCAACCCCGAGCTGGTCGGCACCTACGAAGCGGTCCGTGACGAGCTCCCTGCGGTCATCCGTGCGCTCGGCGCGCATCGGAACGACGAGGCACACTACTACGAGGTGCGCGCGCTCGACCCAGGGACGCTGTCGATCGCCGAACGCGCCGCGCGAATGATCTTCCTCAACCGCGTCGGCTACAACGGCCTCTATCGCGTCAACTCGCAGGGGCTCTTCAACGTCCCCTTCGGTCGCTATCGCAACCCGAAGATCTGCGACGTCGAAGGCCTCACCCACGCGTCGAAGGCCCTGCAGATCGCTGACATCGCCGTCGCGGACTTCGCGGAGACCTGCGCGGGTGTCGGCGTCGGTGACGTCGTGTACCTCGATCCGCCGTACGTGCCGATGAGCAAGACGTCGAACTTCACCTCGTATTCGGGGCGATTCGACGAAGCCGAGCATCGTCGTCTGGCCGCCACGTTCGCCGAGTTGGTGGAGCGCGGTGCGTTCGTGCTCTTGTCGAATAGCGACACCAAGCTCTCGCGCTCGCTCTACACCGGCTACAAGATCGCGACCGTCGAGGCGACCCGCGCGATCAACTCGAAGGTCGATAAGCGCGGCGTCGTGCGCGAGGTTTTGGTGCAGGGGCTGAGGGTGAGGCCGAGGAACGTCGCCTAGAAGCACTTTTCACCCGCGTCGATCCGAAGGGATTCCCTTTCCCCCCGGCTTGAAAGCCGGGGCCCCATCGCTCGTTTCGATTGAAGCCCGCTCCCGCGGGCTCCTTCGCGCGGGTCCTCCGCTGAGTCGCGATGCGCCGCTGCACCCAGCCAAGGAGCCCGGAAGGGCTTCAAGCTGAAGACGCGTGCATTCGTGCGATTCGCGAAGGGGCCCCGGCGTTTACGCCGGGGGGAACGGGCCGCCAGGAATTCAACTCAAGAGCCGTCGAAGAATTGCCCCCGGACTGAAGTCCGGGGCACCGACTGCAAGACGAAGCCCTCCGGGCTGGGGAGGAACGGCTCGCAACAGCGAG
>JGI24115J20150_1000563_pt1 | contig 14087 bp, 10 predicted proteins | sample Subbioar_CSW14AB_FD_20150 | JGI IMG/M metagenome (IMG submission 20150)
GGCCACGGTCGGCCCCGGCAGGCCGGTGGCCCCTGCCGCATCGGCGGCGTTATGCACCCCGACCGGATCGGCGGCGACATGGGCCATGACCATGACGCCGTAATCGGCCAGGCGGCTCAGGCGCAACATGTTGCAAATCCTTCGCAATTGCAATTCAGACCGATATAGTCCGATTTGTTCGGCGGCAAATAAGACCAAATCGGTATGGTTTGCAAGATGATTTCCCGACCCGGGAAGTCAAGGGCGGTTAAACCGGTCTTAAGGGGTTCTGCGGCAATGGTTAATATTGGCATTTCAACCGGGGACCAGGCGTGAATCGGAAGCAGCGGCGGGCACAGGAAAAAACAGCCGGCAAATCACCGGCAGGTGCCGCGCCGGCACCTGCGATTCCCGCGCCCCCACCGGAGGTGCAGCGCGAGGCCAACCGCTTTAACGATCAGGCGCTGCAGGCCCATGCCGCCGGCCGCAACGACGAAGCGATCAGCCTGCTGCGTATGGCGATCACGCTCAATCCGGGCCAGCCGCTCTATCACAACAATCTGGGCGAATTGCTGCGCCTGCAGGGCCAGACCGATCTGGCGATGGCGAGCCAGGACGAGGCGCTGCGGCTCAATCCCAATTACGCCGAGGCGCATAGCAACCGCGGCAACCTGCTGCGCCAGCTCCAGCGCCGCGAGGAAGCGATTGCCGAATACCGCATCGCGCTGAAGCTGAAGCCCGATTTCGTCGACGCGCTGAACAATCTCGGCGCGGTGCTGCTTGACCAGGAGGATCACGCCGGTGCCGCCGAGGTGCTGAAAAAAGCCGTAAAGCTCAATCCCCAGATCGGCATGGCGCAGCGCAATCTCGGCATGGCGCTGTCAGCGCTGGGTGATCTCAAGGCTGCTGAAGCCGCTTTCAACGCCAGCCTGACCGCGCGCATCAAGCCGACCGATGGCGGTGCGGCAGAAACCTATCTGCTGCTTGGCGATATCGCGCGCGCCAATAACGACTTCGATGCCGCGATGCAGGCCTATGAACGTGGCTGGCGCGAGCGTCCCGGCTATGGCGAGGCGCATAACCGCTATGCCGTCGCGCTGATGGTGGATGGCCGCTACCGCGAGGCCTGGCCGCATTTCGAGGCGCGCTGGAGCCTGGCCGAAACCAACGTCGACAAGCGGCCCTTCACGTCGCCCTTCTGGAAAGGCGAAGCGCTGGCACCGGGGCAGACGCTGCTGCTGTTCACCGAACAGGGCGTGGGTGAATCGCTGGTGCTGTGGAGTCTTCTCCCTGAGCTATTGGCGCGTGGCATTACCCCGGTGATCGAATGCGATCCGCGCATGATCCCGATCCTGCAGCGCAGCTTCCCCGGCATCGAGATGTATGGCCGCACCAACCCGCCGCATCCACGCCTTCTTGCCCCTGACCTGGCGATGCAGGCGACGCTGTTCGATGTCGCGCGCGTCTTCCGCAACTCGCCGGCCGACTGCACCGGCGCCCTGCCGATCCGCGCCGACCTGGATCGTGCGGCCAGCCTGCGCGCGCAATATCAGGCCGGCACCGGCCAGCCGCTGGTCGGCCTTGCCTGGCACAGCGCCAGCCCCAAGCTGGGCGCGCCGAAGTCGGCGAAGCTGACCGATTTCGCGCCCTTCCTCACGCTGCCGGGCCTGCGCTTTGTCGACCTGCAATACGGCAATCGGGCGGCCGACCGCGATACGCTGAAACAGGCCCATGGCGTGGAGGTGATCGCCGATCCCGCCATCGACCAGCTGAAGGATCTCGATGCCTTTGCCGCCCAGGTGGCGGCGATGGATGTGGTGGTCTCGACCAGCAACACCACCGCACATATGGCGGCGGCGCAGGGCAAGCCGACGCTGATCCTGCTGCATCACGGCATTTCGCCGCACTGGTACTGGACCCGCAACGGCGAGACGACGCCTTGGTATCCGACCGCCCGCCTGCTGCGGCAGTCGAAAACCGGCGACTGGCACAGCCTGGCGGAAAAAGTGGCGGCGGAATTGCAGCAGCGCCTCTCCTGAACTACATCTTGGGCATGACGACCGAACTCAACATTGCCTTCCGCTCCGCCATGCGGCGCCTGGCCGCCACCGTCACCGTCCTCTCGACGACGGCGGAGAATGGCGCGCGCCTGGGCATGACTGCCACGGCGGTCACATCCGTGTCGGCCGAGCCGCCGGCCGTGCTGGCCTGCGTGAACCGCTCGGCGGCCTTGCATGCCCAGCTCGGCCTCGGCCGGCGGCTGTGCATCAATCTGCTGCATTGCAGCCAGCAGCGTCTATCGGAAGTGTTTGCCGGCGGGCTGGATGGCGATATCCGTTTCAGCGAGGGCGACTGGCGTAATAATGCCGAGGGCGTGCCCTATCTGGCCGATGCCCAGGCGAATATTTTCTGCGAGATCGAAGCCCTGCATGCCTATGGCACGCATTCGGTCTGCATCGGCCGCGTGACCCATGCGGCCTGTCGCGCAGATGTGGCGCCGCTGGTCTACCAGGACGGCACCTATATGTGTACGGGGCCCCTCGCCGACTAAGCCCCGGCGACCGATTTAAGTGTAGTGCGAAACCGCCTGCAGCAGGCGGCGGAACTCGTTCACCACCTGGCGCTCCACGTTTTCATTCAGCGCGACCGTGCTTTTCAGCTTGCGCGGGCGCAGCGGCACGACGGGCGCGGCACGCATCGGTTCCTGCGCGGGACGCGGCGGTACTCGCAATGCAGGTTGCGGCTGCGGCGCGCGACGCGGCAGCCGCATCACCTTTGCCCCTGCATGGGCGGCAGGCCGTGGCTGGCCAAGCGGCGCGAGTTTCAGCTTGGGATGTTCCTTGAAGCCGGCCGAGGCATAGACCGCGATCTCGCTGCGGCCATCGGGTAGTTCCTCGATCAGCAGCAGCGTGGGGAAACGCGCCGCTAACAGCGCGAAAGTCTCATCCGGCAGGAAAGACGGCTCCGGGATCGCGCACCAGCGGCGCTGCGCCTCGAAACCGAGCGGGCGGTTATGTGCCTTGTAGATGCGGCCCAGATTGTCAGCGAAGCTCGGATCCTTGTGGAAGACCAGCACGATCTGGCGATGCAGGTCGTTCGGGCTGTGCCGGCGGCAAACCAGCAGCGCCAGTTCATCCGCCCGCGCACCCAGCGCAGCCGCCGCGCCGAAAAAGCCCAGCACCGTGCCGGCGGCACGGATATCCTGGGTCAGGAAGCCCAGTCGGTCGGCATGCCGCAGCGTGCCGATGGGGCTGAAGAAACGCGGGTTAATGGTCATAGGCCTGTCTCTGGCCGTATTTTAGCGGCCAAAAGCGCCAGAGTCTCCGCTTTAAGACCCGGATCCTGCTTCAGAATCGGTAATGGTTAACCGAACAGGCGGGCCCACCATCCATAGCGCCAGCCGGCCAGCGCGACTCCAGCCAGTACGCCCAGCACCAGATACAGGCCCCAGGGCTGACGCGTCTCGGCATAGGGATCGGTCAGGGCGCGCTCCGAGCCGGGCGGCAGTTTCGCCAGATGCGTCAGGCTGCCGCCGAAGGGAATATTGATCAGCGCGCGCGCATTCACCGCCCAGCCATTGGCATCCAGCAGCGGGCCGAGATTGCGCTGCCGCAGCTTCATCGCGGCGATGATCATCGACGGGCCAGAAATGATCAGCACTACGCCAATGATGGCGAGCGGAATCTGCCACCAGGCCAGATTGAGGAAGCCGGTGACCACCGTGGCCAGCGCCGTGCCGATCGCGCCGATGGCAAGACCGATGGCGGCGAAAATGCCGGCGAACTTTCCGGCATCGAAGGCCTGCTGCTGCGCGGCAGGGGCCGGTGCGGCGGGCTGACCCGAGATCGCCTGCGTGCCGGTCTGCAGCAACTGGGTGGTCAGCTGCTGCTCATTGGCCTTGGAACGCGCACTGGCGAATTTCTCGACCTGCTCGCCGAGGAACTTGCCCACCTTCTTGAACGGCAGCCAGAAGGCTTCGCGGATCGAAATGGGGTGACTGACCACCTTGATCACCACCGCATCCCAGTCATGGCCGGCGCGGTCGTAGAACACGCCGTTGCGTCCCACCATCAGCTGGTCGGCATCGCCAGCCGTCACGGCAGCGGCAATCGTCATCTTTTCATTCGTGGGTTTGCCATCCGCGCCGCGCCGCGTGCAATCGCAATACAGCAGGTAGATGCGGCTGAGCACAGCCAGCGTGGCATGCTTGGCCGGATCGTCGACCGCAATGCAGAGGTCGCAGGAGCGGCCGTCGATGAACAGCGTGCCGACCTGGAAGATCGCCTTGCCGCGCCTGGTGTAGAAATCCTTGAAGGCGACGAAATTGTTGAGCAGCGGCACCAGATCGCGCACATAGCGCGCCAGCGTCTCGACCGAGGCGATGGCCTCGAATTCCGGCGCCAGCGCAGCATCCCTTTCGATCAGCGCGGCGATCTTCTGCTGCGCGCCGCTCTGTTTGATGGCCCGCAAACGGGCAATGCCCAGCGGTTCGACCAGCATGCCGGCCTTGCGCTGGAGCCAGTCCATCGCAGGCGCCAGCCGCGCCTGCAGATCGCGCCATTCGGATTCACTCAGCGTGCCACGCTCGCCGTCCAGCAGCGGCGCCACGGCGGCATCACGCAGGCGCGCCACATCGGCGGCCCAGGCCGGATTTACGCCCTGGCCCAGCGGCAGCGGACGTTCGGCCTCGATGCGGGCCAGCGGAAAAGCAGCCACAGCCGCCGCGCCGGCCGAAAGATCGGCATCGGCGATGGCGGCAAAATCCTTATCGTCGGCATTCAGCGCCGTGCCGGCCACGGGATCGTAGGCGGCGAGCCGGCTACGGAAGAAATAATCATCGACTTTCGCCGACAGTTTCTGCACGGCCTCGACGGCCGGCAGCGTGCCCTCGCCCAGCGGCAGGATCTCCGGCTTGGCCAGCGCCTCGTCCCACCAGGCCAGATAGGCGTCCAGCGCGGTGAAGAAGGCTTCGGCCTCCTCCTTGCCGATGCCGGTTTCACCGCCGCGGTCGGGTTTCTCGCCGACCAGCTTCATGATGTCCTGCATCACCTGCGCGGTCTCGGCATCGTCGCCAGCCGCAGACGGCGGCACGACGCCGTCGCCGTTGAACTGCGTCTTGCCGAAGATACGCCCGACATCGGCCGCTTCCGCCGGAGTGATCACAGCGGCATCGCCCTTGCCGATATTGGTCAGGATACGCCTGGCAGAAGCCAGGATGCGCGCACCCTCTTCGTGATTGTCGTCGATGGCACTGAGCGGCAATTCGCTATGGCCGGCGAACAGCACATTGGCATCGCGCACCATGCGGCAGGTCCAGTTCACCGCCGCCAACAGTTCCAGCGCGCGGATGCGGCCATCCTTGTCCGCATCGATCAGTTCGAGCGTGCGGCGGTCGAAATCGATACCCTTGATCGGGCAACTGAGCGCGAGCCAGAGTTTCTGGTCCAGCTCCGAGAGATGCTGCAGATCTTCGCCAGTCTCGATGCGCAGCTGGTCGAAGCCCCCGGCGCGGAAAAAGCGCCAGCGATGCGGATTCTCCTGCTGCGGCCGTTCGGCCAGCCGAGTGCCGGTCTGATCAGTTTGCGCTTCGGCCATTGTCGCCTCCCGAGAACGAACGAGGCTGAGGATATAGCCGGCGGCTTCGGCTGCCAATTGTCGAATCAGAGCCAGCCGCTGCGCCGGAAGCGCCAGTAGAGGAAGCCGCAGGCGGCAGCGATCCCGCCCAGCACCACAGGATAGCCATAGATCCAGCGCAGTTCAGGCATGTGCTCGAAATTCATGCCGTAAACGCCGGCGATGGCGGTGGGTACGGCCAGGATCGCCGCCCAGGCCGCCAGCTGGCGCACCACATCGTTCTGACGCGCATTGGCCAGCAGGATCTCGGCCTCGAATGCTGCGGCGGTCGCATCGCGCAGATCAGTGATCGCCTCAGCCACGCGCTGCACATGATCGTTCACGTCGCTGAAATAGGGGCGCAACTCGGGCGCCATCATCGGCAGGTCGAGGCGGCTCAGCCGGTTGCTGACTTCCAGCAACGGCAGCACGGTGCCGCGCATACCGAGCAACTGCCGGCGTAGATGATACAGTCGCTCGATGGTCTTGCGGTCGAGCGTCTCGTCCAGCACCTGGGTTTCGATCTGGGCCAGCTCATTCTGTATGTCGTCGACCACCGGAAAGAAGTTGTCGGTCACGAAATCGATGATCGCATGCAAGGCCGCAGATTCGCCGTGCCGTAGCATCTCGGGCCGGTTTTCCAGCCTATTGCGCACCTCGGCATAAGAGGAGGACGCGCCATGACGAACGGAGATGACATATCCCTTGCCGACAAAAACATGCGTTTCACCGTATTCCGGCGCACCATCGACCAGGCGCACGGTACGCAGCACGACGAAAATGCTGTCGCCGTAGATATCCAGCTTGGGCCGCTGGTGCGCGCGTTCGGCATCTTCGATCGCAAGCGGATGCAGGCCGAACTGCTGCTGCAATAGCTTCAGCGCCGCGGGCTCGGGCTCATGCAGGCCGATCCAGACGAAATCGGCTTCCGCCGGCACATTGGTGCCACAGGATTCGAAGGGGACTTCGCCCAGGCGCGAACCACCGCCATAGGCTGCACAAGCCACTACACCCTTCATAGCCGGCTCCGTTTCAGTTTACTTCAGCGGCCAGAATATCGGGATCAGCAGGGTTCCCACCACCAGTACCAGGAAGGAAAGCGGCAGACCAAGCCGTGAATAGTCGCCGAAACGGTAGCCGCCCGGCCCCATGACCAGGGTATTGCACTGGTGCCCGATGGGCGTGAGGAAATCGCAGGCCGCGCCCAGTGCCACCGCCATCAGGAAGGGATCAGGATTGAGGCCGAGCTTCTGCGCCAGGCTGGCGCCGATCGGTCCCATGATCAGCACCGTGGCCGCATTGTTGAGGAACGGCGTCAGCAGCATGGCGCTGCCCATCATCAGTGCCAGGGCGCCCACAGGTGGCAGGGCGTCGGCCGCGATGGCGAGAACGCCGGCGATCAGTTCGGCGCCGCCGGTGCTGCTGATCGAATCGCTGACCGGGATCAGGCAGGCCATCAGCACGATGATCGGAATGTCGATGGACTCGTAAGCCTCCTTCAGCGTCAGCACGCCGAAGACCACCATCAGCACGGCGGCACCGAAGAAGGCCGTGGTGACCGGCACCAGCTTGAAGGCAACCACGATCATGGCCAGCGTCAGCAGCACGATCGGCAGGTATTCCTGACGCTTGCGGCCGAGGCCGATGGCGCGGTCGAGCAGCGGCAGACAGCCCAGATTGCGCAGGCTTTCCGCCATCGTCTCTTCCGGTCCCTGCAGCACCAGCACATCGCCGGCCTGGAAACGGATCTGGCTCAGCCGTTTGGCAAGCGGCTCGCCCGAGCGGCTGATCGCCAGCAGGCTGAGGCCTTCATGTTCGCGCAGGCGCAGCGAGCGCGCCGAAGCGCCGATCAGCGACGATGCGCCGGTGATCACCGCCTCGACCACCGTGATGTCCTTGGGCGGTTCGCCGCGGGTATTCTTCTCTTCGCCGTCCTTGCTGTCCTTGTCGTCCTTGCTGCTGCGGGCATCGCGCTCAGGATCTCTGGCCGGGCGCAAATCGAGCTTGGCCTCCTCGATCAGTTTCCGCAGGGCGACGGCTTCGGCGCGCACGATCAGGATATCGCCGGCAAAGAGCTGCCAGTGCCAGGCCGGCGTGTAGCGATGCCGCTTCTCACGCACAATCGCCACAATCTCGACATCGCCCTCGCCCAGCGCCTCAAGATCGCCGACGGTTTTGCCCAGCAGGGTGGATTTCTCGCCGATGCGGACTTCGGTGAGGTAGGGATCGGTTTCGAAAGCCTGCTCGGCCGAATTGGGCGATGTGCGGTTGGCGGGCAGCAGACGCCAGCCCACCACCAGGAATAACAGGCCGGCGACAGCGATGCCGATACCGACCGGTGCGAAATCGAACATGGCGAAGGGTTCGCCGGTCAGTTCCTGGCGCACACGTGAGACCAGGATATTCGGCGAGGTGCCGATCAGGGTGACCACACCGCCGATCAGCGAGCCGAACGCCATTGGCATCAGCAGGCGAGAGACCGGCGTATCGGTGCGACGGGCAATCTGGATGGCAATCGGCAGCAGGATGGCCAGCGCGCCGATATTCTTCATGAAGGCCGACATCACCGTGGTGGCAAAGGCAAGTGCTGCCACCTGACGCGTCGTGGTGGTGAGGAATGGCTCGGCCTTGCGCACCACCCGGCCGATCAGAGTCGACTTGCCGACGCCAGCGCTGATCACCAGCGCCGAGGCGACCAGCACCACGACCTGGTCGCTGAAACCGGAAAACGCCTTGTCGGCGGGCACCACGCCCAGCGCCAGTGCCGCCAGCAGACTAAACAGGGCGACAAGATCGAAGCGGAAGCGGTTCGAGATGAACAGCGCGACGGTGACAGCAATCAGGCCGAAGGACAGAGCTTGGTCTAGGGTCACGGGTTATCCGGGGGTTGATGTGATCGATTGATCCGACCGACAAAACGGCCAAGTCCCGTTTGCCGTTCCCCCATGATGGCACAAAATCGGCGCCACAAATGCAAACGGCGCCTTGCGGCGCCGTGCATGCTTTGCGATGAGAATGGTGGGCGCACCAGGGCTCGAACCTGGGACCCGCTGATTAAGAGTCAGCTGCTCTACCAACTGAGCTATGCGCCCGACTCTCATCGACGAACCAGCAAGAGAGGGCTGGGTCGCCAAAAGCTGGGGGAAAATACCCGGATTCGCCCAAATTGCAAGCGCTTCGGGGCCGGGAAATTCATCTGCCCGGCCAAAGGCTTAAATCGGCCGATTCGGCCAGAAATCAGCTCAGCGGTCCGCTCATATGGCGCGGGATTTCCACGTCGCGATGCACATAGACATTCACCAGCAGGCCGATGCCGACCAGCAGCGTCATCATCGCCGTGCCGCCATAGGAAAACAGCGGCAGCGGCACGCCCACCACCGGCACCAGACCTGACACCATGGCGATGTTGATGAAGACATACAGGAACAGCATGGTGGTGAGCCCGCCGGCCAGCAGGCGGCCATACTGGCTGCGTGAACGCAGCGCGATGGCATAGCCATAGGCGATCAGCAGGATATAGAGCGCGATCAGCACCAGCGCGCCGATCAGGCCATGCTCCTCGGCGAACATGGTGAAGATGAAATCGGTCTGCTTCTCGGGCAGGAAGCTGAGATGGCTCTGGGTCCCCTGCATGAAGCCCTTGCCAGAAAAGCCGCCAGACCCCAGTGCAATCTTCGACTGCAGGATGTGATAGCCGGAACCGAGCGGATCTTCCTCCGGGTTCATGAAGGTGAGCACGCGGCGCTTCTGGTAGTCATGCAGGAAATTCCAGGCGATCGGCAGCGCGGCGCCGCCGCCAATGATCACCAGCATGAACTTCCAGGCACGCACGCCAGTGAAGAAAAACACCGCGCCCGACGAAGCCAGTAGCAGCATGGCGGTACCCAGATCGGGCTGCTTGATCACCAGCACCACCGGCACCAGCACGATGGCGAGCGGCAGCACCAGCCAGCGGATACGGCCGATATCCTCATAGGACAGCCCGTGGAAATAGCGCGCCAGGGTCAGCACCAGCGCGATCTTCATGATCTCGGAGGGCTGCACATGCACGATGCCGAGATCGAGCCAGCGCTGCGCGCCCATGCCGATGCGACCGACAAGTTCGACGGCGATCAGCAGGACCAGTCCGATGGCATAGATCACATAGGACAGCCGCATCCAGATGCGGATATCGGTGACCGCAATAACAAGCATGATGATGAGGCCGACCGCGAAACGCGCCATCTGCCGGTCGGCCCAGGGGTCGATATCGCCGCCCGCTGCCGAATAGAGCGCGGTAAAGCCCAAGCTGGCGATCACGGTGATCAGCAGCACCAGACCCCAGTTGACGTCGCGCAGCTTGCGGCTGATCGACTGGTCGTTGCCGCGCGTGGACCAATGCGCCATGTCAGCCCCCGTCTTTCGTGGCTGCCGGCGCAGTGCCGGAGGCGGTGGTGGTGGTAGGACCGGGCGCCGAGCGCGGCCGGCGCGAGGGATCCAGCTTCTGGCATTCCAGCATGATGTCGCGCGCCACCGGGGCTGCGGCCTTGGCGCCGGAACCGCCATGTTCGATGATCACCGCGCAGGCATAGCGCGGCGCGCTGATCGGCGCATAGGCGACGAAGAGCGCGTGATCGCGCTCCTCCCACGGCTTCTCCTCGTTCTTGCGCACGCGGGTTTCGCGTTCCAGCCGGCTGATACGGCGCACCTGGCTCGATCCGGTCTTGCCGGCCATGGCGTATTGCGCCTGCATGATGCGGGCGCCCGCCGCCGTGCCGCGTGGCGGCGCCGTGACGCGGATCATGCCTTCCAGCGCCAGATCGAGCTGCTCGCGTTTAATATTCAGGCTCGGCCAGCGCTGCGAGGCCGGCCGCTGGTCGGTGGCGGGGCCAAAGCCGTCTTCCTTGCGCACGATGCGCGGCGGCACGGCATAGCCGCCATTGGCCAGACGCGCCGTCATCACGGCAAGCTGCAGCGGCGTGGTGGTGACATAGCCCTGACCGATGCCGATCACCAGATTCTCGCCCGGATGCCAGGGCTGGCCGAGCGCGCCCTGCTTCCAGGCGCGCGTCGGAATGATGCCGCGACGTTCGCCGGTCAGGTCGATACCGGTGAAATCGCCCAGGCCGAGCTTCCTGGCGACTTCGCCGATCTTGTCGACGCCGGTGCGTTTGGCGGCTTCGTAGAAATAGACGTCGCAGCTTTCTTCCAGCGCCGACACGTAGTTCATCGTGCCGTGGCCGCCCTTCTTCCAGCAATGGAAGGTGTTGTTGCCGAAATCCATATGGCCGGGGCAGAAGACGCGCGTCTCCGGCGTCATGCTGCCCGATTCCAGCGCGGCGATGCCGACCAGCATCTTGTAGGTCGAGCCGGGCGGATACTGGCCCGCGATCGCCTTGTTGATCAGCGGCTTGTATTTGTCGTTGTTGAGCTGGCGCCATTGCGGCCCGGTGATGCCGACATTGAACCAGTTCGGGTCGTAGCCGGGATTGGACACCAGCGCGAGAATCTCGCCGGTATGGATATCCATCACCACGGCGGCGCCGCTGTCTTCGCCGAAGCGTTCCTGTGCGAAGCGCTGCAGATCAGCATCGATGGTCAGGACGACATCGTCGCCCTGCTGGCCGTTATAGCGTTCGAGTTCGCGGATGGCGCGACCATAGGCATTCACTTCGATCTGGCTATGGCCGGCGCGACCGCGCAGCCGTTCGTCATAGACCTTCTCGACGCCGCTCTTGCCGATGCGGAAACCCGGCAGTTCGAGCAGCGGGTCATCGCCCAGCTCGTTCTCCGCCACGGCGCCGACATAGCCGACGACATGGCTGAAGGTCTGCGCATAGGGATAGTCGCGCGTTTCGCCGACATCGAGCTGCACGCCGGGCAGATCGGGCGAATGCAGGTTGATCTTGGCGAAATCGTCCCACGACAGGTTCTCGGCCACCACGACCGGCACGAACTTGCGGCGGCGTTCGATCTCGCGTTTGACGCGCGCACGCTGCGTATCGTCGACCTGGATCAGCTTCGACAAGGCTTCCAGCGTCGCGTCGACATTGCGGGTCTGCTCGGCCACGATCATGACGCGGTAATTGCGGCGATTGGAGGCAAGCTCGGTGCCGAAGCGGTCCAGCACCCGGCCGCGCCGCGGCGGCAGCAGCCGCATGTTGATGCGGTTTTCCTCGGCCAGCAGATGATATTTATGCGCCTCCATCACCTGCAGGTAATAGAGCCGCGCGGCCAGTGCGCCGAACAGGCCGAGCTGCGCGGTGCCGAGCAGCAAAGCGCGGCGGGTGAATACCCGCTGCAGATCGTTGTCGCGCCGGTTGATCGCCATCGCTGCCTCAGGCCGTGACGGAGGCGCGCAGCCAGCGGCGCTCCAGGCGACTGAGCAGCCAGTAGACCGCCGGATACAGCGTCAGCGACAGCAGCAGCTGCGCCAGCAGCGGCGCGGTCGGCAGCAGGCGCCAGTGCAGCAGCGAGACAAAGGCCCAGCCGGCCGGCAGCACCGCGCCGACGACGAGCGCGAAGGCCGCCCAATTGACCAGGAAAGACGAGCCGAGAAAGACCTTGCGCTGCGCCATACCCAGTTCATGCACCAGCACCAGCGCCAGCGCGTTCAGTCCCAGCGGGCCGGCCGAGAGCAGATCGAGCAGCAAGCCAATCAGGAAGGCGCCCAGCATGGTCATAAGATCGGAGCGGAAGATGCTCCAGTAGAACACGGCCATCAGCGCGAAAGCTGGCGCGACATTGTCGAAATGCGGCAGGCCGATGGGGGTGAGACCGATCAGCACCAGGGTCACGCTGCTGAGGATCGGCAGCAGGGCACGGATGCGGCGGCTGGTCTGGCGGAGCAGCGCGGACATGGCGCCGCTCCTTAAGGCTTCTTGGGCGCGGGCGCCGGCGTAGCCGGGGGCGAGGCCTGGGTTGATGCCTGGGTTGATGCCGGGGGCAGCAGGGGCGGCAGCACAGCTGTCGGATCCTCGGCTTCCACACGGGTTTCATCGAACTGCATCACGCGCAGGAAATCGAGCCGACCCAGATCGACCAGCGGACGTACCCGCACGCCGCCATCGATTGAGGTGATTTCCGCCACCGGGATGCCGGCCGGGAACTGGCCGCCATCGCCCGAGGTGACGATATGCATGCCCACGGCTGGCTTGGCGGCACCCGAGAGATATTCCAGACGCGGGAAGGGCGAGTTGTCGCCGGTTAGCACGGCACGATGACCGCCTTCCTGCAGCATCACCGGGAGACGCGAATTGAGGTCGGTCAGCAGCAGGATGCGCGAGGCGCGATAGCCCACTTCAGCGACACGGCCGACATAGCCGCCCTCGCCGATCACGGCCTGGCCCTTTTTGATGCCATCCTTGGCGCCGACATTCAGCAAGGCGGTGCGCACGAAGCTGCCGCCGCCATCGGCGATCACGCGGCCGGTGACAAAGCGATTGGTCAGGTCGGGGCCGGCGGCCAGCAGACGCCGCAGGCTGGCATTGTCCTGCTCCAGGCGGCGCGCGACTTCCTGCCACTGCAGCAGGCGGGCATTCTCGGTGCGGAGGCGGAAGTTCTCTTCATGCACAAAGAGGATGTCGTCGACCCAGCCGATCACGGCATTGACCACACTGACCGGCTGCGCCACGGCGCTCAGGATCGGCTCGAAGATATCGGCCACGACGGCACGCGAGCGCTCGACCACCGGACGGTCGATGCGGCTGAGCAGGATCAGGCCGACGGCAGAAGCGAGGAGAAGCAGGAACGCGAAGCGCTGCAACAGCGCGCGAATAGGCGCTGCGATCCAGGCACTGCGTCCGGTACGTCTTGCCATGCGTCCCCGTCAGCCCCCCTTCCGGCTGTCCACCGCAATCAATACGGCGGGTTGTACAGAACGTGCTTCAGCGTCTTCATCTCTTCCAGCGCACGGCCGGTGCCGAGTGCCACGCAGCTAAGCGGTTCGTCGGCGATCGACACCGGCAGGCCGGTGGCATGGCGCAGCACGAGGTCGAGATTGCCCAGCAGCGCGCCGCCGCCAGTGAGCACGATGCCCTTGTCGACGATGTCGGCGGCCAGTTCCGGCGCGGTGTGCTCCAGCGCGACCTTCACGGCTTCGACGATGGCGCCGACCGGTTCGGCCAGGCTTTCGGCGATCTGGCGCTGGTTGATCACCAGTTCCTTCGGCACGCCGTTCATCAGATCGCGGCCCTTTATTTCCATCGACAGGCCGTTGCCGTCTTCCGGCGGCGCAGCCGAGCCGATCTGCTTCTTGATGCGCTCGGCCGAGGCCTCGCCCACCAGCAGGTTATGGTTGCGGCGGATATAGGCGATGATGGCTTCGTCCATCTTATCGCCGCCGACGCGCACGCTGCGCGAATAGACGATGCCGCCGAGCGAGAGCACGGCCACTTCCGTGGTGCCGCCGCCGATATCGACGACCATGGAGCCGGTCGGTTCGGTGACCGGCAGGCCGGCGCCAATCGCGGCGGCCATCGGCTCTTCGATCAGGAAGACGCGGCGCGACCCGGCGG
>JGI24115J20150_1000580_pt1 | contig 13819 bp, 7 predicted proteins | sample Subbioar_CSW14AB_FD_20150 | JGI IMG/M metagenome (IMG submission 20150)
GGCGATGGAATGTACGTGCTGGACGGCGACGTGAACCTGTGGTTCGTGTCGCTCAAGGACGGCGCACACGCCGATAAGCCGCTGGACACACGCGGGCGGGTGGTGTTCCCGGTGTCGGCGACGGTGATGAACGGGACGCTGGCGGTCACGAGCACCAACGGGATCATCGTGTTCAACGACAAGGGCGAGCTGATCGGCGCGGACGGTCTGGACGGGCAGGGCTCGCTCCAGACGCCGATGGTGAGCAGCAACATGTTCCTCGCGGTCGAGAACAATCAGCGGGAGGACGGCGGGCCGACGGGGATCGTGTCGCGGCTGTTCATGTTCGCGCACCCGACGGGGAAGCTCATCAATACGGAGCGGGTGCGCCTGTACGAGAACCCGCACGCGTCGATGGTGATTGATGGGAAGGTGCTTTTGAGCGAGGGGCCGGTGACGCTGGTGCTGGATGCGCCGCCGAAGTAGTGGTTTCCGGATGGGTCTTCTAGGTCGGCTGGGTCCTATGCGGCTTATGCTCCGGTATGGGCCGCTATCAACAGTTTCAGCAATATCGCACGAAGATGAACTGCCGGATCCTCGGCGAGGACGCCGAGCGCGGCAAGAACGCGGACGGTTCGCCCCGCATGGGCGGGACGCTCGTCACCAAGCGTTTCTTCTCGCTCGACGGCAAGGCCTACGAGGACGGCGCACTCTCGGCCAAGACCAAGGAGCTACTCGGGCTGGTCGCGTCGATGGTGCTGCGGTGCGATGACTGCATCGCGTACCACATCGACCAGTGCGTGAAGGCGGGGGCGACAGACGAGGAGTTGTGGGAGACATTCGACGTCGCGTTGATCGTCGGCGGGTCGATTGTGATCCCCCACTTGCGGCGCGGGGTTGAGTTCCTGGATGAAGCTCGCGGGGCCGCTGGCACGTCCAGCCCGGCGTGCGGCGATCACGGCTCGGCGTGATCGGGTCCGGGTAGACTCTCGGGCACGATCTGATGTGGTCGTGACGGGAACTCTCACGTGGGACGAGCTTCGGAGCACAACAAGGCACGCGCGGCCGCGGCGCACATTGTCCAGACGCTCACCCGCGAGGGGCACGTCGCGTACTTCGCGGGCGGGTGCGTTCGGGATGAACTGCTCGGGTTGACGCCCACCGACTACGACGTCGCGACGGATGCGACGCCGGACCGGATCTGCGCGCTCTTCCCGCGCACGGCAGAGGTCGGGGCGTCCTTCGGCGTCGTCCTGGTCAGGATGGATGACGAGACGATCGAGGTCGCGACCTTCCGGTCTGACGGCGAGTACTCCGACCGGCGCCGGCCGGACTCGGTGACATTCAGCGACCCCGTGCAGGACGCCCAGCGGCGGGATTACACCGTCAACGCGCTCTTTCTGGACCCCTTAGACCGGGGCCAGCACGCGGCGAGCGCAACCACCCTGCTCCTGCCCGGGCATGGGCGGGTGATCGACTTTGTCGGCGGGCTGGTGGACGTCGAGCGGCGGGTGCTGCGGGCGGTCGGAGACCCCGAGCAGCGGCTGGCGGAGGACCACCTGCGGGCGCTGCGGGCGGCCCGGCTGGCGGCCCGGCTGGGGCTTGAGATTGAGCCGGCGACAGTGACGGCAATCCGGAGACATGCGTCTGATTTACGGGGGGTGAGCCGTGAGCGGATCGGGGAGGAGGTGCGCCGGATCGCGGAGCACCCCAGCCGCGCGGCGGGCGCGGCGATGATCCACTCGCTTGGGCTTGAGCCGCCGGTGTTCCTGACCAGGAGCGGGGAAGGCCCGAGAACCTGGGGAGTGCTGGGGGCATTGCCGCCGGAGGTGGGGTTGGCCGTGGCGTTGGCGGCGTGGGCCATGGATATGGGGGCGGTCGGGTCGGACCCCCTCTATGTAGTTCGGGAGTGGCGCACGTCCCTCACCCTGAGTAATGATGTACGGGATCAGTTTGGATTTATATTGGCGACGCTGCCGGTGCTGCGGAAAGCCTGGGCTTCGCTGCCCGTCGCGAAGCAGAAGCGGCTGGCGGCGAGTCCTTGGTTTGGGGAGGCGCTCACGGTGCTGCGGGCGAGCGAACCTGAAGCGGCGGAAGGGGTTGCAGCCCGGGTGGAGGAGCTTGCGGGGACACCGGGCGGGCTCGCCCCCCCGGCGTGGGTGTCTGGGGATGATCTGATCGCGATGGGGACGACTCCCGGGCCGCGGTTCAAGGTGATTTTGGATGGGGTGTACGACGCGCAGCTGGAGGGCCGCGTACAGAATCGGGGGGAAGCGCTGGAACTGGCACGGAGGTTGCGCGTCTGAGGAGAGGGCGGTCTCGCCTCAGTCGTGTCGGATATCCTCCAAAGCGGTTCCACGCGGCGGGGGTCAGGTGACGGGCCTCATCGGTCGTTGAAGCACTGCGTGGGTGGCTGGTTGGTCCGTCAGGATTGGCATTGGTCACAGTTTGGCCCTCAATACGAGGATTTCGATCATGAAGAAGAGCGCATGGGTGTTGGCAGGGTTGGTCGCGGCTTCGGGGGCGCTGCTCAGTGCCGCGTCGACGCTGGCACAGGCGTCGGGCCAGCCCGCGGCCGCGAAGGCGGCGGAGACCGAGGACGACATCCTCATCTTCCATAGCGGCAAGCAGATGACCGGGAAGGTCTTGAGCGAGACGAGCACCTCGGTGAAGTTCCGCGGGATGGTTTCGGGGATTCCCTTTGAGACCGAGTACCCCAAGGCCGACCTGCTGCTGGTGAAGCGCGGCAAGGCGATTGAGAAGAAGGCCGATGGGTCGATGCCCGTGGCCAAGGGCGACGTCAAGGTTGCGGAGCCCGAGGTTGTGGCCCCGGTTGCGGGGCAGAAGCGGATTTACTGGATCGACCTGACGGGCGAGTTTGGCGAGGACATCAGCCAGACCCCGATCCGCAAGGCGATCAAGGATGCGCAGGACAACAAGGCGGACGTGATCATCCTGCGGCTGGATGCGCTGTTCTCCCAGGACGGCAAGACGCCGCTGCCCAACGACGTTGCGAACTTTGACGAGATCTTCCGGGCCGAGCCCATCGCCGAGATCTTCACGCAGGAGATCAAGCGTGAGTGGAAGAACCCGCCGCGGATCGTGATGTGGGTGAAGGACGCGATGGCGGGGTCGGCCCTGCTGCCCTTTGTGTGCCCCGAGATCTACTTCCACAGCCAAGGCCGCATCGGCGGGCTGGGCAACCTGAGCGCGATGTTCGGCAGCACGGGCGACGACGTCGTGCGTGAGAAGCAGCGGTCGCTGCGCATGGGCCACGCGGAAGGCTGGGCCCTCAGCGGTGGGTACGACTACCGGCTGATCCGGGCGATGGCCCGTGTCGAGTACGTGCTGAGCGTGAAGTTCGAGGATGGCCAGCCAGTGCTGTTCGAGGGCTACCCCAAGGAGCCCGGCGATGTGCTGCTGACCGACGACGGGATGGACGCCAACGCCGACTCGCTCTCCGAGCGGGTCGCGGGCACGGGCAACGATGTGCTGACCTTCGATGAGCGAATCGCTCGCCTGATCAACGTCTCGAAGGGGACGGTAGATACCAAGGACGAGCTGATCGCCGCGATGGGACTTGAGCGCGATGGTGTGCTGGTCGATGGCCGCTCCAAGCACATCATGAAGGAGTGGTCCAACGGGCTAGACAACGCGAAGCGTCGCCTGAAGAAGCTCTGGCAGGAGGAGTACCAGGAGATCGAGGTCGCAGCGCCGGGCGGGTACACGGAGCGGACGGCCGCGCGTGGGCACCAGAAGCGGGTTCTGGAGAACATCAAGTCGCTCCTGAAGCAGTGGGGCGAGGGGATTTCGCAGCGGTGGCTGGGTGAGAACCAGATTCCGCCGGAGGACGTGATCCACACGCTGCTCGAGCGAATCCGCCTCGAGCAGATGGCCGACCAAAGGCGCTGAGATCGATACGAACAAGACTTAGAGAGGAACTGTCATGCTGAGGATTGCGCGCAACTTCCTGATGATGATCGCGGTGATGACCGCAACACTGCTGTCCGCTCCAACGGCGAATGCGGCAGACAAGATCGTGCTCAAGGATGGCAAGGTCATTGAGGGCACCATCGTCCGCGAGGTCGACGGCATTTTCTGGATCAAGCACAAGATGGGCGGGATTGAGCAGGAGATGATGCTCAGCCCCACGGAGATCTCGAAGGTCGAGCGGGACAGCGACGCCACTCCGGCCGGCGCGGCGCCCGTGGTCGCCGAGGAGCCGAAGGTCAGCCAGGGGCGGCCGGGCGTGTCCCGCGCCGCGGTGATCACCCTGGGCTCGCGCGAGTCTGACCAGGGTGACATGGTTGGCCTGTACATGACGGCCCACGCGCTGACCGAAATGATCCCGATGCTCGAGGAGGAGATTGGAAAGGACAAGTCCGGCGTGGTGGTCTTCCGGATCACGAGCGGCGGCGGCGCCCTGCTCGAGATCCAGAAGCTGTCGGACGTGATCCACACTGAGTACAAGAAGCGGTGGCGCGTGGTCTCCTGGATCGACTCGGCGATTTCCGCCGCGGCCATGACCTCCCACTGCATCGAGGACATCTACTTCACCCCGCAGGGTAACTACGGCGCCTGCACCGGCTGGTCGGGCCCCCTCGTGGCCATGAAGGGCCGCGGCCTGGAGCAGGTGCTCCAGATGATGGTGAAGATCTCTGAGCGCGGCAACTATGACCCCCGGATCATGCGTTCCATGCAGATCCAGGAACCCCTCTCCTGCACGATCGACTCCAACGGCAACCCCCGGTTTTACCAGGACACCACGTCGGGCGACTTCGTCGTCAACCGCAAGGGGGAGGTCCTGACCCTCAACGCGACAACCGCCGAGATGATCAAGTTCTCGAAGGGCACGGCCGCGACGCTGGATGAGCTCACCAAGCTGATGGGCTACCAGGAGCTTGACTGGGTGGGCGTGCGGCAGCCAGGCGTGCTGTGGCCGATCTCGAAGGCCGAGAAGTGGAACATCGCCTACCGCAAGCAGGTGAAGGTTGACGAGGACCGCACCCAGGAGTACTTCCGCAACTTCAACATGCAGATGCAGGCGGCGGCGGGGATGCCCCGCGAGCGCCGTGGGGCGTTCGTGAATCGCGCCCGCGAGACGCTAAACAAGATCAAGAACGCCGTGCGGAACAACCCCAACTTCGCCCTGTTCGCCCTGGGGGTGAACGACGAGGACGAGTACAAGGAGCTCATCGAGCGCCTGGAGAAGGACCTCCGGGACCTGATGAAGTAAATCCTCAAACCGAGTCACATGAACAGCCCGGGCCCGTGCCCGGGCTGTTTTCGTTTTGGGTTCTCCGTACTATGGCGGCATGACCACTGCCCCGGCGAAGAACTTCCCTTCCGCGTCCTCCACGATTCCTGCGGACCTCGACGCGACGCGGTTCGAGGCCATGGAGCCGCACTTCCGCGAGCTGCTGGACCGGCCGGTTCGGTCGGCGGCGGAGCTTGAGAAGTGGATCGTGGACCGCAGCGAGCTGGCGGCGGCGTGCAGCGAGGGGCGGGCGAACCTGTACATCTCGATGAGCTGCGACACGGATGACAAGGCGGCGCAGGGGGCGTACGCCGCGTATATCGAGGTGGTGGCGCCCAGGCTGACGCCGCTGTTCTTTGAGCTGGACAAGCGGCTGGTGGAGCTGGCGGCGAAGTACCCGGTGGATCAAGAGCGGTACGGCGTGCTGCTGCGGAGCGCGCGGGCGGACGTGGAGTTGTTCCGGGACGAGAACGTGCCGCTGGAAACGGAGCTGGCGAAACTGAGTCAGAAGTACGACCAGATTGCGGGGGCGATGTCGGTGCAGTTCGAGGGTGAGGAGAAGACGCTGCCGCAGATGGCGAAGTATCAGGAGCTGCCGGACCGGGCCAAGCGCGAGGGCGCTTGGCGGGCGGTGATGGAGCGGCGGTTCCAGGATGTGGACGCGGTGAACGAGGTGTACGAGGAGATGGTCTCGCTGCGGACCAAGGTGGGGCGAAACGCCGGGTTTGAGGATTACGTGGGGTACGGGTTCAAGAGCAAGCATCGGTTCGACTACGGCGTCGAGGCGTGCCGGCAGTTTCACGCGGGGGTAGAAGAGGCGATCGTGCCGCTGGTGCGCGAGTTTGACAAGAAGCGGGCGAAGGAGCTGGGGCTCTCGACGCTGCGGCCTTGGGACTTTGGGGTTGATCCCAAGGGGCGCGGGCCGCTGCGGCCGTTCAACGGCGGCAAGGACCTGATGGAGAAGTCGCTGGCGACGTTCCGTCGGCTGGACCCACGGCTGGAGGCGATGCTCGCACGGCTGGGGACGGGCGAGGAATCGCGGGGCGCGCGGGAAGGCGCGTGCCTGGACCTGGACTCGCGGAAGGGGAAAGCGCCGGGCGGGTATCAGTACATGCGAGACCGGTCGCGCCGGCCGTTCATCTTCATGAACGCGGCGGGGATGCACCGGGACGTTGAGACGATGGTGCATGAGGCGGGGCACGCGTTCCACTCGATGCTGTGCGAGGGTGAGCCGCTGGTGGAGTACCGGCACAGCCCGATCGAGTTCGCCGAGGTGGCGAGCATGTCGATGGAGCTGCTGTCGATGCGGCATTGGAAGAGCGGGAGTGCGACAGAGCGACAGAGCGACGCGGCGTTCTATACGAACGAGGAGGACTGGGCGAGGGCGGCGCGGGAGCAGTTGAAGCACTCGCTGTTGTTGCTGCCGTGGATTGCGCAGATCGATGCGTTCCAGTTGTGGGTGTACGGGTCGCCGAACCACACGCGGGATGAGCGGGCGACGTTCTGGCTGGGCCTTGATGAGCGGTTCGGCTCGCGGATCGACTGGACGGGGATCGAGAAGTACCGCCGGTGGATCTGGCAGCGGCAGCTGCACCTATTCAGCCACCCGTTCTACTACATCGAGTACGGGATTGCGCGGCTGGGGGCGCTTCAGCTGTGGCTGCACTCGCTGGAGAAGGGCGAGAAGTCGGCGGTGGAGCTGTACATCAAGGGGCTCAGCTTGGGCGGGAGCCGGCCGTTGCCGGAGCTGTTCCGCGCGAGCGGGCTTGAATTCGACTTCGGGCCTGACGCGGTGAAGCGGATTGCGGAGCGGGTGCAGGTGGAGCTGGAGAAGCTACCGGAGTAGTTGCGCCGTTACACAGGTGTGACGAGCGACGCCGTGAGCTGGGCGTATCACATGCAGACCAAGGAGGTTTGCATGGTTTCGTCACGTCCTGTCGTCGGTTCCCGTCCCGTGGGCTTTGTCCGGCCGGCGCTGCTGGCGCTGGTGCTGACGCCGTTATCGGAGCTAGCGCAGGCGTATGAGACGCGAGGCACTATTGATGCCGTGACGGTGTATCGCGGGCAGGCGCTGGTGTCGCGGGTGGTCGCGGTTCCCGCGGCGAAGGGTGTCGCGGAAGCGGCGGGGTCGGTGCGGGAGATTGTGATTACCGACCTGCCAGCGCGCGTGCGCCCCGAGAGCGTGCATGCCGAGTCGCGCGACGGGGTGAAGGTGCGGTCGGTGCGGTTCCGCACGCGGCCGGTGGTGCAGGACACGCGGGACGAGGTGCGGAAGCTGGACGAGAAGATCGAGGCGACGAGCGACCTGCGCGGGTTCAACCAGAAGAAGATCGAGCTGCTCAATGAGCACCGCAACGTGCTGGCGTCGCTCCAGAACTTCGTGGCCCCCGCGGCGACGGTTGAGCTCACGCGGGGAGTATTGAACGCGGAGACGCTGGAGCGGATCACGACGTTTGTGCGGACGCAGCGGAGCAAGATGGTGGATGAGGAGGCGGCGCTGGGAGCGGAGGTGCGGCGGCTGTCGCGGGAGGTGGAGGTGCTTCAGCGGGAGCGGCAGGTGCTCACGGCGGGGTCATCCCGGACGGTGAACGAGGCGGTGGTGCTGGTCGCGTCCGAGGGCGGCGGGGCGGGAGAAGTCACGCTGCGGTACCTGGTTGACGGCGCGACGTGGAGCCCGTCGTACAGCCTGCGGGCGACGCGGGCGGGCGAGGGGGAGCGGACGCTGGGGCTGGAGTACTACGCGAACATCCAGCAGATGAGCGGGGAGGACTGGAGCGGGGTGAACATGACGCTGTCGACCGCGACACCGACGCTGGTCGCGAAGGCGCCGACGCTGACGTCGATGGTGATCGGGCTGTCGGCGCAGCAGGCCCAGGCGGCGGAGCCGGCGATGGATTACGCGTTTGCGCGGCAGGAGCTGCTGTCAAAGCAGAAGGCCGCGGAGCAGACGCGGGCGCAGGGCGGGCCGCGGAGGGACAAGGATGGAAACTTCGCGGACGATGCGTCACTGAACACGCTGGCGCAGTCGATCGCGGTGCTGGACCTGGTGTCGGGCCAGAAGCTCGAGAAGGGGAGTGCGGCTCGCGGCGGGCGTGAGGAAGGGCTGTCGGTCACGTACAGCATCCCGGGCCGGACGGCGATGCCCAGCCGCAATGATCAGCAGCTGATCCAGATCGCGGCGTTGCCGCTCAAGGCGGAGTTCACGAAGCTGGCGACGCCGGTCTTGACAAACTATGTGTACGACGAGGCGTCGGCGGTAAACACGAGCACGATGGTGCTGCTCGCCGGGCCTGTGACGGCGTACCTGGACGGCGCGTTTGTCGGGAGCGGGGAACTGCCGACGGTGTCGGTGGGCGAGCGGTTCACGGCGGGGCTGGGGATCGACAGCTCGCTGCGGACGGCGCGTGAGCTGGTGGACCGGACCGAGAGCATCCAGGGTGGCAACCGCGTGGTGGAGCTGACGTACCGGCTGACCCTGGAGAACTTCGGCACGACGCCGGCGGAGGTGCGGCTGCTGGACCTCTTGCCGAAGGTGCAGGCGGGTCAGCAGGCGAGCGATATCCGCGTGACGATGGTGTCGGTGAGCAAGGACCTTAGCGCGGCGGAGGAGTACGTCAAAGGACAGAAGAAGGATGGGCTGCTGCGGTGGGACTTGGTGGCGCCGCCGCAGAGGGTGGGGGCGGGGGCCACGGCGGTGGAGTACAAGTTCCGGCTGGAGTATGACAAGCAGATGGGGCTGGTGGGGATGCAGTAGGCGAAGAGCGACAGAGGGGGAGAGCGACAGAGCGACAGAGAGGGAAAGGCCCACCGTCGCTCGGTCGTGTTCTCACTGTCGCTCTGTCGCACTCTCGCTCTGTCGCTCTTACTTCTCCGCGTCGCTCTTTCGTTCTTCCTCGTCGGCCTTGCGGAGGATTTCTTCGATGTGGCCACGCGGGTCGCGGAAGAGGGTGGGCGACCAGAGGCGCTGGAGGGTCCAGCCCTGGCCGGTGAGAATGTCGGTGCGGAAGAGGTCCCACTCGACGGGGTCGTCGGCGAGGGCGAAGCGGGTGGCGTCGCAGAGGACGCCGAGCGTGACGTCGTCGGGGAGGCGCGGGTGTCGGAGCGCGAGGTCGATGCAGAAGCCGTCGTTGCCCCAGTGGACGATGGAGCCGATGTGCTGCTGGGTTGAGAGCGTGCCGGCGAGCGCCTGCGCGAGCGGTGAAGGATCGCGCGCGGGCTCGACGATGACCTCGTCGGTGGGGATCGGCTGAGGGCCTTTGGGCTCGATGTTGGCGTTGGGGATGGAGGGCGAGGGATTGGCGCGGGCGGAGGCGTCGAGCTCGAGGGCTTTGGTGATGAGGCTGTACTTCGCGGCGAGCTGCTCGGCGTACTGGAGGTAGGCCATCAGGAGCCAGCCGCCGGAGGGCTGGGAACCTTGGGGGATGGGTGGGAGCGCGGAGTAGACCTCGCGCGGGATGGAGGTGACCAGGTGGACCTCATCGCGGGCGCGGGTGACGAGGACGTTGAGACGGCGGCCGCCGCCGGGCATCGCGAGGGGGCCGAAGCGGCGGTAGAACTTGCCCTTCGGGTCGGGGCCGTAGGTGGTGCTGATGATGATGTGGTCGCGCTCGTCGCCCTGGACGTTCTCGAGGTTCTTGACGAAGAGGCCTTCGAAGGCGCCCTTGCGGCGGAGCTCGCGGGCTTTGGCGAGGGGCGTTGCGAACGCAGGGTCCGCGGCGGCGAGCTCGTCGAGTTTCTCGAGGATCAGGTCGCGCTGGGCGAGGTTGAAGCAGCCGATGCCGATGCTGGGCGGCTCGGCGCGGCGGAGCAGGTCGCGGACGATGCGGCAGACTTCCTCGGCCTCGCGCTCGTTGGTGCGGTCTTCGTAGACACCGGCGACGTGGTACATCGTGAGGGGGGCGTACTTCACGCGGTTGCGCGGGTGGCCGGGGATCGCCTGGAGGCGGCGGGCGTAGAAGTGCTCGTTGCTGAACTCGATGAGGTCGCTGTTGCGGGAGCGGTAGTGGACGTCCAGATAGCTCTGCTGGATATCGAGGCCAAGGGCGGCGCCGAGAAGGTCTTCGACTTCGGACTGCTGGGCCTCGAAGAGCTGCTGGTCAGACTCGATCTCTTCGACCTCGCTCGCGGCGACGGCGGACTCGAAGAAGCGGGTGGGCGGGAGCTGCTTGGGGTCGCCCGCGATGACGACGCGCTTGCCGCGGGTGATGACGGGGAGGGCTTCCTCGAGGCGGCACTGGCTGGCCTCGTCGAAGATGATGACGTCGAAGAGCTGCTCGCGCGGGAAGACCTGCGCGACGGTTTCGGGGCTGGCCATCCAGACGGGGCGGAGCTCCATGAGCGGGTCTCCGCCCTCCATGCCGCGGCCGAGGGCGAGGACCTGGCGGAGGCGCATGGCGTTGCGGCCGCGGGTGGTGAGGCGGCGACGGACATCGGCACCGGCGGGGCTGAGGCGGGTGCCGGTGGAGGCGAGGAGGCGGTCTTTGGCGCGGGTGGTCCACTGGTGGAGCACCGCGGCCTGGATTTTCTGGCGTTTCTCGAGGTCGAGCTCGCGGTAGCGGTCAAAGAGCGTCTGCATGCGGCGGGGGTCGAGGGACTGGAGCTTGGGGTTGGTGGCGAGGCGGCGGGTGATCTCGGCGCTGGTGACGTCGCGCTGGAGGGCGCGGAGGCCGGTGGCGGGATCGGTTGAGGCTTGGAGGAGTGTGGCGGTTGCGGAGGCGAGGGGCTTGGGGAGGGTGGTGAGGGCTTCGCGGATGCGGAGGATGTCTTCGAGGGTGCGGAGGTTGCTGAGGAGGTTGGTGTAGACGGCCTCGGCTTCGGCGCCGGCGCGGATGGTCGCGGCGGTGGTTGCGAGGCACTCGGGGTTGAGCATCGCGGTGTTCGCGGCGGTCTCTTCCAGGGTGGTGAGGGCTGTGGCGCGCTGGGTGGAGAGGCGGAGGCCTTCGAAGAGGTCGCCGTCGGAGTCACGTTGGAGTGTGGCGGTGACGGCTGGGGCGAGCTTGGAGAGCGGCGCCTCGCTGAGCATGGTGAGCACGCTGATGACGGCGGTGTGGGCCTTGAGCTGGCCGTCGAGCGCGTGATGGTCGGGGATTCCAGAGGTCAGCGTGCGGCCTTCAAGCTGTTCGACCGTGGTCTGGAGGACGAGCGCGGCGCGGAGCCAGGAGAGGAACGCTTTGGCACGGGCCGCGGCCTGGGCGTTGAGCGGGAGGCCGAGCGGGGCCAGGACCTTGGCGGCCGCGCTCTTGTGGGCGAAGGCGAGGAAGCCCCACCACTTCGTGGCGGTGGGCAAGTAGGACTCGAGTGAGCCGATTTGTTGGCTGAGGGCCGCGATGGCGGGGACATTCGTGCGGACAGTGGCGAGGAGCTCGGGGTCCTGCTGGGTGGAGCGGAAGGTCGTGATCGCGGCGGCGGCGTCGGTGAGGAGTCGCTGGGCGCGGGTGATGTCGGCGGCGCCTTTGCGGGCCCAGAAGACGCGGGTCTCTCGTGGAGCATCGGCGAACGCGGTCTCCATAGCCGCGAGTAGACCCTCGCGCGCGGCGGCCTGGGTTGGCAGCGGGTCGCGGAGTTCGAAGGGTGGGATGCGCGGGTCGCGGGTTAGATCGGCGTTGCGGGCGGCATCGACGCAGCGGGTCATGGCCGCGCGGAAGTGGTCCATGGGTTTCGAGACGAGCGTGGCGAGTGTCACGCCCGCGGCGCTGGACCACGGGTTGGTGGGGAACGACACGTCGAGGCCGCGTTGGAGTGCTTCCTTGATGGCGGGGATGACCGGATCGAGCTCATGGAGTGAAGTGTTGTCCAGACCGTCGAGCGGCTTTGCGGCACTGTCGCCCGTGAGCGCGAGCCATTGGCCAACGAGCGCGTGCAGCGACATCTCTTCGCCCGCGGGCGCGGTGGAAAGGGCATGGTAAATCTCGGTCAGCTCGGCGTGAATGGCCGCGAGCTCGACGTCGATCTTGCCGACGCGCTGCTCGGCCATCGGGTGGGTCTTGAGCTCGCCGAGCGTTTCGAGCTGCTCGCGGATGCTCATGTAGAGCTCGCGCTGGTCGCGCTGGGGGTCGTGGACGACGGCGCAGAGGGAGCCCAGGCCCAGGGCGGTGAGGCGGTTGTTGACGACGTCGAGGGCGGTGCGTTTCTCGCAGACGAAGAGGACGCGCTCGCCGCGGGCGAGGTGGTCGCCGATGACGTTGGTGATGGTCTGGGACTTGCCGGTGCCGGGCGGGCCGTGGATCACGAGCCCGGAGGAGGTGCGTGCGAGGGCGACGGCGCGTGCCTGGCAGGGGTCGGCCGCGGCGACGAGGCGTTCGTTGGCGAAGACCTTGGGGCGGCGCTTGCCGGGTTGCTGCCCGGGCTCGGGCACGGCGTCGGGCGGGGGCTGGTCGAGCGAGACGTCGGAGCGGAGGAAACTCTCGACGGGGCCTTGCACGGGCTCGCCGGCGAGCATGGCCTGAGTGTCGCGGAGGAGGCCCTGGTTGGCCATAGGAAAGAGGCCGAGCACGGCGGCGTTGATGATGGCGGGTTTGTTGTCGCCTTCGTCGGCTTTCGGCGCCGCCTCGAGGGGGAGCGACTCGGGCAGCGTGTCGGACTGGAAGAGCGCGGGGACTTCGAGCTTGAGGGCCGCGGCGGTGTGGCGGACGAGCTCGGCGACTTCGCGCCAGGCGTTGACGCCCTCGTCGTCGGTGTACAGCGACTCGGCCTTTTTGCCGGTGTTCTGCTCAATCCAGGCGAGCAGGGCGTCGTTGGCGACCACGCGGTCTACTTCGTCGCTCTTGCACTCGATCTGCACGGAGGGGTTCGCGCCGGACTTGAGCGTGACGGAGACGGGGATGAACGCGATGGGCGCGAGGATGCGGCGGGTGCCTTGGTGCTTGCCCGCGGCGGCGCCGGGCGGGAGGCTGATGAGCGGGTAGCCGACATTGAGGACGTAGGCGCCGGTGTCGTTCTCGTAGGTGCGGGCCTCTTCGACCAAGACGCGGAGCTTGGAGAGAAGGGAAGACTGTTCGGACCAGGCGCGGCGGGCGGCGGCTTCCTTGGGGTCGAGTTCCTTTTCAGCGGCGGCGTCTGAGTCGACTGTGCGTTTGCCGAAGCGGACGGAGGGGGCGAGGCGGGCCGGGGGTTCAACTCGCGAGGTGAGCTCGAAGCTCGCGGTGTCGGAGAGCAGGTCGCGGAAGGCCGCGGCGGGGTCGCGGTCGGCGAGCTTGGAGAGGTGGGTGAGGTCGACGCGTTGGCGGCTGGAGTGGGGGCGGCAGTTGAGGCTGGGGCCGCTGACGATGGCCGCGAAGAGCCGCTCGAGCATGCGGGCGAGGATGCGGTTTCCGGCGGGGTTCATGGGGGGAGTGTAATGGGTGCGGGTTGGCGGCCGGTTGCGCGGGATGTGGGGCTGCGTGGTGGTTTGGGTGCAGCCGGCGGCTTGATGGGGTGGTAGAACTGTGGTATAGTCCGATCGTTAGTATACACTAACTGTTGAACCGAGGGGCACGCGATCCATGACGCAGCAGTCGATCCAGTTGGAGCTGATGGAGCTTCAGAGGCGCGTGGGGGTGCTGGAGGGGCGGCTTGGGCTTGCCGTGGGGCGGGGTGCGGAGGGGC
>JGI24115J20150_1000585_pt1 | contig 13758 bp, 12 predicted proteins | sample Subbioar_CSW14AB_FD_20150 | JGI IMG/M metagenome (IMG submission 20150)
AAAAGGCCATGCTGCCGGCCGCCGCGAGGATCAGGCCCGAGACCAGGTGCGGCGGCCGCGAAGGGGAAGCCGGGGCGCCCGGCGCGGGGGAAGACATCCCCCGATTATCGACACCCGGCACACACTCCTCACTGTATGGGTGGCGTGGTGGCCAGCACCTCGTCGATGGTGGTCAGGCCCTCGGCGATGCGGGCCGCGCCGGCCAGGCGCAGCGGGCGCATGCCGTCCTTGACCGCCTGCATCCGCAGGCTTTCCATGTGGGGCTCGCGGCTGACCTTGTCCTTGAACGCTTCGGTGACGGTCAGCAGCTCGTACAGGCCCATGCGGCCCTTGAACCCGGTCATGCGGCAGTCCACGCAGCCCACCGGCTGGAAAGGCCGGTAACCGCCGCTGATCTGCCACGGCTTCACCAGCTCGGCCAGTGCTTCGCGGGAACGGACGGTGGTCTCGTCGTCTTCCCGCACCCGGCAGGCCGGGCACAGGGTGCGCACCAGCCGCTGCGCCAGCACGCCCAGCACGGTGGCGTTGATGAGGTAGGGCGGGATGCCCAGCTCCATGAGCCGCATGATGGCCGACGGCGCATCGTTGGTGTGCAGGGTGGTGAACACCAGGTGGCCGGTGAGGGCGGCCTGCACCGCCATCTCGGCGGTGGCGAGGTCGCGCACCTCGCCCACCATGATGATGTCCGGGTCCTGCCGCATCAGCGCGCGCAGTCCCTGGGCGAAGTCCAGATCGAGGTGGGCCTGCACCTGGGTCTGGTTGAAGGCGGGCTCGATCATCTCGATCGGGTCTTCCACCGTGCTCACGTTCACCTCTTCGGTGGCCAGCCGCTTGAGCGTGGCATACAGCGTGGTGGTCTTGCCCGATCCGGTCGGCCCGGTCACCAGCACGATGCCGTGCGGCCGCCGGGTGAGCGCCTCCCAGCGCTGCGCGTCGTGCGGCACGAAGCCCAGCGCGGCCAGATCCTTCACGGTGGATTCCGGGTCGAAGATCCGCATCACCAGCTTCTCGCCGAAAGCGGTCGGCAGGGTCGACAGGCGCATCTCCACCTCGTCGCCACGCACGCCGGCCGCTGCCGGCTTGAGGGTCTTGATGCGGCCGTCCTGCGGGCGGCGGCGTTCCACCACGTCCATGCGGCCCAGCAGCTTGATGCGCGCCACCATGGCATTCATCACGCCCAGCGGCAGCTGGTAGACCGGGTGCAGCACGCCGTCGATGCGGAACCGGATGACGCCCTGGTCGCGCCGGGGCTCCATGTGGATGTCGCTGGCACGCTGGTCGAAGGCGTACTGCCACAGCCAGTCCACCACCTGCACCACGCCCTGGTCGTTGGCGTCGAGCTGCTTGTTGCTCTTGCCCAGCTCCACCAGCTGCTCGAAGCTGCTGATGGCGCTGCCGTTGCCGCCGCTCTTGGTGGCGGCCCGCACCGAGCGCGCCAGCGCAAAAAACTCGGCCGTGTAGCGGGCGATGTCCTGCGGGCTGGACAGCACCATGCGCACCGACTTGCGGGTCTGCCGCTCCACCTCGGGCATCCAGTCGCGCACGAAGGGTTCGGCCGTGGCCACCACCACCTCGGTCGGGGTGACCTGCACCGGCAGCACCTTGTGCCGCTCGGCGTAGGCGGCGCTCATGACTTCGGCCACCTTGCCCACATCGACCTTCAGGGGATCGATGCGCTGGTAGTTGAGTCCGCAGCGGCCAGCCAGCCACTCGGTGAGCATCTGGTCGTCCAGCACATGGCCGTCGGAGGCCCGGGCCATGCCCACCACCGAGAGGCGCTGCACCGGATGCTGGGCGCTGTGCGCCGAAGAACAGCGGGCGATGGTGCGATCGGCTTCCTCGGCAGAGATGACACCGTCATCCCGCAGCCATCCCACCAGGGTGCGCCAGTCCAGCGCCTGCCCCGCAGGCAGACCGACGACCCCTTCAGCAGACTTCCTGGGCACCATCGCGCTTCACCCTTCCACAGCCTTGAACATCTTGAGCCACTTCACCGCCGGCAGACCCCAGCGCGCCTGCACGGCTTCGGCACGCGCCAGCAGCTCCAGGCGGGTGGGCCGCGAGGGCGTGCGCTGGGCCAGCACCACCGTGTTGCCTTCGCGGGTGGGCTTGAAGGCCCAGACCGCATCGGCCCCGAAGGCCTGGCACAGGCTGGCCAGCGACCGGTCGTAACTGGCGTCCCGCCCGAACAGGTTGACCGTTCAGGCAGCCCTCGTCGGTGAGCAGCTGGCGGCAGTCGGCATAAAAGTCGGCGCTGTCCAGCACCGGAGCAGCGGCCTCGTGGTCGTACAGATCGACCTGCACCGCGTCGTACCGACCCAGATGCTCGGGTTGGCGGATCTCGGTGCCGGCATCGGCCAGCAGCACCCGCAGCCGGGCGCTGTCCGCCGGCAGCTTGAACCACTGCCGGCACACCGCCACCACCTGCGGATTGATCTCGATGGCCGTGGTGGCCATTCGGAGCTTCTTGAAGCAGAACTTGGTCAACGCCGCCGAGCCCAGCCCGAGCTGCAGGGCCTGGCGCTTGGGCACTGAATCCGGATCGACGAACAGCAGCCAGGCCATCATGCGCTGCACATAATCCAGCTCGATGTCGAACGGGGCATCCAGCAACATGGAGCCCTGTATCCACTCGGTGCCCAGGTGCAGGAACCGCACCTCGCCGTCTTCGGAGATGTTGACTTCGGGGAGGGGAGCGACAGATGAGCGGGTGGCGGGCATGGGGTGATTATGAGGAGTCCGACCCGAGCAGCAGCCGCGGCAGGACACGGGCCGCGTTCAGTGACGTCGCCTGCGCCAGCTGCTGCGGCTCGATGCCCCGCAGCGTGGCCACCACCGCCCCGATCTGTGGCAGCTCCGCAGGGGTGTTGACGCCTTGTGCGTGACCGGCCTCGCGCTCGGCGGCGGTGCGGTAAAGCCAGTGCGGCGGAATATCGGGCGAGTCGGTCTCCAGCACCAATGCTTCGAGGGGCAGTGTGGTGGCAAGCCGCCGCAGCTGCCGCGCCGTATCGAAGGTGACCGCACCGCCGAAACCGAGGCAGAAACCCTGCTCGATGAAGCCCTCTGCCTGCTGCTCGCTGCCATTGAATGCATGCGCGATGCCGCCGCGCACCGGCACCTCGCGCAGGTGCTTGAGCAGCAGGTCGGCACTGCGGCGCACATGCAGGATCACCGGCAGCTCATGCCGGCGGGCCAGGCGCAGCTGGGCACGGTAGAAATGGTGCTGGCGCTCACGCATCTCGGGGGTGCAGAGGGCCGGCACGAAAAAGTCCAGGCCGATCTCGCCCACAGCGACCAGACGCGGGTCTTGCCGGTACCGGGTGAGGGCTTCGTCCAGACGCTCCAGTGCGTCCTCGCCGGCTTTCGGCACATACAGGGGGTGGATGCCCAGTGCGTACACATCGTCGAGCTGATGCGCCAGCAACCGCACCGCATCAAAGTTGGACGGGTGCACGGCGGGTATCACGCAGCGGCTGACCTCCCGCCGGGCGGCCAGCGCGCGCAAAGCCGCCACTCCCCCGGGATGGCGGGTGAGCTCGGAGGCATCGAGGTGGGCGTGGGTGTCGATCCACATGGTTCGAATGCCATTGTGCTGCGCGTGGGCGGTGTGCCGTAGCATGAACGGCAGAACACCCCACCGTATTGCAGGAGGCACTCGATGAACAAACCGCTCACGACCCGACGCAGCGCCCTGATGCTGATCATCCCGCTGGCCGCTGCCGGTTGCGCTGGCATGTCGGCTGCGCCGGCGCCGGTGCTGGTCGGCACCGAATGGCGACTGGAGAGCCTCGGCGGAAAAGATGTACCCGCCGCCAGCCAGGCCAGCCTGAGCTTCCCGGAGTCCGGCCGAGTGGCCGGCAACGCCTCGTGCAACCGCTTCTTCGGCACCTACACACAGACGGGCCGGAAGATCAGCTTCAGCCAGATGGGCTCGACGCGCATGGCATGCGTCGGCCCGGCTGCCGAACAGGAAACCCGCTACCTGGCAGCCTTGCAGAAAGCGACCGGCTTCGAGCTGGAAGGTGGCAAGCTGGTCATCCGGCTCTCCGGGCAGGAACCACCGATTCGATTCGGGCGAATTCGCTGAGCAACGGCTCAGGCTGGAATGCGAGCCTTGAGGGCCTTCAAGGCTTCGATGTCGAGCGAGAGGTCGGAACGGAAACGATCCATGGGCGTGAGGATGGGCGGGCCGGCGCCGCCATGGGGACGGCCTGGAGACACGCTGACCGGCTGCCACAACCACTTTTGAAGTAGCACAGACGGTTGTCCGTTCCGACCCGGCTTCTTCGCGAGCCGATCCAGCTGTTCGAGTGCATCCCGCAGATCGGCGGCCCGTCCGACCAGCTGGTCGATGGACAGGCGCGAGATGCCCGCAGCGTCGGTCTGCAAGTGACGTTTGAACTGAGCGAGCGCCTGGATGGCACGGTCCGAATCGCTGGCCATGGCTGTGACCGCGTCGTCCAGGGATGGCAGGTCCTTGAGCCCTGCGTTCAGCGAGGCGAGTTGATCCCCCGAGCACAACAGGCGCGAGGCTCCGCCCGACACCATCGAATACTGGTTCGAAACATGGAACTCTGACCAGTTGGGAATGGTGTCGGGATCAGGCGGCGCTTCTTCCGGGCTGCAGCAGAACGGATGGACCCAGCAGCCCCATTCTTTGCGGCCGGGCTTGTCGGGGGCCCTTGTTTGAAAGATCAGTTCCCGCTCAACCTGCAGCGGGTGCTCGAGCGGCGATGCAAAGGTCACCCTGTGGCTCGAGTGGCGCGATGACTCGGTTGCGGATGAATTCAGGGCGGGTGAACGGGTAGGTAGAACGGAGTTGGCTTGCATGTCGGACGTGTGTCACCGACCGCCTCCGTTCGATCCCGCAAGCCACCCGATCCACACCGACACGCGCAGGGCAACGACAGATCGGCGGCGGACCCTTCCACTGCACACGGTTCCCAAGAAACACCTTCGCTGCTTATCCGGAGCCCCCATGCACTCACCGCACGACACCTCCGCCAGACCCTTGCGCTGGCCCACCCAGGCCATGGTGCAGTTGCTTGAACTCAAGGCACGGGCACAGCTGGTCCGCGAACTCGAAGGTCCGCGCAGCAAAAGATTCATCAGGGCGCTGCTCGCTCTGGACGTGGAACTGCACGCGGCCTACCACCTGCTCCACCGGCAAAGTCTGCGGGTGGAGCGCCCGGCGTCCGATGCCGAGGCCTACGGCATGCTCACGGTGCAGCTGGCCTCGGTGTCGGCCTGGCTCAAGCTGCAGGTGTGAGCCGGGCGTCCAGCACGCCACGGGTGAGGCGCAGCAAACGGTCGCAGCGGGCTGCCAGCGCCTCGTCGTGGGTCACCACCACGAACGCCGTGCCCTGCTGGCGCGCCAGCTGCACCATCAGCTCGAACACGCCGTCGGCGGTGCTGCGGTCCAGATTGCCGGTGGGCTCGTCGGCCAGCACACAAGCGGGCTGCGTGACCAGCGCACGGGCAATGGCCACCCGCTGACGCTCGCCACCCGACAGTTCGGCGGGCCGGTGGTGCAGGCGTTCGCCCAGCCCCACACGGGTCAGCATGGCGGCCGCGCGGTCGGCGGCTTCAGCCCGGTCGCTGCGGCGGATCCAGAGCGGCATGGCCACGTTGTCGCGCGCACTGAACTCGGGCAGCAGGTGATGGAACTGGTACACGAACCCCAGGTACCGGTTGCGCAGATCGCCCTGTCGCGTGGCGCTCAACCCGGCCAGATCCTGGCCCATGAGCTGCACCCGGCCATTGCTGGGTGCATCCAGCCCGCCCAGCAGGTGCAGCAAGGTGCTCTTGCCGGAGCCCGATGCGCCGACCACCGCCACCGTCTCGCCCCGGTGGACCTGCAGGTCCACCCCTTGCAGCACGGTCACGTCCAGCCGACCCTCGGTGAAGCGTTTGGTCAGGCCCTGGGCCTGCAGCACGACATCATTCATAACGCAGCGCCTCGGCGGGGTTGACCCGACTGGCGCGCCAGCTCGGGTAGAGGGTGGCCACAAAGGCCAGCACCAGCGAGATCAGACCGACCGGCACGATGTCGCCCTGCTGCGGATCGCTGGGCATGCGGCTGATGAGGTAGATGTCCTGCGGCAGGAAGCTGGCCCCGAGCAGGCGTTCGAGCGCCGGCACCAGCGTGTCGATGTTGAAGGCCACGCCCAGCCCCAGCAGCAGCCCCACGCCGGTGCCGATGACGCCGACCATGGCGCCCTGCACCACGAACACGCCCATGATGCTGCGCGGGCTCGCCCCCAGCGTGCGCAGGATGGCGATGTCGGCGCGCTTGTCGGTCACGGTCATCACCAGCGTGGAGACCAGGTTGAAGGCCGCCACCGCCACGATGAGGGTGAGGATGATGAACATCATCCGTTTTTCCAGCTGCACGGCGGCGAACCAGGTGCGGTTCTGGCGGGTCCAGTCGCGCACCACCAGACCGGGCGGCAGGCTGGCTGCGAGCTCCACCGCCACCTCGCGCGCGGCGTGCAGATCGCGGATCTTCACCCGCACGCCGGTCGGCCCTTCGAGCCGGAAGATGCGCGCGGCATCGTCCTGGTGCAGCAGGGCCAGCGCCGAGTCGTATTCAAAGTGGCCGGAGTCGAAGGTGCCGACCACGGTCATGGTCCGCACCCGGGGCACGATGCCGGCCGGCGTGACCTGACCGCTGGGCGAGATGAGCGTGACCGGGTCGCCCCGCATCACGCCCAGACTGCGGGCCAGTTCGCCCCCCAGCACGATGCCGAATTCGCCCGGCACCAGCCGGGGCAGCACGGTGGCGGACAGATCGGCCGCCAGATCGGTGACCGAAGGCTCCAGTGCCGGGTCGATGCCGCGCACCAGCACACCCTTCATGTCTTCACCGCGCGCCACCAGCGCCTGCGCGCCCACGAAAGGCGCAGCACCCAGCACGGCCGGATGGCGGCCGATCGCGTCCAGCACGGCCGGCAGGTCGGGAATGGCCTGACCGTCGGCCTCCAGCACCTCGATGTGGGAGAGCACGCCCAGCATGCGGTCCCGCACCTCCTTCTGGAAGCCGTTCATGACCGACAGGACAATGATCAGCGCCGCCACACCGAGCGCGATGCCCAGCATGGAAACGCCGGAGATGAAGGAAATGAATCCGTTGCGCCGGGTGGCGCGGCCGGCGCGGGTGTAGCGCCAGCCGAGGATGAGTTCGTAGGGGATCTGCATAGGCTTGGGCGGGCATTGTGGCATCCCCGACAATCGCGACATGCCCGACCCGTTNCTGGCCCCTGATCCGGCCCATTGCCTGCTGGTTCCCTTTGCCGGCGCNCTCGACCCGGCCGCCCGTGCGGTGTTCGCCAGCCTGTCACTGCCCCGCCTGACCGAACTGCTGACCCTGCTGCAACCGGCACCCGCGGCCGACGGTTCCGANTGGAGTTTCACACCGCCGCACGAGCGCGCGCTGGCGCAGGCCATGGGNCTGACCGGTGACGATGGCGCCCTGCCCTGGGCGGCCCTGGACAGCACGCACCCCACCGAACCCCAGGCCTGGTTCCACCCGGTGCACTTTCAGGTGGGCATGGACCAGGTGAGCCTGACGCCGGCCCATGAACTCGATGCGGCCGTCTCGCAGCAGCTGTTCGACGCGCTGGCACCCCTGTGCCAGGAAGACGGCGTGGCATTGAGCTTCGTGTCGGCGAACCGTTGGCGTGCCCGTGGCGAGCGGCTGCGCGGCCTGTCCTGCGCCAGCCTGGACCGTATTGCGGGCCGTTCGGTGACGGCTTGGCAGCCGCGCGGACCACAGGCACCGTGGCTGCGCCGGCTGCAGTCCGAGGCGCAGATGCTGTTCTACACACACCCCGCCAACGATGCGCTGGAGTCGGCCGGCCGTGCGCCGGTCAATGGCTTCTGGGCCGACGGCGTCGGCGCCCTGGCATCGACCACGGCGCTGAACCCGCCACCCCGCACCGACGAGCGCCTGAAAGCGCCTGCGCTGGCGGGCGACTGGGCCGGCTGGGCGCGGGCCTGGGAAGTGCTGGACGCCACCGCCATCGCCGACCTGCTGGCCTGCGCGCAGCGGGGTGAACCGGCCGGCCTGATCCTGTGCGGCGAACGCCGTGCCGTCCACCTCGCACCGAAACCCCGCTCCTGGCTGACCGACTGGACCCGACGCCTGCGCCGGCCCGCCCACCCCGCATCCCTGCTCGAGACCCTATGAAGATCATCACCCGAGATGTGCCGCCCCGGGCCGCCTGGACCCTGGAACAAAGCGGCGTTCACCCGCTGCTGGCGCGGCTGTTTGCGGCGCGCGGCATCGCCAGCCCCGACGAACTCGACGATGCGCTGGGCCGGTTGCTGCCCCCGGAGTCGCTCAAGGGTGCCCGCGAGGCCGCCGTTGCCCTGGCCGACGCCGTGTCGGCCAACCAGCGCCTGTGCATCGTGGCCGACTATGACTGCGACGGTGCCACCGCGTGCGCCACCGCGCTGCGGGGTCTGCGGTTGCTGGGAGCCACCCAGGTCGACCATGTGGTTCCTGACCGGGTGGTCGACGGTTACGGACTGACCGCCAGCATTGCGCGCCGGGTGAAGGAGCGCGGAGCCGATGTGCTCATCACCGTGGACAACGGCATTGCCAGCGTTGACGGCGTGCAGGCTGCACGTTCGCTGGGCATGTCGGTGATCGTGACCGACCACCACCTGCCCGCCCAGCAGGACGGGCAGACCGTGCTCCCGCAGGACTGCATCATCGTCAACCCCAACCAGCCCGGCTGTGACTTCGAGAGCAAGAGCATGGCGGGCGTCGGGGTCATGTTCTATGTGCTGCTCGCGCTGCGGGCCGAACTGCGGCGCCGGGGTGTGTTCGACGCCGCCAGCCAGCCCCGCATCGACAGCCTGCTGCCGCTGGTGGCACTGGGCACCGTGGCCGATGTGGTGAAGCTCGATGCCAACAACCGCCGCCTGGTGTCGCAGGGCCTGCGGCGGGTCCGGGCGGGTGCGATGCCGGCCGGCATGGCCGCCCTGTTCACGGTCGCGGCCCGGCAACCGGCTACCGCCACCAGCTTCGATTTCGGTTTTGCCCTCGGGCCACGCCTGAATGCCGCAGGCCGGCTGGCCGATATGACGCTGGGCATCGAGTGCCTCTGCACCGACGATGCCGGGCGCGCCGACGAGCTCGCCCGCATGCTCGACGGCATCAACCGTGAGCGCAAGGTGATCGAGGGCGACATGCGCGAGATGGCCATGGAGATCGCCGAATCGATGTTCGACGAATCCGACACGCCGCCACCGGCGGTGGTGGTGTTCGATCCCGACTTCCACGAGGGCGTGGTGGGCATCGTGGCTTCGCGCCTGAAGGACCGGCTGCACCGGCCGGCCTTCGTGTTCGCGGTGAGTTCGGCCGACGGCAAGGAGCATGAACTCAAAGGATCGGGGCGATCGATCCCCGGGTTCCATCTGCGCGATGCGCTGGACCTGGTGGCCAAGCGGCACCCCGGCGTGCTGCTGCGTTTCGGTGGTCACGCCATGGCTGCGGGCTGCACCGTGGATGCGGACCAGATCGACATCTTCGAGGCGGCGCTGCAGCAAGTGGCCCACGAATGGCTGGATGCCGCCACGTTGCAACGCCGTCTGGAGTCCGACGGCAGCCTGGACCCGGCCTGGCGCCGGCCGGAAACCGTCGACACCCTGCACGCGGTGGTCTGGGGGCAGGGCTTTGCCCCGCCGGTGTTCTGCGAGGAAGTCCAGGTGCTGAGCCAGCGGCTGGTGGGCGAAAAGCACCTGGCGCTGAAACTTCGGCACCAGGGCGAGCCGGTTGACGGCATCTGGTTCGGCCACACGGAGCCGCTGCCGGAGCGGGTCCGGATCGCCTTCCGGCTCGATGCGGACGAATGGCAAGGGACAGCGGCGGGTCCGGTTCCTGGTGGAGGCGGCCGAACTCTGAACCGGTCCGCTGCCCGGCCGCTCAGCCCATCAGGGATTCGCGCACCGCAGCGAGCTGCCGCCTGGACACGGCCAGGCGCTCCTCCACACCGTCAAGCCGGACCATCCAGCCCTCGCCATCGGTGGGGTCGTTGTGTTTCTCGACCGCACGCACCGCCCTGCGCGAGACCAGGGCGTTGCGGTGGATGCGCACGAACATGTGGGCATAACGGGACTCGAGGTCGCTGAGGGCGCCGTCGTAGATGTGCTCCTTCTCGCGGGTCCGCACCGTGATGTACTTCAGCTCGGCCTTGAGATAGACCACATCCTGCAGGGCCACGCGTTCACTGCGACCGCGCTCCTGGATGATCAGGCACTCCGGCATGGCGGTGTCGACGCCTTCCTTGGGTGCCCGCAGTTTCTCGACCTTCTGCAAGGCCTGCTGCAGCCGCTCGCGGCGCACCGGCTTGGTGAGGTAGTCGGCGGCTTCAAGTTCGAACGCCTGCACCGCATGCTCGGCGTATGCAGTCACGAAAACGACCGTGGGCGGGGCCGTCATCTGGCGCAGCGTGGCCGCCAGCGCCATGCCGTCGACCCCGGGCATGTGGATGTCCAGCAGCACCAGGTCGATGTTGCCGCGCTGGATCTGCTCCATGGCCTGAACCGCATTGCCGGCTTCGCCCACCACATCGACGCGGGGGTCGGTGCATTCCCCGAGCAAGGTCCGCAGACGGGACCGGGCCAGAGTTTCGTCGTCAACGATCAATACCTTGAGTGTCATTCTCTGCTCCGTGATTCGACCCGCGGGGGCCGCTTAAACCGGGATCTCCAGGCGGACCTGGAACACACCGTCGACCAGCGCGCTCTGGAACCGTCCCTGGACATCGTGAAGGAGCGCCAGTCGCTGGCGAACATTGTCCAGAGCCAGCCCGTTGCCGCGCCTGCCCGTTCCACCGGGCACCGTATTGGTAACCTTGATCACCACAATGCTCCCTCGGCGGTGGGTGCTGATGCGGACCGTCGCGCCGGTGGCGCTGGGCTCCACCCCGTGCTTGACCGCGTTTTCCACCAGCGGCTGAAGGATGAGCGGTGGCAGGCGGGCGCCAAGCGAGGCATCGTCGACGCTCCACTCCACCCTCAGCCGGTCACCGAACCGCACCTGCTCGATGGCCAGATAGTGTTCGGCCAGCGACAGCTCCTGGCGCAGGGTGACGGCCTCCTTGGTGTCGGCCAGGGCGTGGCGGAACAGCTCGCTCAGGTTTTCCAGCAGGTCTTCGGCCAGTGCCGGTTCTTCCCGGACCAGGGCGATGGCGCTGTTGAGCGTGTTGAACAGGAAATGCGGCCGGATGCGGGCCTGCAGTTCGGCCAGCTGGGCCTTGGTACCGGCGGGCATGCGGGCCCGGGCGCGCCAGATGAGTCCGGCCATGAGCACCATAGAGATCAGCAGGCCGGCCGAGGCGCTGGCCAGCCAGGGCCGGTGCTGTGCAAAGCCCAGCCACACCAGCAAGCCACAGCCATAGAGACCGGCGAGCACACCGAGCGTGCCGCCGGCCAGCCACTGCTGCCACTCCTCCAGGCGGGCCAGGTACCGCCGCAGGGCAAACACCGACAGCAGCCAGACCAGCAAGGCCGGCAGGGCGGCACTGGTCATGATGGCCGCCTGATAGACCCAGGCGGTGAAGCTGGGCGCCTGGAACATGGCCGCCACTCCCACCACGGCCTGGACGAAGCAGACGGCGCGCAGCACCACCCCGACCTGAACCGCATCGAACACCTCGACGCGGGCCCTCAGGTGCTCCGGCATGCTGGCCAGCGGGCGCGCACCACCCCCGGCGGGAAGCTCCTGGAAGGTCGATAAAATTCGCGAATCTTTCACGGGTACGGTTCCTTATGGAATGCGCGGGCCACCGATCCGCCCGACTCGCCTGCCCGACAGGCCCAACCCCACGGGCGCCATGGCAGCCCGGACACCCCACCTCAGCCGCCGGCACCTTATGTCCACCAACCAACTCGACAAGAAATCCGAAGCCTGGTCAGCCCTGTTCTCGGAACCGATGAGCGACCTCGTCAAACGATACACCGCCAGCGTGTTCTTCGACAAACGCCTCTGGGAGGCGGACATGGCGGGGAGTCTGGCACATGCGGAAATGCTGGGGGGAGAGGGTATCTTGTCGGCGCAGGACGTGCGCGACATCCAGCAAGGCATGGCCCGCATCCGCCAGGAGATCGAATCGGGCGAATTCGAGTGGAAGCTCGACCTGGAGGACGTGCACCTCAACATCGAGGCCCGCCTGACCCAGCTGGTGGGCGATGCCGGCAAGCGCCTGCACACCGGACGCAGCCGCAACGACCAGGTGGCCACCGACGTGCGCCTGTGGCTGCGGGGCGAGATCGATCTCATCACCGAGCTGCTCAAGGCCCTGCAGCTGGCGCTGGTGGAAGTGGCGGAACGCCATGTGGACGTCATCCTGCCGGGCTTCACCCACCTGCAGGTGGCCCAGCCGGTGAGCTTTGCGCACCACCTGCTGGCCTATGTGGAAATGTTCGCCCGCGACGCCGAGCGCATGGCCGACGTGCGCCGCCGCACCAACCGGCTGCCGCTGGGCAGCGCGGCGCTGGCCGGCACCACCTACCCGCTGGACCGCGAGCGCGTGGCCCGCACCCTGGGCATGGTCGACGAGCACGGTGTGGCCCAGGTCTGCCAGAACAGCCTGGACGGTGTGAGCGACCGCGACTTCGCGATCGAATTCACCGCCGCTGCGTCGCTGTGCATGGTGCACATCAGCCGCCTGAGCGAAGAGCTGATCCTGTGGATGAGCCAGAACTTCGGCTTCGTGAAGATCGCTGACCGCTTCACCACCGGCTCGTCGATCATGCCGCAGAAGAAAAACCCGGATGTGCCCGAACTCGCCCGCGGCAAGACCGGCCGGGTGGTGGGCCACCTGATGGGCCTGATCACCCTCATGAAGGGCCAGCCCCTGGCCTACAACAAGGACAACCAGGAAGACAAGGAGCCGCTGTTCGACACGGTGGACACCCTGAAGGACACGCTGCGCATCTTTGCGGACATGGTGGGCGGTCAGTTCAACCCGGCCACCGGCCTGAAGGAAGGCGGCATCACGGTCGATGCGCAGGCCATGGAGGCCGCTGCACGCAAGGGCTACGCGACCGCGACCGATCTGGCCGACTACCTGGTCAAGAAGGGCCTGCCCTTCCGCGACGCCCACGAAACCGTGGCCCATGCGGTGAAGGCCGCCACCGCCGCCGGCTGCGACCTCTCGGAACTGCCGCTGGCCGAACTGCAACGCTTCCATCCGGCGATCGAGAACGATGTGTACGGCTGCCTGAGCCTGCGCGGCTCGCTGGACGCCCGCAACACGCTGGGCGGCACCGCACCGACCCAGGTGCGCCGCCAGCTCGAACGGCACCGCCAGCGGTTGGCCTGATCGCCGCCCCCGCCCCCCCGCGAAGGGGCGGCCCGGCCTGTCACATCGGACCCAGGAAGCTGGCGATGCTGTCGTTCAGGCGATTGGCCACGTCGGGGCGGGTCTGCAGCCACGGCATGACCTGGCCGGTGCAACCGGTGATCGTGATCCGCGAGACCCGGCGGGGCAATACGGCACGGGCAATGGCGTCGGCCGGCGTGAAGGTGGCCCCGCCTTCCAGCGGCGCAGGGCGCCGGTGGGGCAGGCTCAGGGGCAGGGCCTCGCCGGTGATCACCATCACCTGGCCCATGTACTGTTGCAGGACCTCCAGCAATCGGGACTGCTCCCAGCGCAGCGAGGGACAGTTCAGCACCTGCGAGAGCGGGCGGTTGAACGCCGTGTCGGGGTAGAAAAACGGGTCGATCAGCACCAGGCGGTGCAGCGA
>JGI24115J20150_1000607_pt1 | contig 13396 bp, 13 predicted proteins | sample Subbioar_CSW14AB_FD_20150 | JGI IMG/M metagenome (IMG submission 20150)
GGTTCTCCGTCCTGCGCGATGTTTCGCAGCTTGACTTCGGCGACTTCGCCACCGGCCTAAACTCGATCAGCAGCTCGGCCAATATCGGCAACCCGCAACTCGTGCCGGAGCAAACGTGGAAGGCGAGCGCGCAATGGAAGCGCGCGCTTGGCCCGCGCGGCTCGATCTCTCTCACCGGCTTCTACGACGACATCCAGGACACGCAGGATTTCATCACCGTCCTGCCGCCGCCGGGATTTGTTTGCAGGACTCCCGCAGGTACGCCGGGGCAGTGCACGGCGGTGGGCAATATCGGTGACGGCCAGCGCTGGGGCGCGCGGATTGAGGCGACGCTGCCGCTCGAGAGCATCGGCGTTGCCGGCGGCATCCTGAAGCTGAATGTCGGCGCGCAGGATTCAGAAGTGACCGATCCAGTGTCGCTGCAGACGCGGCAGATTTCCAGCGAGCAGGAGTTCGACTGGGCCGCTGAGTTCCGGCAGGACATTCCCACGATGAAGTTCGCATGGGGCGGCAAGGTCAACACTGTCGGCCCGATCCCGCATTATCGTGCGGACCGTCTGGAAATTACGGAGCCCAAGGATCCGAACGTCGAGTTGTTCGTGGAAACGACGGCGTTGCTGGGCGGTCTGCTGGTGCGCGTCACCGGCGCCAACCTGCTGGATGTCGAGAAGGAGACGGACCGGGATTATATCACACCGACCTTCTTCGGTGACGAATTCCGCTCCTCCACGATGGGCCGCAACGTGACGCTGACAATTGCGGGTGCGTTCTAGCCTCTCGCCAGAACGCCACGCGCAGCCGCGCGGCCGGTCGCAAAACACGCCTGCAGCAGGTAGCCGCCGGTGGGCGCTTCCCAGTCCAGCATTTCGCCGGCGATGAAGCAGCGTGGATCGCGCTTCAGCGAATAGTCGGCGTTCAGGCTGTCCCAAGTGACGCCGCCGGCGGTGGAGATCGCGCGATCAATGCCCGCGACACCGGAAAGCCGGATGCGCACTTGCTTGATGCGATGCGCCAGCGGCAGCGGATCGGCTGGCAGGGCGGCGCCGGCGACATCCTCGCGCAGCAGGCTTGCGGCGGCGGGCGAAAGCCCGGCCTTGCGCAGGCGGTTCGCGGTTGAATCCTTCCGGGCGGTGGTGAGGCGGTCGGCCAGCGCTTCCGGGCCCAGGTCAGGCGCGAGGTCGATGTCGATGATGGCTTCGCTGGCGCGTTCGATCGCCTCGCGGATCGGCGTGCCCAGCGCGTAGATTGCGCCGCCTTCGATGCCATAGCTCGCAAGAACAGCTTCGCCGCGCACCATGTGCTCGCCGAAGCGGAAGGCTGCGCGCTTGATCGGTTCGCCTGCCGCTTTCTCGCGGAACACGGGCGACCAGTTGACGAGGAAGCCCGAATTGGCCGGGCGCAGCGGGGCGATCGATGCTCCATGCGCCACGAACGCCTCGCGCCAGCCGCCATCGGAACCGAGACGGGGCCAACTCGCGCCACCTAGTGCGAAGATGTGCGCGTCAGCATGTTCAACGCGCGGGCCGTCGGGGGTGCCGAAGGTCAGCGCATCGCCCGCCCATCCCGCCCAGTGCGAGCGCGGCACAAGCTGCACGCCGAGCGAGGCTAGCCGTTCCAGCCAGGCACGCAGCAGCGGCGAGGCTTTCATCTGTTTCGGAAACACCCGGCCGCTGGAGCCGATGAATGTCTCGATGCCAAGGCCCTCGCACCACGCGCGCAGGTCTGCTGGCGTGAAGTCGCGGATCGCAGGCTCAAGATGCCGGCGTGCGGCGCCATAGCGGCCGAGGAAAGCTTCGAGCGGTTCGGAGTGGGTGAGGTTGAGCCCGCCGCGTCCCGCCAGCAGGAATTTGCGCGCCGGGTTGGGCATGCGCTCGTGGATCGACACGCGCCAGCCGGCCTCGGCCAGCAGCTCCGCCGCCGCGAGCCCGGCAGGGCCCGCGCCGAGGATGATGGCGCTGCGCGAAGACAAGGTCATTGCGGCTGCGATGTGGACCATGCCGGGGCGGGAGACAACATCGCTAGCGGGCGAGTTGCGTCCGCCGCCTCGCCTTGGCGGTGCGAATGATTGCGGGTCCCCGCCATCGGCCTAGCCTTTCCCACGTCGCTGAACCCGGCGGCGCAGGGATGAACCGGCATGGCAGAAGCCATGGTAAACGCCGTCCGCCGCATCGACCTGTCATGGGTGCGTGTCGAGATCGGCTTGCTGATCGGCGCTCTCGTCATGGGAGCCTGAGCTGCGGCTTATCGGCCAATTACAGGCCGTTAGGTTGACTTTAAGGCTTTTGACCCCGATATGGCCCTCGCGTTCCTACACGAACGCTATCGGCGCTCCGGCTGCGTGAGGGTCCTGAGAAACAGGTCCCGGCCCGTTGAGCGCCCTGAAAAGATCGCATGAACGCCCGCACACGCCGGGTTTTCCCATAAAGACAGCGCCCCAATGGCGCAGCGAATGACGGACCTGCACAGACAGGCGTCCGCGCGTTCGCGCACACGAAAGAACCTCTTTTGACTCATTTCAACGAACTCGGACTCAACGCCTCGATCCTCGCGGCGCTGACCTCCAAGGGTTATTCCGAACCGACCCCGATCCAGGCTCAGGCGATCCCCGGCGTGATGGCCGGCCGCGACCTGCTCGGCATTGCCCAGACCGGCACCGGCAAGACTGCCGCCTTCGCCCTTCCGATCCTTCATCGTCTCGCGGCCGACCGTCGCCCGGCGCCGAAACGCGGCTGCCGTGCGCTCGTCCTGTCGCCCACGCGCGAACTGGCGACGCAGATCGCCGAACAGTTCAAGATGTACGGCGCCCAGCTGGGCTTCTCCGTCGCCACCATCTTCGGCGGCGTCGGCCATGGCCCGCAGCGCCAGGCGCTGGCCCGTGGCGTCGACATCGTCGTCGCTGCTCCCGGCCGCCTGCTCGATCACCTCGGCGAGCGCGATGCCGACCTCTCCAAGGTCGAGATCTTCGTGCTCGACGAAGCCGACCAGATGCTGGACATGGGCTTCATCGATCCGATCCGTCGCATCGTTCGCCACCTGCCCAAGCAACGCCAGAACCTGTTCTTCTCGGCCACCATGCCGGCCGACATCGAGAAACTGGCCAACGAGCTGCTCAACGATCCGCTGAAGGTCTCGGTGACCCCGCCGGCCACCACGGTCGAGCGCATCAACCAGCAGGTCATGTTCGTGGAAGCGGGCCGCAAGCGCGGGCTGCTGACCGAACTGTTCGCTGATCCCAACTTCTCGCGCGTGCTGGTGTTCACCCGTACCAAGCGCGGCGCCGACAAGGTTGCCCGCATGCTGGAAGGCGGCGGCGTCAGCTCTGCCGCGATCCACGGCAACAAGAGCCAGGGCCAGCGCGAGAAATCGCTGGCGGCCTTCAAGGCCGGCCAGGTCCGCGCTCTTGTGGCGACCGACATTGCCGCCCGCGGCATCGACATCTCGTCGGTGACGCACGTCGTCCAGTACGAACTGCCGGATGTTCCCGAGCAGTACGTCCACCGCATCGGCCGTACGGCCCGCGCGGGCAAGGATGGTTCGGCTGTCGCGTTCTGCGCGGAAGATGAACGTTCGCTGCTGCGCGACATCGAGCGTGTCACGCGCCAGAAAATCCCCAGCAAGGATCGCCGCAACGAGCCGGGCCTCGCCCAGCTGTCGGCCAACGCCAACGAGGATGTGAAATCCGGCGCCCGCGTGGAATCGCGTGGCCGTCCGCAGCCGCGCCGCAACAACAACCAGCCGCGCCGCCAGGAATCAGGCGAGCAGGCCCGCGAAGGCGGTCGTGGCGGTCAGAACCGCCGTCGTGGCAAGGGTGGCGGCGCCAATGCTGGCGGCGGCCAACAGCAGCAGCACGCGGCGAAGTCGCACGGTAACGCGAACGGCAATGCCAATGTTGGCGGCAACCGCAACCAGCAGAAGCCCCAATCGCAACCGAAGGCGCACCGCAAGGGCGGGAATCCCCACAAGCCGCAGCAGGGTAATCCTCGCTCTGATGTGATGAATGTGAACTCCGGCCGTCCCGCCACGAATGGCCCGTCGCCGTCGGCGAGCCACCTGATGCGCCTGCTCGCATCGCAGAAATAGTCCCTAAAAAGCAATCGCCGCCGCACCTTTCGGGCGGCGGCGACGCTTCCTGCCCGGCGGGGGGACGTGGGGGGACTAGATCGCCGGGGTAGGAACTAGTTAGTCCGCAGAGCTCTCGTTCGTGCGGACTATTACTCCCGGACGGGGGGACGGTTCCGGGTGCTGATGTCATTTGGGGAAGGGGACGCGAAATCCAACCCCTCCAGCTGAGTCACGATTGCGCCATGCCGCCGCAGCAGTACAACGCAAAGGGATGAGCATCTGGGCACAATTGTCGTCGCTGTCGCGCCGCGCCTTCGAGGAGGAGGACGCGACAAGCACGGCTGTCGATGTTCCGCGCTGCGGGCCCGATCCCAACGACGTTGAATTCACGGCCGCAATTGTCGGCCTCGGCGCCAAGCTCGCGAAAGCCGACGGCATGGTGACCACAGACGAGGTCGCGATGTTCGCGCGCGTCTTCCGCGCCGCGCCGCAGGATGAAGCCGCGATGCGCCGGGTCTTCGACATCGCGCGTCAGACAGTGCTTGGCTATGAGTCGTACGCAAAGCGAATCGGCAAACGCTATCGTGACCGCCCGTGCCTGCTTGAAGGCGTGCTCGACGGCCTGTTCCAGATCGCGGCTTCCGATGGCGTCATCACAGCCGAAGAACTCGATTACCTGCGCAGCGTGGCCGATCACTTCGGCTTTAACGACGACCAGTTCCGCCGCATCAAGGCGACCCATCTGGGACCCGATGCCGACGATCCCTACACCGTCCTCGGCGTGCGTCACGACGCCACTTTCGAGGAGGTCCGGGCGGCTTATCGCCGGCTAATGCTTGAAAATCACCCGGATACCGTAACCGGAATGAAGTCCGCGCCGCGCGAGTATGAACCCGTCGCGCACGAAAAAGCGGCTGCGATCACCACTGCCTATGCCCGGATACGGGCTGAACGGGGAATTCTCAGCCGTCCCGATTGACTTTCGGGCCCCCGGGCTCACCTTTGACGTGCAGGGAGCCTCCCGATGACAGATACCCTTGGCCAACAGGATTTCGGCGCACGTTTCACGGCTGCGATGCAGCGCGTGTTCGGGTTCCTCGCCAAGGCCGGATTCGGGCTGTTCCTGCTGGTCGCCGCGCTGGCCGCCCTGGTGGCGACGACGTTCATCGGCCTGATGCTGGCGATCGCCGCCGTCTTCCTCACCATCGCCCGTCCGCGCCGCCGTGCGCCGGTTGCCGCCCGCGGCGACAACCAGACGCTCGAAGCCCGTCGCACCGCCGATGGCTGGGTGATCGAACTCTAGCTTCTATCTGGGACCTATCGTCACTTGCGCGCCGCCTCTCGCGGCGCGACACCTGATGCACAGGCGGATTCCGCCTGAACTTCCTCCGGGCTTCATCGACTTCAGGGGGCGGGGATGAAACCCGCGCACTTCGCGCTTCTTGTCGCCATCTGTTTCATGTGGGCGATGAACCTTGTGCTGACCCGCTGGACCGTCACCACGGTCGGCGTACCGCCACTGTTCTTCGCTGGCGTGCGCGTGACGCTGCTGGCGATCTTCCTCGCGCCGTTCCTGCTGCCCGCGCCGCGCCAGCTGGGGATGATGTTCCTGATCGCCATGGGCATGGCGGGCGTGCAGTTCGGCCTGCTGTTCCTCGGCCTGTCGCTGTCGCCCGCGGGCGTCGCCGCCGTGATCGGACAGCTCGGCGTGCCCTTCACCACCATCCTGTCGATCATCTTCCTTGGCGAGCGAGTGGGCGTCTATCGCACCGTCGGCATCGTGCTGGCCTTTGCCGGCGTGATGATCATCGTGATCGACCCCAGCGAGTTCGCCATCACCATCGGCATCATCTATCTCGTCGGCTCGGCCGTGGTGGGCTCTATCGCCAACATTCTGATGAAGCGCATCGACCCGATGCCCGCCATGCGGCTGCAGGCGTGGGTCGGCCTGTTCTCCATCGGTCCGCTGATGGCGATGTCCTTCGTGGTCGAGGCCGGCCAGTTCGATACGTTCATCGCGCTCGACTGGCGCGTCTACGCCGCCAGCATCTTCTCTGTCGTCGGCGTCTCGATCTTCGCCCACGGCAGCTTCTATGGCCTGATCAAGAAGTACGAGGTGACCCTGCTGTCGCCCCTGACGCTGATGACCCCCGTGATGGGCGTGATTCTCGGCGTCGTCCTGCTGGGCGAACACATCACCTGGCAGATGCTGGTGGGCGGGGCCATGGCGCTGGGGGGCGTGGGGATTATCGGCATGCGCCGAAACCGCAGCTTCCCTGAAGCCTCGGTTGGCGACAAGATCGGCCCATGACGCAGACCTTCATCCAGGCCCCCAGCCCCAATTTCAACGAGCGGCTCCACCCGCTCGACATGCTGGTGCTGCACTATACCGGCATGCCCGATGGCCCCTCCGCGCTCGCCCGCATGCAGGAGGACAGGGAGCCCCGCGTCTCCGCCCACTACATGGTCGAGGAAGATGGCCGCGTGTTCCAGCTGGTGGCGGAAGACAAGCGCGCCTGGCAGGCCGGGCGCAGCTGGTGGCGTGGCGACGAGGATCTCAACTCCCGCTCCATCGGCATCGAGATCGTGAACCCCGGCCACGAATGGGGCTATCGCCCGTTCCCCGAGGCGCAGATCGCGTCCGTGATCGACCTCTGCCACGGCATCCTCGCGCGCTGGCCCATCCCGCAGAACCGTATCGTCGCGCACTCCGACATTGCGCCCGACCGCAAGGAAGATCCCGGCGAGCTGTTCCCGTGGAAGCGCCTGTCCGAAGTCGGCATCGGCCTGTGGCCCGAGCCCTCGCGCCCCGAACCGTGGATGATGCACGGCGCCGCCATGGGCGACGCTGGCGTCACGGTCGAGAACTTCCAGCGCGATCTCGCCACAATCGGCTATCGCATCGATGTCACGGGTGTGTTCAACGACCAGACCGCCGCCGTCGTCCGCGCCTTCCAGCGCCGGTGGCGTCCTGAGCGCATCACGGGTGAGGGCGACACGGTGACCATCACGCTCGCGCATGGCGTCGCCGAACTCGCAGCAAAATAGCAACGAAAAGCAGCGTGTGACGCTGCGGTTGCGCGATGGCCACACATTGTCGCGGAACCGCAGTGTGACACAAACGCTAATTCTCCGTTCACCATTGAGGGCGCATGCTCTTAGGCAGTTGGACGGGAGTCGCGCATGCCCACGGGCTCGCTGCATCGTGTCGTCTACATGAGCACAGCTGTCGGCGTGTTGCGTGCCGACGAGCTTGATCGCATCTACCTCCGCGCCAAGTCAGCCAACGCCGCCGCGGGCATCACCGGCCTCATGCTCTTCTACGAGGGCGTTTTCCTGCAGGTGCTCGAAGGCCCCGCCGCGGGCGTCACCAGCCTGATGGAGCGTATCCGGTGTGATCGCCGCCATGGCGGCATCACTGTTCTCGAGTCCGGCCCGATCACACAGCGCAACTTCGCTAATTCCGCGATGCAGTTCATCGCGGCGCGGAACCTGTCTGCGGGTGAGAAGGAAGCCTTCTCCGGCCTCCGTGAAGCAGTGAGCCTGCGTCCGAACCTGTCGCCGTCAGATCACGGCCTCTCCGCCTTCCTCGCCGCCTTCGCGGCGATCCGTCCGGCCTGAGACTCAGCCCGCTGCCCGTTTGGCTTCCAGCGCGGCGATCTCCTTGTCGAGGTCGCCGATCTTCTTTTTCAGGATCGGAATGGCGGCGGTATCCTTGGTGCCCTCGGCCAGCGCCAATTCCTGCTCAAGCCGCGAACGGTCGCGGCGCAGCTTGCGGATGGGGGACTGTTTCGACATGGCGGTCTCTTTCTGACGGTCGGCCGCTTATAGCGGGGGTGGAGAAATTCTCCATGCCCCTGTCATGGCCTCACGGTTCACGTCTTCCCCTGCGAAGCGGGCGAAGTACGGCGAAGCTGGGATGGGGGCAGGCCACAAGGGGATTCGCGCGACTTAGCGCCATCAACACACGCCGCTCGCCCCCCTCCGGCACTTCGGCCCCCCCCCCGCTGCGCTTCGCTACGCAGGGGAGGAGGGACGCCGGCAGCTTTGCTTTGCAACGCGCCACGATAGACTAAGCGCATGACCGCTCTCGACGTGACCGATCCCAAACAGCTCTCAAAGGCCGTGAAGCAGCTCGCCAAGACCTGCGCGGTCATCAAGGCCGCCCACGCCCATGTCGGCGTGCCCGAGTGGCGAACACGGCAGGGCGACTATGCCGGCCTTGCCCGGATCATCGCCTACCAGCAGCTCTCCACCAAAGCCGCCGGCACGATCTGGGGCAGGGTAGAGGTGCTGCTCGGCAAGGTGACGCCCAAGTCCGTGCTGGAAGCCGATTTCGATGCGCTCCGCGCCTGCGGTCTCTCCCGGCCGAAGATCGCCCACATCCAGTCGATCGCCACGGCCGTGCAGGATGGCTCGCTCAACCTCCGCCGCGTGGCGAAAGCCTCGGACGAGGCCGCACAGGCCGAACTCGTCGCCGTGAAAGGCATCGGCCCGTGGACCGCCGATGTCTACCTGATGTTCTGCCTTGGCCGCTGGGATGTCTTCCCGCACGCCGACATCGGTCTGAGCGAGTCCTACCGGATGATCACCGGCGAACGGAAACGGCATCCGCCGAAGAAATTCCTGAAGACCGGCGAGAAGTGGCGCCCCTATCGCGGTGTCGCCGCCCACATGCTCTGGGCCTACATCAACGCAGTCCGCGAGGAACAGCGCGGCGGAGCGTGAGGTCGATCACTTCCGTTGCGCCTTGCTCGCCTCGCGCACAGCCTCGAACTCATTGCCCGCCGTCCATGTCGGCCAGTTGCGCCCATCTGCCAGCCAGCGACCGACGCCGTACAGCAGCTGCACATCCTCGGCCGCGCCCTCCATCGACCAGGTCGTGTCCCACGCATCGGTCGGCTGATGATAGCGATCCTTCACGAAAGCCCGGCTGCGCTCTGATGCGCCGGTGAAGCCCGCCGCAGCAAACAGCGCCGGCACGCCCATCTTCGCCAGCGGAAAATGGTCCGAGCGATAGAACGCGCCGACCTGCGGCGCAGGGTCGGCAATCAGCGCGCGGCCCACCGCTTTCGCGTCCTGCTCCAGCCGGTCCTGCAGGTCGGTCTTGCCGTAGCCGATCACCACGATCTCGGGTTCGGCCGGGCCGGGCAGGAAGGAATCCATGTTGATGTTGGCCACCGTCGTTTCCAGCGGGACCAGCGGATGCGCCGCGTAGTAATACGCGCCGAGCAATCCCGCTTCCTCCGCCGCCCATGAGACGAACATCTGCGAGCGCCCCGTGCGCGGCCCCTCGGCGGACAGCCGCGCCAGTTCCAGCAGGCCTGCAACGCCCGACGCATTGTCCACCGCACCGTTGTAGATGTTGTCGCCTGCTGCATTCGGCGTCGCATGGCCGAACGCATCCCAGTGTGCGCCGTACATCACCGTCTCGTTCGGATGTGTCGTCCCGGTCAGCTTGGCGGCGACATTGCGCGTCGTCAGGCGTTCAAACTTCTGGCCGAAATCGAGTGACATCGTCACGCCGGTGAGATCGACCGGTCGGAAGTCCGACTTCTGTGCCGAGGCTTTCAGTGTGGTAAAGTCGAGACCCGCCGCCTGCATCAGCTTCGCCGCCACGGGGTGCTGGATCCAGCCCTGCGCCTGCACGCGCTCGGCCTCGACATTGGCGCGCACAATGTCGAGCCCTGCCGCCGTCGAGGAGTTCTGCAGCGTCATCCACGGATAACCGGCGCCGGCCGTCTCGTGGATCACCAGCACGCCGGCCGCGCCCCGCCGCGCCGCTTCCTCGAACTTGTAAACCCACCGGCCATAGTAGGTCATGCCATTGCCGTCGAACTTGCCCGCTGTCGGGCTGTCAGCCGCGACCTCGAAATCCGGATCGTTGACCAGCATCAGCACGATCTTGCCGCGCACATCGACGCCCTTGAAATCATCCCAGCCGCGCTCCGGCGCCGTCACGCCATAGCCGACGAACACGACCGGCGTGTCGGTTAGCGTGATCCGCGACACGGGACGGTGACTGCCCACGATCACATCCGTGCCGCGCGCGAACGTCAGGGTCTGGCCGCCGGCCTTGGCCGTGATGACGGCCGGGCCATCATGCACGAAGCGGTTGATCGGCACGGTCTGATACCAGGTGCCGTTGTCGCCGGCGGGCTCCAGACCCAGCGCCTTGAACTGCCCGGCGATCCAGGTGACCGCCCGCTCTTCGCCCGGCGTGGTCGGCCCCCGGCCTTCGAATTCATCGCCTGACAGCACGCGGACCGTCTCGTTCATCCGTACCGGATCGACCTTGCCGCCGGCGGTGCCCGAAGCGCCGGTGGAGGCGCAGCCCATCAGCAGCACAGACATCGAAACGGCGGCGAGCAGGGGGCGAAGCGACATGGGAAAACTCACGGATGGGAAGCGGCGACCCTGCCCTGCCACCCCACTCCTGTCGAGCGGAGGGGGCGCAGCGTGACTTTCGGGCCAGCATTACCGTGCGTTCAGCACGCGGTTGCCGGGGTGGGGCTTGCCATGTCGCCCCCCTGTTACGATGTTATGCGAAGAATCATCACCCCGGTCGCTGGAGCCATGTGGCGCGATTGGGGAACCGGACGGGTCCGGCATTTGGCACTTGCCTGACCTGTCGAAGACGACGGGCCCACATGACCCAGGTAGTTTCACACGCGCCGAACGGGTGGCCAGCCCTCGTTCTCAACGCCGATTTCCGACCACTGTCATACTATCCGCTCTCCCTCTGGCCCTGGCAGGAGGTGGTGAAATCCGTTTTCCTCGAACGGGTCGACGTGATCGCGGAGTACGACGAGTACGTGCACTCGCCCTCGCTGAAGATGCGGCTGCCGTCCGTCATCGCGCTGCGGGAATTCGTGAAGCAGGATCGCCAGCCGGCGTTTACGCGCTTCAACGTCTTCCTGCGCGACGGGTTCAACTGCGTCTATTGCGGATCACATGAGGATCTCACGTTCGACCACCTGATCCCTCGCTCCAAAGGCGGGCGGACAAGCTGGGACAACATCGTCGCCGCGTGCAGCCCGTGCAACCTGCGCAAGGGCGGACGGCTGGCGAAGGAGATCGGCATGCATCCCTCGCACCGGCCGCATCGCCCCACCACGTTCCAGTTGCAGGAGCAGGGCCGGAAATTCCCGCCCCACCACCTGCACCAGACCTGGCTCGATTATCTCTACTGGGATGTCGAACTGGAGACGTAGCGCTTGGCGACGCAGCGGTTGTGAGTCCGCCCTCGTCCTTCGAGACGATCGCACTGATAGAGCGGCGTTTGTCGAGACGATGTACCTGCGATCCCTCAGGATGAGGGCTCTCTCTACGGGCGTGCTGGTGGTTGAGCCCTCATCCTGAGGGATCGCAGGCACGCCGCTTCAGCGACAGAAACGTCTCGTGGCGATCGTCTCGAAGGACGAGGGCGGGCTCACCGGCGTTGGTTATTTTAGCGCCTTCGCAGCCGCTACAGCATGAAGCTTGAGCCGGCGTGGGTGCGCATGAAGATGCGCATCTCTTCAAGGCTCGTGCGCTCGAAGCTGCGCATGATCTCGAGCTTGGCGGGAAGGTCCTGCGCAACCGCCAGCCGCTGGCGCGCGACGAGGATGCTGGCGCGGTACTGTTCGTAACGCTCAACCTCGCGCTGTGGCTGCAGGCCATCCTCCAGCGCGCGCGAGGCCAGCGCGATCAGCGCCGTCCAGATCACGAACACTTCCAGCCACACGCGGGGCAGGTGCAGCGGCTCGGCCACGATGCCGATCACGTGCAGCGCAATGACGATGCCGACGAACAGCCAACCAAGGAAGTTGAACACGTCATTCGTCTGGCGCGAGGACATCCGCCGGCTGGTGGATTTCGCCGCCAGCTTCGCCTCGCAATAGCCCAGCTGCCAGTCGAGCCGCAGCTTGCTCCACGCCGCCACCACCGCATCCCCGGCGGCTACATCTTCCTGCCCGTTCAGGGGCAGTTCCAGCGAATAGCTGTCGTCCAGCTTGTCCGTGCGCGTCGAGATCGCCGCCAGGACCGCATCGGGATCGGCCAGTGCGCCTTTCATCAGCGCATCATACGCCTTGTCGCGATTGCCCAGATACGCAGCCTGCCGGCCTGCATCGCCCTTGATCGCCGCGATCTCCGGCAGATGCGCGGCGATGTGATGGAAATGGAAGATGCGCATCGTTTCCGTCTTCACCCGCGCGCGCAGCCAGGCGCGCTTGGGCGAGGCCCCATGCATGCCGATGAAGGCGACGATCGCGCCAAGGATGCCCAGCCCCGCCGACAGGTAGCCGAGGATCACATGCAGCTCATGGCTGACATGCAGATCGTGGAGCACCGGCGCCGAGGATGCGATCAGCAGCGCCACAAGCACCAGCCCGACCGCTGCATAGCCCATCCGCCTGCTGGAGCGCTTGGCCACATTGGCCTTCGCATCCAGCGCGCGGAAATCGTCAAGCTGGCGCTGGAACTCGAACGCAAAACGCACGCTGGGAACACGCGCTTCCGGCGCCTCCGCCTTGAGGTCGTAGTTCTCGTAGGCGTTGCTGTTGGGCGTCTCGCTCACGCAGGTCCCCCTGGCGCCGGCGGCATGCCGGGCGGATTACCGGCTCTGGCTTTGGCGGCAGCGGCTGTCAACCGCCTACTGGCTCGGCGTCTCGCGCCAGCCATCCCGCGGCCGCAGACCGGTCGCCGCCTTGGCGCCCAGCTCGTCGCACGACCCCGCCTCCATGCTCGACAGCGCCGAGTGGATCTTCCACGCGCCCTCCAGCTTCACCAGCTGGAACGCGTTGATGCCGCAATGCACGATCGCGCCATTGTCGGTCAGCATGTAGCGCGACCACACCTGCGCAAACGATCCGCGCAGGTCGATCTGCGGATCCCAGTACATCTCCACGAACGGATCGTGGTCCGGCGTCGGCTTCTGGAAGTCGCTCGCGGGCATGCGCCGCACCGGACCTGCCACGCCATCCTTCGCGCGATAGACCGCCAGCCCGCCATCGGGCAGCTCGACCGACTTCTGCAGCTCCCGGTCGCCATTGCCGACGGCCAGCAGGAACGTGTCCACCACCTTCAGCACGGCCTGTTCCTCAGGCCCAAGCGCTGCGGGAGCAGTCGGTGCGTCGGCTTCTGGCTGCGTTGCGCAGGCCGAAGCCGCCATCAGCAACACGGCCACGATTGCACGATTCATGTCTCACCCTTGCGCTAGCGACCCCGGAAGCAGGCTAACAGCAACCTCCCCCGTGAGGCGAGGGGCGCAAAGCGGCTGGATTTGCCGAGCAAATTCCTCCTAAAGTCCGTTCACGCTGGGAGATGCACGCATGCCGCAATCGCTTTCGAA
>JGI24115J20150_1000616_pt1 | contig 13239 bp, 11 predicted proteins | sample Subbioar_CSW14AB_FD_20150 | JGI IMG/M metagenome (IMG submission 20150)
CTGCTGAGCGGAGAACGCACGGCAATAGCGGGAGCGGTGGGATCCGTCTCGGCGAACGCCGCAAGCCGAGGCGGCCGGAGAGAGCGAGCGCCTGTCGGCACCTGTCGTCCCGACAATCGCGAGCGGTCGCGAAACGCTTGCGAACAAAAGCCGCGGAGGCCGCCGGTTCGACGAGACGGACCCCACCGCGCACGCGACCGACTCGGAGGGAGGAAGTGCCGGCGTGCCATTTGCGCGCCGGCCGATGGGTGGACGGAGTCGAACCCGTGCCTACTCGCGACCGCGCCGACGAACGATCGGGCTCTACCCGAATGAGAAGTGCTCTTAGAACCGCAGCCCAACGCCGAGTCCGGCGAGCGGCAGGCCGTACGCGAGTTGCCCACGGCCCTGGACGTGAATGGCTCCGCCGTCCCAGCGGACGACATCATAGCCGAGCGAAACGGCAGCACCGAAGATGAACGACCACTGAGGATCGCCGTGGGTCGAGCGCTCGATCGTCAGCCACCCGACCACCGGCTCCACCGTGAGGCGGACGCGGTCGTAGCGAAGAACAGCCTCAAAACCGGGAGTAATCGCGAGCACGCGACGGCCCATCGGCGTCTCGCTGATCACGAATGTGAGCGCGCCGCCGAGGTAGTGCGGCCGCGGCGTCCCCTCCGCCTTCTCGGCGCCGATGGAGAGGGTTCCGGCCCACCCGTAGTGGGCCTGCTCCGCGATAGACGCCACGACTCCGTGCCCAGCCAGTCCCGCCGATGCCCGCCAGCCCGGCGTCGCGCCCGGTGACTCGTTCGCATTCGCGGGAATCGCGCCGAGCAACACGGCGACCATCGCGAATGATCTCACGGGCACCTCGCGGGACCGCCGGTCTCGGGCTCGTCGTGGACCCGCCGACAGATGTCTGCCCGGACGATCTTCTCGCAGGAGAGATCTAGGATGCATTCGCTCGTTGGCGCATCGAGATCCGGCGTGACGCACGTGCCGCTGGTGCACGAGAGCGACTTGAACGACTCGCCGCAACACTTCTTCAGCTTCGCGTCCGCCTCCTCGCAGAGGTACTCGGTCCGATCGATCGCGCCCCCCACGAGGGACACGATTGAAAGCAGGAGAGCCGTCCGCACGATCCGCACTCGCGCAGAGTCTACTGCCGCCCTTGTTGATGTGCACGACGGAAGGCGTCAGTCCTTGCTTCTTCGAGGCCGGCTACTGCGTCCAATCGTTCCCGAAGTCGCGCACGATGTCGTGCGTGGGCGATCAGCCCCCCGCGAAGGCGTTCAGCACGCCAGTCACGCGGCGACGAATGAACGGAGGCGCGCGCGGAGGTACCAGCCGAAGTGTTTGCGGCGGTGGAAGCCGGGAGACTGACGGTACGCGAGGCTCGCCTGGCGCAGCGCTTCGGCGGCGCCGGGTCGATCGCCGCGAGCGACGCGCGCGCGGGAGAGCTTGTACCAGCCCTCGACGCTGGAGCCCTGCGCGTCGGTCAGACGGTCGAACGCGTCTTCGGCGTCTTCCCAGCGCGAGAGGGACATCAGCGAATCGCCGGCGTGGAGGTACGGCTCGCCGTAGCCGAAGCGCGGATCGAGGTGGGTGACCTCGATGAACTCTCGGACGGCCTTCTCGTGGTCGCCGGTCGCCGCGAGGGCGAGGCCCCGCAGGTGGTGGAGCTCCGCCGAGCGAGGATCGCGGGCGAGCGCCTCGTCGACGATGGGGAGCACGCGCCGCGGACGCCGCTGCTCGATCCAGATCTTCGCCAGATCGCGGCGCGCGGTGACGTTCGCCACGTTGGCCTCGGCGGCCGCGGAGAGCGCGCGCACACGACCGAGGGTGCGCAGCCAGAGCACCGGATCGGGGAGCCACGGCCGAAGCACGATCGCCGCCGGCACGATCAGCAAGATCGCAGGGTGCGAGACGAGCACCGACACGAGCAGCGGCGCGACGAACCAGAACAGGTAGTACGTGCCCCAGCCCGAGCCGGTGTCGGAGCGGCGCGAGGAGACCGCGTACATCAGACCGAGCATCACGATCGGGTAGACGAGGTTGCGCAGACCGCCGGGCAGCCCGCGCGTCTCCGCTTGCGCCACGGGCGGAGGCGCGACCTCCTGGCCCGCGATCGCGGTCGCGGCGATCATGACGACCGCCACGGCGATCGCGAGCCAGAGAGCACGGCGCACCGCGGTCACTCCGCGGCTTCGGCGGTCTTCGTCTCTTCGAGCTGACAGGCCTGCGCGAGCAGCTCCGCGACGTCCATCTGCTTGACCGAGTCCTCGAGGTTCTCGGCCTTGAGACCGTCGGTGAGCATGGTCATGCAGAACGGGCACGCGCTCGCGATCGACTTCGCGCCGGTCTCGAGGAGCTGCAGCGTGCGCTTCTTGTTGACGCGCTCGGTGCCCTTCTCCTCCATGAACATCTGGGCGCCGCCTGCGCCGCAGCACAGGCCCTTGCTCTTGGACCACTCGGCCTCGAGCAGGGTGGCGCCGATGGCGGTGAGGATCTCGCGCGGGGCGTCGTAGACGTCGTTGTAGCGACCGAGGTAGCAGCTGTCGTGGTAGACGAGCTTCTCGGCGAGCTTCTTCTTGATCTTGAGCTTGCCCTCTTTGACGAGGCCCAAGAGGTACTCGGTGTGGTGCACCACCTCGAGCTTCACGCCGAACTGCGGGTACTCGTTCTTCAGGGTGTTGAAGCAGTGCGGGCAGGCGGTGACGACCGTCTTCTTCTCGCACTCGTAGCCCTGCAGCGTGGCGACGTTGCCCTCGGCGAGCATCGTGAAGAGGAACTCGTTGCCCGCGCGACGCGCCGGATCACCGGTGCAGGACTCCTCCTGACCGAGGATGGCGAAGTCGACGCCGGCCGCCTGGAGCAGCTTGGCGGTCGAGCGGGCGATCTTCTTGGCGCGGTCGTCGTACGACGCGGAGCAGCCGACCCAGTAGAGCACCTTGGCGTCGCCCTTCTCGGCGAGCGTCGGGATCTCGAGGCCCTCGGTCCACGCCGCGCGGTCGAGGCGCGAGAGGTTCCACGGGTTGCCGTTGGTCTCCATGCCCTGGAACGGGCGCTGGAGCTCGTGGGGGAACTCGCCGCGGACCATCACGACGTTGCGGCGCATGTCGGTGATCTTGTCGACGTACGAGATGAGCACCGGACACTGCTCCTCGCACGCGCGACACGAGGTACACGCCCAGATGACGTCGGGGTGGATGATGCCGGTCGCCGGATCGCCCGGAACGACGACGTCCTTCGGCTTGAAGGGCGTGGCGACGTCCTTCTTCTCGCCCTCTTTGCCCTCGGCGTTCGCCTCTTCGGTGCTCGCCGACGCGTCCGCCGCGGGGGCTGCGCGCCCCTCGACCTTGCGGTCGCCGTGCGGTCCCTCGGGGCGGGTGATGAACGCTTGCTCGTTCTGGTAGAGGTAATTGCGCAGATCGAGCGTGAGGTGCTTGGGCGAGAGCAGCTTGCCGGTGAGGTGCGCCGGGCAGTTGTCGCTGCAGCGGCCGCACTCGGTGCACGTGTAGAAGTCGAGGACCGACTTCCACGTGAAGTGCTCGATCTTGCCGACGCCGACGCCGGGCGCGGCGATCGAATCGGCGTACTTGTCGGGATCGGCGGCGTCGCCGATCGCCTCCATCAGCACCTCGCTCATCGGCTTGTCGCTGCCGTCTTCGTTCTTGGTCGCCGTGGCGAGCGGGCGCATGGCGCCGACGGGCTCGAGGTTCGAGAAGAAGATGTTGGGGAGCGCCGTGATGATGTGGAAGTGCTTGGAGTGCGGGAGCAGGTTGAGGAAGACCAAGACCAACGTGACGTGGGTCCAGAACCCGATGTGCGCGATGACGATCAGCGCCGCGGGCGGCAGACCGGCGAACGCCATCGCCGCAACCGAGCCCGCGGGCTCCATCACCTCGAACCCGACGTGGCCGGTGCGCGGCTGGAACTGGCGGTGGGCGACGATCTTGTCGAGGCCCTCGCGAACGTCGTTGGAAAGGCCCTGATACGTCCACGCCTTCTGATGCAGCACCGCCGCCGCGCCGCTGTAGGCGATGTCCGAGATCATCATGGTGATGATGATCCCGAGGATGAGGATGCCCTCACCACTCAGCGTCATGCGCGCGGGCTTCACCACCGTACGCTGGAAGAGGAAGTAGCTGGCGCCGCCGATGACGAGGAGCGCGAAGACCTCTTTGAGGAGGTTGTAGACGTCCCCGAGCGGCTTGCCCGGATGGAACAGGTAGAGGCCGAAATCCGACTCGAACCCGCGACCCCAGAGGATCACCGTGTTGAGCAAGAGCACGCCGAAGCCCGAGAACACCATGAGGTGCGCGATGCCCGCACCCCGGTACTTGTGCATCTTCTCTTGCTTGATGCCGTACCGGAGGACGCGGCCGACCCGCTCGGCGAGCCGATCGAACCGGTTCACCGGACCTCCCACTTGCAGCAGCTGCCAGCGGTGATCGGCGGACCAGCCGAAAGCGGCCAGGGCTGCGATGATGATCGAGAGCATCGCGAGGGGGTTCACGGGGGGCTCCTTGGGCAGGAAGAACGGACGACGCGGCGCGTCGGATCTAGGGGCGACCTTGTAGGCGCGTCAATCAATCTCCCTGCTCGACCAGGACACGGCAGAGGCCGCTGCTAACCTGGACCGTCATGGCAAGGCGCTCGCTCGGCACCGTGGCGATCGGAGCCCTCGTTCTGGGCTGGATTGCGTGTTCGTCCGACCAAGAGGATGCGCCGACCCCGGAGCTCGCCATCGCGGCCTTCGACGTGGTGGAGAAGGGTTGGGGCGACGCTCCCCTGCCCGTCCACTACGCGTGGTCGATCACCTCGAACACCGGCCGCTCGCTCACCTGCAAGCTCGATTGGGACGGCGACGGCACGGTCGACAAGGAGATCGAGGGCTGCAACGCCGACACCACGAAGGCGGCGCTCGACACGCTTCCGACGTTCACCTTCGCCAAGGTCGGCGAGCACGTGCCGAAGCTGGTGGTCACCGACGGGGAGCGCACCGTCGAGGCGACCACCAAGGTCTTCGCCAACGAGCTGACGTACGCCAAACAGGTTGTCTTCCCCGAGAAGCTCGCGGGGTTCGTCAAAGCCGACGTCACCCCGATGACCAAGGTCGTGCTCACCTTCTCCGATGCGAGCAAAGTGCCTGATTTGAAGGCCAACGATGTGCTCTGGGGCACCTCGGGCTCGGGCTATCTGCTCAAGGTCGCGAGCGCGACCAAGGCGGGCGCGACGGTCACGGTCAACGGCACGGCGGCGAAGATCACCGACGCGGTCGAGAACGGGTTCTTCGGCGCACGCGACCTCGAAGCACCGATGAACGACGTGAAGTGCCTCGATTCCGACTGCGCGGGGTTGAGCTTCCAGAAGATCACCGACGGCGGCACGCTCGGCACCAAGGGACTCGGTCGCCGCGCCGATCCCCTCACCTTCAAGGGCAGCGGCACGTTCGGCCTCAAGGTCCCCCTCCCCGCCGAAGAGGGACTCGAGCACTCGCTCTTCGTCGGCATGGCGGTGAAGGAGTTCGTCCTCGAGGTCTCGTGGTTCAAGCTCAAACGCGCGACGCTCGATATGCGTCCGAGCTTCTCCTACGACTTCGCGATCAAGAAGGACGTCTTCTCCAAGAGCTGGCGGCTCGGCACCATCTCCCTCGGCACCATCCCGATCGGCCCGGTGATCGTGACGCCCGTCATCCAACCGACGGTGAAGGTCGGCGTCTCCCTCAAGGTGGGCGGCAGCTTCGGGCTCAACCTGCCCTTCCAGGTCAAATACGAAGACGGCTGGAAGGCCGGGATGCAGCCTGATCTCGGGAAGACCGGCATCGAGATGCTCGATCCGGTCGGCGCATCCGCGGGTGCGTCGGCCGAGCTCACGTTCATCCCCAAGGTCAACGCGCTGATCCTCGGCATCGCCGGCCCGTACGTCGGCCCGACCGGAACGCTGTCGCTCGAGGGCAAGGTGCAGACGGCGCCCGCGTCGGACCTCGCGAAGTGCGGGTTCCCCTATCAGCTCTGTTTCAACGCGAAGGCGAGCGCCGGCGGCGAATACGGCGCGGAGCTCCCGTGGATCGACGGCGCGAACGTCAGCAAGAGCTTCACCATCGCGGAGGTCGCGCTGTGGGAGAAGTGCTTCGGCAAGCCGGACGAGGCGGGCAACTGCCCCGACGCCGGCCCGAACATCGATGGCGGCACCCCGACGAAGGACGGCGGCAGCCCCGCGACCGATGGATCGACCGACGCGCCGACGAGCTGCCCCGATGCGGGCCCGCCCGGAAAACCCGAGTGCGCGAAGTGCGAGCACGCGCTCTGCACGCTCGGAACCGCGCTCGCCCCGACGTGCAGCGCCTGTGCGAAACAGGTCTGCGCCGCCGACGAATACTGCTGCACCCAGCAGTGGACGTTGAGCTGCATGCAGAAGGCGAATGATCTCTGCGGAGCCGGCTGCAAGATCTGATGAAACGTGCTCCGACGCGCGACGGGATGGGGCTGCGGACAGGCCTCCGCGGCAAGAAGCGAACGGCGCTCCTCGCGTGGATCGCAGGGCGCGAGGTCTAACGAGCGACGGCACTCTCCATGCAGCGTGCTCGGCACCAACCCGAGGTTGTGCCATGTCGAGCCAAACGCTTCGTTCCCTTCTGATCGTTCCCGCGATCGTCGGATCGCTCGCTGCAACGTTCCTCGCCTGCGGAGGTGGCGCGACCGACGAAGGGACGGGAGGCACGGACTTCGTCTCCGACGATCCGAGCGGCAACAACGGTGCCTCGGGGAGTCCGGGAGGCGTGGACGCGGGCGCCACCTCTGACACCGGCGCCGTACCCACCGAAGACGGCGGGAGCAAAGACGATCCGGCCCGCGCGATCGAAGAGGCCGACATCGTGAAGGTGTCCGGCACCCGGCTCTACGCGCTCTCCCGCATGGGCGGCCTGTCGGTCATCGACGTGGCCACCCGCGACAAGCTGAAGTTCCTCGGCCGTTGGCGGCCGAACGGGCAGCCGTTCGAGATGTACGTGCGCGACGACGTCGTGCTCGCGATGGTGAACGGCTTCCAGGAGTGGTCGTACGAGAGCGGCAGCGGTGGCACCGTCAAACAGACGAGCCGTGTCGTCGCGCTGGACGTGCGGGACCCGGCGAAGATTTCGACGGTCGGCGACTTCGCCATTCCGGGCGAGGTCAGCGATTCGCGCGTCGTCGGCGACGTGATGTACGTCGTGTCGTTCCAGAACGGCTACTGCTGGGGCTGCACGAGCAAACCGTCGACGGTGGTGATGTCGCTCGGGATCAAGGACCCGCGCACGATCGCCAAGGTCGATCAGGTCGCGTTCACGTCGCCGACCGCGAGCTACAGCTGGTGGAAGCGCAGCGTCTCGGCGACCAGCACGCGCTTTTGGATCGGAGGTCCGGAGTACACCTGGACCGGCAAGGAGAAGCCGAAATCCACGATCCAGGCGCTCGACGTCTCCGATCCGAACGGCAAGCTCGTGCTCGGCGCGTCGGTCGGTGTCGACGGTATGATCCAGAGCCGTTGGCAGATGGACGAGAGCGCGGGCGTGCTCCGCGTCATCAGCCAACCCGGTTGGTCGGGCGAGTCGCCCAGCGTGCAGACGTTCACCGTCAAGTCGTCGAGCGAGATCACGCCGCTCGGCAACATGAAGCTCGTGCTGCCGAAGCCCGAGTCGCTGATGAGCGTCCGCTTCGATGGAACGCGCGCGTACGCGATCACCACCGAGCGCAAGGACCCGCTCTTCACCATCGACATGACCGATCCGGCGAAGCCCGTGCAGAAGGGCGAGCTCGAGATGCCGGGTTGGGTCTACTACATGGAGCCGCGCGGAAACCGGCTGCTCGGTCTGGGGTTCGATCAGGGCAACCCGGACGGCGCGATGACCGTGTCGCTGTTCGACGTGTCGGACCTGACGACGCCGAAGATGATCAAACGCGTCAACTTCGGAAAGGGCTGGGCGAGCGCCCCCGAAGACTCCGATCGCATCCACAAAGCCTTCCGCGTGCTCGACGACGAGAAGCTGATCCTCGTGCCGTATTCGAGCTACGACTGGCGCGGCAGCGACGGCGTGTGCCACCGCTCCGAGAGCGGCATCCAACTCATCGACTGGAAGGACGACACGCTCACCCTCCGCGGCATGGCACCGGTGTGGGGCTCGCCGCGACGCGCGTTCCTCCACGATCAGCGCATGTTCGCCGTGTCCGACGGCCTCGTCGCCACGTATGACATCGCCGACCGCAGCAAGCCGGTGGCGAAGGCCGAGCTTCCGTTGGCGAACCCGTCACACCGCGCCGTGGTGCTCGGTGATCACATCGCCTCGCTCTCGCACGATTGGTGGTCGTCGCAGCCCCGGCTGTCGATCACCCCGCGCGCGAACATCGAGCAACAGCTGCCGATCGGCGCGGTCGATCTCTCGTCGTTGGTCGCCGATCCGGCCTGTTACTACGGCTGGACCTCGTGGTGGAACGCGAGCCTCTTCACCAACGGCGGCTACGTGTACCTGGTCGTTCCGATCTACGACAAGTCGTCGTCCGGTGCGCTCGTCGCCGTCGTCGACGCCCGCGATCCCACGAGCCCGAAGCTGGTCGGCAAGACGACGGTCGAGGGCGCGTTCGCCGGCGACTACTACGGGTACTACGGCTACTACGGCTACGGCTACGAGACCGTGCTCACGGCTGGTGATCGGGTGGTCCTCGCGGGCAGCTCGCTCGTCTCGCTGCGCAGCACGATGACCTACGAGTCCGGCAAGGGCTACGTGGTGACCGGACAGGAGCTCGCGGTCGTCGACCTTCGCGATCCGACCAAGCCGCGGAGTGCGGGCAAGCTCGCGTTGCCGAAGCTCCAATACACCCCGCTGCAGATCGCCAACGGCAAGGTGCTCACCTCGCACTACGAGCCGATCGGCGACGGCAAGGTCCGCTTCTACCTCGACGAGATCGACGTCGCGAACCCCGACGTCCCCCTCACCCTCCGCTCGGTGAACGTGCCGGGCTCGCTCCTGACGTTCGACCCCGTCTCGAGCCGCGCGATGACCGTCGACTATCGACGCACCGTCTGGAGCGGCATCGACGATTGGTCGAAGTGCCAGACCAAGGCGCCGAACGACTCCGTGGTCTTCGACTACTCGACCAAGACCTGCGTCACCGTCCATCGCTCGCTGCGGCTCGTGAAGGTCGACGGCGTGTTCGCCCGTCTCGAGCAGTCGCTCGAGCTCCCCGACGCGCGCATCGGCAACCTCGCGATCGGCGACGCGCGGGTGATCGTCCGCTCGACGGGGTACGGGTACTACTCCGACTCGTACCCCGGCAGCAGCACGCCGAGTGACCGCGTCTGGGTGATCTCCGGCATGCGCGAAGGCCTGCTCGAGACCTCGGCGCCGATCTCCCTCGACGCGGGTTGGGGCGGTGGAATGTGGGCGAACGGCGATCGCGCCGTGGCCTACACCGGCACGCGCAAGCTCGCCGTCATCGACCTCTCCAGCGCCAAGACCGCGAAGCTGGTCCGCACCATCGAGCTCGCCGGGTATTACCCGTACCACGTGACGATGGGCACCGACGCCGCCTACGCCTCGTTGGGCGACTTCGGTCTCGGCGCCGTCCAGCTTCGCTGATGGAGGAGCCGAGGTTCAGTGGTCGACGATGGTGATCATCGCGGAGATCGACGTCGCCGAGTCCTTCGAAGTGATACCTCCCTGATCCTTCGAGGTGTTCGAGTACGCGAGCTGCAGCAGCGGACCGATCGACCAGCTGTCGCTGAAGAAGAAATCGTACCCACCCTCGACGTGCACGCCGTAGCCGGTCGACGTGTAGTTGATCGCGTTGAACGTGCTGTAGAGGAACCCGCCACCGAAGTGCAGGCCCGCCTTGGGATCGGGATAGAAGTCGACGGTAGGCCCGATTCCAAGGAGGAACAGCGTTTCGTCGATCGACTTGCTCTGACCGCCAGCTTCAACGGTCGGCTTCGGCTGAATGTGGGTGAACAACGTGCCGCCGATCACCAGACCGGGAATGGGCGTGCCGCCGAGCGTGAGAAGCCACGCGGAGCCCGCACCCTTGATCTTGCCTTCGAGGGAGCCAACGGTGTTCGTGTCCGTCATGTATCCGTAGCCCGCGCCAAGCCGCATGTAGAAGCCGTCGTGCGTCCGCGCGCCGCCTTCACTCCGCGTGGGAGGTTGGGCCGCCCCGGGAGGAGGCGCGGCCGGCATCGGGCCGGATGGCGGCGCTCCCTCTTGCGCGCCCGCGACCGCGGCAAAGGACACCACGGCGAGAGACGCGACCGAGACCACGAACAGCGTTCGGATGGAGCGCATCATGAATCCTCCCTGTGCTTGGGAACGTACGGGGTCAGACGGGGCGTATGCCCGTCTCATCCATTGACCGATCGAAAAAAATGTAACGAACCGATGTAAGCCCTAGAGCGACCAGGTCACCGAAGACAAAAACAGAGAAGACCGCGCGCCAGGGAGGTGGCTGGCGCGCGGCCGGTACACACACGATGCGTGACGACGAGTCAGAAGAGGCTCAGTCGAATCTCAGTGGAATCCCCAGGGGCGCTGGAACACGCCACCGCCGCCGCCGGCGCTGTAGACGTGCGCGCGCGGGTGGTGCTCGGCGTGACGTTCGCACCAGAGCTCTTGGCCGCCCGTGGCCATGCGGCGAGCCGAACACTCCTGGCAAACCGGTTCGACGTCGGCGACGGCGTCGGTGAGCTGGTGCTCGATGGGACGAACCACGAGCACCGGGCAGGTGGCCTTCTCGACGACCTCGCCGGCGACGGAGCCGAGGAGTGCGCGCGTCAGACCACGACGGCCATGGGTGCCGACCACGACGAGCCCTGCTTGCAGCGCGCTCGCGAGGCGAACGATCTCGCTCGACGGGCGTCCGTTGGCGATGTGCACCGCGATGCTCGGGATCTGCGGATCGCCATGTTGCTCCCGCCACTTCGACAACACCTCGTCGACGCGCACGCGTAGGCGCTCGACGTCCTTGTCCATGCGCTCGACCTTGCGGACCGAGGTCGGAATGCCGTCGAGCAGAGGGTTGATGTGGATCGCATGGACCTCGGTGCCCCCGGCCGAGACGGCCAGGGCGAGCGCGGCTCGGAACGCATCGTCCCCGAGCTGCTCGTAGTCGATGCCCACGACGATCCTCCTGGGGGGGGTGAGGACGTTGTTCGTCATGCACGAGCTACTCGCAGGAACCGGGCCGACCGCAGATCCGGTGATTTTGCTCGCACGGGCGCTAACGGTGCGCGTGTTCTGCGCCGCACCGCACGTTCTGCGGACTGGAACGGAACGAGTCGCGAGCGGTACGGGACATGCTGCTTGCCGTCCTCATGACGCACCGTCGCGTCGTCGCCGTCCTTGGAGGGAATGCCTTCCAGCGGCCTGGTGAGCCCCTCACCATGGCCGGCCAGTTCGCGTTCGCGCGCGAAGCGATCGACTCGCTCGCCCCGCTGCTGGCAAACGACGTCGATCTGCTGCTCGGCCACGGCAACGGACCGCAGGTCGGTCACATGTTGATCCGCGTCGAGGAGGCCCTGGGCAAGGCATACGCCCTCCCCCTCGAGGTCTGCGTCGCCGAGACGGAAGGCGAGCTCGGCTACGTCCTCGCGCAGACGCTGCGCAACGCGTGCGCCGACCGCGGGATGCGGAGATCGATCGCCAGCGTGCTCACGCAGGTCGTCGTCGATCCGAACGACCCGACCGTTCGTGCCAACGCCGCCCGGATCAACGCGCGCGCCGCGTGGATCGAGGCCGATCTCGAGATCGCGATCGACACGCCGGTCGAGGGGCGCCGGGCCCTCGTCGTGGAAGACGGTCCGACCGTGACCCACGGCGGCATGTCGTCGGGTGCCGGGCTCCGCGCCGCGCGAGACCACGGCGCGCTCCCGATCGATCCTCGTCCGTACGCGGTGGGGACCATCGCGCAGGCTTTTGCGGACAACCCGCACCTCGGTCCGGTGCTCCCCGCGCTCGGCTACTCCGAGGCGCAACGCGTCGAGCTCGCCGAGACCATCGCCCGGACCTTCTCCGAGGGCCGTGCCGAGATCGTGATCGACGCCAGTCCCGCCCGCCTCGATGCCGCGATCACCGGGCCGCACCCGGTCGCGCGGGTCTCGTATCGCTTCGTCCAGCGGACCGGCGAGGACCTGGCCTCGCTGGTCGATTCCGCCATTCGCTCCCGGAGACGTCCATGACCGACAAGAAGCGTGTGTTGGTGGTCGACGACGACGAGGCGACGGCGCGCCTGCTCGCCCGGTTCCTCCGCGACTACGAGGTGACGCTCGCCTTCGACGGCGTCCAAGGGCTGGAGCGGGCGATCGCCACCAAACCGCAGCTCGTGATCACCGACGTGTGGATGCCGCGGATGGACGGGATCGAGATGGTCGAGGCGCTGAAGGGCGATCCGGCGTTGCACGTCGTGCCGGTCATCTTCCTCACGGCGGTGGCCGACGCGCCGCACGTGGCGCAGGCCATCACCGCCGGCGCGCGCCACTTCCTGCCGAAGCCCGTCGACACCGACAAGCTGCTCAACCTGGTCAAACGCTCGGTTGGCTACGAGCGCGACGCGATGATCGAGCTCCGCAAGTAGTTCAGATGACGTCGAACTCGAACGCCTTCCGCTCGCCCTTCTTGTTGGCGATGAAGAACGGAACGAAGAACGTCTGCGCGCCGACCTTGCCGCCGAAGAAGAACGGGATCTGGGCGTCCTTCATGCCGCGGCCGTCGGCGAGCTCGATCCAGACCTTGTACTTGCCCTTGAGGACCGCGCGATCGGCGGGGAAGAAGACGTTCTCGACCTTGCCTTCGGGGCAGTTGTCGACGCCGTTCTTCATGCCGGAGCAGTCCTTGTCGAGCACGAGCGAGCCCGAGTCGCGCGCCTTGAAGTTGACCTCTTTGCCGTCGGGGCCGACGACGTGCAGGTCGAGATCGACGGCGATCTTCCAGGCGATGGTGAACTGCATGAGGTTGCCGGCGGTGCGATAGCCGGGGCAGCCCTCGTCGATCTGACCGTCGCAGTTGTTGTCGACGGCGTCGTAGCAGAGCTCCTTGTTCGACTCCTTCTTGCACTCGGTCGTGGGCTTCTCGCCGCCGGAGGCGGACCAGCTACCCCACGAGACCTTGATGCCGCCCGAAGCCGAAGCACCGCCGATGGGCGTGGTGACCCCGGCACCCGCCGACGCTCCGACGCTGCCACCGGTACCACTCGGAGGCGGCGGGGTCGTGGCGACGGGAGCGGGAGCGGGAGCGGG
>JGI24115J20150_1000621_pt1 | contig 13172 bp, 10 predicted proteins | sample Subbioar_CSW14AB_FD_20150 | JGI IMG/M metagenome (IMG submission 20150)
AGCCGCTGCGAGGCGTCGCTGCAGGCCGCTTCGGCCCGCACCAGCGCTGCGCGCGTCTGCTCGGCGATCAGTTGCTGGCCCTTCAGTGCCTTGTCCAGGTTCTCGATTTCCTGGGCCCGGGCCAGCAGGCCGGCCTGTTCGTTGTCCGGCGCATAAAAGCTCACGCTGTGCGCGGTGACCGCATGGCCGCTGGCCACATAGAGGGTCTGGCCGGGCTGCAGCTCGCTGCGGCGGGCCAGGGCTTCTTCCAGCGAGTCGGCCACCAGCGCGCCGGTCAGCCAGTCGGCCAGCAAGGCCTGCTGGCCGGCGTCGTTCAGCCGCAGCAGGCCGGCCAGCGGCTTGAAGCCGGTCGGCACAGCGGCAACAGGGGCGGCCGGCGGCGGGTTGTAGAAGGCCAGGCGCGTCGGCGGGGCATCGGCCGCAAAGGCCCGCACCATGTCCAGGCGGGACACCTCCAGGGCGCCCAGCCGCTCCCGCAGCGCGGCCTCCAGCGCGTTTTCCCAGCCGGACTCGACATGGATGCGGCTCCACAGCGCCTGCAAGCTGTCCAGCCCGTGCCGGCTCAGCCAGGGCTTGAGCTTGCCGTCGGTGCGGACCTTGTCCTGCAGCGCCCGCAGGGCCTCGAGCCGGGCGCTCAGGTCGGCCAGCCGCGACGATTCGGTGTTGACCGCCTGCTGCGCGGTGCGGCGTTCGTCGTCGAGCTGGGGCACGCTGTCCTGCAGCTCCTGCAGGCGGGAGGCGGCCAGCTCGGCCTGTTCGCGGGCTTCGTCGTGCTGGGCCTGCAGGCCGCTCAGGCGGGCTTCGTCGGGGGCGGCCAGCGCGTTGCGGTCGACCAGCAGGCGCTCGCGGCGCTGGTTCAGGCCCCGGCTCTGCTCCTCGATGCTGCGCTGCTCGGCGGCCAGCACCTGGATCTGCTGCTGCACCTGGGCCACGCTGGCCCGCTGCTCGTTGGCCCGGTTCTGGGCAGCGCGCAGCGCATCTTCCAGCGACGGCAACGCCTCGGCCTGGTCTTCGCCCTGGGCCGCCAGCACCACCGACTGCTTCCTCGGCCGCCACCAGCTGTTCGGCCATCTGCTCCAGCTCGGCCTGGGCGTCTTCGCTGCGGGTGCCCCAGGAGGCCATCTGCTCGCGCAGCTGCTGCAGGCGCTGCTCGACCCGCTGGCGGCCCTCCACCACGAACCGGATCTCGGCTTCCAGCTTGCCGACCTCGGCGCTGGCCTCGTACAGCTTGCCCTGGGCCTGGTTGACCTGATCGCCGGCCGCGTAATGCGCCTGGCGGATGGTTTCCAGCTCGGACTCGATGCGGCGCAAGTCGGCGGTGCGCGACTCCAGGTCGTTCACCGCCTGGGCGGCGTCGGTGCGGATGCGGGCCTGATCGGCCTCGGCCTCGCTGCGCTTGAGGAACCACAGCTGATGCTGCTTGAGCGTGGCGCTGTCCTGCAGGGTGTGGTAGCGCGCCGCCACCTCGGCCTGCTTCTCCAGCTTGTCCAGGTTGGCATTGAGCTCACGCAGGATGTCTTCCACCCGGGTGAGGTTCTCGCGCGTGTCGTTGAGCCGGTTGGCGGTCTCGCGGCGCCGTTCCTTGTATTTGGAGACGCCGGCCGCTTCCTCCAGGAACAGGCGCAGTTCCTCAGGCTTGCTCTCGATGATGCGGCTGATGGTGCCCTGGCCGATGATGGCGTAGGCCCGGGGCCCGAGGCCGGTGCCCAGGAACACGTCCTGCACGTCGCGGCGGCGCACCGGCTGGTTGTTGATGTAGTAGCTGCTGTTGCCGTCGCGGGTCAGCACCCGCTTGACCGCGATCTCGGCGAACTGGCCCCACTGACCACCGGCCCGGTGGTCGCTGTTGTCGAACACCAGCTCCACGCTAGCCCGGCTGGCGGGCTTGCGGTTGTTGGTGCCGTTGAAGATGACGTCCTGCATGGACTCGCCGCGCAGCTCGGACGCCTTGGACTCGCCCAGCACCCAGCGCACCGCGTCCATGATGTTGGACTTGCCGCAGCCGTTCGGCCCGACCACGCCCACCAGCTGCCCGGGCAGCATGAAGTTGGTGGGTTCGGCGAACGACTTGAAGCCGGACAGCTTGATGGAGTTGAGGCGCACGGCAGCGGAGTGATGGACGGCAGCCGGAAATCATAACTGCCGGGTGGGGCAGGCCCGGCGGCCACGCCGACCGTGACGTATTCCACCCCACTGGCCAAAAACCGGCCCATCCCCGGCCGGAGTCGGGCCGGAACCCGCCCAGGAGTTACACGAAGTCACATAATCGCGCCTCCTTCGGTTGCGTCTTGAACCGACCAGTTCAGAAATAGAACCTTGAGCATCACCACATGAACTCCGCTGTCACCACCGAATTCGACCTGGGCCTGGTCGCCCTGTCCTTCCTCTTTGCCGTGATCGGCTCCTTCGTCGCGCTGACCGCAGCCGGTCGGGTCAAGGCCCGTGACGGCCGCATCAGCCTGAGCAACCTGATCACGGTGGGCGTCGCCCTGGGCGGCATCGGCGTGTGGTCAATGCACTTCATCGGCATGCTGGCCCTGCAGATGGACGTCGGCAGCAGCTATTCCATGACCGAAACCTTCGCTTCGCTGTTGGTGGTGGTGGTGGCGGCATCGCTGGCGGTCCGCTATGCCGCGCACAACCCGGAAAGCCTGCCGCGCCTGGCCGTGGCCGGCACCGGGCTCGGCCTGAGCGTGGTGGTGATGCACTACATGGGCATGTTCGGCCTGAAGATCTACGGCTTCATTGACTGGAACTGGCTGCTGGTCGGCCTGTCGGTGGTGATCGCCGTGGTGGCCTCCACCGTGGCCCTGTGGCTGGCCTTCAACACCCCCACCCTGTCGCGCCGGGTGCTGGCCGCCGTGGCCATGGGCGTGGCGGTGTGCGCCATGCACTACACCGGCATGGCCGCTGCCGAGTTCATCTGCACCACCGACACCCGCTCGGCCATCCCGCAGGGCAGCGGTTTCATCAGCTCGTTCCGCCTGCCGTCGCTGGTGATCGTCACCACCGTGCTCATGACCGTGATGCTGTCGCTGGACCAGGGTTTCCAGTACCTGCGCCACCGCCAGACCAAGTCGATGGCACGGGCCCTGCAGGCCCGCGCCGCGGCAGCCCGCCGCGCCTGAACGGGGTATTCGGTCAGGCCCGATAATCCGGGCCCATGAATCCCAAGCTCTCCCGCCTGCAGCCCTACCCCTTCGAGCGGCTGCGGGCCCTGTTGGCCGGTGTCACACCCCCGGCCGGCATCCGCCCCATCAGCCTGGGCATCGGCGAACCCCGCCACCCGGCCCCCGAGTTCCTCAAACAGGCGCTGGCCGGTGCCCTGGGCCACGGCCTGTCCAGTTACCCGGCCACCGCCGGCGAGCCCGCGCTGCGGGAAGCCTGTGCCGGCTGGGTGCAGCGCCGCTACGGCGTGCAGCTGGACCCCGCCACCCAGGTGCTGCCGGTCGTCTTCCCCAATCCGTTCTACCAAATCTACGAGGGCGCGGCCTACCTCAGCGGCGCCGAGCCCTTCTATGTGCCGAGCGATCCGGCCCGCAACTTTGCCGCCGACTGGGACCATGTGCCCGAAGCCACCTGGGCCCGCACCCAGCTGGTCTATGTGTGCTCGCCGGGCAACCCGGCCGGTGCGGTCATGCCGCTGTCGGAATGGGCGCGGCTGTTCGAGCTGAGCGACCGCCACGGCTTCGTGATCGCGTCGGACGAGTGCTACAGCGAGATCTATTTCCGCGACGAGCCGCCGCTGGGCGGGCTGGAAGCCGCGCAGCGACTGGGCCGCACCGATTTCCGCCGGCTCGTGGCCTTCACCAGCCTGTCCAAACGCAGCAATGTGCCGGGTCTGCGCAGCGGGTTCGTGGCCGGCGATGCAGCACTGATCAAACCCTTCCTGCTCTACCGCACCTACCACGGCGGGGCCATGAGCCCGGTGGTGCAGGCCGCCAGCGTGGCCGCCTGGAACGACGAGGCGCATGTGGAGGACAACCGCCGCCAGTACCGCGAAAAGTTCGCGCAGGTCACGCCGCTGCTGGCCGAGGTGCTGGACGTGGCCCTGCCGGACGCTTCGTTCTACCTCTGGGCCGGCGTGCCGGCGCGCTGGGCCACCGCCGTGCCGGGCCTCGGTGCGGACGAGGCCTTCGCCCGCGAACTGCTCGCTCAATACAATGTGACGGTCTTGCCCGGCAGCTACCTGGCGCGTACGGCGCTGGGCGCCAACCCGGGTGCCGGCCGTGTGCGCATGGCGCTGGTGGCCGAGGCGGCCGAATGCCTGGAAGCCGCCCGCCGCATTGTCGAATTCACCCGGCGCAACGCCTGAAGCGCCGCCCAACCCGCATCCCTTTCTTCCCCCGGAACCGACCATGACCCAACAACTGCAGACCCTGATCGACAACGCCTGGGAACAGCGCGCCACCCTGTCCCCGGCTTCCGCCCCCCAAGAGGTGCTGGACGCGGTGGAACACGTGATCGCCGAGCTCAACAAGGGCCGCCTGCGCGTGGCCACCCGCGAGGGCGTCGGCCAGTGGACCACCCACCAGTGGATCAAGAAGGCGGTGCTGCTGTCGTTCCGCCTCAAGGACAACGCCGTCATGCGCGCCGGCGACCTGGGCTTCTTCGACAAGGTGCAGACCAAGTTCGCCCACCTCGACGAGGCCCAGATGAAGGCCACCGGCGTGCGCGTGGTGCCGCCGGCCGTGGCCCGCCGCGGCAGCTTCATTGCCAAGGGCGCCATCCTGATGCCTTCCTACGTGAACATCGGCGCCTATGTCGATGAAGGCACCATGGTCGACACCTGGGCCACCGTGGGCAGCTGCGCCCAGGTCGGCAAGAACGTGCACCTCTCCGGCGGCGTGGGTCTGGGCGGCGTGCTCGAACCCCTGCAGGCCAACCCGACCATCATCGAGGACAACTGCTTCATCGGCGCCCGCTCCGAGGTGGTCGAGGGCGTGATCGTCGAAGAGAACTCGGTGATCTCCATGGGCGTCTACATCGGCCAGAGCACCCCCATCTACGACCGCGCCACCGGCGAGGTGAGCTACGGCCGCGTGCCGGCCGGCTCGGTGGTCATCAGCGGCAGCTTGCCCAAGGACGGCGGCAAGTACAGCCTGTACGCGGCCATCATCGTCAAGCGTGTCGACGCCCAGACCCGGGCCAAGACCAGCCTGAACGACCTGCTGCGCGACTGATCGGCAGCACCGCAGCACCCCCTGGCGTTGAATGAGAGGACGGTCATGAGCAGTGGAACGATGGAGCGCATCCTGCGCCTGATGGCCGAGAAGAAGGCGTCGGACGTCTACCTGACGGCCTANGCCCCGGCCATGATCAAGATCCACGGCCAGACCATTCCCATCAACAGCCAGGTGCTGCCGCTGGACGCGCCGCGCAACCTGCTNTCGGAGATCGTCTCGTCCACCCGCATGGAAGAGCTGACCGAGACCGGCGAGCTCAACATGGGTGTGACGCTCGACGGCCTGGGCAACTTCCGCATCAGCGCCTTCCGGCAGCGNGCCACCTATTCGGTGGTCATCCGCTTCGTGCCGAGCAACATCCCCCGGCTCAGCGAGATCAATGTCTCGCCCATCCTGGCCGACCTGGTGATGGAGAAGCGCGGCCTGATCCTGATGGTGGGATCGACCGGCGCCGGCAAGAGCACCACGCTGGCGGCCATGCTGGACCACCGCAACGAGCAGGCGACCGGGCACATCCTCACCATCGAGGACCCGATCGAATACACCTACGCCAACAAGAAGTCGGTGGTGAACCAGCGCGAGATCGGGTCGGACACCGCCTCGCTGCAGGTGGCGCTGAAAAACGCGCTGCGCCAGGCGCCCGACGTGATCCTGATCGGCGAGATCCGCGACCGCGACACCATGTCGGCCGCCATCGCCTACGCGCAGTCGGGCCACCTCTGTCTGGCCACGCTGCACGCCAACAACAGTTACCACGCGCTCAACCGCATCCTGAGCTTCTACCCGGCCGAGGTGCGCCCCACCCTGCTGAGCGACCTGTCGTCCGCCCTGCGCGCCGTGGTGTCGCAGCGGCTGCTGCGCACCGAGACCGCGTCGCGCGTGCCGGCCATGGAGGTCATGCTGAACACCGCCCTGGTGGCCGACCTGGTGCACAAGGGCGACTTCGGCGGCGTGCGCGAGGCCATGGAGAAGTCGCTGGCCGAGGGTTCGCAGACCTTCGAGCAGGACATCGCCCGCCTGATCCACGAGGGCGTCATCAGCCGCGCCGAGGGTCTGGCCCATGCCGACTCGCCCAACAACCTGCTGTGGCGCCTGCAGAACGACTTCGAGGCCAGCCGGGCCGGCGACCTGCCGGCCGATCTGTCCGAGGACGAAGACCAGGCCACCTTCACCGAATTCACGCTCGACGTGAAGTTCTGACCGCTCCATGTCCGACACGCTGCTGCTCACCGAAGCCCTGATCGCCCGCCCCTCGGTCACCCCGCGGGACGAAGGCTGCCTCGACCTCATCGGCGAACGGCTGGCGGCAGCGGGTTTCCGGCTGGAGCGCATCGACAGCGGTCCGGACGATTTCCGGGTGAGCAACCTGTGGGCCCGGCGCGGCAACGGGCACCAGCCCACGCTGGTGTTTGCCGGCCACACCGACGTGGTCCCCACCGGCCCGGTGGGCGCCTGGGCCAGCGACCCGTTCGCACCCACCCACCGCGACGGCAAGCTGTACGGCCGGGGAGCGAGCGACATGAAGGCCTCGCTGGCCGCCATGGTCGTGGCCTGCGAAGAGTTCCTGGCTGCCCAGGCCAACCCCGCCATCGACATCGCCTTCCTGCTCACCAGCGACGAGGAAGGCCCGGCGGTGGACGGCACGGTCGAGGTCTGCCGGCGCCTGCAGGCCCGGGGCGAGCGGCTGGACTGGTGCATCGTCGGCGAACCCACCTCGGTGGAACGCACCGGCGACATGATCAAGAACGGCCGGCGCGGAACCATGAGCGGCAAGCTCACCGTCAAGGGCATCCAGGGCCACATTGCCTACCCGCACCTGGCGCGCAACCCCATCCACATGGCGGCGCCGGTGCTGGCCGAACTGGCCGCCACCCGCTGGGACGAGGGCAATGCATTCTTCCCGCCCACCAGCTGGCAGATCAGCAACATCCACGGCGGCACCGGGGCCAGCAACGTGATTCCGGGCACCGTGGTGATCGACTTCAATTTCCGCTTCTCCACCGAGTCCACCGCCGAGGCGCTGCAGCAGCGGGTGCTGGACACCCTGTCCCGGCACGGACTGCAACCGGGTCCGGATTTCGAGCTGACCTGGACCATCGGCGGCCAGCCCTTCCTGACCCCGCCCGGCACCCTGGTCGACGCGGTGCGCGCCGCCATTGCCGACGAAACCGGCCTTGCCACCGAACTCTCGACCACCGGCGGCACCAGCGACGGCCGCTTCATCGCCCGCGTCTGCCCGCAAGTCATCGAGCTGGGCCCGCCCAACGCCACCATCCACAAGGTGGACGAGCACGTGGCCCTGGCCGACATCGAACCCCTCAAGAACATCTACCGGCGCACCCTGGAGCGGCTGAACGCTGCTCCCCAGGCCTGACGCCGCATCCCCTGTGAACCTGAACCAACTCCTGGCCGAGGCGACCGCCCGCCTGGCCGCCGCTCCGTTGTCCTATGGGCACGGCACCTCCAACGCCCGCGACGAAGCGGCCTGGCTGGTGCTGTGGTCGCTGGGCCTGCCGCTGGACACCGACACCGACGCCGATCCGTCCCCGCTCGACCCGGCCGCCGTGCAGCAGGCGCTGGCGCTGGTGCAGCGCCGCATCGACAGCCGCGAACCGGCGGCCTACCTCACCGGCGAGGCCTGGCTCCAGGGCGTGCCCTTCCACATCGACCGCCGCAGCATCGTGCCCCGCAGCTTCATTGCCGAACTGCTGGCCGATGGCAGCATCGACCCCTGGCTGAGCGACGCAACGCGCCAGGTGCTGGACCTGTGCACCGGCAACGGCAGCCTGGCCGTGCTGGCGGCCATGGCCTGGCCCGATGTGCAGGTGTGCGGCGCCGACCTGTCGGCCGATGCGCTGGCCGTGGCCCGGCTCAATGTGGACCGCCACAACCTGCAGGACCGCATCCGGCTGGTGCATTCCGACGGTCTGGCGGCCTGCCCCGGCCCCTGGGACCTGATCCTGTGCAACCCGCCCTATGTGAACGCGCAGAGCATGGCCGCCCTGCCCGCCGAATACCGGGCCGAACCCGAGCTGGCCCTGGCCGGCGGCGAAGACGGCATGGACTTCATCCGCCAGCTGCTGGCCGATGCCCCGCGCTGCCTCACGCCCGAGGGTGTGCTGGTGCTGGAGATCGGCAACGAGCGCGAACACTTCGAACGCGCCTTCCCGAACCTGAATGCAGTCTGGCTGCCGGTGAGCGCCGGCGACGACCAGGTGCTGCTGCTCACCCGCGAGGCCCTGACCGCATGATCACCCTTCGCGATGTGGTGCTGCGACGCGGCGTCAAGGTGTTGCTCGATGGCGCGAGCGTGGTCATCAACCCGGGAGAAAAGGTCGGCCTGGTCGGGCGCAACGGCGCCGGCAAGTCGAGCCTGTTCCGGCTGCTCGACGGCCAGCTGCACGAGGACAAGGGCGAATTCAACGTGCCGGCCCAGTGGCGCATGGCCCAGGTCGCGCAGGACATGCCCGAGACCGACCAGCCTGCCACCGCCTTCGTGATCGAGGGCGACACCGCCCTGCTCGCGGCCCGGCACGAAGTGCAGGCGGCTGAAGACAGCGGTGACGGCGAACGCATGGGCCATGCCTACATGGCGCTGCACGATGCCGGCGAACACGACGCCGCTGCGCGCGCCCAGGCGCTCATCCTGGGTCTGGGCTTCCGCACCGACGAGCTGGAACGCCCGGTCAACAGCTTCTCCGGCGGCTGGCGCATGCGCCTGCAGCTGGCCCGGGCGCTCATGTGCCCGAGCGACCTGCTGCTGCTGGACGAACCCACCAACCACCTGGACCTCGATGCCCTGGTCTGGCTGGAAGCCTGGCTGCAGCGCTACGAAGGCACGCTGCTGGTCATCAGCCACGACCGCGAATTCCTGGACGCGGTCACCGACGTCACGGTGCACATCGAACACGCGCGCCTGAACCGCTACGGCGGCAACTACAGCCGCTTCGAGGACATGCGGGCCGAGCAGATGGCCCTGCAACAGGCCGCCTACAGCCGCCAGCAGGAAAAGATGGCGCACCTGCAGAAGTTCATCGACCGCTTCAAGGCCAAGGCCAGCAAGGCCAAGCAGGCACAGAGCCGGGTCAAGGCGCTGGAACGCATGGAGAAGATCGGCCCGGTGCTGGCCGAGGCCGACTTCAACTTCGAATTCGCCGAACCGCAGAACCTGCCCAACCCCATGCTGGCGCTGGCCGACGTGGACTTCGGCTACCCGGCACCGTCGGAGGGCGCCGACCCCATCACCATCGTGCGCGACGTCAGCCGATCGGTGCTGGCGGGGCAGCGCATCGGCATCCTGGGGGCCAACGGCCAGGGCAAGTCGACCGTGGTCAAGACCATCGCCCGCACGCTGGAACCCCTGACCGGCCAGATCACCGAAGGCAAGGGCCTGAACATCGGCTACTTCGCCCAGCAGGAACTCGACGTGCTGCGCCCGGCCGACACGCCGCTGGAGCACATGATCCGGCTGGTCAAGGACAGCACGGCCGCCGGCACCCTGGTCGGCCAGCCCACCCGCGAACAGGACCTGCGCAGCTTCCTGGGCGGCTTCAACTTCACCGGCGACCAGGTCAAGCAGGCCGTGGGCACCATGAGCGGCGGCGAGAAGGCGCGGCTGGTGCTGTGCATGATCGTCTGGCAGCGCCCCAACCTGCTGCTGCTGGACGAGCCCACCAACCACCTGGATCTGGCCACGCGCGAAGCGCTGTCGATGGCGCTCAACGAGTTCGAGGGGACGGTGATGCTGGTCAGCCACGACCGCGCCCTGCTGCGCGCCGTGTGCGACGAGTTCTGGCTGGTCTCGCGCGGCGGCATCGCCCCGTTCGATGGCGATCTGGACGACTACCAGCGCTACCTGCTGGATGTGGCCAAGCAGGCGCGGGAAGCCCAGCGCGAAGCCAGCAAGGAAGCCGCCCGCGAAGCCCAGCGGGTGCAGAAGGAAGCCCAGGCCAAGCCCGCGCGGCAGCCCGACCGCACCAAGCCGCTGCGCAAGGAACTGGACCAGGTCGACCAGCGCATGGCCACGCTCAACACCGAGAAAGCCGCTCTGGAGGAACGGCTGGCCCGCCCGCTGCCGCCGGCCGAGATCGCCGAGGCCGGTCGGCGCCTGAAAGCGCTGCAGGACGAACTGGATGCGCTGGAGATGCGGTGGCTGGAGCTCGGCGAGCAGATAGAGGCAGCGCGGGGCTGAACCTCCGGCTGGCGGGTCACCCCCGCTGGCGCAGCGCCTCGTACAGGCACACCCCGCTGGCCACCGACACGTTCAGGCTCTCCACCGCACCGCGCATGGGGATGCTGACCAGTTCGTCGCAGGTCTTGCGGGTGAGCTGGCGCATGCCCTGCCCCTCAGCGCCGAGCACGAGGGCCACCGGGGCCTTCAGGTCGGCCTGGTAGAGGGTGCGGGGGGCGTCGTCGCTGGTGCCGATGACCCAGATGTTGCGTTCCTTCAGCTCGCCCAGCGTGCGGGCCAGGTTCGTCACCATGAAGTACGGCATGGTCTCGGCTGCACCGCTGGCCACCTTGGCCACGGTGGCGTTGATGCCGGCAGCATGGTCCTTGGGTGCGATGACCGCATGGGCACCGGCACCGTCGGCCACGCGCAGGCAGGCGCCCAGGTTGTGCGGATCGGTGATGCCGTCGAGCACCAGCAACAGTGGCGGCTCGCCGGTGGGTTCGAGCTGCTCCAGCAGGTCGTCCAGCGAACGGGCCTGCTCCAGCGGCTGCACCCGCGCGGCCACGCCCTGGTGACCGTGGCTGCCGGCGAGCTTGGCAATGCGCAGCGCATCGGCCTCGATCAGCCGCACGCCGGCCTCGCGGGCCCGCTCCAGGAACTGCCGCATGCGGGCGTCGCGCCGGGTGGATTCGAAATAGACCTCGATGACCGAGGCGGGCGCGGTTTTCAGGCGCACGCCCACCGCATGGAAGCCGAACAGCACCTTGGCGGCGGACGGCGAGATTTTGGGAGAAGACATGGCCGGATTATCCCGCCATGCACACCGCTCAGGCCGCGGCCGGGCTGATCTCGGCCACCTCGCCCGCGGCGATGGTGATGCGCCGCTCGCAACGCTCGGCAATGCTGCGGTCGTGGGTGACCAGCACCAGGGTCGTGCCCTGCTCGCGGTTGAGGTCGAACATGAGTTCCATGATGGTCTGGCCGGTGGCGAAGTCCAGGCTGCCGGTGGGCTCGTCGGCCAGCAGCACGGCCGGGCTCATGACGAAGGCGCGGGCCAGCGCCACGCGCTGCTGCTCGCCGCCGGACAGCACCTTGGGGTAGCTGGACAGCCGCTGCCCCAGACCCACCCGCTCCAGCATGCGGCTGGCGGCGGCACGGGCATCGCGGCGGCCGGCCAGCTCCAGCGGCAGCATCACGTTTTCCAGCGCGGTCAGGTTGGCCAGCAGCTGGAAGCTCTGGAACACGAAGCCGAGGTGGGCGGCGCGGAAGGCGGCCCGCTGGTCTTCGGACTGGGCGAACAGATCGACACCGGCCATGTGAACCGTTCCGCGGCTGGGGGTATCCAACCCCGCAATGATCGACAGCAGGGTGCTCTTGCCCGAGCCCGATGCCCCGACGATCGCTGCCGTCTCGCCCCGCGCCAGGGTGAAGTCGATATCCCGCAGAATGGTCAGCGTGCCGGTCGAATCGGTGACCGTCTTGAACACATGCTGAACCGCAATCATCACTTCGGACATGAAAGATCTTTCCCGTTTGAATCGTCGTCACTGTAGCGCCCTGCTGCTGGCCCTGTGCTGCGGCGGTCTTCCGCTGCTCTCGCAAGCCCAGGGCACTCCCTCCGCCCAGGCGCCCGTGGTGCTGGTGGTGGGCGACTCGCTCAGCGCCGAATACGGACTGCAGCGCGGCAAGGGCTGGGTGGCCTTGCTGCAGGAGCGGCTGCAGGCCGAAAAAGTTCAGGCCCGGGTGGTCAATGCCAGCATCAGCGGCGACACCACTTCGGGCGGGCGCTCCCGCCTGCCTGCCCTGCTCCGGCAGCACAGCCCGGCGGTGGTGGTGATCGAACTGGGCGGCAACGATGCCCTGCGCGGCCTGCCGCTCGACATGACGCGCGACAACCTGGCCACCATGGCCCGGGCCGCGCGCGACGCCGGTGCGCGGGTGCTGGTGCTGGGCATGGAAATGCCCCCCAACTACGGCGCGCGCTACGCGGCCGAATTCCGCCAGCTCTACCGCTCGGTGGCCGAGACCGAGAAGACCGCCCTGGTGCCGTTCTTCCTGGCCGGCGTGGCCGACCTGCCCGACCCCACCCGCCTGTTCCAGGCCGACCGCATCCACCCGAACGAATCGGCACAGCCGGTGATGCTGGGCAATGTGTGGCCGGCGCTGAGGCCCCTGATCCCGCGCCGATAATCCCCGGATGCCCGTTCAGACCCTGCCCGCCACGGAAGCCATCAGCCGCCTGGCGACCTTCGACACCATCATCGACGCCCGCTCCGAGGACGAACACGCACTCGACCATGTGCCGGGCGCCATCAACTGGCCCACGCTCGACAACCTCCAGCGCATCGAGATCGGCACCCTGTACAAGCAGGTCAATCCGTTCGAGGCCAAAAAACGCGGTGCAGCCCTGTCCGCCCGGAACATCGCGGCGCACATCGAGCGTGAGGTGATCGACAAGCCCAGGGGCTGGCGACCGCTGGTGTATTGCTGGCGCGGCGGCAACCGCAGCGGCGCACTGGCCACCATCCTGGGGGCCATCGGCTTCCAGGTCACGTTGATCGAAGGGGGCTACAAGGCCTGGCGTGCCGCGCTGGTCGATGACCTGGACCGGCTGGCCCCCACCTTGCGTTACCGGGTCATCTGTGGCCCCACCGGCAGCGGCAAGACCCGTCTGCTGCACGCGCTGGCCGCCGAGGGCGCGCAGGTGCTCGACCTCGAAGGCCTGGCCTGCCACCGGAGTTCGGTGCTGGGGCACCTGCCGGGACAACCCCAGCCCAGCCAGAAACGCTTTGACTCGCTGGTCTGGTCACAGC
>JGI24115J20150_1000631_pt1 | contig 13047 bp, 10 predicted proteins | sample Subbioar_CSW14AB_FD_20150 | JGI IMG/M metagenome (IMG submission 20150)
GGCGGANCGCCGATGCTGAACGCGCTCTACAACAACCACCAGCAGATCATCCAGACGCCGGATGCGATCGCAATCAACATCGAGATGGTGCACGACACGCGGATCATCCGCATTGATGGCGAACATAATCCGCCGGCAGTGCGCCAGTATCTCGGGACCACGGTGGGACGCTGGGAAGGCGACACGCTGGTCACGGAAACCGTGGGCTTCAAGCCGAAGGAAGCAGTGCGTGTCGATTTCGGCTTCTTTGCCTACATCGCGCCGGATGCCAAGGTGACGGAGCGGTTCACGATGACCGGTCCGGACGAGATCCTCTACGAGTTCTCGGTGACGGACCCGGTTGCCTACACGCAGCCTTGGAAGGGCGAGTTGACTTTCCGGCGCTCTCCCGATCGAATTTACGAATACGCTTGCCATGAGGGGAACCACTCGGTGGTCAACATCCTCACCGGCGCGCGCGAGATGGAGCGTATGGGCATAACTGCTGCCGTCACGCGGCCGCGGGCGCGTATCGACCGGGAATAACCGGGGCAAGCGGGGGGCGACCATCGGGCCTGCGGGACTGAACAACCTATCACCTCTGACAGGTTGTAGCGTCCGGCGGGTCTACCGACATAGGTGTCGGGTGGCCGTAGGAGAAGCAGGCGATGAGCCAACCTGAATCCTATCTGGGCTGGAAGGTCGATTTCCGCAATCCGCAGGGCGAGCCCTCGGGCCTAGATCCCGACTCGATGCACTGGAAGGTCTACAAGAACCCCGTTGCCATGGCGGTGGGCGGGGTGTGCGCCGTGCTGCTGGAGTTTGCGGATGCGCGCATCCGCTCCGGCGTGCGGGATCATTCGATCTACAAGCAGGATCCGATCGGGCGTTCAAAGCGCACCGGCACGGCGGCGATGGTTGGCGTCTACGGACCCAAGCGCGCGGCCGAGCGTGTTATCCAGGGCGTCACCAACATGCATGCGCGCGTCAACGGCACGACGCCGAAAGGCGAGGCGTATCGCGCACTGGACGTGGAGTTGCTCGACTGGGTGAGCGCGACGGCGGCGTATGGCTTCCTTACGGCGTATGACACGTTCTGCGAGAAGGTCTCCGAAGACGACAAGAAGCTCTACTATGCCGAGGCGGCGCCGGGCGCGAATCTCTATGGCGTGCAGCGTTCGCCGATGTCGACGGCGGATTTCTTCGACATGATGAAGCCGCTGGTCGAGCGGTTCGAGTCGCATGAGATCAACGAGGAGTTCCTCGGCATCATCATGTCGGGCGCTGCCGCGCCGGATACGCCGAAATACCTCAGCCGTGCGATGGCGCGGGCGTCTGTATCGCTGCTGCCGCCGATCGTGCGCCAGAAGCTTGGGCTGGGTCGGAAGTATGATTTCAGCCTTGTCGACCGGATGGTGGTGAAAGCGCTCGGCGCCTACCTCAACCGCAAGCCGATCCCGGGCACGCCGCCTTATGATGCGAGCCTGCGGATGGGGCTGCCGGGTGATTTCCTGTTCAGGAGCAAGCAGAAGCGCGCCGAGCTGATGGCGGCTTGGCGTGCGGAGCGGCCGACGCCGGTCGCCATGGCGGTCGCACAACCAGCGGAATAGCGGCTACGCTAGTTGAGCGTCAGCGTGTAGGTCAGCGGCGCCCCGCCGACTGGCTCGTCATCGACCATGGCGGGCACGTAGCGGACGCGGGTCATTGCGCGCAAGCCGAACTCACCAAGGCCGACATTCGCTGGTGTCTCGCTGCCGATATAGCAGTTGCCCACATTGCCGCGAGCATCGATCAGGCATTCAAGCACGACGGAGCCAACGGTCTCGCTGCCGAGGCCGAAATGATCCCCGATCTCCTGGCTGTTCAGCACGGCCTTTTCTTCCGGCTCTTCGGCGCGAGCTGTCACCATGAAGCGCTTTGGCTTCGGTATCCGGCTTTCCGGCTTCTCCTTCGAGGGGGTGAGCGGCGGGGCGATGACGTGGAACCTGGCGAAATAGGGTTCGACATCGGGGTTCATCGCCAGCGCGTCGGCCATGTCTTTCGGATCGCCAAGTCCGGCCCCTTCGGGCGTTATGGTCGAAACCATGCCCCTGCCGAACAGGGCGTAGGGATCATCGGGAGATGATTTGAGGATCGTGTTGAAATGGGCGAGTGCGGCCTTGGCATCGCCCATTCTGAGCGCGACGATACCAACATGCTGCCGCACCAGCAGCGAGTCCGGGATCATCGCCAGCGCCTTCTTGCACAGCTCGTCGGCCGTGGCGGCTACCGACGTTCTCGAGCCCGGCAGCTCGCCGGCGCTGAGCGCGGCATCGAGGCAGTCCTTGCGCGCCGCCCGGCGCTTGGCCGGTTCGCTCATCGGCATGATTGCCAGTCTTGGCGGCGGCCGCCCCGCCCATTCAGGCGAGGATGGATCGTAAACCACATAGCGCGGCGGGCTGCTCCGTTCGAAGAAGCGGGACACATGCGGAGAGAGGACGACTGCCAGCGCAAACACCGCAAAAAGGCCAAGAAAGGTGAACGTCTGGCGGGCGCGCCGCGCAGCTGGCACGCGCGCCTGCCACCATGCGACGGCTTCCGGGTTCAGGGAGTCGAGCAGGATCGGTGAGCGATTGCGGAGGTGCGTGAGAAATTCGTTCACCTTGCCGGTCTGGTGCAGCGTCAGGAGCTTGTTGAGCCAGCTGCGCTGCGACGGAGGTCGCTGGGTCTCCTTCCACGCGGCGTGGTATTCGTGCCGCCGGTCCTTGATGCGCTTGAGAACCCGCTCGGCGTCCTGTTCGGCCTGGATCCGCGCGCGCAGGTAGAGGACGTGTCGCGCACCGTCATTGCGGATTCCGACACGCTCCTCGTCCCATTTGAAAAAGTCGATTGCCGGGTCGATTAGCGGATCCGAGGCAGGACGCGACGAAAGCAGCATGTGGGTCAGCCAGCCTTCGGTCGCCGCAAAGACGTCGACCTGCAGCATGGCGGGCGATTTCACGACGGCAGTGTAGGCCTCAAGCCGTTCCTGTGGCGGGCAGTCCCGCCCCAGGGCCGAGGCGAGGCGCTGGCAGCGCGCCTCGTGATCGCGCCGTTCGATCTCGAGCGGATTGGTTGTCGCGATTTCGGGCGGGGTATCCGCCATGCTGGGTACGGGCGGCGCCGCGTTGAGAGCGACGATTCCCTCGGGCAGCTCGTCGATCTCGTCGTCATCCGTCTCTTCGCCGCCTTCAGCATCACGGTCCTGAGCCGCAAGCTGCGCGTTCCTGGCTTCGCGCATCTGCATGAATCGCGCTTCCTGGAGGGCGCGTTCGTAGGCCTCCCGCAGCGCCTTGAACCCTTCGGCGTCGTCCTCCGGGTTGGTGACGCGGAGCCTGGCTGCGTAGGCGCGGCGGATGTCTGGCTCGTTCGCCGTCGGCTCGATGTCGAGAACCTTCCAGAATGGCGCCGGCATCAGAGGAAAGCCTCGCCCTCGATGCTGTCGAGGAAGGCGGCGATCTGCGTGCGGGCGGCATCGATGGCGCGCGGGTCCTGCTTGTCGACGACCCCTTCGAATTCCGAGATGACGCGCCCGATCTCCTCGCGCAGCCCGCCGATCGCGTTCTCATAGCAGCGCCCCGCGCGGGCGAGCGTCGCGCGCACTGCGTCGCTGTCTCGCGGGTGGACCTTGAGTTTGGCAAGCTCGGCGCGGCGCGCCTCGATCTCTTCCGGGTTGATGCCTTCGCGGTCGACGATCACCAGCTGCCGGCTCTGCTTTGTTTCCGGCACATGGAGGTCGACTTCGAGGAGGCCGTTGATGTCGTAGCTGAAGCGGCAGGAGATTATCACCTGGCCGGCGGGCTTGCGAGGCACCGGAATGCTGGCCTTGCCAAGATAGACGTTGTCCCTCACCCACCGGGACTCGCCCTGAAAAATCCGGAACTCGACGTGGTCCTGGTTGTCGCTGAGGGTCGTGAATGTGTCTTCGCGGCTGGCCGGAACGACCGAGTTGCGTTCGATGAGCGGCGAGAAGATGCCGGGCACCAATCCACCGGACGAGTTGCGATCCGTGCTTTCGACGCCCAGCGTGTAGGGGCAGACATCGGTAAGGACGACTTCGGAAAGCGCGGCATCGCGCGCCTTCAGCGCGGCCTGGACGGCGGCGCCGCGGGCCACTGCTTCGTCCGGGTTCACCGTGGCGGAGGGGAAGCGTCCGAACATCTTGGTGACGGCGCGCCGGACGATCGGCATGCGCGTGGCGCCGCCGACGAGCACGATCTCGTCGAGCCGCTCGGAAGAGACCTGGCTGTCGCGCATGGAGCGCAGAACCGGCTCTCGCATGCGGCCGAGCAGGCCCTCGCATTCCCGCTCGAAGCTGTCGGATGTGATTTTCATCTCGAAGGACTTGTCCTTCCAGACCACGACAAAGGCCGCCTCGGCGCTGTCGCTCAGCTGGCGTCGCGAGCGCTCGGCGGCCTCGCGCAGCTTCTGGTACATGGCGTCGCGATCGTCGGCGGCGACTTCAAGCCGCTCGCCGAAATTGCGGCGGGCCATGTCGATCAGGATGGCGTTGAAGTCCTCACCGCCCAGGCGGTTGTCGCCGGCGGAGGCGCGCACCTCGATGATGCCCTCGAATATCTCGAGGATGGAAATGTCGAACGTGCCGCCGCCAAGGTCGAAAACGAGGAAGCGGCTGGGCCTGTCCCGCTGGTGAATTCCGTAAGCCAGGGCAGCGGCGGTGGGTTCGTTGATCAGGCGCTCGACCTTGAGCCCGGCGAGGAGGCCGGCCTGCCGTGTCGCATTGCGTTGCTTGTCGTTGAAATAGGCGGGAACGGTGATCACGGCTTCGGTGACAGGTTCGCCGAGATAGGCCTCGGCGTCGCGCTTGATGGCGGACAGCATGAGCGCAGACAGCTCTTCGGGCTTGAACGTGCGGTCGCCGAGCGTGGTGGTGTGGTTCGTGCCCATGTAGCGCTTGAAGGCGGTAATGGTGTGCCGGGGATGGGTCGATTGCCGCTCGCGCGCGGCAAGGCCGGTGAGGATGTTGCCCTTCGCATCGATGCTGACCGCCGACGGGGTCAGCACGTGACCGAGGCTGTTGGGAATCATCTCGACTTCGCCATTGCGAAAGACCGCGCTGGCGCAGTTGGTCGTACCGAGATCAATACCGATGATCACGCGAATCCCCCCGTGTCGTTGCCGACGAGTCCAATGGTCCTTGCCGCAGCGGCTTCAGGGGTAATCATGAGCATCAACGCGGCCGCTTACAAGGGGCCGCACGTCGTCCGGCGCCGGAGGCGCTCTGCCGCCACGACAGCGGTGCAAGCTGTGGAATGATGTGCTGAACTTGGGTGTGCATTTTCGCAGCGCCGGAGCGTCTCATGAAACTCTACCATTCCATCGGTCCCAATCCGCGGGTCGTGACGATGTTCATGGCCGAGAAGGGCATCGATATTCCGCGGGTGATGGTGGACCTGCTGGCGGGCGAGAACCGTCAGGCGGCGCACCTGGAGCGCAATCCGGGCGGCCAGATGCCGACGCTGGAACTGGACGATGGCCGTTTTCTCGCCGAGGTTACGGCGATCTGCGAGTATCTCGACGAATGCCATCCCACGCCGCCATTGATCGGCACGAATGCCGAAGAGCGTGCGATGACACGCATGTGGACTCGGCGTGTGGATCTCAACATTGTTGAGCCGCTTGTAACCGGTTTCCGTGCGGCCGAAGGGTTGCCGCTGTTCAAGAACCGGATGCGCCTGTTGCCGCAAGCTGCTGCGGACCTGAAGACGCTGGCGCAGGAAAAGATCACCTGGCTCGACGGCCTGATCGGCGGCCGCGATTTCATCGCCGGGAACAGGTTCACGCTCGCCGACATCCTGCTGTTCTGCATGCTGGATTTTGGCGCGACGGTCGGCCAGCCACTCAATCGTGACAACAAGAACATTGCGGCGTGGTTCGATCGCGTGAACACGCGGCCGAGTGCGGAGGCGAGCAAGAGGTGATCGGAGTGGACGCTAGGGCAGGGCTTCCCAGCGCGTAAAGGAGGTCTAGGCTGTCTGCACAGCTCCGCAAGTGAGCATCAGACAGGGGGAAGGCAATGCGCGTTATGCGGCTTCGTGCTCTTGCTTGGCTTGGCGTCGCTGCGGCGGCGGCTTGCGTGAACGCTCCTGAGTATACGCCACCTGCAACGCCACAGGCGTTGCTCGACAGCATGCGGCCGGTGACGCCAGCAATGCTCGGCAATCCTGCAGCGGGGGACTGGCTGCAATGGGGGCGGACGTATGACGGGCAGAACTTCAGCCCGCTCACAAGCATCAACCGTGAGACGGTGAAGAGCCTCGCGCCGGCATGGCGGGCGCCGCTGAAAGACGGGCTCAGCATGCCGACGCCACTGGTGCATGACGGCGTGATGTTCCTGCACACGGCGCCGGACACTGTGCTGGCGCTGAACGCCGCGACCGGTGAAAAATTGTGGGAGCATGTGCATACGCCGAAGGATACGGCCTCGACGATGAAGATGGGGCTCGGCCTGTCTGGCGGGCGCGTGCTCGTGCCGACATCTGACCTGCACATGCTGGCGCTGGATGCGAGGACGGGCGAGGTCGTCTGGGATCATGAGATCGAGGCGAAAGCGCCAGCCGTGAAGGGGCCAACGCTGGGGTTGCGCAGTGCGCCGTTCGTGGTCGGCGACAAGGTGATCCAGGGCGTCACGACCAGCTTCGTGCCGGGTGGCGGCTTCATCGTGGCGCTGGATATTGCGACGGGGAAAGAGGTCTGGCGCTTCAATACCATCGCGCGGCCGGGAGAGCCCGGCGGGGAATCGTGGAATGGCCTGCCGCTGGAGAAGCGGGCGGGCGGATCGGTCTGGCATCAGGGAACTTATGATCCCGCCCTGAACCTCATCTATTACGGCGTGGCGCCGACCTACGACACGGGGCCGATGCGGCATCCTTCCGGCATCGCGGGCACGACGCAGGGCGCGCTCTATACCAACAGCACGATCGCGCTGAACCCCGATACGGGCAAGCTGGTCTGGCATTACCAGCATATGGCGAACGACCAGTGGGATCTCGACTGGGTATTCGAGCGGCAGATCGCGACGGTGAAGTTTCAGGGTCGCGACCGCAAGGTCGTGATGAACATGGGCAAGATGGCCGTGCTCGATGCGCTTGATGCGGCGACGGGCAAGTACCTGTTCTCCATCGACGCTGGGACGCAGAACATCATCACGGCGATTGATCCGGTGACGGGCAAGAAGACGCTTGATCCGGGGCGGTTGCCGGAGACGGACCGGCCGACGGTTTATTGCCCCGGCCCATCCGGCGCGCGGTCATGGCCGCCGACATCGTTCAGCCGGAACACAGGCCTCATCTATGTGCCGCTGACCGAGTGGTGCATGCAGATGACTGGCAAGGCCGGAACATTGCTGAGCGCGCCGGGCGCTGGCTTCGCATCGGCGGACCATCCGGATGCGGTGGCGGATGGCAAGATGGGTCGCTTGCAGGCGATGGACCCTAGCGGGCACAAGCTGGCGTGGCGGCACGATCTGGATGCGCCGGTGTCCACATCTGCGCTGGCGACGGCGGGCGGCGTGGTGTTCGCGGGCGATCTCGATCCGGCGCTGAAGGCGTTCGACGATCGCGATGGCAGGCTGTTGTGGAGCGCGAAGCTCGACAAGGTCCCCAGCTCCAGCGTGATCACCTACACGGTCGGCAAGACGCAGTATGTGGCGGTGGTCGCGGGGCTGCTGAACAACCATGTCAGCGACATGCTGCGCCGGTACAAGGCGTTCAGGGCCACGCGGGGCGGCTACACCGAACCGAAGGGCGAGGCGTTCGTGCAGGTGTTTGCGTTGCCGGCTGACTGAGGCATCAGTCGTCGCTCGAGGCGGCCTGCTGCGCCCAGAGATCGCGGAACGCCTTGCGCGGATCGGCCACGGCGTTGCTGGGGCTGCCGAAGACCATCGTGTTGCGTGTTGACTGGTCATAGGCGGGCCAGACCGGCGTGCGGGCGTTGTTCGGATTGCCGGTGGCGGCGAGCGAGACCCAGGCGCCGGCGAGCTGGTCGGCAAGGCGGACGTTTTCTGCTGTCGGTCCGAGTAGCGGGAAGCGCAGGTCATGCATCGAGGGGGAGACGTCGATGCCGTGGGTTGCGCCGTAGCGGTCGCCATAGGCGGCGGACGGCGTGGTCCAGAGATAGGTCCAGACCTTGGCGCCGCCGGATGCGGATTGGGCGGCCTTGCGTTCGGCCATGGTGAAGGCGTTCTGGCGGAAGGTGCGGTCCGTAATGATGCGGGCGTTGATGATGAAGGGCGAGGCGCGGCTGTCCTCGTCGCGATACATCTGCAGCACCTTGTCGGTGTTCGCGGCGACGAGGGGCTGGAGCATCTTCTTCACATCGTCCCACGTCATGTCGAACTTGCTTTCGCGATAGCTGCGCTCGTCGAGGACGGTGGAGACGACCAGCGGAATATCGCGCGAGATTTCGGGTGCGGCCGGATCGAACGGGTGGGTCGGGATGGTTGCGCCCATGACAGGGGCGAAGGAGCGCGGAGCTTCGCCGCGCGAGCGTTCAGCGGCTTCGACATCGGCCTGGGCGGAGAGGAGAGCGGTGTAGGGCACATCCTGCAGCTTGCGGATGTCCTTGCGGGTGAGGCTGAGTTTGGCGAGCAGTTGGTCGGATGGTTTCGCGGCATCCGCGCGGGTCATGGCGGTGAGGCGGGAGCCGCTCATCACGCCGGCGCTCTGGTAGAGGCCTTTGGCGGAGGGCATGGCGAGCAGGTGGCTGACTTTCGCGCCGCCGCCGGACTGGCCCATGATGAGCACGCGGCTTGGGTCGCCGCCGAAGGCGCCGACATTGGTTTTCACCCAGCGCAGGCAGGCGACGAGATCATCCAAGCCGGCGGCGCCGCTATTGGCGAACTCGCCCTGATCGCCGAGCCAGAGATAGCCGAGCGCGCTGAGGCGGTGGTTCACGGTGATGACCACGCAATCGCCGAAGCGAGACAGCATTTCGCCATCGCCGCCGGGCGAGTTGCTGGAGCCGCCATAGAAGCCTCCGCCATGGAATCGGACGATGACGGGCTTCTTCGCGGTGGCGCTGGGCGTCGGCGTCCAGAGGTTGAGCACGAGGCAATCCTCGCCCATGCCGCCGGGCTGGAGATCGTTGAGGATCAGGTCGGCATAGGCGCGGCGGCGATCAGCCGGGATCTGCGGCGCGATGTTGCCGTAGTCGAAGGCGTCGCGGACGCCGGTCCATTTCTTCACCGGCTGGGGCGGCAGGAAACGGTTGCGGCCGGTGGTATCTGCGCCGTAGCGCACGCCCTTGAACACGGCGATGCCGCCCGAGACGATGCCGCGCAGCTTGCCATCTGCGGTTTCCACGATGGGGAACAGGCTGGCTTCATCGGCGCTCGCCGTCATCCAGTGAGTGGCCAGAAGAGCGCCCGCGCCAGCGAGCAGGCCGCGCCTGTCGATCATCGTTGTCTCCCCGGGACTAGTCCGGTCCAGCCGGACTTTAAATTATGGGGAGACATTATCCGCCGAAACGGCGGCGGCAAGAGTGTGCGCGTCAGTCGGAAATGGCGACGCTACCGGGTAGACGCAAGTGGCTCTGCAGCAGGCAGACGGGTTTGTCTTCATCCTGCTGCCAGGCTTCGGCGTGGATCGTTGCGACGCGGCGGCCGAGGCGGCGGATGCGCGCGCGGGCGAACAGGTTTTCGCGGCGCGCGGGGCGCAGATATTCGACGCTGATGTCAATGGTGCGGGCGGGAGCAATCGCGCCGGTCTCGTGCGCGACCTGCAGCTGGCAGGTGATTTCGAGAAAGGCAGCAACGCAGCCGCCATGCATGGCGGGCAGCATTACATTGCCGATCAGCTCGTCGCGGATCGGCAGGATGGCGAGGACGCCGCGTTCATCCACCTGCGTCTCGATGCCGAGGAAGCGGCCGAAGGGTGAGCTGGCGATGATCGCCGCAAGATCGACGTCGCTCATGCCTGCTCCTTTCGGTTCAGGATGAAGGCGGCCTGTGCGGTGGCGACCAGGTCATCGCGCGAAACATCCCACGCCTCGGCGCGCAGGAAAGCGATGTTGCGCGTAGACTTGTAACAGTTCGCCGCCGCCGTGATGGACCCGCGCGGCGCGGCCGGACGCATGTGGTCAATGCGCAGGTCGAGCGTGGCGGGGCGCGCTTCGAGGCCGAATGTCGCCATGATGGCGAGGCCACAGACGTGATCAATCAGGGCGGTGAGAACGCCGGGAGCAAGAATGTCCGACCCGCCTTGCCCCACCAGATCCTCGCGCCAGGGCAGGAAGATCTCGCCATGGCCGGGGGAGGACGACACGTACTTCATGCCCAGCGCTTTGGCGTAGGGCGTGTAGGTGACCATGCCGCGCACGATCTGCTGATCCGGCGTCTGCTCGGGCCAATCGCCGACGCGGCTTTGCGTGGTCCTGTCGGAGTTGGGGGTGTCGCCTGTCATGGCCCTGCATGAGCATGGATGGGGGCGGGGGACAACCGCAAAAGGGCGCAGCAGAGACAAGAGGTCTATCCCTGCCGGGATTCCTTTCAACGCGGGTGGTGGGCTAGCAGGGTTTCCGCGGCTTTCCGGGCGCGAGCCGCTTGCAGGAGATAGTAGGGCCGGTCGGTAGGATGGCGCGACCTATCGGCCGCCTGTGCCAGAATGCCATTGATATGTGCCTCAATGCGGTCCGCCTTGCCGGCGGCCGCCGCGAGAACGGCGAACTGGACTGGTTCAATATCGAATGATGCTTCCGCAATGGCGTCGTATAGTCGAGCGGCAAATGCGGGGTCGTCTCTGTCGAGTACCTCTGACAATACGACGTCGAACCATTTGGGGGAGCCGTCCGTGATCCAGTGTGGATCGAAGTCGGCAAGCGGGCGCTCCCAGTACTGCAGCAAGTCGAGGCCGGATACGTACCCCGATGTCAGCGCCTCCTGTTCTTTACCGGCCTGAAAAAGCGCGAGCGCGGGCGCAACGCGCATGCCGTTGTCTTCGCCGGCAAGTCGCTTGCGTTCCGCAATGCTGGGAATGTCTGCGCGATCATCTAGCGCCATGGGGATGAGTGGCATTCCCGTGCGCGCTGCCATAACAGCCGCTTCCTTGTCGCCCGCCAATCGGAACGCGTCGCTGGCAGCGGCATATAGCGTCACCGCTTCGAATGCGTCTCCATGCGTTGCGCGTGCCCGCTCAAGCCAGACGTTGCCAATTTCCTGCAGCTCCTTCGTGGCGCCACCGCGACGCAGCGACTCCAGAGAATACTGGTGACCGAAAACGCTATCGCCAAGCAATCGGTGAGCTACTCGCTTAGCGCCCTCGACGTTGTACACTCCGCGCCGAAGTCGAGATTCTGCGATGTCAGCGTCCTTGCCTGTGATGTCGGCCATTTCAAAGACGGTCACGCTGAAGTCGACGGCGCCTTGCTCCTCTGCGTGTAGCTTTGCTGCTGCAGCAAGCAAATCGTCTTTGCCCGAGATCTCACGGTCTTGCGCGCGATATCCGCCGGCGTCCATCAGTGCTTGCGCCGCTTCGGGGTCGTTGAAACGTTGTGCGAGTTTGCCCGCAGCTTCCGCGAGCTGTTCTGGCGAGAGGTTCGGAAGGGCAATCGCTCGGCTCAGGATTTCTCGCGCCAGAGGCTTGAGCGATTGAGGTCCTTAAAAGGACAGTTCGTTGCTCAGCTCCATCAGCATGTCGAAGTTGTCGGGAGACGTGGCGAGTGTCCTGCGCCAGATCGCTTCCAGGCCGGAAGGATTGCGAAAAATCCTCTCCCATGGCTCGTAACCGATATCCCTGATCAGAAGCGCTGCGCGTAGCGATACCTCGTGGTCGTTCAGAAACTTACTGCCAATCGCAAGCCATTCTGTATCGGCGTAAGGATCGGCTGAGTTAAAGGCGGCCGCGGCAAGCGCGACGGACGCGAGCGCGGCCTCTTCTGACAGCTTGCTGAAATCCCCGCGCATCTCGAACCGAAAACCCCGATGCTTTCGGCCAGTATCGCTGGCCCATCGCGCGATGTCGCTGATGGCGCCGTCGATGACGAAAGCTTCAATCAGCAGGTCCGGATTGGAGAACTCGTTAGCTGCGACCTCGCGCGCCATGCAGAGGCTTAGCGAAGCCTTGCATTCGGTGAGGCCGCCTTGAGACGGAGTGGCGGAGCACGACACGAAAACGAAAGTCGCCAGCAGGACAGAGGCACAGCGCAGCGCATCTCGTGATTGCATGTCGTGCCCCCTTCTGCCGGGCACACTGGCGCCAAACGGTCGGGGCGGCAATCGCAAGCTGCGTGTCGCTACACGTCCAGTTCGTCGATGAACTTGGCGTTGTCCTGGATGAACTTGAAGCGGAGTTCGGGCTTCTTGCCCATGAGGGTTTCGACGAGGTCTTCGACTGTCTTGACCGACTTGGGCAGGGAGACGCGCGCCATGGTGCGCGTCCTGTGGTTCATCGTGGTCTCTTTGAGCTGCGCGGGCATCATCTCGCCAAGGCCCTTGAAGCGGCCGATGTCGGGCTTCTTGCCTTTGAACTCGGTGGCGAGAAGTTCGTCCTTGTGAGCGTCGTCGCGGGCGTAGGCGGATTTGGTGCCCGAGCTGATGCGGTAGAGCGGCGGCATCGCGAGATAGAGGCGGCCGGATTCGATCAGGCCGGGCGTCTGGCGGAAGAAGAAGGTGATCAGCAACGACGCGATGTGGGCGCCGTCGACGTCGGCGTCGGTCATGATGACGATGCGCTCGTAGCGGAGGTCTTCGACGCGGAAGCGGTGGCCGAGGCCGGTGCCGAGGGCGGTGGCGAGATCGGACAGTTCCTTGTTGTTCGACAGCTTGTCGTCACCGGCGCTGGCGACGTTGAGGATCTTGCCGCGCAGAGGAAGGACCGCTTGCGTCGCGCGATCGCGCGCCTGCTTGGCGGAGCCGCCGGCCGAGTCACCTTCGACGATAAAGAGTTCGGTGCCTTGGGCGGAGCCATCGGAGCAATCGGCGAGCTTGCCGGGCAGGCGCAGCTTGCGGGTGGCGGACTGGCGGGCGACCTCTTTGTCCTTCCGCTTGCGCATGCGGTCTTCGGCCTGGCCGATCGCCCATTCGAGCAGGCGGTT
>JGI24115J20150_1000632_pt1 | contig 13040 bp, 8 predicted proteins | sample Subbioar_CSW14AB_FD_20150 | JGI IMG/M metagenome (IMG submission 20150)
GAGCCACTCGCGTCTGCTGTACCTCGCAGAGCTCGCTCACGAAGACTCCCGCCTCGACTTGCTTCCCCGTTGTCTCGAGCTCGACGCCCGCTATTGGGAGGTCTTCCTCGCGACCGCTCGACTGCGCGATGGGGCAAGGGAGCTCCTCGAGGGGTTCCGTGGGCGTGGCGGGCGAATCGCCCTGGTCACCGATCTCACCCTCGCGGTGCAACTGCGCAAGCTTTCGGCACTCGGTCTGCTCTCCGCGATCGACGCACTCGTGACGAGCGAGGAGGCGGGCGCCGAAAAGCCCGATCCGCGCCCGTTCCAACTCGCGGCGGCCCGCCTCGGCGTCTCGCTCCGAACCTGTGTGGTGCTGGGCGACACGGATGAGCGTGATGGCGAAGGGGCGCGCCGATTGAACCTACCGTTCTTCCTCGCGCCATCGAGCACCACTTCTGGCATCCCGCTTCCCGAGCTCGCGCGTATTCTCGAAGCGATGCCATGACCGCGCGAGAGGATCTTCGAGCTCTCTGTCACGCGTTGCGCGGCCCCGCCTTTGCGCAGGGCGCAGGGGGGAACGTCTCCGTCAAGGAATCCGGAACGCTCTTCGTCAAGGCGAGCGGGATCCGGCTGGAGGCGGCCGCAGCCCCCGGCGGTCACGCGCTCGTCCCGCTCGACCTCGCGGTGCGTGCGCTCGAAGGGGATGCGGCGGCCGAGAAGGCCCTCTTCGCCATCACGCCCCGGCCCTCGATGGAGACGTTCTTCCACGCTCTGCCCGCGCGCCTGGTCGTGCACGTGCATTCGGTGGGAATGCTTCTCGCCGCCTGCGCACCCGAGGGAGCCGTCCCGTTCGTCGGTCCGCGCGTGCCATACCATCCGCCGGGGCGCGCCCTCGCCCTGGCCGTGCGTGCAACGACCGTCGCCCCGCACGCGTCGGTGCTGCTCGAGTCGCACGGCGTGTTGCTCTTCGACGAGTCGGTCGGTGTGGCGATCGAGCGCCTCGAACAGCTGGAGGCCGCGGCGCTCGACCGTTTCCCGGATGCACCGCCGTTCGCGGAGTACCTCGGTGCCTATCTCGGCCCGTCGGCGGGTTCGTCGAGGAAGCTACCGGACCGACGCCCCTTCACCGGTTACTTGTTCCCCGACGCGATCGTCTATGCCCCCGCCGTCGAGGTCGATGACATCGACACCGCGACAGCGCTTGGCGTGCTGCAGGACGACACCGGATCTCGCCGCATGGTCGCGCGGAGCGCTGCCGCGCTCGACGGTGCCTGCGAGATCGTCGCAGCCCACGACTGGGTCGAAGATGTCCTCGAGGCTGCGGGAGTCACGCCGCTGCGTCTCCCTCGCGCGGCCGTCGAGGCATTGCGGGCCGATCCGGCGGAGGCCTATCGTCAGCGCCGCGTGGAGGAGGCATGACGACTCTCTTCGTTCCCATGGCGGGTGCCGGCGATCGGTACCGACGCGCAGGTCACACCCGTCCCAAGCCGCTGATCGACGTCGCGGGACGGCCCATGATCGCTCGAGTCCTCGACGCCTACCCGGGCGTCGAACGCGTCGTCTTCGCGATCAACCGCGAGCATGCCGAGACGACCGACCTCGCGTCGGTGTTGTCCGACCTCCGTCCGAACAGCCGGATCGTCGTCTGTGAGCCGCACAAGGATGGGCCGGTGCGCACGCTCCTCGACGCCGCGGACGCGCTTCCCGACGACGACGATCTGCTCGTCTCTTACTGTGATTTCGGCGTGGAGTGGGACTTCCCTGCCTTCTCGACGTTCATCCGCAACCGCAACGGCGCAATGAGCGCCTATCGCGGATTCCATCCACATTCGCTCGGTCCCACGCTCTATGCATACATGCGAACCGACGGTAATCGCGTCGTCGAGATCCGCGAAAAGCATCACTTCACGCGCGACAAGCTCGCCGAGTGGGCATCGACGGGCCTCTATTGGTTCGACTCCGGCGCGCGAGCCAAGGCGCTGGCTCGTGCCCTGATCGCGCGTGGCGAGCGAGTGCAGGGCGAGTTCTACGTCAGCATGCTGATGCAGATGCTCATCGAGCAGGGCGGCGACGTCGGCGTATTCCCGGTGGAGCGATTCTTCCAGTGGGGGACGGCCGAAGACCTCGACGACTGGGCCTCATGGGCATCATCGCTGAGCCGTCTCGACGAGTTCCGGCGCGAGCTCGCCTCCGTGCGTTCGTGCGCGACCCAGCTGTTGCCGATGGCGGGGCTGGGAACACGGTTCGCGGCAGTCGGGTATGCCGATCCAAAGCCGCTCATTCCCGTCGCCGGGCGTCCGATGTTCGCGGCGTCGCTCGACACCCTGCCGAAGCCGATCGCCCGAACCGTCGTCCTGCGAAAGGAGCTCGCGAAGGACGAACGCGTCGGGGCGGCGCTCGGCGCGGCAGCGCCGCCCGTCACGATCGTCGCCCTCGACACGCCGACCGAAGGACAGGCGTGCACGGTGGCTCGCGGGCTGTTTCCTGACGACGACGATCGACCCGTGATGGTCACGCCGTGTGACACGGCCTACGTCTACGACATCGATCGGCTGCTCGCGGCCGAGCGGGCCGTGGCGAAAGGGAGCGCACCCCTCGTGGTCTTCGCAGCACGCGGGCACCTCCCCGCGATCTGGCGGCCAAAGATGTACGGCTGGATGCGCTCCGACGATGGGCAGCGCGTGCAAGCGGTCGCCGTCAAGGAACCCGTCCCCAACCTTCCCTCGAGCGAGCAGTGGGTCGTCACCGGCACGTTCCTCTTCGGGAGTGGGCGGAAGCTCCGCGGTGCGATCGACGCGCTCGTCGCCGATGACCAGCGCGTGAACGGGGAGTTCTACGTCGACACCATCGTCCGGCGGATGGTCGAGTCGGGCGAGGACGTGCGCATCTTCCCCGTCACGAAGTACCTGCCCTTCGGCACGCCCGAAGAGCTGCGCACGTTCGAGTACTGGAATGCCGTGTTTCGCGGCGGGGGGACCTGGTGACAGTCTCTCACTCCATCGTGGTTCCGTGCTGGAACGAGGCACAGAACCTCCCCTCGTTGCTCGCTCGATTCCGGGCAGAGCGGCGACCTGGATTCGATACGTGGGAGCTCGTGCTCGTCGACAACGGAAGCACCGACGAGACGCAGACGCTGCTCGGCGAGCTGCTCCGCGGCGACGCTGCCGAGTTCGCGAGAGCCGTCCGAGTGCCGGCGCCGAACGTCGGATACGGACACGGAATCATGACCGGCCTGCGCGCGGCTCGCGGCCAGTGGCTCGCCTGGACGCACGCGGATGGTCAGACGCCACCGCGCGACGTATTTGCGGCGTTCGAGCTGCTCGAACGCTCTGCCGCCCCGGAACGCACTTTCGTCAAAGGGCGACGGCGCGGACGTCCCCTTGCGGATCGGGCGTTCACCTTCGGCATGCAAGTCGCCGCCGCGGCGATCGTCGGCGAGAACCTCAGCGACATCAATGCGCAGCCGAAGGCCTTCCCGCGCACGCTCCTCGACCTTGCTGTCGCGCCGCCGAACGATCTCTCGCTCGATCTCTATTTCTATTGGCTCGCGGTCCGCGAGGGATTCGACGTACGCACGTTCGACGTCGATTTCGGTGCGCGCGAACACGGGGAGTCTCGATGGGCGTTCAGCCTTCGCTCGCGCGCGAGAAACGTGCGGCGCACCCTAACGTTCATGCGGTCTCTGCGTGACCACTCCTAGCCACGAGGTGTCGGTCACCGAGAGTCTGGCTGCGGCGGCTTGGGTCGTCGTGTTCTTCCTCGTGCAGCTGCCGTTCGCGCCCGGGTACTTCTTCCACGACGACATGCAGCTGCAGTACCTGCCTGGCTCATTCCGGGTCGGGGCCACGGTGCTTGGCGGCGAGTTGCCGACCATCACTCCCTCCGTGTGGGCGGGCGGAGCGCTCGCAGGCGAGTACCAGTACGGCGTCTTCTCCATCTTTCGACTCGGCCTCGACGTCCTGTGTCGCGCGCTCGGCCTCGGTCTGCAGGCTACGGCCACCGTGTTGTGTCTCGCCCATCTGTTCGTTCTCGCGGCGGGCACACACCGGTGGGCGCGCGTCGTCGGTGTCGACTCACGCCGTGCCACGGTCGCAGGCTTCGTCGTTGGTTCGAGTGGATGGCTCGTCGGGTGGGGCTGCAACTGGCTGCCTGCACTGGCGAGCTTCGCGTGGCTGCCCTGGTACCTCGCCGGCCTCGAGCGCAGCGCGCATCGCCAGGGACCTGCACGTTTCGCGGAGCCCGCTGTCTTCGTCTACCTGATCCTGGCGGCAGGTTGGCCCTACACCGGGCTGATGTTGGCGTTGGTGTCGGCGTGGTTTGCTACCCGCGAGGTCCAACGCGTACGCCGATTGACGGCCGCGTGGCCCGTAGCCGCCGCGCTTGCAGTCGGCTCGATGCTCGCGGCGCCGGCGCTTCTCGTCTTCCTCGAATACGCCCGCACCACGATGCGCGTGACGCAGCGCGGACTCTCGGCCGTTTGGGTCGTACCGCTCTCGGCTTGGCCCTCGTTGTTCTACCCACTGTTCGTGTCGACCTGGCAAACGAGCAGTGTCCCGGAGCCCCACGCCGGCCGCGAGCTCAGCTCGGGACTGTGGCCTGCGGCCATGCTCGTCTCACTCCGGCTGCGTTCGCTCCGCCGACTCTGGGCGGAACATGCCAGTGAGGTCCTTCTGCTGATCATCGCGAGCGCACTCTGCGTGCTTCCGTCACTCGGTACCATGCAGTGGAGCTTCCGGTGGCTCCCGCTGTTCCACCTGGCCCTGGCCTTGACCGCGGTGCGCATCGATTCCCTGCGCGAACCGCCCCCACCTGACCAACCGATGCTCCGGCGAGTCCTCGGGCATCCAGCGACTCTCTCGAGCCTCGTCGTGATCGGCGCTTGGGCGCTGCATCCACCAGAGAACCGGAGCGATGCTGCGATGGAGCGGATGATGCTCCTCAGTTTCCTCTGCCTCTTGGCGATGTGGATGTTCGCCGAGCTCGCGGTTCCGAGGACTTCGCTCATCGCGCGTGCGTTCCCGCTCACACTCGTGATCGGCGCGCAAGGCGTGAACTACGCGCTCCTCGAGCCTTCCGATCAGATGTTCACGTGGCCCGTCGACGACTCGATGCGGAGGCCCGCCCCATTCGACCAGCGCCGGTTGTATTTCGTGTTGGCTGAACGGCTCGACCTCTTTCCGTCGGTCGACGTCACGCAGCCGGGAACGCACATGCGCCCGGGGAGTCTGCCTCTGCTCGCCGGCCTTCGGTTCGTGAATGGCTACTCGCCGATGCATCCTCGTGGCCTGGCCGAGGTGTTCGGGTTGGGCGGGAGCGCGCGGATCAACGTCGGCACGCATGGTGACCTGGCCCCCAACAGGTTCGACGACCTGTTGCGAACCGGCATGGCTCCTGGTGAGATTCTCGATCGCATCGGCGTCGATGGTCTGGTCGTTCCCAGGTACGGCAGGCGTAAGCCTCCGATCGAGTATCTCGTATCGAAGGGGTGGAAGGTCACGGAGACACTGACGAGTTTCTACCTCCTCCACCGCGACCTGCCCGCCCCGGAGGTACGATGTGTCGATTCGGCGATGCAGGTTGCGAGCGCCGCAGCCGCGGCCGCCGACGCCCTCGTGCCCGAACACGGGTTGCGCGCGCATATCGTCTCCGCACCCGCTCTGACGGGGCCCGAGGAGCGGTTCGCGCCATGCACGTTCGGTGCTCCCGTCGAACGCGAAACCAGCGTTGCGGTGGACGTCGCCGTCGGGCCGACCGCTCCAGGCCTGATCGTGTTTCGTCGCGCCTGGGATGTCGGCTACGAAGCATCTCTGGACTCCGTCCCGCTTGCTGTCGCAGCGTTCGAGGGAGTGGCGCTTTCGGTTCGCGTTCCCGCTGGCTCACACGGCCGACTCGTAGTCCGGCATCGCCCACGAGGGCTGCGTCTCGGAGCCGCCATCGCCGGCCTGGGCGCGGCCACACTCCTCGGCGCACATCTACTGCAGCGTCGCCGCGTGGTCGCGCGTCGGCGATGAAGTGTGGTACCAATTGGTACCAGATGAAAACCCTCCAAGACAAGGTCGCCGCCGTCACCGGCGCCGGCTCCGGCATCGGTCGCTCCACCGCCGTCCTCCTCGCTCGCCAGGGCTGCCACGTCGCGCTCTCGGACATCGACCGCGCGAGCGTGGACCAGACCGCCGACGCGTGCCGCGCGCTCGGGGTCAAGGTGACCTCCACGCGGCTCGACGTCGCCGACAAGGCTGCGGTGCACGCGTGGGCCGACGACACCGTCGCCGCGCACGGACGGGTCAACGTCATCGTGAACAACGCCGGCGTGGGTCTCGGCGCCACCGTCGAGTCGATGTCCTACGAGGACTTCGAGTGGCTGATGAACATCAACTTCTGGGGCGTGGTCTACGGGACCAAGGCGTTCCTCCCGCACCTCAAGAGCGCGGGCGAGGGCCACATCGTCAACATCTCGAGCGTCTTCGGGATCATCGCCGTGCCGACCCAGTCGGCGTACAACGCCGCGAAGTTCGCGGTGCGCGGGTTCACCGAGGCGCTGCGCACCGAGCTCGAGATCGAACGGTCCGCCGTGGGCGTGACCTGCGTGCACCCTGGCGGGATCAAGACCAACATCGCCCGCAGCGCGCGCACCCGCGTGAGCCCTGACTGGGGCGTGAAGGACTCCGATCAGGTCGCCGCCGACTTCGAGAAGATCGCGCGCACTTCACCCGACGACGCAGCCAAGGACATCGTCGGCGCGATCCTCGCCAACCGTCGGCGTCAGCTGATCGGCCTCGACGCGCGGTTCATCGACTTCATGCAGCGCTTGCTCCCCGAGAGCTACCAGCACCTGCTCATCGCCGGTGGGCGACGGCAGCGCGATCGCGCGGCCAAGTAGCCTCACGGGAATGACGGGACGGGGAGTGCACTCCCCCACGCGCACCGGGCGAACTACGAGAATCGCCGACGATCGGGGCTGGCATCGCGCTCGCTAAGGCGTCCGGTCATGCACCGCATGCTCCTCGCCGCGACCCTCGCTCTGTCCTTCGTCGCTTGCGCGTCCCCGTCGGGCGATGGCAACGACGACAACGAATACGGCGCGCAGGGTACGAGCTGCGCGCCCTACGTCGCGGGCACCCGTTACGCCGCAGGCGCGCTCGTGACCGCGGGCGGCAAGGGCTACGCGTGCAAGCCCTGGCCGTACACCGGTTGGTGCAGCCTCGGCGGCGCGTACGCGCCCGGCAGCGGGTTCGCGTGGCGCGACGCGTGGTCCGAGAGCAGCGCGTGCGGCGGCTCGGGCGGCGGAACGACCGGCGGAGGAACGACGACGCCTGCGCCGGGAGGAAGCTGCAAGGCGAGCACCTGGCGTGCAGGCACGCCGTATCGCACCGGCGATGTCGTCAGCTACGGCGGCAAGTACTACGTCGCGACGCACGACAACCCTGGCTACGACCCGACCATCAGCACGTGGTTCTGGAGTCCCACGTCGTGCAGCGGGACGACCACGCCTACCACGCCGCCGACGACCACGCCGCCGAGCGGCGGCAGCGGTCTCGAGAAGATCCTCTCGCGCGCGACGTTCGAGGCGATGTTCCCCGGACGAAACGCGTTCTACACCTACGACGGCCTCGTCGAGGCGACGAAGAAGTATCCCGCCTTCGCGACCAGCGGGAGCCTCGCAGCGCAGAAGCGCGAGGTGGCGGCTTTCCTCGCCAACGTCAATCACGAGACCGGAGCGCTCGTGTACGTCGAGGAGATCGCCAAGGGCGAGTACACCGATTGGGGCGCCAGCTGCGCGCCGGCACCCGGCAAGCGCTACTACGGTCGCGGTCCCATCCAACTGAGCTGGAACTACAACTACTGCTCGGCGAGCCAGTCGATCTTCGGCGACCCGAACGTGCTCCGCACCGATCCGGATCGCGTCGCGCGCGAATCGTGGGTCGCGTGGGCGACCGGGCTCTGGTTCTGGATGTCCTCGAACGGCGCTGGCTCGATGACCGCACACACGGCGATCGCCACCGACCGTGGCTTCGGCGAGACGATTCGCACGATCAACGGTTCGCTGGAATGTGGTGGACGGAATCCCACCCAGGTCAACTCGCGAATCGACGCGTACAAGCGATTCTGTTCCATGCTCGGCGTCGACCCTGGATCGAGCCTCGGCTGCTGATATAACGCATGGATGCGTCGCGTCGCCTGTGCTCCGGTCGTTCTCCTTCTTCTCCCCAGCTGCTCGAGTCCGAGCACGCAGTCGACCAACGCGACGAGCGCGGGAGTGGTGGCCTCGTTCGAGAGAACAGGCACTGAGGTCGCCACGCTGCTGCATCGCGCGCGCACGCTTCCTCGCGTGAGCAAGTCCGGCATCGTCGTCTCGACCGACAAGCTCCTCGCGCGAATCGACCGCGGCAGTTTCGCGCTGCACGGCGAGACGAGCCTCGTGTTCCGCGTGGAAGGCGCGAGCGGCGCGGCCCACGTCGAGGAACGCCACGCGGTCGTCGACGATGCGAGCGGCGCGCAGACGCTGGTGTTCGATCGCGGCGCGGCGGTCGAGCTCCTTCACCGCCTGCCCAAGCGCGCTCCGCTCGCCTACACGCTCGATCTGCCCGCGGGCCACGCCCTGCGACGAACCGAAGACGGCGCGGGCGGCACCGTCGAAGTGCTCGACGGCGCAGGAATCCCGCGGGTGCGACTCACCGCCGACGGCGCGTGGGATCGCGACGGGCGCGCGTTCCAGGTTCGGCTCGCGATCGCGGGCAATCGGGTCGAGGTCCAGGTCCCCGAGGGTGTCGCCTACCCGATCGTGATCGATCCCGCATGGAGCGCGACGTCGCTGCCGACGCGACTCCGCAGCGGTCACACCGCGACGCTCCTGCCCAACGCCGAGGTGTTGCTCGCGGGCGGCGGCACGTCGACCGCCGAGGTGTACGAGACCACCACCGGACGGTTCCGCTCGGTCGGCGCGATGTCGGTCAAGCGGCCCGGCCACTCCGCGGCGGTCTTGAACAACGGGACCGTGCTGATCATCGGCGGAACCACCACGACCTCGACCGAGATCTACAACCCGGCGACGGGCATGTTCTCCGCAGGTCCCTCGATGCTGGCGATCACCGGCGGCACGCGCGCGGTGCGGCTGCCCGCAGGCCAGGTGCTCGTCACGACCGGCACTGTCGCCGAGAAGTTCGATTCGACCACCTCGACCTGGACGTCGATCACCAAGAAGACCAGCGCTGACGGGCGGCCCGTGCCGCTTTCCAACGGCAACGTGCTGTACGTCGGCGACGGCGTCGCCGAGCTGTATCGCAGCGCCACCAACGACTTCGCAGCCATCGCGGCACCTGCCGAGATCAGCGGCCTCTTGCTCAGCGCGCCGACCAGCACCGGCGCGCTCCTCTACGGCTTCACCGGCGTCGCCACCTCGACAGGCTCGAGCTTCTTCTTCACCAAGGGCACGTGGACGTTCGACACGGCGACGAGCACGTTCACCAAACGAGCCGACGTCGCGTCTCCCTCGATTGGTGCGCTGGGCACCGGCCTCCCATCGGGCAAGGTGCTCTTCATCGGCGCGCAGGCGCAGTCGTACGACCCCGCGACCAACGCGTGGAGCGCAGGCGAGTCGCTGCCGCAGGACCAGGATGGCGGCACTGCGACGGTGCTCCCCTCCGGCAGCGTGCTCGTCGCCGGCGGCAGCTCCGGTGGTGCCACCGTCTATCTCGGCAGCGATCCCGGCGGCCCAGGTACGTACACCGCGACAGGTGCCCTCGGGGCCGGACGGATCAATGGTCGGATGACCCGGCTGCACGACGGGCGCGTGTTCTTCGCCGGCGGAACGCCAGCTTTTGGGGCGGACGGTCGCAAGACCGCGGAAGTGTGGTCGGCTTCCACCGGCACATGGACCAGCGCGGGTGCGCTGCTTGCCGATCGCATCGGGCACGCACAGGTCCTCCTGCCTTCCGGGAAGGTCCTCCTCGCCGGCGGTGGAGCGCTGTCGAGCGCCGAGATCTTCAATCCGGCCACCACCACCTCCACCGCGACCGCGAGCCTCTCTGTCGCGCGTGACGGTGCGAGCGCGACGATGCTGCCCACGGGCAAGATCCTCGTCGCGGGCGGCTCGGGCAAATCGACGGCCGAGATCTTCGACGAGTCGAAGGGCACCTTCACCGTGCTGACGTCGACCATGAGCGCCGCGCACGCGAACCACGGCGCAGTCCTGCTCCCGAACGGCCGGGTGATCGTGATCGACGGAGACGCGTCGGAGCTGTTCGATCCGAGCACCGAGACCTTCACGCCGGGCCCGACGCTCTCGGCCGCGCGCGATGGACGAACCGCGAGCCTGCTCTCGAGCGGTGACATCGTGGTCGGCGGACGCAGCATGACGTTGCCGCTCGAGCGCTACGAGAGTGCGACCAACACGTTCGCGCTCGCCGGACCGATGGTGAAGGAGCTCCGCGGCCAGAGCGCGGCACCGCTGCCGTTCGGGCGGGTCCTCTTCGGCTTCGGCCTCGATGGCGCTGCGTTCTCCACACGCTCCGAGTCGTGGGTCTTCGAGCTTCTCGGAGAGGGCGGACGCGGCGGCACGGCCGCGAACGCCAGCGCTCCGCTCAGCCGCGCCGACGTGTTGATGACCCAACTCGCCACCGGCGGGATCATGGTCGCAGGCGGAAACGGCTGCGCCGGAGGCTGCTTCGGCGATCCGTCGGTCGCAGCGTTCGTCTTCGAGCCCCGCGGACCGGCGATGGCCCAGCGCCCGGCGATCACCACCGTGCCTTCGTCGGTCACGCCCGGCGCGGTCGTCGATCTCGTCGGCACGCGCTTCGTCGGCACGCGCGAGACCTCGAGCTCGTCGAGCACGCGCCTCCCGATCTTCGTCTTCGTGCCGGCGTCGGGTCAGGGCAGCGTCGTCGGCTCGACCCTCTCGTTCACCGACACCACGGCCAAGGTCCGCTTCCCGGCTATGGCGTTCCGGGGCAAGGGATTCATCCACGCCTCGGTCGCCGGCGTGACGGGTCCAGGCGCGCTCGTCGACATCGGCCCGGCGGTGAACGGTACCGCGTGCAAGGTGAGCGCCGACTGCTCGAGCAGTAACTGCGTCGACGGCGTCTGTTGCGACACCAAATGCGAAGGCGTCTGCGTCGCGTGCACCAAGGAGCGCAAGGGCTCGGGCGTCGACGGGACCTGCGGGGCCATTCCGCCCGAGAAGGACGCCAAAGACGCCTGCGCGCTGTTTCAGGGTGCGCCGTGCGCGTCCGACGCGCAGTGCGCCACCGGCATCTGCGCCGACGGCGTGTGCTGCGACGCACGCTGCGAAGGTCAGTGCGAGGCGTGCAGCGCCGAGGGCAGCGTCGGCACCTGCGTGCCGGTGCTCGGTGCGCCCAAGGGCTCGCGCCCCAAGTGCGACGCCGGGACCGACGTGTGCAACGCTCGTCAGTGCGACGGAGCCACACGCGCCTCGTGTGAGGGCTACGCGCCCGCGACGACGAATTGCCGCCCGGGGAGCTGCGGAGACGGAACCGAGACGCTCGAGGCCAAGTGCGACGGCAAGGGCGCCTGCCCCGCGCCGGCGACGAAGTCGTGCGAGCCCTTCGCCTGCGGCGACGACAAGTGCCTCTCGCGGTGCACCGCCGACTCCGAGTGCACCGCGAGCTACCGCTGCGTCGCCGGCAAGTGCGTGACCGGTGCGTTCTGCGCCACCGACCGCGTGCTCAAGACGCCCGGCGCCCCCGACGTCGATTGCTCGCCGTTCACCTGCGAGGGGGAGCGGTGCAAATCGAGCTGCGGCTCTTCGCTGGACTGCGTGGGCGGGTTCCTTTGCAGCGACGGCAAGTGCGTGGCGGCGGCCCTCACGGGTCCCGCGGCCGACGAGGGCAGCGGATGCGTCGTGTCGGGGACCGGTCGGTCGGGCTCGGCCGTCGCGCTCGGCTTGCTCGCGCTCATGGGCGCCCTCGGAAGGGCGCGTCGCCGCCTCGCACGCTGATGTAGTCTCACGGGATGCGTCCCTGCCCGACCTGTGGCGCGCCGCTCCCGCCCGACGCTCGCTTCTGCAACCACTGCGGCACCACGCTCGCTGCTGCAGCGCCGCCCGCCGCCTCTCCGGGCCCCGGCTCGATGCGGGTGTGTTCGTCGTGTGGGGTCATCGCGCCCCTGAATCGCACCGATTGCACCGCGTGCGGCACGACGTTCGGCCCGTCGCCGCCGACCGTCGCGCCACGACCTGATGGATGGTACTGGGCCTGCATCCTCGAGTGCGACTTCTCGTGTCGCGGCTGCGGCATGCGTTCGCCGCTCGACTCGCTCGACAACGACGGTGAGGTCGAGTGCCGTCGCTGCGGTCTGACCCAGGCGTTCGACACCGATCAGTGGGAGGACGTGCTCGCGTTCGCGCAGGACGTCGCCGACTGCGCCGGCCCCGACGGGCGCTTCGGCAAGCCACCGATCCACGAGAACCCGTACGCCGCGATCGGCAAGGACAAGACCTTCGCCGAGAAGACCCTGTCCGGCATGGTGATCGACGGCGGCGGCATGAAGCCGCGCACCCTGCGCCTGCGCGCGGCCCCGGGAATCCCGCTGTGCGAGCGCTGCCACGTGCCGCTCGAGGTCGTCGTCGACACCGAGGAGTACAAGACGCGCACCAGCTGTCCGCACTGTCGCGAGCAGGCGCTCTACGACACGCCCGGCGACGCCTTCGAGGCGAACGGCGACATCGCCGCAATCCTCGCCGACGATCACCGCTGCGATCGCGAGGCGGTGAAGGTGCAATCGGCGCCGGGCGGCGGTGCGGTGGCCATCGCGTGCCCGCGCTGCAACGCCGCGCTGCCGGTCGCCGAAGGCACCACCTTCGTCAACTGCAGTTACTGCAGCACGCCGTGCCGGGTTCCGAGCCGGGTGCTCCACCGCGTCGGCGGCGGAACCGCACCAAAGCCCAAGCGCTGGTGGATCCTCTTCGACGACGACTCTCACCAGCGCCTCGGCATCGATCGCGACGCAGACGATGACGACGATGACGATGACGACGACGACGATGACGACGTTCCCGACGATCGAATGGAGCGCGTGCGGCAGGCGCAGGCGGCCGAAGCCCA
>JGI24115J20150_1000645_pt1 | contig 12918 bp, 15 predicted proteins | sample Subbioar_CSW14AB_FD_20150 | JGI IMG/M metagenome (IMG submission 20150)
CCCCGTCCCGCCCGCGCAGCCGCGTTCCGTCCGCCCCGGTATCGACGTCCGACAGCGCCGCCACCGCCTTGGACACCCCGCCCGGTATGTCGATCACGTATTGCGGCTGCGCGATCCCCGAGATCGCATCCCGCAGCTCCCGCACAAGTCTCTGCCCGACTTCGACCGGAACCCGGAAGTGGGACGTACCCGGCGCGAAATCCAGCTGGTGCAGGTAGTAGGGCCGCACCCGCGCCTCCACCAGGCCGCGCATCAGGTCGGCCAGCGCCGCAACGCTGTCGTTCACGCCCCGCAGCAGCACCGTCTGGCTCAACAGCACGATCCCGGCATCCGCCATCCGCCCGAGCGCCGCGCGGGCATCCGCCGTCAGCTCCCGCACATGATTGGCGTGCACGGCCACATAGACCGCCTTGGCCTTGCTGCGGATCGCCTCGACAAACTCGGCCGACACCTTCCCCGGGTCCGCCACCGGCATGCGCGTATGCCAGCGGATCACCTTCACATGCGGAATGGCCTCCAGCTCTCGCGTCAGCGCCGCCGCCCGCCGCGCCGACAGCATGAACGGATCACCACCGGTCAGGATCACTTCCCAGATTTCCGGATGCGCCCGGATATACGCCAGCGCGCCTTCCAGCTCCGCCGGCGTCAGATTGCCATCCTTCTCCGGCCCCACCATCTCGCGCCGGAAGCAGAACCGGCAGTAAACCGGACACACGGATACCGCCTTCAGCAGCACCCGGTCCGGATACCGGTGCACGATCCCCTCGACCGGCTCATGCGTCTTGTCGCCGATCGGATCCGGCAGGTCTTCCTGCCGTACGTCCAGCTCCGCCACGCTCGGCACGAACTGCAGCGCGATCGGATCCGCCGCATCAGCGCGACCAATCAGCCCTGCGATCGCCGGCGAGATCGCCGTCGCATACGCCGCCATCACCCCCTCCAGCGCACGCACATCCGCAGCCAGCCCGGCCTTCACCAGGTCGTCGGCGGTGCGCAGCGTCCGCGCAGCAGGAGTATCAAGTAATCGGGTCAAGGCGGCCTCGGGTCAGCGCGCCTCTATCCCCGTCACAGGCGGCTGTCCACCACCACGCCCAGATCCTCGATGGCGCGCACGGCCCGCTCGTCCACGCCCTCCCGGCGCAGCATGTCGCCAAACAGCTTTGTCGCCTGCGGCGGCGAGGAACACTCCGAAACCGCGCTCTTGATCTCCGGCCACGCGTCCTGCGCGAAATCCAGCCCCAGCTGCAGCGCCCCGATCGCCGTCAGCACCAGCATCGATGTCGGCGCAATCTGCTCCAGCCCGCCCTCCGGCCCGAACATCGTCGGCGCAATCTCCCGCAGCTTCCCGATCTCGTTGCGATGCTCATAAGCAAAGTTCCCGATGATCCGCTCGGTCTTCCAGTCGAACCACTCCGACGTACACGGCTCCGGCATGGTGTTGCAGCTTGCGAGCACAGGCAGCGCCAACAGCGCAGCGGCGAATGAACGGATCATGGCGCACCTCTTTCCCGCATAGGACAGCCTCAGACCGGCGGTGTCCACAGCACATCTGAAATCCGCCGCGCGCCCGTCGCCAGCATCACCAGCCGGTCGAACCCCAGCGCCACACCGCTCGCGGCCGGCATGTGTTCCAGCGCCGCAAGGAACTCCTCGTCCAGCGGATACCGTTCGCCATAGGCAGCTTGCTTCACGTCCATCTCCGCCTCGAACCGCCGCCGCTGCTCCACCGGATCGGTCAGCTCGCCAAACCCGTTGGCCAGCTCAACGCCACACGCATACAGCTCGAACCGCTCCGCAAAGCGCGGATCATCCGCCAGCGGCCGCGCCAGCGCCGCTTCCTCAGCAGGATAAGCGCACAGCAAGGTCAGCCGCCCCTGCCCCAGCTTCGGCTCGATGTGCTGCACCAGGATCGCGCTGAAGATGTCCGACCAGGAGTCGTCCTCGCCCACGCGCGTCCCGATGGACTGCGCCGCCGCCGCCATCGCTGCGCGATCCTTCAGCAGCGGCTCCAGCTTGATCCCCGCATACCGCTCAAACGCCTCGCTCAACGTCAGCCGCTCCGCCTCCGCCAGCGGGTCACAGCTCTGCCCCCGCCACTCTAAAGTCTTGCGGTCCACCGCCAGCACGGCTTCGCGGCACACCTCAACCGTGTCCTCCATGATCTGGTTCCAAGATGCCCCGGCCCGATACCATTCCAGCATGGTAAACTCGGAAGCGTGCAGCGGCCCGTCCTCGCGGTTCCGGTAGACACGCGCCATGTCGAAGATCTTCGTCTCGCCCGCCGCCAGCAGCTTCTTGCACGCGAACTCCGGCGAGGTGTGCAGGTAAAGCGGCCGCGCTCCCCCCGCCTCGTCCCGCCTTTCGGTGGCAAAGGCATGCAGGTGGGCCTCGTTCCCGGGGGAGACCTGCAGCGCCCCGCACTCCACCTCGGTAAACCCCCGGACCTCGAACCACCCCCTCAGGGCCCGCCGGATTCGCCCCCGCCCCTCCAGGAACGGCCGCCGGTCGGCATGCGACTCCGGGCTCCACCAGGGGGTCTGCCGAGGGGGCGGGATGGTCAAAACAGCCTCCAGATGCCGCAGAAACGCGGGCTTGGCCCCAAGAGCGGGTCATTGTATGACCGCGCCGCTTCAACAGGTTTCAGTTGGCCGAGCCATACTCCGCCACCGGCCAGAAAACAAAGGCTTATCCCGTGGTCAAAGTCATCGCCAGCGACGTGCGCAAGGGCAACGTTCTCGAGCACGAGGACGGCAAGCTCTACAACGTGCTGAAAGCCGAAACCTATCGCCCGGGCAAGGGCACGCCGACCGCCACGATCGAGATGCGCCGCATCTCCGACGGCGTGAAGGTGGTCGAGACCTACAAGACGACCGACCAGCTCGAGCGCGCCTTCGTCGAGGAAGTGAAACACACCTACCTCTACAAGGACGACCCGAACTACGTGTTCATGAACCCGGACAACTACGAGCAGATCACCGTCCCCGCCGACATGCTGGGCGATGACGCTGCCTATCTCGACGAGAACATGACCTGCGACCTCCTGATGTTCGATGGCAAACCCGTCGCCATCCAGCTGCCGCAGCGCGTGACGCTCGAGATCGTCGAGACCGAACCAGTCGTCAAAGGCCAGACCGCCTCCGGCTCCTACAAACCCGCGAAACTCTCCAACGGCATCCGCGTCATGGTCCCCCCGCACATCGGCACGGGCACCCGCATCATCGTCAACACGGAAGACGGCGCCTACGTCGAACGCGCCAAGGACTAAGGCAGCGCGACATCGCCACGACCACAAATCCCGGATCGCAAGATCCGGGATTTTTGTTTTGGCCCGACCATCGCGGCCGTTGAGAGAGAGACCCCCTCCTGACCTCCCCCTTTCAGGGGGAGGAACCCTGCTGCGCCAACTTACCCATCAACAAAGGACGACCTCTCAACGCTGGTCCCTCCCCCAGAAAGGGGGAGGTCAGGAGGGGGTCCTCTCTCCACGCTCACAGCGGTCGCTCGCCCGCAATCCCCGGGAATTGGCACACGCGCTTTTTCGAACAATCCGAAGAACACCAAGGCCCTACAATTCCGGAACCGTGTTTTTCGATAACGTCCGTCCCACCCCCGCCCGTCCCGAACAGATACTGCGGGCATGGATCACGCGACCACTCTCGCGAAACTACAGACAGGCGAAGCCCCACGGCTCTCGCCTCTCGAAGCTTTTGTCGCCTGGGTCGCCAACCTGATCCGCACCATCACCGGCATGAAGCGCCGCAAGACGTTCCCGCCAAACTGGAAGGATCACTGGCAGGGACTGCGACAACTCGAATGGTGCTGGGACCAGATGCTTGCTGCCTGCGCACGCGAGGTGCTGTCAGGCGGACATCTCGATCACGACATCGGCTTCGACCTCATCATGGAGGTCCCGGACAGTTACGGTCGTCCCTGTCCGTCAACGCCCGAGGAGATGAACCGCCGCTTCATCCTGCAAGCGCGCATGAAGCTCGACCCGGACAAATACATCCTCCGCCACATCCGCCGCATCGCGAAGCGCGAGAATATCAGTCTCATCACAAGCGATAGCGGCTGCCCCCTCCGTCATGCTCCGCATGCCACCTCCCCCAATGCTCCGCATTGGAGGAGGAAAGAGACCGTGCTCTCGGCAAGCGCCGGCGCCTTTCCTCCTCCGCGCAAAGCGCGGGGGAGGTGGTATGCGCTTGCGCATGACGGAGGGGGCAGCAGCCGCCTTGCGCTCATCGCGCAAGCCCGCGCCCCGCCCCCCGCTTCCCGACTGCCCACGTCCCGTACCTCAGACGCTCCGCGCCTGAGACCGCGCCCCTGTGCTTACAGCTTGCTGAAGTCCGGCGCGCGTTTCTGCTGGAAGGCCATGAACGCTTCCATCGCCTCGGCGCTCTTCAGCCGCTCGCCAAAGATCGCGCCTTCCGTCCGGAGTTGCGTCAGGATTGTCTCGCCATCGCGCATCAGCTTCTTGGTCGCCATGACAGCGCCCGGAGGCCGCAGCGCCAGCTTCGCCGCCGCCGCCCGCGCTGCTGCGCCAACCTCGCCCGCCGGCAGCGCCACATTGGCGACGCCCAGTTGCGCGGCCTGCTCGCCGGTCAGCCCCTCGCCCAGCGCGAACATCGCAAAGGCTCGCGCATGACCGATCCGCGCCGGCATCAGCATGGAGCTGGCCGCCTCCGGCACCAGCGCCAGGTTCACGAACGGCGTGGTCAGCTTGGCGTCATTCGCCACGAACACGAGGTCGCAATGCAGCAGCATCGTCGTGCCGACGCCCACAGCCAGCCCCGCAACCGCCGCCACCAGCGGCTTGGGAAACTGCGCGATCGCCTCGATGAAGGCGCCCGCCGCCGGCGCCTCACCGCCCATCGCCGCCGCCGCAAAATCCGCGAGATCGTTGCCGGAGGTAAAACTGTCGCCCTCCGACGCCAGCAACACCACGCGCACCGACTTGTCCTCGACCGCCTGCGCCAGCGCCGCCGTCGCCGCGCGATACATCGCGTTCGACAGCGCGTTCTTCTTGTCCGGCCGATTCCAGACAATCTCCATCACGCCGTTCGCTGTCGAAATCTTCACAAGGTCGGTCATGTCTTTTCCCTCTTCCTTGCGCGCCCATTCTTCGAGTGTTCAGGCGGCGCGCTGATGTTCGCAACATGGTTGAGCCAGCGGACGATCACGTCCGCCTCCCGCTCGGAAAATCCCTGCAGCATTTTTGCATTGGCTGCCGTCGTGCGCCGCACCGCCTCGTCGCGCTTGCGCCGGCCCGCCGCCGTCAGCTTCAGCCGCGCCGCGCGCCCGTCGCTTGCCTCCTCGCTGCGTGCAACAAGCCCTGCATCCTCAAGCCTTTGCGCCAGCCCGGAAGCCGCCGACTGCGCAAGATCGAGCGCGCTGGCGAGCTCCCCCACCAGCAGCCCTTCTTCCTTGAAACAGAACAGCGCGCCCGCCTGCGTCGAAGTCAGGCCAAGGTCGGCGATGTTGGCGTCAGCCGCCGCCGCGACGCGCCTTTGCGCGCGGGCAAGAAGCCAGAACATGCGTCGGCTGGGCTGCGTCATGCAGCCTGCCTACGCCAGATACATCGCATGCGCAATATCTACATCGCATGCGATGCAGTTGACGCAGGGATGCCTCAGGTGATGCGTTTGTAAGCGAGACGGTTGCCGCGGCTGACATAGAACATGTCGAACGCATCCGCCTCGATCGAGCCGACTTCGTAGTAGAATGCGTCCTCGCCAGAGATGACCTCGATATAGGTCGAGGCCGGCGTGAAGGTCAGGTCCTTGCCGCGCTCCGGAATTTCCGTGCCCGGGAATGCCCGCCACTTGTCGACCGAATGCACGCTGTCATCGCCGGTGTATTCGTTGCTCCAGGTNTCCGCCGTAATGGTCAGGATCGAATTGGGATCGTCGATCGACTGCCACTTACCCGCCAGCTTCGTGGCGATCTCTTGCGGCGGAACGTTCACGACTTCCGGCGGCAGCTCGGCCTCCGCCGGCGTCGCTTCAGCAACCGGTGCAGACGTGGGCGCCGCAGGCTTCTGCTCCCCGCATGCAACAAGAGCGAGCGACGAAACGGCGATGAGAAGCAAAGCGCGCATGAACGATTCCTCGATGTGACGAGGCGGTGTAACTCAGAACACCAGGTTGCGCGACATGACAGAAACAGGCCCGTGCGTTGTGTCGACCGTACCGGTCGCCTTGAACCCGCACTTGGCATAGAACGGCTCGGACCGCGCATTCGCCGCCGCCACCAGCTCGCCGGCCTCGAGCGCCCGCGCAAACTGCGCCGCTTCTTCCACCAGCTTGCGGCCGATCCCCGTGCGCCAGAGATCAGGCTCCACGAACGGTCCGTCGATATCGGCGCGGCCATCGTCACGCGGAACGACAACCGCAAAGCCGGCCGGCTCGCCCCAGTGTTCAAACACGATGACGAGTCCGGCGGCGATGTGGTCAGCGGGAAGGGTCAGCGTCTGCGGATGCTGGATCTGTTCCGGCTGGGCCGCATCCCATTTGAGCGAGGCCCGGCGCTGGATCTCTTCCAGCACCTTACGCTCGGATGGTCGCGCAGGACGGAACTCCCGTAGAATGGCTTACCCCACGATTTCGTCGAGACGGAAGAAGAAGTTGATCTCGCGCTCGGCCGAGGCCTCCGAATCCGAACCGTGGACCGAGTTCTCGCCGATCGATTGCGCGAACAGCTTGCGCACGGTGCCATCAGCGGCCTTGGCCGGGTCGGTCGCGCCCATGACTTCGCGGTGGTGGGCGACAGCGTTCTCGCCTTCGAGAACCTGGATCACGACCGGGCCGGACGTCATGAAGTCGACCAGCTCGCCGAAGAAGCCGCGGGCCTTGTGCTCGCCATAGAAGCCTTCAGCCTGGGCGCGGGTCAGGCGCACACGCTTCTGGGCGACGACGCGCAGGCCGGCTTTCTCGAAGACGGCGTTGATCGCACCGGTGAGGTTACGCTTGGTCGCGTCCGGCTTGATGATGGAAAAGGTGCGTTGGACGGCCATGTAACTATTCCTGGGAAGGCTTGTGAATCGGGCTTGGAGCGCCCCTATAGCCTTGGGAACTGGCCCCGCCAACAGGCGCACAGCTTTTCTTGTCAGGCCACTTTCAGTCGCCCCCTTGGGGTATCATCTCAGGGTAAACAGGAGGATCGGATGGCCGGTGACAATGCCTCGCAGGTGGCCGACTGGAACGGCGCTGTTGGTGAACATTGGGCCGCTGAGCAGGAACGCACCGACAAGCTGATCCGCGCCTTCGGCGATGCAGCCCTCGCCGCAGCAAAAGCCCAGCCGGGCGAGGCGGTTCTCGATGTTGGCTGCGGGTGCGGTGACACATCCCTGTCACTTGCCGATGCGGTCGGCGCTTCCGGCCGTGTCCTTGGCGTCGACGTCTCGGCTCCCATGCTGGCCGTTGCCCGTCAGCGCGCCGCCGGACGCGCCAACCTGTCCTTCGCGGAGGCCGATGCCTCCCGCGCCAGCCTTCCGGGCCCGTACGACCTCATGTTTTCGCGCTTTGGCGTGATGTTCTTCGACGATCCGCCCGCCGCCTTCACGCAGCTGCGCAAGGCCCTGAATCCCGGCGCACGCCTGGCTTTCGTCTGCTGGGCCGCGCCACAGGACAATCCCTGGGCTGCCCTGCCCGCCCAGACCGCCCGCAAGGCTTCCGGCCTCAACCTGCCGCCCGCCGACCCCATCGCCCCCGGCCCGTTCGCCTTCGCCGACAAGGACCGGGTTCACGGCGTCCTCGCGGCCGCGGGCTTCACCGGCATCTCGTTCCAGCCCTTCGAAGCCCCGATGTATCTGGGAAGCTCGCCCCGCTCGGCGGCCGAGGGCGCTGTGCGCATCGGCCCCGCCTCCCGCGTCGCCCGCGAAGCCGGGCCGGACAAGCTGCCTGTGATCGTGGACGCGATTGCAGCTGCACTTGCACCGCATGTTGCAGCTGATGGCGCCATTGCGCTGCCCGGGCGAACCTGGATTGTAACCGCGGAATCGCCCGGCTGAGCCTTTGCCGCAGGCGCGAAGTGTGACCTTACGGCAACGCAATTGTCCTTAACAAGAAATAAACCTTTGTAGGTTAAGCTTTTTTTGACCCAAAAATTTCTTGCGACAGGCGCCTTTATTGAGACGCGATCCAGGCCCATTTCAGCTCCATCAGAAGACCGGGGGCAGTACCCCGGCCACGGAACAGAAAAAAAGAGAACGGGCTCCTCCCATGCTCGCCAAACGCCTGATTGTCGCGGCTTTCGCCGTGCTCGCTGTCGGACTTGTCCCCCTTGCCCTGCCGGGTGAACGCGACCTCTTCGTCGATGTCCACGAAGCCCCGCAAGTGATCGCTGCGAACTAGTCCACACGCAGACATCGCTAGCACCCAAGGCTCCGCTGACAGCGCGGATTGGCCAAGGCATTGTCGCGCCCGCTGAAGCGGAGCGCGTTGAATGCTGAAGGCCATCCTCGCCGCCATGAGCCTTGTTGCGCTGGCCGCCTGCCAGTCGCCGGGCTCAACAGTTGAAGAAGTCGCACCGGCGGCATCGGCTTTCCGCGTCGAACGCATCGGCAATGGCCCGATCATCTCGCCGGAGACCGACGCCAGCATCGGCCACAACATCCAGGGCCCGTCGCTGATCCGCGTGCCCGACTGGATCCCGAACCGCCTCGGCCGGTACTACCTGTACTTTGCCGACCACAAAGGCAGCTACATCCGCCTCGCCTATGCGGATCGGCTCGAAGGTCCGTGGAAGGTCCACCAACCCGGCGCGCTCAACATCAGGGACACGCCCTTCCCGCACGCGCCGCCGCCGTTCACCGACCAGCAGATGGCCGACTACAAGGCCCGCGCAAAGACCATCGGCCTCGATGTCGAGCAGTTTCCCGATCTCGCGAAGGAAATGACAACGCCTCACGTCGCCTCGCCGGACGTTCACGTCGATGAAGCGAACAAGCGCGTCGTCATGTACTATCACGGCCTCGAAAGCTTCGCGCAGCAGGTCACCCGCGTCGCCACGTCGACCGACGGCATCCACTTCACCTCAGGCCAGGAAATTCTCGGCCGCACCTACTGGCGCGCCTTCCCGCACGACGGCCAGACCTACGCGCTCGCCATGCCCGGCGAATTCTACCGATCGCCCAATCCGCTCGGCGGCTTCGAGAAAGGCCCGACGCTCTTCAATCCCAACATGCGTCACAGCGCCGTCTTCCAGCGCGGAAGCACGCTCTACGTCATCTGGACCGAAGTGAACGCCGACCCACCCGAACGCCTCCTGCTCAGCACCATCGACATGAGCGGCCCGTGGGACACGTGGACCGAAAGCGCGCCCATCGAAATCCTCCGCCCCGAGAAGGACTGGGAAGGCGCCGACCTCCCTCTCGTCAAATCCCTCCGCAGCTTCGCGCCCGGGCGCGTCAACCAGCTGCGCGATCCCGCGATCTATGAAGAGAATGGCCGCATCTATCTGCTCTACGCCGTGGCGGGAGAAAGCGGGATTGCGATCGCGGAGATTGAGTTGAAATTTATGTAGCAGAGGTGCCGCTATTGGTATGATCAAGCGCAGGTAGATGCCTCTCGGCAGCATCCTTCCATCGCTGATAGCTGATCAATTGCGACCGATTCAGATCGACGCTGGCATTCTCGACAAGCTTCTCCAGAACAAGCTTAACAAAGTTCGACAGGCTTTCATGCATCCAAGGACTTAGATTGATACGAGTAAGGCAGCTAAGATCGATTTCAAACTCTTTGCTCGTGCATTTTGGATCACCCGTTTCAAAAACCGCGCGGAACTCGCATTCGTCGCGATAAGGAAACCGCTTTACGAACGGCAACTCATCCACTGTCAGAGGCTTCGCGCGAAGCTGATCTATTGTTCGGTAGTCGACGTCAGCGCATTTGACGCCGTGGCGTTCGAGTTGCGCTTCAAGCAACTGACGATTGAACTCGATGCAGACCCCATCATCTCCATGCGAAAACACCCGCCAATGATGATAGGTCTCCGCAGTTTGAGCGAAACACGCCGCCAGAACTGAACCGCATTTTTTGTGGAGTTTGTACAATTCCAGAAAGTGCGCATCATTGCGATCGTCCCATCTAGAAGCATCGAGCATTGTGAAGCGACCTGTTTGCAGCAGATGCAGCAAGGGCGCGAGGCGCGTATAGCGCCTCAAGGTGACGCGTGGTTGATCCATTATCGCTCCCTGAATATCAAACCGCGCTCCTAGAATACGCCACGCGCAGCCGCGCTCAGACCTACTTCAGATGCGCTTCGAACCAGGCCACCATCGTGTTCATCGCTTCGTTGGCATAGGCGTCTGTCTTCACCGGATCACCCTTCACGTAGAAATCGTGATCGGCGCCGGCGAGCCGGATGAGCTTGTTCTCGACGCCCGCCTTGTCCAACGCTGCCTTCATCGTCTCCGATTGCGAGGGCGGGACGCCCTTGTCCGCATCGCCCGTGATGAGCAGAGTCGGCGGATCCTTCGCATCGACGAAGTGGATCGGAGAGACACCGGCGCGCAGACTGTTGTCGAAATCGATGGCGCCCGACTTCGGCCGGTCGCCCAGCAGCACATCAAGGTCGGTCGGCGGGAAATACGCCACCACCGCCTTCACGCGATTGCCCGACCGCTCCAGCGGGTTGACCGCATCCGGCTTCCCGTCATCCGCCATCACGCCCGCAACCAGCGAGAGATGCCCGCCCGCGCTCGCGCCCCACACGCCGATCCGCGCGGGATCGGCGCCATACTCCGCAGCATGCAGCTTGATATGCCGCATCCCTAACCTCACATCGGCTACTGCATCCGTAAGGGGAAAGCGCGGCGCAGACGCGTGATAGAGCGCCACGACGGTAAAGCCCTTGTCGATCAACCACTGATACCGTGCCTGCCGCTCCTCCGGCGGCCCCCACGACGACCGCCAGCCCGCCGACACCATGTTCACCACCAGCGCGCCATTGGCGCCCTTCACGGGCTTGAACACGTCATAGGTCAACGCCATCCCGTCGCGATGGCCATAGATCACATCGCGCACATAGGTCGCCGTCTTCAGCTCATCCGCCGTGGGTAGTCCCAGCGCCTTGCGCGGATAGCCACTGAGCGGCGCGCCTGGATCGGCGGGCGCGGTGGGCGTCTGCGACAGCGACGGCGCCGCCATCAGCATCGCCAGGGCAGCCAGCGCGAGCGTTCTCAGGGCCATGTCGGGTCTCCATGCGACCAACAACGACTAGGCCCAGTCGCCTTCCGAGCCAAGCTCTGGCGGCACCGTTGACGGCGCGCCGGAGTTCCACGACCTTTCCGCACAGGCCTTTCACTGGACACTCTGACTAAAGGGAAGAAGCGCCGTGACCGTCCGAACCGGCAGCTGTCTTTGCGGAACCAGGCGCTATGAGATCGAAGGCGATCTCGACGGCGTCTGGATGTGCCACTGCTCGTTATGCAGGAAGGCAACGGGCTCGACGGGGAATGCGATCCTGATCGTGCCCCGTGAACGCTTCCGCTGGGTGGCAGGCGCAGATCACGGCGAAACGTACACGCTGCGCCCCACCTACACGGTCACGCGCTGCAAGACCTGCGGGACGCCGTTGCCGGCCGAGGCTGACGAGAAGAACATCTATGTGACTGCCGGCACGCTGGATGTGCCGCTGGACGCCGGAATCCGGACCCGCCTCTTCTGCGCATCGCGGGCAGACTGGGACCACGACGCGCCCGATGTGCGTTACTTCGACGAGCGATCAACCTAGCGCCGTAGCGCTTCAGTTCGACTCGGCGAACAGCTCCCGCCCGATCAGCCAGCGACGGATCTCGCTCGTCCCCGCGCCGATCTCGTAGAGCTTCGCATCGCGCAACAGGCGCCCGGTCGGATAGTCGTTGATATAGCCATTGCCGCCGAGGATCTGGATCGCATCCAGCGCCAGTTGCGTCGCTGTTTCCGCTGCGAACAGGATCGCGCCCGCCGCATCCTTGCGCGCCGTGCGGCCCGCGTCGCAAGCCTTGGCGACGGCGTACACATAGGCCTTCGCCGCGTTCATCTTCACATACATGTCGGCGACCTTGCCCTGGATGAGCTGGAACTCGCCGATGGATTTGCCGAACTGCTTGCGGTCGTGGATGTAGGGCAGCACCACGTCCATGCACGCCTGCATGATGCCGGTGGAGCCCGCCGCCAGGACCGTGCGCTCATAGTCGAGACCCGACATGAGAACCTCGACACCGCCATTCAGCGGCCCCATCACGTTCTCCTCTGGCACCTCGCAATCCTCGAACACCAATTCGCCGGTTTCCGATCCGCGCATGCCCAGCTTGTCGAGCTTCTGCGCCACCGAGAAACCCTTGAAGCCCTTCTCGATGATGAAGGCCGAGATGCCGCGCGAATTCTTCTCCGGCGCCGTCTTGGCGTAGACGATCAGCGTATCCGCGCTCGGCCCGTTGGTGATCCACATCTTGGACCCGTTGAGGATGTAGCGATCGCCCTTCTTCACGGCGCTCAGCTTCATCGACACCACGTCCGAGCCCGCGCCCGGCTCCGACATCGCCAGCGAGCCGAGATGCTCGCCGGTCATGAGCTTCGAGAGATACTTCTTCTTCTGCGCGTCCGTGCCCCAGCGCCGCATCTGGTTCACGCACAGGTTGGAGTGCGCGCCGTAGGAAAGCCCCACCGAGGCCGAAGCGCGACTGATCTCTTCCATCGCCACCGCGTGTTCGAGATAGCCGAGGCCTGAGCCGCCCCACTCCTCTTCCACCGTGATGCCCAGCAGGCCGAGCTCGCCCATGCGTGGCCAGAGATCGCGCGGGAACTCGTCCGTGCGGTCGATCTCCGCCGCGCGTGGCGCGATTTCGGATTGGGCAAAGCTGCTGACGGTGTCGCGGATCATGTCCGCTGTTTCGCCAAGGTCGAAGTCGAGGGAGCGTGTGTTCGGGATCATGGG
>JGI24115J20150_1000655_pt1 | contig 12822 bp, 17 predicted proteins | sample Subbioar_CSW14AB_FD_20150 | JGI IMG/M metagenome (IMG submission 20150)
ATCTCCGCGTGGGCTCCTCCGGGCGCAGGGCGCGCCCGGACCATGGCGGCAGTGCCTTCGGGCGCTGCCGCTTTTTTTCGTCCGCAGATGCCCGCAAGGCCTCGTGACGGCCGCCTGGCGGCGGTCTGGCGGCGTTCTGCAAGGCGTCCTGAACGGTGTTCGAAAAGGGGTGTGAAACCGGCTGTTTCCGGGGCGTAGCAGCCCTACAGTCCGGCGCCCGATGGCCGATACATGAATCATCAAGCACAAGGAACCGACGCCATGTACACCCCAGTCAGCACCCGATCCGCCTCCGCCTACAAGCGCGTTGCCGTCGACACCGGCGTGCAGTCGGCCGACCCGCACCAGCTGGTGGGCATGCTGTACGACGGCCTGCTGCAGAACCTGCACCAGGCGCGCGGCGCCATGGCACGCCAGGATGTGGCCGGCAAGGGCGCCGCCCTGATCAAGGCCATCCGCATCCTGGAAGAGGGTCTGAAGGCCGGGCTGAACCCGGCTGAAGGCGGCGAACTGGCGCAAAACCTGCGCGCCCTGTACGACTACTGCGTGCAGCGCCTGACCCAGGCCAACCTGCGCAACGACGAGGCCGCCGTGGTCGAGATCGTGGCGCTCATCGAACCCCTGGCCCAGTCCTGGAAGGACATCCGCAGCCAGGTGGTCAAGGGAGCCTGAGCATGGAACACGGACTGCTGGACTACTACAAGGCCATCGAGCGCACCAGCCGCGAAATGCTGGAGGCGGCCCAACAGGAAAACTGGGATCAGGTGGTGCGGCTGGAAGGCGCCTGCGCGGTGCTGATCGAGCAGCTGCGCTACCGCTCGCGCAGCCTGCAGCTGGCCCCCCAGGAGCGCAAGGAGAAGGCGCTGATCATGCAGCGCATCCTGCGCACCGATGCCGAGATCCGGCACCTGGCCGAGCCCTGGCTGCAGGACCTGGCCCAGCTCTTCCACAAGAGCAGCCCGGCGCCGATGCACTGAGGCAGCGGCGCATGGCCTGCTCAGACGCTCATGTTCATGATGTCGGTGTAGGCCTGCACCATGCGGTTGCGCACATGCAGCGTGGCCTGGAAGCCGATCTGGGCCTTCTGCATGGCCAGCATGGTTTCTTCCAAGCTGACCTTGGGGTCGCCCATCTGAACCCGGGTCTGCAGGCTGGAAGCCTCGTTCTGCGCCTTGCTGACATCGCGCAGCGCGCTCTTGAAGCTCTCGGCCACGCCGCCACCGGCGCCCGTGGCGCCCAGGCCACCTGCACCGGCGGCCTTGCCGGCAGACAGCGATTTCAAACCGCCCAGGGTCTGGCTGGAAAGGGGGGAGAGTCGGACGTCCATGGAGTGCTCCTTCCGCAAAAGGGAATGCCCCGACTCTAGGGAACGGGGCCGGTCCGCGTGGCCGGAATAAGGGGCCAAAGCCGGGCCTTTTCACGGCTATGGCGCGGGGGGTGGAACTCCATACTCGGTCGCAACGGGGAATGTCTCCCCGACCGATGACCCACCGATCACCCGAGTCCCCATGAGCACCACCGTTGCCGAAATGGACATCCAGCCCGTGCGCCGCAGCGCGTTCGGAGACGGCCTGTCCCGCATGGACAACAGCCAGAAGATCAAGCTCGGTCTGGGCGCCCTGGCCTTGCTGGCGCTGGCCCTGGCCGCCTTCTTCATGGGCCGCCAGCCCGACTGGAAGGTGCTGTACAGCAATCTGAGCGACAAGGACGGCGGCGCCATCGTGGCGCAGCTGTCGCAGATGAACGTGCCCTACCGCCATGCCGAAGGCGGCGGCGCCATCATGGTGCCGGCCGACAAGGTGCACGACACCCGGCTACGCCTGGCCTCACAGGGCCTGCCCAAGGGCTCGGTGAACGGTTTCGAGCTGATGGAAAGCAACCGCTTCGGCATGACCCAGTTCCAGGAACGCCTGACCTTTCAGCGCGGCCTCGAAGGCGAACTGACCCGCTCGATCCAGTCGCTGTCGTCGGTGCAGAACGCCCGGGTGCACCTGGCGCTGCCGAACCAGAACGGCTTTTTCCGCGAGCAGCAGAAGGCCAGCGCCTCGGTGCTGCTGACGCTGCACCCCGGCCGCACGCTGGACCGCGCGCAGGTGGCCGGCATCGTGCACCTGGTGGCCAGCAGCGTGCCCGAGATGAATCCCAAGGCGGTCAGCATCGTCGACGACGCCGGCAACCTGCTGTCCGCACCGCCGGATGCCGCCGGCCAGGCGCAGGGCGCCGACGTGCAGAAGCTGCAGTACGTGACCCAGATCGAGCAGCTGCACACGCGCCGCATCCTGGACATGCTCGAACCCCTGGTGGGCGTGGGCAATGTGAAGGCGCAGGTGACGGCCGATGTGGACTTCTCGCTGGTGGAGTCGACCTCCGAGCAGCACGCCCCCAACCAGGGCAATGCGCCCAGCGCAGTGCGCAGCCAGCAGCTGGTGGAAGACGGCACCGGTGGCTCGGCCCAGCCGTCCGGCGTGCCGGGCGCGGTGAGCAACCAGCCGCCGGCCCCCAGTGCGGCTCCCATCAATGGCGCGGCCGCTCCGGTGGGTGTGAACCCGCAGGGCGCGGCCACCGCCGACAAGGGTTCCATGCGCCGCGAGTCCACCGTGAACTACGAGGTGGACAAGACGGTGAAAGTGGTGCGCGAGGCCACCGGCACGGTGCGCCGCCTGAGCGCCGCCGTGGTGGTGAACCACCGCACCTCGGTCAACCCGCAGGGCAAGAGCCTGACCCAGCCGATTCCGCCCGAGCAGCTGGAACAGATGACCGCCCTGGTGCGCGAAACCATCGGCTTCAACCGCGAGCGTGGCGACTCGGTCAACCTGGTGAACGCGGTGTTCAACGAGACCAAGGTGCCGGAAGCCGAGGAGCTGCCGCTGTGGAAGCAGCCCGAAATGATCGACCTGGCCCGCAGCCTGGCCTGGCCGGTGGGCATGGTCGCGGTGGGCCTGCTGGTGCTGCTGGGCCTGGTGCGCCCGGTGCTCAAGCAGATGAAGAACCCGCCGCCGCGCCTGACCCCGGTCGAGGCACAGCCGCTGAACGCCATGCTGAACGACGCCCCCGAGCGCCCCGGCCTGCCGATGCCGGCCAGCGAGGAAGTCACCCCCGAACAGCAGCGTCTGGCCGATGCCAAGCGGCTGGCGCTGGAGAACCCGGCGGCCGTGGCCAACATCGTCAAGGGCTGGGTCAACGGCGAAGCGCCGGCCTGATCCACAGAGGACCACCACATGGAAGACCAGGGAATCCAGGACGCAGCCATCTTCCTCATGTCGCTGGGCGAAGAGGAAGCGGCCGAGGTGTTCAAGCACCTCAGCCCGAAGGAAGTGCAGAAACTCGGCGAGACCATCGCCAAGACCCGCGCCGTCTCGCACGACCGGGTCGACCAGGTGATGCTGCGCTTTGCCAGCGAGGCCTCGTCGCAGAGCCTGCTGGTGAGCGACACCGACAACTATGTGCGCGCCGTGCTCAAGCGCGCGCTGGGCGACGACAAGGCCTCGCTGCTGATCGACCGCATCCTGCAGGGCGGCGACGTGTCGGGCATCGAAAGCCTGAAGTGGATGGACCCGCTGTCGATCGCCGAACTGCTGCGCAACGAACACCCGCAGATCGTGGCCGCCATCCTGGTGCACCTGGAGGCCGACCAGACCGCCGGGGTGCTGAAGAACTTCACCGAACGCACCCGCAACGAGGTGATGCTGCGCATCGCCACGCTCGAAGGCATCCAGCCGACCGCGCTGAAGGACCTCAACGAGGTGCTCTACAAGGTGCTGGCCGGCGGCGACAAGATCCGCAAGACCAGCATGGGCGGCGTGAAGACGGCGGCCGAGATCATCAACATGATGGGCACCCAGATCGAGGGCTCGGTGATCGAGTCGATCCGCGGCTTCGACCCGGACCTGGCCCAGAAGATCATGGACAAGATGTTCACCTTCGAGGACCTGCTCAAGCTCGACGGCAAGTCGGTGCAGCTGGTGCTCAAGGAAGTCGCCACCGACCAGCTGGTGGTGGCCCTCAAGGGCGCCAGCACCGAGCTGCGCGAACTGGTGCTGGCCAACATGTCCAGCCGTGCCGCCGAGGCGCTGCGCGAGGACCTGGAGTCGCGCGGTCCGGTGCGGTTGTCGGAGGTGGAGACGCAGCAGAAGGACATCCTGAAGGTGGTGCGTCGCCTGTCCGACGAAGGTCAGATCATGCTGGGCGGAGGCGAAGATGAAGCCTTTGTCTGAACGCATCGCCGCCATGGAGGCGCAGGCCGCCAAGCCGGCCGGCAGCGTGCATTCGCGCTTCATCCCGCGCGAGGAGATCGACGGTGTGGCCGCCTGGCAGTTCGACGCGGTCGACGGCAGCCAGCCCGCCGCAGCGGCCGACAGCGGCCCCGCCCTGAGCGAGGACGCCCTGCACGACATCCGCCAGCAGGCCTATGCCGAAGGCTTTGCCCACGGCCATGACGCCGGCAGCCAGGAGGTGCGCGATGCGCTCGAAGCGCCGCTGCGCCACCAGGCCGAAGAAGCCGGCGTGCGCATGGCCCAGATGCTGCAGAGCACCCGCAACAGCCTCATCCGCAGCGAGCAGCAGATCTCGCAGCACATCCTGGAACTGGCCTGCGACCTGGCCCGCCAGGTGGTGCGCCGCGAGCTGCGCGCCGATCACGAGGCGCTCAAGCCGGTGATCGACGAAGCGCTGCGCGAACTCATCGTCGATGGCCTGCCGGCCACCGTCCGCATGAACCCGGCCGACCTGCAGGCCATGGGCGGCGCCCTGCGCGAGACGCTGGCCAGCCCGGTGCCCGAGCTGGTGGCCGACCCTGCCATCAGCCCCGGCGGCTGCGTGGTGGAGACCGCTTCCACCTCGGTCGACGCCACCGTCGAAAAACGCTGGGCCCGCGCCGTGGGCAACCTCGGCCTGAACACCCCCTGGGACCCGGAGGACGCCGATGTCTGATTCCATCCTCCCCGACCTGGACGGCCCCACCCACTGGGACCGTTACATGGAAGACCTGCGCACCCACGCCACGGTGCGCACGCCGCTGGAGGTCAGCGGCACCCTCACCCGCCTGGCGGGTCTGGTGCTGGAAGCCGTCGGCCTGAAGGTGCCGGTGGGTTCGCAATGCCTCATCGGCAACGGCCAGAAGACGCCGGTGCTGGCCGAGGTGGTCGGCTTCTCCAACGACCGCGCCTACCTCATGCCGGCGGGTGATGTGCATGGCCTGTCGAGCGGTGCCAGCGTCACCCCGCTGCCGCCCTACCGCGCCATGCCGCGCCTGGGCCAGGACAACCGCCCGCCCTCGCCGGACGACCGCGGCACCCTGCAGCTGCCCATGGGCCGCGGCCTGCTCGGTCGGGTGGTGGATGCGCACGGCCATCCGCTGGACCACCAGGGCCCGATCGTGGATGTGGACATCGCCCCGATGGACCGCGCACCCCTGAACGCCATGGACCGCGACCCGGTGCGCGAACCGCTGGACACCGGCGTGCGCGCCATCAATGCCCTGCTGACCGTGGGACGTGGCCAGCGCATCGGCCTGTTCGCCGGATCGGGCGTGGGCAAGTCGGTGCTGCTGGGCATGATGGCCCGCTACACCAAGGCCGACGTGATCGTGGTCGGCCTCATCGGCGAACGCGGCCGCGAGGTCAAGGAATTCATCGAGGACATCCTGGGCGACGACGGCCGAGCCCGCTCGGTGGTGGTGGCCGCCCCGGCCGACGCACCGCCGCTGGTGCGCATGCAGGGCGCCGCCTACGCCACCGCCATCGCCGAACGCTTCCGCGACGACGGCCTGCATGTGCTGCTGCTCATGGATTCGCTCACCCGCTACGCCATGGCCCAGCGCGAGATTGCGCTGGCCATCGGCGAGCCGCCGGCCACCAAGGGCTACCGCCCGAGCTGCTTTGCCCGCCTGCCGCAGCTGGTGGAGCGCAGCGGCAACGGCCTGAACGGCGTGGGCTCGATCACCGCCTTCTACACCGTGCTGTCCGAAGGCGACGACCAGCAGGACCCGATTGCGGACGCGGCGCGCGCCATCCTGGACGGCCACATCGTGCTGTCGCGCACCCTGGCCGAGTCCGGCCACTACCCCGCCATCGACGTGGAGGCCTCGGCCTCGCGCGTGATGCACAACGTGGCCAGCCGGACCCACCTGGAAGCGGCAAGGCGCTTCCGCGCCGCCTACTCGCGCTACCAGAAGACCCGCGACCTGATCCAGCTGGGCGCCTATGTGCCGGGCTCCGACCCCGAGACCGACCAGGCCATCGCCCTGTACCCCGCCCTGCAGCGCTTCCTGCAGCAGGGCATGTTCGACGCCTCGACCCTGGGCGAAAGCCTGCAGGGTCTGCAACAGGCACTGACACCCCCCGCCCGGACCCAGCAACGCCCCCACAACCCTGAAGGCAGGACCGCATGAGCCGCATACAGACACTGACCCTGGTGGTGGAACTGGCCGAACAGCGCCGCGACGAAGCGCTCTCGGAACACGCCAGCCGCGTGCGCGAACTGCAGGCCGCGCAGGACCAGATGAACCAGCTGCAGGGCTATGTGGCCGAAGCCCAGGCGCGCTGGGCGCAGCGCGGCAGCCAGGGCATGGACGTGAGCCTGCTGCTGCACCACCGCCAGTTCATGCAGAAGATCGACCACGCCATCGAGTTCCAGACCGGCGTGCTGGCCGACAAGCAGGCCCGCATCGACCAGGCGCTGGCCCACCTGCAGACCGCCGAGCGCGAGCTGGCCGGGCTGCGCCGGTTCACCGAAAAACAGGTCGAGGCGCTGCAGAAGCAGGCCCAGCGCCGGGAACAGAAAGCCAGTGACGAAATGGCCCTCAATGTCTACCTGCGCCAGCAGGCCGGCCTGGCCCACGCCGCAGGAGCCCGCCCATGAGCACCGTGAACACCGCCGGGTCCACCGGCAGCACCGCCCCGGCCGCATCGGCCTCGTCGGCCCAGAACCCGAACCACCCGGCCCGACCGCGCCAGGGGGCCGAGGGTGGCGCCGACCTGTTCTCCAGCCTGCTCTCGCTGCTGGCCAGCACCGCCCTGCCGACCACCGATGACCCGGCCGCTGCCGACCCGGCCCGGCAGGACGGCTCGCCGCAGGACCCCGCCGCCGACACGGGCCAGGCGCCCACCGACAACCCCCTGGCCGGCCTGCTGGCCAGCCTGCCGGGCTGGATGCCGGCAGGCTCCCCTGCCGCGACGGGCACCGGTGGGCCAAACACCCCGCGGACCGGCGGCAGCGCCGACGGCGCCACGCCCCTCACCACCGAGGCCCGCGCCCTGCTCCAGCCGCTGGAGCCCGGTGCCGCACGGGAACGGGGTCTGGAGCCGCACCCCGAGCGCAGCCCGTCGACCGACAAGGCTCGCCCGTCCAAGGCCAGCGCCCTCAACGCCCTGGGCCACGGCACCGAACACCGGGGCTCGGCCCGGGGAGCCGAATCGGCGCCCGGGCTGAACTGGGTCCGCGCCGGCGGCGCACCAGAAGCCGGAGCCGGAACCTTGTGGGCTCCGCGCGCCACGGTGGCGCTGGACGAACGCTTTGCGGGCGCACCGGGCACCGCCTGGAGCGCGGTGGCCCAGCGCGAAGCCGCCGCCGCAGAAGACGACATCCGCCCCGGTGAAGCCATCGGGCTGCGCAGCGGCAGCAACGCCGGGGTCGAAGTGGGCGGGACCGGATCGGCCGGTGCCGGCGGCACGGCCACCGGCGATGGCAGCCTGGGCAGCGACAGCGGCCAGTCCGACGCGCGCAACGGCACCGAAGCCCGAACCGACGACACCGGACAGACCCCGACCACCGCCCCCGAAGACACCGAAGTCACCCACTGGGGCGCCGGTCATGTGCGCCATGCCAGCCTGCGGGTGGGCGGCGACGGCCAGGACGCGATCGACATCCGCCTGCAGATGCAGGGCCAGGAGGTGCAGATCGGCTTTGCCACCGACGACGCCCAGGCCCGCGAACTCCTGCGCGAACAGGCACCCCAGGTGCTCGGCGAGCTGCTGGAGCGCAGCGGCGTGGCGCTGGGTGGCGTGTCGGTGGGCGCACAAGGCCAGCCGGGCCAGAACAACGGGTCCGAACTGCAGGCACGACCCGGCACAGCCGAGCGCGCCGGCCGCAGCGAACGGGCCGACCCGGCCACCGCCCCGGCCGAGGCACCGGTGCGCCCGCGCGCCGATGGCAGCCGTCCGCTGGACGTGTTTGCCTGACCGGGAGTCGGCTGACATCGCGACAGATTGAGGCGTTTTTCCCCGGTTTATCCGGCGACCGGTCACAGGGGGGGGCACCCACAATGCCTCTCATGCCCCGCCCCTCAAGGGCTCCACCGACCTGAGCGAGAAACACCATGTCTGCCGCTGCTGCCGCTGCCACCGACGCACCCGACGCCCCCAAGAAGAAGAGCAAGAAGCTGCTGTTCATCATCATCGGCGTGCTCGTCCTGGGCCTGGCCGGTGCCGGTGGCGCCTTCTTCATCATGAAGAAGAACGCCGCCGCCGCCGAAGGCGCCGACGAGGAAGAGGAAGCGCCGGCGAAGGTGGCCAAGGTCGATCCGAAGTCGGCCCCCACCTTCCTGCCGCTGGACAACATGGTGGTCAACCTGGCGGACCCGGGCGGCAACCGGTTCATTCAGGTCGGCCTGACCCTGCAGCTGCAGGACGCCGCGACCGGCGAAGCCGTCAAGGCCTTCATGCCCAGCATCCGCAGCCAGATCCTGCTGCTGCTCTCGCAGCGCACCGCCGACGAGGTGCTGCAGGTACAGGGCAAAGAAAAGCTGTCCACCGACATCATTGCGGCAGTCTCCGAGACCATGGGCTACCCCGTGCCGGAGGCCGAAGACGAAGCCGCCGACGCCAAGCCGAAGAAGAAGCGCAAGAAGGTCGAGCCCAGCCCGGTGCAGGCCGTGCTGTTCTCCAGCTTCATCGTCCAGTAAGGCCGCTGCAGGAACACCGGGGACCCCCATGTCCGAATCGTTTCTTTCACAGGAAGAAGTCGACGCCCTCCTGGAGGGCGTGACCGGCGAGAGCCAGAAGCTGGAAAAGGAAGACACGCCCACCGATGGCGTGCGGACCTACAACCTCTCCAGCCAGGAGCGCATCGTCCGCGGCCGCATGCCGACGATGGAGATCGTCAACGAGCGTTTCTCGCGCAACCTGCGCCTGGGCCTGTTCAACTTCATCCGCCGCAGCCCGGAGATCTCGGTCGGCGCGGTGCAGGTGCAGAAGTACAGCGCCTTCCTGCGCGAGCTGGTGGTGCCGACCAACTTCAACATCATGGCCATCCGGCCGCTGCGCGGCAACGGGCTGGTGGTGTGCGAGCCCACGCTGCTGTTCGGCGTGATCGACAGCCTGTTCGGCGGCACCGGCAAGTTCCACACCCGCATCGAGGGTCGCGACTTCTCGCCACCGAGCAACGGGTCATCAACCGCCTGGTGGAGGTGGTGAGCGAGGAATACAAGAAGGCCTGGCGCGGCGTGTACCCGATCGAGCTGGCCTACCAGCGCTCGGAGATGCAGCCCCAGTTCGCCACCATCGCCACCCCCAGCGAGATCGTGGTGTCCACCAGCTTCACGCTGGAGATCGGCGACATCACCGGTTCGCTGCACATCTGCATTCCCTACGCCACGCTGGAACCCATCCGCGACGTGCTGTATTCCAGCGTGCAGGGCGACGCCATCGAGGTGGACCGCCGCTGGGTCAAGCTGCTGAGCCACGAGATCCAGGCCGCCGAGGTGACCATGGTGGCCGAGCTGGCCCAGACCGAGGCCACGGTGGAGCAGCTGCTGGCCATGCAGGTCGGCGATTTCATCGAACTCGACCGCAGCCCCTCCATCACCGCCCATGTGGACGGGGTGCCCATCTTCGAGTGCCAGTACGGCACCCACAAAGGCAAATATGCGCTGCGCGTGGAACGCAACCTGCGCGGCATCGACATGAACTGGCTGGGAGATTCCTATGTCAACTGACACCACCAACCAAGACGCCATCGCCGACGAATGGGCGCAGGCGCTGGAAGAACAGGCCGCGACCCCGTCGGCCGACGGCGCCCCGGCCTTCGACAGCCATCCGGCCATCACCGCCGAAGCAGCGGCCGCCAGCACGGCGGGCAACGCCATGTCCGACATCCAGCGGGTGCTGGACATCCCGGTGCAGCTCTCGGTGGAACTGGGCCGCACGCGGGTGCCCATCAAGTACATCCTGCAGCTGGCGCAAGGCTCCATCGTCGAGCTCGATGCCCTCGCCGGCGAACCCATGGACGTGCTGGTCAACGGCTACCTGATTGCCCAGGGCGAGGTGGTGGTGGTGAACGACAAGTTCGGCATCCGCCTGACCGACATCGTCACCCCGTCCGAGCGGATGCGCCGCGTCAGCCGCACATGAACCCGATGCTGCAGAACGCCCTGCCCGCGGTGCTGCTGCTGGCCATCATGGTCGGCATCGCACTGGCCCTGAAGTGGGCCCGCGGCCGCCTGCCCGGCATGCCGGCTGGCGGCGCGGTGGCCAAAGGCCCTGCGCTGCAGCTGCTCAGCAGCCTGTCGGTGGGGCCGCAGCAGCGCGTGATCACGGTGCAGGTGGACGACGGCCAGACCCGCACCTGCCTGGTGCTGGGCGTGGCTGCCGGCAGCATCACCGCCCTGCACAGCCTGCCCCTGCCCGCCGCCGTGGCCACCGACCCCGCCGCTGCCACCCCGGCCCTGGGCGGCTTCGCGGCCCGGCTGGCCCAGCTCACCGCCCGCAAGGACCCCCATGCCCCGCAGTGACGCTTTCTCCCGCGCCGGCGTGCGTGCCCTGGCCCTGCTGCTGGCGCTGTTGCTGCTGAGCCTGGGCGCCTGGGCCCAGGCACCGGTGCCCACGCCGCAAGGCCCTTCGCTGCCGCTGATGGTGGGCCAGGGGGCGGGCGGCACCAGCTACTCGGTGCCGATCCAGACCCTGCTGTTCTTCACCGCGCTGTCGTTCCTGCCGGCGGTGCTGCTGATGATGACCGGCTTCACCCGCATCGTCATCGTGCTGTCCCTGCTGCGCCAGGCGCTGGGCACCCAGGCCTCGCCGCCCAACCAGGTGATCGTCGGCCTGTCGCTGTTCCTCACACTGTTCGTCATGGGCCCGACGCTGGACAAGGTGTATGCCGACGCCTATGCGCCGTACTCGCGCAACGAGATCAGCTTCGAGCAGGCGCTCGAGCGCGGCCAGGCCCCCATGCGCGACTTCATGCTCAAGCAGACCCGCCAGTCCGATTTCGAACTGTTTGCCCGGCTGGCCAAGCTGCCGGCCGAGGTGACCGCCGCCGATGCGCCCTTCCGCGTGCTGGTGCCGGCCTTCGTCACCAGCGAGCTCAAGACCGCCTTCCAGATCGGCTTCATGATCTTCATCCCCTTCCTGGTCATCGACCTGGTGGTGGCCAGCGTGCTGATGTCGCTGGGCATGATGATGTTGTCGCCGGTGCTGGTGGCCCTGCCCTTCAAGCTGATGCTGTTCGTGCTGGCCGACGGCTGGAACCTGCTGATCGGCTCGCTGGCGGCCTCGTTCGCCACCTGACCCCACCACCCACAGGAACGCCATGGACCCGCAAGCCGCCCTCACCCTGGGCCAGAACGCCCTCTTCCTGCTGCTCATGGTCTCGGCCCCGGTGCTGGCGGTGGTGCTGGCGGTGGGTCTGGTGATCAGCCTGTTCCAGGCCATCACCCAGATCCACGAGGCCACGCTGTCCTTCGTGCCCAAGCTGATCGCGGCCATTGCGGTGTTCGCCATCGCCGGCCCGTGGATGATGACCACGCTGGTGGAGTTCATCCGCAACACCATCATGGCCATCCCCAACTACGCCATCTGACGCCGTGCCCACGTTCACCGAAGCGCAGATCATGGCCGTGGTCAGCCCGGTGTTCTGGCCGTTCCTGCGCATCCTGGCGGTGTTCTCCAGTGCGCCGGTGTTCTCGTCCCGCTCGGTGCCGGTGCGCACCCGCGTGGCGCTGGCGATGCTGCTGGCGCTGTGCGCCCAGGCGGGCCTGCCGCAGCAGCCGGTCATCGGCCTGACCGATCCGGGTGCCTTCGGTGCGGTGGTCCAGCAGGTGGTGGTGGGCCTGGCCATCGGGCTGGCGGTGCGCATCGTGTTTGCGTCGGTCGAGCTGGCGGGCGAACTCATCGGCCTGCAGATGGGCCTGAACTTTGCCGGCTTCTTCGATCCCGCCACCAGCGCGCAGTCGAGCGCGGTGGGCCGCTTCTTCGGCAACATCACCATGCTGCTGTTCGTGGTGATGGGCGGGCACCTGATGCTGCTGCAGGCGGTCATCGCCAGTTACGACACCTTCCCGCTCGGCGGCAGCGCCATCGAATCGGTCAACCGGCTGCAGCTGCACGAGCTGGGCGCGGTGGTGTTCCGCTACGGCCTGTGGATCGCCCTGCCCATGATCGGCATGCTGATGTTCGTCAACACGGTGCTGGGCTTCATCTCGCGGGTGGCCCCGCAGATGAACGCCTTCGCCATCGGCTTCCCGCTCACCCTGTCGGTCGGTCTGGTGGGCATCGCCTTCACGCTGCCGATGCTGGGCACGCCGGTGGCCGCGCTGCTCAAGCTGGCCACCGACCTGTTCATGGGCGGCTGACCGCCAGCGAAGGCAGATCCCGCTCGCGCAGTCCCAGGGTGCGCAGCCCGGCGGCCCACACCGCCAGCACCGCTTCATGCCCGCGCAGCCGGGCCAGCGCCAGGCCACACACCGACGCCTGGCCGGTGCGGCGCCGGGTTTCCAGGATGCCGGCCACCTCGTCCCGGGTCAGCCGGCCGTCCTGCAGCAGATCGCGCAAGCCCAGCATCCAGGCCGACAGCGTGCCGTCGCGGCCCTCGGCCAGCACACGGTGCAGC
>JGI24115J20150_1000660_pt1 | contig 12723 bp, 13 predicted proteins | sample Subbioar_CSW14AB_FD_20150 | JGI IMG/M metagenome (IMG submission 20150)
AAGCCGTTCAGCCCCCGCGAGCTGCTCGCGCGGCTGCGGGCGGTGCTACGTCGCTCGACCCCCGAGGCGGTCGCCGAGCGGATCGTCGTCGGCGACCTGAGCATCGAGCCCGGCAGCCGCGCCGTGAGGCTCGGCGCCGATCCGATCGAGCTCACCGGCATCGAGTTCGACATCCTCCTCGCGCTCGCCCGTCGCGCCGGTCGCGTCGTCCCGCGCGAGGCGCTGCTCGACGAGGCGGGGCGCGGCGACGTGAGCGTCTCGGAGCGAACCGTCGACGTGCACATCAGCCACCTGAGGCAGAAGCTCCGCGACGACCCGCGCTCTCCCCGACGCATCAAGACCGTGCGTGGCATCGGGTACGTCCTCGCCAAGGACGAGTCGTGAGACATCACCACCATCGCCGCCGCATGCGCGACGGGTTCGTGGCGACACGGATCGGTCTCTACATGCGCGCGCGGCTGCGTCGCCGCATCTTCTGGTGGTTCGGCGCCACCATCGTCCTCGCCTTCCTGGTGGCCGGCGCGACGATGAGCGTCCTCGGCCAGGGCAACGCCTCGTGGCACCGCGAGGTCGAGCGCGCGCGCGCACTCGTGTCGCACTCGTTCGAGCGCGTGTGGGAGTCACCCGAAGGCCGCGAGTCGCTCGCCCGATCGATCGCGCAGGATCTCGAGGCCGACATCACGCTGCGGGACGCCACCGGCGCGCGGATCCTGGTGGTCGGTCGAGCCTGTGAGCACCCAGCGCTCGTGTCGCCGGTGCGCACCCGCGGGCTGCCGGCCGGGGACGTCAGCGTGTGTCTCGCGCGCGAGCGTCAGCACGGTGGCGCCCGCATGTTCCTCGCGTTCGGCGCCGCAGGGCTCGTGCTCTGGGCGATCTCCGGTCGCATCGCGCGTCGGTTGGCGCGCCCGTTCGATCAGCTCGCCTCGATCGCGGGCGAAATCGGCGGCGGTCGCCTCGGCGCTCGCATCGCGCTCGACGACTGCCGCGACGAGGACGTCGCCGTCGTCGGCCGCGTGATGAACGACATGGCCGCCCGCATCGAGAAGCAGCTCGCCGATCAGCGCGAGCTCCTCGCCGCCGTGTCGCACGAGATCCGCACGCCCCTGTCGCGGGTGCGCATCCTCACCGAGCTGGGCCGTGATGGGGCCGATGCGCAGAAGACGTTCGACGGCATCGACGCCGAGGTCATGGAGATCGACGCGCTGGTCAGCGAGCTGCTCGCGAGCGCGCGGCTCGACTTCGCGGCGGCCAAGCCCATCGATCTCGACGCGGTCGACGCGGCGAAGCGCGCGTTGGAGCGCGCCTCGGTCGACGCGAGCCTGCTCGACGCACCCGAGCCGCTCACCGTGCACGCCGATCCGACGCTGCTCGCGCGGGCCCTCGCCAACCTCCTCGACAACGCACAAAGGCACGCCGGCGCGGTCGATCGCCTGTCGGTGATCGCCGAAGACGACCGGGTCCGCTTCGCGGTGCTCGACCGTGGTCCGGGTCTCGCGCCCGGCGACGAAACGAAGATCTTCGACTCGTTCTATCGCGGTGCGCGCGGTCGCGATGACGCGAAGAAGCCGTCGCTCGGCCTCGGTCTCGCGCTGGTTCGCCGCATCGCCGAGGCGCACGGCGGCCGCGTCTCGGCCGAGAGCCGGGCCGGCGGCGGCGCGATCATCGCGATCGAGCTGCCTCGCGTCGGCTGAAGATCTGTCAAGAAGTCCCCCGGACTGAAGTCCGGGGCACCGACAGCAAGACGAAGCCCTTCGGGCTGGCGGCGTCACTTGTCGACGACGACCTCGTCGTCGACAAGCGTTGCTTCGTTCTGCTCGAAGTCGCGTTTTTTTGAGCAAGCCGGAGCCGTGTCGGGCGCGTTGATCGCGCAATGGATGCCCGATGGCGGCAATCGACCCGGCTACACCATCCAGATGGCCACCGCGGGCTCGCCGCTCGGTGGTCCACGCACCAGCGTCCGCCAGCAGGTCACCAATGTCGGCAGCGACATGGGCTCGATCTCGCTGATGCTCGACCAGATAGAGCGCCGCACCGGCGCGCTGCCGAAGGTGCTCGTGGCGGACGCCAATTACGCCAAACACGAGTGTATCGAGCGCTGACTGGCCAGCGTCTGCTCACCGACCGGCACCGAAACGCGCCCGAAAGTCATCGAGCGCGACTACGGCCGCGTGCCGGCTTGCTGCCTTGCGGTCGCCGCGCTCGGTGTTGCGAGCCGTTCCTCGCCAGCCCGGAGGGCTTCGTCTTGCAGTCGGTGCCCCGGACTTCAGTCCGGGGGAATTCTCCGACGGCTCTTGAGAACGCGCATCGCCAACAACGCAAACACCACAGCGAGCGGCGCCCCCGTGCCGGTGCCGCCGGTCGAACAGCCGCTGCCGCCCTTGTCGCGGGCCAGGGTGATGTACTGAGCTTCGCCGAGCGCGCTCGCGACGAACGCCGACGATCGTGCCACGTCCAAGTACACCGTCGCGCTGCAGCCGTCGCGCTTGCGCGAGGCGATGCCGATCACGCGACCCTCCGCGTCGATGGCCGGCCCTCCCGAATCGCCCTCGCAGACCGCACCATCGCCCCACCACTCCGCGTCCGTCAGCTGACGCGAGCGACAATCGAGACCGACGCAGGTGACGCGCAGGTCTTCGCGTCGGCGTCGGGTCCCCGACGGTGCGATGCTGCCGTCACGACCGAACCCGACCGCGGTGAACGACTCGGAGGCCTCGACGTCGCGGTCCATGCGCAGCGGGATCGGCTGGGCCTCCACCTCGTCGAGCGGCTCCGGCAGGACCAGCGCCGCGATGTCGCTGCCACAGAACGACGGATCGTCCGGCACCAGGACTCGCGTCACGCTGTGTCGTTGCGTCGGGATCGCGGTCTTCGAGGCAGTCACGACGTAGACGTGTTCTGGTGCGGAAGGCGAACCGAAGGTGGTCTTCGAGCACTCGATCGGTTCACCATTCACGATCGGCGCGATGCAATGACGCGCGGTCAAGACGACGCGGGGCGTGACGAGCACGCCGGTGCAGAACGTCCCTTGATCCATCGCGAGGACGGCGATGACGCCCGACACCGTCGGGTCCAGCGCGCCTCGCGAGATGGCGGCGCGCCCCGTTGACGTGGATGGAGACGATGGAGCCTCGCTCGAGCCACACGCTGTGGAGACCACGGCCAACGCGACAAGCAGTGGGCGGAGCGATGTGTGGCGCACGCCCCCCGAACCGCAACCAACGTGCCGCCAGACACGTACACGGAATGCCCGTGTGTCAGCGTGACCGACGCTGTCGTCGCCGCGCGACCACGCCGATCGACAGCGCGCACGCAGCCGCGACGAGCACCGCGTCGCCGCCCGACGCCGAGCCGCCCAAGATCGCGCAGTTGCAGCCGCTCTTGGTGGTGGTCTCGGGATCGCCTCCGCCGCATTCGAGCGCGAGGCCGCGTCGCGGCGTCGCATCGCACGGCGCTGACCGGTTCGGCGGGTACGCCGCGCAGATCGCGCAGATGTCGTCTTGCGCGAGGTCGCGCATGTACACCTGGCGCTGCTCGTAGCGCGCGAACATCGTCGGGGTCTGGGTCGGGTCCTTGGGCTGCGGCAGATTGGTGTGCGCGAGCCCGAGGAAGTGACCCGCCTCGTGCGTGAGGATCGACTGGAAATCGTAGAGGACGCGGCCCGGCGGGTCCGAGGTGGTGATCGGGTTGTTGGCCGTGTTCACCTCCATGTCCGAGTCGTAGATCTCGCCGCTCTCCGTGTTGAACGTGACGGTGGTGAGCGCCAGCGTGGTGTCGGCATCGGGTTTCGGCGAGCCGTCGCACTCGGTCCACGCCACGTCACGAAACGTGATGACGTTCGCGTTGCCGACCTTGCCGTTGTACTCGACGCAGTCACAGCTCACCGGCCCGAGGTCCTTGACCTCAATCGACGGGTGCCCGTTCTCGAAGGGACCGGCGCACTTGACGGGATCGGCGGGACACGTCGCGTCCTTCCAAGCATCGAAGGATTTCTGCGCCACCGCGCGCGTGGTCCCGAGGTCGATCCAGCGACTCGCGTCGCGTTGCACGGAGAAGCCGACGCACCGCGTGGACCAGTAGAGCGGCCTGCCGGTGTCGTCGCAGGGGTTGTCGATGGTGGGAACGAATCCCTGCGTCGTCGTCGTGCGACACCACGCGAGCGCGTCCTCTGTCGTCAGCAACCCGAGCGCGGCTCCGAGGAGGACGGCGAGCTCACTTCTTCGCACGTGCGGCCCAGAGCGTGCGGAGCTCGGTGACGGCGACGGTGAGCGGCTTGCCCGCGAGCGCCTCGGCGGCAGGCTTGGGGGCGGTCTTCGGGTCGACCTTGACGTTGGGGACGAGGACCAGGTCGACGGGGTGCGGGGTGATGCGCGGAACCTTGTCGACGCCGACCTCGACGGGCAGCGCGCCCTGCGCCATTCCGGTGACCGTGAGCGAGCCCGCGACCGCCTTGGCGTTGCCGGCCGGGAGAGCGCGGAGGAACAACACGACGGGCTTGTCCACCGGCAGGACCGCCTCGCCATGCGTGATCTGCCCGATGCCGTCGACCTGACCGCCGAGCGTCCGCACGACGACCGTCTCGCCCGCCTTCTTGCCGCCTCCCACCGAGGTGTCGACAGCCACCGTGGTGTACGTGACGATCCGGCCTCCTTCCCAGCGCGACAGCCGCGACTTGGGCAGGCCCACGATCAGGTGCTCGCTCTTGTCGACCAGGTCTTCGACCGAGAGCGCGATCGCAGTGGAGGCGTGCGCGGAATGGGGGGCCAGGGCGGCGGCGCCGAGCACCGCGGATGCGGCTGCGGCCCCCAGAGCCAGGGCAAGCGGAAAGGAACGACGCGAGGAAACCATCACGCACGCAGCGTAGCGAGCGCCGGGCCGGCCAGCCAGCCGACCCGGGCCGAGCTCAGGAGCCGTCGGAGAATTGCCCCCGGACTAAAGTCCGGGGCACCGACAGCAAGACGAAGCCCTCCGGGCTCGGGAGGAACGGCTCGCAACAGCGAGCGGGGCGACGGCGAGGCCGCATCCTACAGGCCGGCCAGGCGCCTGTAGTCGCGATCGCTGCGCGCCTTTCCGGTACGTGTCGGCGCCGGTCGGTGAGCAGACGCCGGCTACACGAGCAGTGCAGTCGCGTGCTGAAGGATGTTCGCGCCGATCGCCGACTTCGAGCAGAACGAAGCAACGCTTGCCGACAACGAGGTCGTTGTCGACACGTAACTCCGCTAGCCCGAAGGGCTTCGTCTTGCAGTCGGTGCCCCGGACTTCAGTCCGGGGGATTCTTCGACAGGTCTTCAGCTCAGCCCGTCAGGGCAGCCTCGACGGCGTTACGCATGACACGACGAACGCCCAGATCGATGGGCGCGCCCAGAAAAATCGAGAGCGCACGCGCGCCCTGCTCGACCAACATGCCGAGCCCGCCAATTGCGCGCGCGCCCTCCGCCGCAGCCCGCGCGAGAAACGGCGTGACGCGCGGTCGGTAGACCAGATCGTAGGCGACCGCGCCGTGGGCCTTGGGTGCGCGCGTCCACGCCTCGGCGATCGGAGTGCCGTCCGGGCCGCCGAGCATGCCTGCGCTCGTCGCATTGATGAGCAGGTCCCACGGGCCGCCGGCGAGCGACGACCAGGGCACGGCCTCACCCGTGCCGACCGCGTGGACGAGGGCGCGTGCCGCTGCGTCGTCGCGTCCGGCGATGCCAAGGCGTGCCTCGAGGGTGCGCATCGCGATCGACGCCGCGCGGGCCGCACCGCCAGTTCCGAGCAACAGGACGTGCTTGGGCACCACGCCTTCGCCGTGCAGATCGGCGCGGAGCCCGTCGCAGTCGGTGTTGGTGCCGACCAGGCGCCCGGTGTGATCGACGTAGAGGGTGTTCACCGCGCCCACCGCGCTCGCCTCGTCCGTGAGCACGTCGCACAAGCCCATCGCCTCGACCTTGTGCGGGACCGTGACGTTCAGCCCATGGATCTCCCCGCGGCGGACCCGATCGAGCACGCGGGGCAGCTCGGTCGCGGTGACCCGCATCGCCTCGTAGGTATGCGGCAGATCAAGCGCGCGGAACGCGGCCCCATGCATGATCGGGCTGAGGGAGTGCCCGATGGGATCACCGATCACGTAGAAGCGTTTGGCCTTCATGACTCCCGCGTTGCCTTCACTTCGGCGTCGAGGGTGCCGTGGTCGAGCTTCACGGTGACCTGGTCGCCCACCCGGACCTCGCGCGCGTCCCTCACGGCCCGACCCTTGGAATCGAGCGTGATCGCGTACCCGCGCGCGAGCACGGCGAGCGGAGAGATCGCCTGGAGGTTCTGCGCCGAAGACGCGAGGCTCGCCCGACGCTGGTCCAGCACGCGGCGCATCGCCGCGCCGAGACGTACCGGCAGGGGCGCGAGGGCGTGGCGGGCATCGGCGAGCACCGCACGTGGATGACGCGCCGAGAGCCTTCGCTCGAGCGACTCCTTGCTGCGGGCGCCATCCGCGATGCGCGCACGCATCTGCTCCTCGAGACGCGCGCTCAGCTCGTCCACGTGTTGCCGACGCATGGCGAGGGCCCGTTCGGGCGCGCGGACGCGTTTGTCGAGCCGCGCCAGCTCGACCGCGGCCTCGCGCAGGTGCCCTCGTTGCGCGAGAGCAAGTCGACGCAGAGCCTGCGTCAGCCTCTCGCGGCGCGCCTCGTGATCGGGAACCGCGAGCTCCGCGGCTTGCGAAGGAGTGGCCGCGCGGACGTCGGCAACGAGACACGCGATCGACCAGTCGACCTCGTGTCCAACGGCCGCGACGACCGGCTTCGGGCACGCAGCGATCGCGCGGGCGAGGTGCTCGTCGTCGAACGCCGCGAGATCTTCCGCCGAGCCGCCGCCACGGCCGATGATGATCACGTCGACGCCCTCGACCCTGGCCAACCGCTCGAGCGCGCGACGAAGCCCGTAGGCAGCCCCCTCGCCCTGCACTTGCGCCGGCGACAGGAGGATGGGCACCCGCGCCCGCCGCCGGGCCACCTTGACGATGTCCTGGAACGCCGCGCCGCTCGCGCTCGTCACCACGCCGATGATCCTCGGATCGCTCGGCAACTCGCGCTTCTTGCTCGGATCGAACAGACCCTCGGCCTCCAGCTTGCGCTTGAGCGCCTCGCGTCGAGCGGCGAGATCGCCCTCGCCCGCCGCCATCACCTTTTGCACCACGAGCTGCAGCGAGCCACGCGGCGCAAAGAGCTCGGGTGTCGCGCGCACGCGCACGCGCGCGCCGTTCACGATTCGATCGCCACCGGCGAGCTGGGCCTCGCGGCGGAACATCGCGCAGGAGAGGCACGCATCGGCTCGCTCGTCCTTCAGCGTGAAATAGAGGTGCCCGGTCGGTGCCGGGCCGCGAAAGCCGGTGACCTCGCCTTCGACGACGACCTGACCGAGCGTCTGGATGCGCTGGCGCATGCGCCCGACGAGATCGAGGACGGAGAAGACCTCCGAGGATCCGCCGGAGGCGGGCTTCTCTTCACGCGGGGCGGCGGCCTTCGGCTGTTCGATGGCTCGATCGAACAAGGGCATGTAGGGCGAGCGCGGCCGCGTCACGCCCGCCAGCGTAGCTCACTTGGAGAGGTACTTCTTCGGGTCGGCCTTGAACTTCGAGTCACAGCCGGGGCAGCAGAAGTAATAGGTCTTTCCCTCGTACTCGACCTTCGGCGAGCTCGCGGTGACCACGAACTCCTCCTTGGAGATCAGGCACAGCGTCTTGTCGCCGACCTTCGCCTCACCGGGCGCGACCACTGCGGAGGACGTACTGGCGGAAGGCGCCGGCGATGCAGCAGGTGCAGGCGCGCTCGACGGCGCAGCCGGCTCGGTGCGATTGCCACCACACGCTGCGAAGAGGACGACGAGGACCGGAACGAGCAGGGAGCGCATGCGGTTGCTTGTGGTGCGACCCTCGCGCGGCATCAAGCGCGAGCGGTGACCGAGGTCATGGTCGAACGGGAACACGGGCACCACCCTCGCCATCATGCCGCCCGTCCCCCTCGTCTACGCGTGCTCCGGCGGCTCGGGCGCCGGTCAGGTCGCGAACGGCGTGGCGGTCTGCCTCGACCGGCTCGGGATTGCCGAGATGTGGAGCACCGCGGGCGTCGGCGGTGGAGACCCGCGTCACCTCGAGGTCGCCAACTCGGGCCGCCCCATTCTCGCGATCGACGGCTGTCCCGACGATTGCGCGCGACGCGCGCTGGCCTGCCGGAGCATCGTGCCGATCCTCCACATCCGCCTCGATCGCCGCGGTACCGAGCGCCATCGACACGAGTCCTACGACCAGAGCATCATCGAGCGCGAGCTCGCGTACGTGGCCGACCAGATCCAACGCCTCGAGTGGGGCGAGCAACCCGAGGCCGAGTGATCAGAGCTCGTGCGGCATCAGGTCGCGCGGGCTTCTGAAGGTCTGGAGCGGCGAGTAGTGGAAGAAGTTGCTCACGCGTGACGTGTAGAGACACGCGTACTCCTCGACCTGATCGCCGAACGAGGAGGTCTCGGTGCCCTCTTTGAGCAGCGAGCCCCAGTAGGGGTGGAACGTCCGGTCGATCCGCGCCTCGAGCTCGCGCGAGGTCGACTCGATCTGTCGGAGCAAGGTGCGCACGCGCTCGACGGCGCGTTTGGCGCGTTGGCGCTCGGCCTCGAGCTCCGCGGCGGCCCGCGCTGCCTCTCGCCCGCCGCCGGCGACGGCCGTGTTGCCCTCGACGCGCACCGTGCGCGAGACCGTCATCGCGTCGAGACGGCGCTGGACCTCTTTGAAGTGGCCTTGGTGATACCGCAGCTCGTCGTCGAGACGCGCGCGCCGCTCCTCGAGCTCCTCGAGCTCCTCGAGCGCGTCGCTGCACTCGGCGTGGGCGCCGACCTCGATGTCCATCTCTTGGATGATCATCGCGGTGCGCCAGGCCGACTCCTTCTTGCTGCGGAGGATGTCGCCGTAGATGTGGTCGCCGACGTAGAGCACGCGATCGCCGGTGACCCCGAGGAACCGCTCGAAATCGTGGAGGTTGCCGCCCTCGTAGATGCGCATGCGCTCGAGCGACTGCGACGGCCGCATGTGGCTCTCGTCGCGGTCCTCGTGCACGCGCTCCATCAGCGGGCGGTGCTCCTGGAAGAACGCGGGCTTGGCCGACGCGCAGATGACCGCGTCGAAGTAGTGCTTCCACGTCGGGTACTCGGCCGAGGCGCTGCCGAGCAGGTGCGTCATGAGCTGCTCGGTGTAGGGCCGACGCGAGTTGGTCAGCAGGAACAGCTTCTTGCCTGCGGAGCGCAGCTTGTGGAGCGTCGGGCCGAGCGTGTCGTCGCGCTTGAGGTATTTGCCCGGATCGCTGGTGATCGCGGCCTGCACCGTGCCGTCACGGTGCGCTTCGTCGATCGCCTCGCGGATGTCGGCGAACAGCTTCGCGTGATCGACCTTCTCGCCGCGCTTGTCGTACGCGTCGATGATCCCGGCGAACATCGCCGCCTCGGAGAGCGCGTAGAGCGTGTCGATGAAGTGGTATCGCGAGGTCGGCGCCCGGTGTTTGGTCGCGTGATAGATGGTGCGCAGCTGCTCCTTGGGCAACTGCGTGAACCCGCGGTAGGCCTTCCCCACGGCCTTGTAGCGGTCCATCTTCACGACGTGGCCGTGCTTCTTGTCGATGAGCAGGCCGCGGATGGGGAACGCGGTGTCGTACGGAATGGTGGTGATCCAATCCGGGTACCCACGTGCGACCAGGCGCACCGCGGTCACGTCGATGGACAGACGGTCCATCGCGTCCTGGTCGTAGATCGCGAGCGTGTAGTCCATGTCGAACCCGATCCAGTCGATGTGAGCCAACGACAGGTTCCGGTTGACGTAGATGCGGCGATTCTTGGGCAGGCCCGCGAGCGAGGGGCGCGGGGCCACCTCCTCCAGGGGGAGGGGGAGCTGCTCGGGCATGGCTGTGTCCAGGCTAGCAGGCGATCCGTGAAGAGGTTGAGCCCTCCGCTTATGGCCCGGGTAGCTCTGGTGACCCGGCTCTGTCCGGTCCCTCCGGGGAGCGAGCTCGATGACGCGCGGCAGCGCGCGCATGGGTCGTTGGACGAAGGGCCTCTTGCCTCTTGTTGGATGCACGGCGGAAAACGCCTCCCATCACACCTGGTTCGATGCCGTTCGCTGGAAGATCGCTGCACCTCGAGCATGGATCGCGGGGGCTCCCGGCGCCAAAATCACGGCACGAGCGGGTCGTCGGGTTCGGCCGCCATCCCAGGTGGTACCCTGTCCCGCCATGCGTAACGCGCTCGCCCTCGCGGTCGTCGTCGGCTCCACCTCGCTCCTCGCCTTCGCCTGTGGTGGTGGCGGCGGTGATGGCAAAGGGGCGACCAGCCCCACCCCAGCCGGCTCGGAGCCCCGCGTCATCATCGAGGACTCGAAAGAGGTCTGGTACGAGGAGGAGTCGGGAACGGGAAAACCCGGCGAGAAGGGGAGCGGCGTCCGCGAGTTCAAGCTCGATGTGACCAAACACGTCGAGTGGAAGGGCGGCGGCGGAACGATGGTCGACGCCGGACCTCCCCCCGCCGACCGCGTGTTCCGCATCTTCGTCCGGTTCCCCGTCCCCAAGGTCATGCCCAAGGACGCGCGCGATCCGCACGCGATCAACCGGTTGCTCTGGGATGTCCGGAGCGAGATCGCCAAGTGTTACTACAAGGGCCCCGGAAAGGAGCCCGGCGAGGAGCAGTCGCTCGTCGGCTTCCTCCAGGTCGACAAGGCCGGCGACGTCAAAGGCGCGGGCATCGAGCGGGCCGACGAGCCCCTCAAGAAGACCGGCGCCGACGAGTGCATCCTCGAGAACATCAAGGGGATGAAGCTCAGCGCCGCCGGCGACGACACCAAGATCCGCTTCAAGATCAAGCTGCAGAGCACCGAGGTCACCGGCCAGGCGGACGTGAAGACCGCCAAGTAGCGCGCTCGTGATCGCGTTCTTCCTTCGCGTTCGCAGTCACCTGCTGATCGTCCTCGCGAGCGTGCTGTTGTTCAGCACGGCTGCCTTCGCGGGGCCGAACGATGGACTGCCCAAGCCGGCCGTCGCGCTCGATCGGTCGACGCCCCGCCGTGCGTTCGATGGGTTCGTCCAGGCCACGCACGGGAGCGACTACGTCCGCGCCGCGCACTACCTCGACCTGCGGAACATCCCGCGCAATCGGCAGGTCACCGAGGGCCCGGTGCTCGCGCAGAAGCTCGCCTACGTGGTCGATCGACACCTCACGGTCGATCTCGTCTCGATCTCCGATGCACCCGACGGCGGCGCGGGGAACACCGCGCTGGTCGTCGCTGGAACCATCTTCGTCGAGGACGAGCCGGTTCCCATCTCGCTCTCGCGGATCCGCTTCGACGACGGCGTTCAGCGATGGGTCCTCGCCCGCACCACCGTGCAGTCGATCCCCGACCTGTACAAAGAGCACGGCGCGCGCGGCTGGGAGGATCGGCTGCCGCGGGTGCTCGTGCTGAACAAGCTGTTCGGCGTCGAGCTGTGGCAGTGGCTCGCCCTCCTCGTTGCGCTGATCGCTGCATGGGCTGGCGGCTATCTCATCGGCTCCCTCGCCGTGGGCATGGTGCTCCGCCTCGCGCGTCGGACGCGCACCGAGTGGGACGACGCGCTCGTGCTCGCGGCGCGGGGCCCCGTTCGACTGATCATCGGCGTCGCCATCCTCTGGGTGATCGACGACCCGCTGCACTTCTCCCCGGTGATGGAGAAGCTCGCGCATCAGCTCGCGTTCCCGGTGCTGGTCGTCGCGGTCGCGTGGCTGATCATGGCCGCCGTCGGCGTGGGCACCGAGTGGATCGTCGACCGGCTGCCCAACGACGCGGTCGCCGAGCTGAAGAGCCGAGGCCTGCGCACCCAGCTCGCGGTGATGCAGCGCGTGACGTCGGTCATCGTCATCGTCGTCGCCTGCGCCGTCATCCTGATGCAGTTCGAGTTCGTGCGGAGCGTCGGTCTGTCGATCCTCGCCTCCGCCGGTCTCGTGGGCGTCGTCCTCGGCTTCGCCGCGCAAAAGTCCCTCGCGGGCGTCATCGCGGGCATCCAACTCTCGATCACCCAGCCGATCCGCATCGGCGACACGGTGGTGATGGAGGGCGAAACGGGAACGGTCGAGGAGATCAACCTCACCTACGTGGTGGTGAAGGTCTGGGACGAACGACGGATGATCGTTCCCATCCAGAAGATCCTCGACACCACCTTCCAGAACTGGACCAAGCTCACGCCGGAGATGACCGGCGCGGTCACCTTCCCCGTCGACTACACGACCCCGACCGAGCGCCTCCGCGAGGAGCTCGATCACATCGTGAAGACCGATCCGCGCTGGGACGGCCGCACCTGCAAGCTCGCGGTCACCGAGCTGTCCGACAAGGCGATGACGGTCCGCTGTCTGGTCTCCGCGCGGAACGCGGACGACACCTGGGACCTCCGCTGCCTGGTGCGCGAGAAGATGATCCGTTTCCTCGCGCAGTGGGAGGGCGGGAAGTACCTCGCGCAGATCCGGAGCCGCACCCTTTCGTAGCCCGCTCGCTTCGCTCGCGGGATTTGCCCTGGCGTACGTGCTCGTGATCCGTGGTCGTGCTCGTGCTCGTGATCGCGGAACCTCTGGCCGAATCTCTGCGATCGCGTTGATTCCGGTGAGCCGTTCCCCCCGGCTTGAAAAGCCGGGGCCCCTTCGCGAACCTCACGAACGCACGCGTCTTCAGCTTGAAGCCCTTGCGGGCTCCTTGCGTGG
>JGI24115J20150_1000670_pt1 | contig 12684 bp, 7 predicted proteins | sample Subbioar_CSW14AB_FD_20150 | JGI IMG/M metagenome (IMG submission 20150)
GCTCCGGAGGGCGAGGCGGGCGCGGCCGTCGCCGCCGAGGGCGCCGAAGCCGCCCCGGTCGTCGAGGGTGCAGAGCCGGTCGTCGCGAAGCCGGCAGTCGCCGTGCGGGCGGCACGCGCTCCGAGGGCCCCCAAGGTCCCCGTCACCACCGAGGCAGCCAAGGACGACGACGCCGATCTCTTCGATTTCGGCTACACCGTCACCGAGATCGGTCCCGATGGCAGCATTCCGGTGCCGCCGCCGGTCGAGGCCGAACGGCCCGAGGGCAGTCGCGAGCCGCGCAAGGATCGCGGTCGTGGTCGCGAGCGTGGTCGCGAGCGCGGCAAGGAGCGCGGACGTCCGGGCGGCGAGCGCACCGGCGATCGTAGCGGCGATCGCGTCGGCTCCGGAGATCGCAGCGGCAAACCCCGCGACGCCGGCCTCCGCCTCGCGCGCAGCACGCCGATCAACGAGGTGGTCAAAGAGGGCCAGCAGGTGATCGTGCAGGTCACCAAGGACCCGATCGGCACCAAGGGCGCGCGCGTTTCGAGCCACGTCTCGCTGCCGGGCCGCTACGTGGTGTACATGCCGACCGTCGAGCACGTCGGGGTCTCGCGCCGCATCGGCAACGACCTCGAACGTCGTCGCCTTCGCGAGGCGATCGATTCGATGAAGCCGCCGCAGGGAGGCCTCATCGTCCGCACCGTCGCCGAGGGCCTCACCAAGAAGCACCTCAAGGCCGACGTCGGCTACCTGGTCCGCCTGTGGGGCGAGATCGCCAAGAAGAAGGAGACCGGCGCGCGCGCTCCGACGATGCTCTACCAGGAGCTCGACGTGGTGCTCCGCACGTGCCGCGACATGTTCACCGACGACGTCGAGAAGATCGTCATCGACGACAAGGAGCAGTACCAGCGTCTGCTCCGGTTCATCGAGATGTTCATGCCCGAGCGGGTGAAGGACATCGAGCTCTACGCGGGTGACGAGCCGGTGTTCGACGCGTACGGCCTCGAGGACGAGATCGCGCGCGCGCTGTCGCGCAAGGTCCCGCTCCCGAGCGGCGGCTACCTGATCATCGATCAGGCCGAGGCGCTCACCGCCATCGACGTGAACTCCGGCCGCTTCGTCGGCAAGGGGAACAAGGATCCGGAGGACACGATCCTCCAGACGAACATGGAGGCGGTGAACGAGATCGCCTACCAGCTCCGGTTCCGCAACATCGGCGGCCTGATCGTCCTCGACTTGATCGACATGGACAAGGCGGGCAACCGCGAGAAGGTCTACCGCGCGCTCGAGCAGGCGCTCCTCAGCGACAAGGCGAAGACCTCGATCAACCGGATCAGCGAGCTCGGCCTCGTCGAGATGACCCGCAAGCGCACGCGCGAATCGCTCGGTCGCATGCTGCACGAGCCGTGCTTCTACTGCGACGGCACCGGGCACCTGCAGTCGCGCACGACCATCGCCTACGAGATCCTTCGGCAAATCCGCCGCGAGCGAAAGACGCTCCCCGGCTACAAGGTCATCGTCAACGCGCACCCGAGCGTGGTCGATCTGATGCAGACCGAGGAGAAGGACACCTTGCGCGAGAGCGAGCGCCGCTACCAGCGGCAGATCATGCTCGTCCCGCACAAGGAGTACCACCTCGAGCAGTTCGATCTGCAGGGGAGCTGATCGAGTGCGCGCCGGTTAGAGGCTCGCGCTTCGCCCGGTCGAAGGTCGAAGGTCGAAGGTCGAACCGAAGCCGCTGTCAGCGGTCACTCTCGGTCTCGACTTTCGACTTTCGACTTTTGACCCTCGACCTTCCGCCGACGGTGGCGCGATGGCCGGCCTTCGGCGGGGCGCTATGATCCGTCGCAATGCTTCGCCGCTGTCTTCTGGGTGGCCTTCTCGCGTTGGTGGCTTGTTCGTCGAAGGGTGACGACCCTTCGAACCCACCGGTCGCGGATTCCGGAGCCGACCCGCTCTCGTCGCTGCTCGGCGCAGGCCCCGCGGCGACGAAGGTGGAGCTCGCACCGGCGTGTGGTGCGACCGGCGACGCCGCGCTGAAGTACACGCGCAAGACCAGCGAGTGGGGGCTCGACGGCGTGTTCGGCAACCACCTGCAGGCGATCGATCTCGATCACGACGGTTACCCCGATCTGCTCGTGCAGAACGTGAACGGCCGGGCCGACCTCGCCAAACCCTCGGTGCGCGTGTTCATGAACCGCCCCAAGACCGGGGGCGGTCGCCAGTTCGTCGACGAGACAGCGGCCAGCGGCATCGGCGCGATCCGCGAGGGCACCAAGCCGGGCGACGGGAAGATGCGCTCGATGCAGCTCGCGGTCGCGGCGGACGTCGACAACGACGGCGACCTCGATCTGTTCTCCGGTACCTACGTCGATCCGACCAAACCCGAGAACGACACGCTCGATCGCAACGAGATCCTGCTCAACGACGGCAAGGGGAAGTTCACGCTGGCGCCCAAGAGCGCGGTGCAGTCGGTGCCCGCCGAGCTGCCACCGACCTCGAGCGCCGCGTTCGTCGACGCCGATCGCGACGGCGCGATCGATGTGTGGGTCGGCTTTTGGTACAAAGCGTACGGCGCGAGCGCACTCGGGGTGCAGGCTCGCCTGTTCAAGGGCAAGGGCGACGGCACGTTTACCGATGCCACGCCGGGCTCGGGCCTCGAGACGCAGAACACCGGCTACGACCAAGGCAAGAACCACCGCCCCGCCTACGGCGTCACCGCGTGCGATCTCGACGACGACGGCGCGCCGGAGCTGCTGCTGTCGGCGTACGGCCGGCAGTGGAACCTGCTCTACAAGAACGCCACGGCGCCGAGCGGGGCGCCGAGCTTCGAGGAGATCGGACAGGCGTCGGGCTACGCCGGCGACGCGCTGATCGACTACTCCGACAACCAGTTCTACGCATGCCACTGCAAGCTGACGGGGAGCTGCACGACGCCCGCGCCGCTGCTCTCGTGCGGCACGACCGACAACTGGGCTTCGGTGGATTCCAAGCCGTGGCGCAACAACGGCAACACCTTCACCACGCTCTGCGCCGACCTGACGGGCGACGGGAAACCCGATCTTTACAGCGCCGAGATCAAGCACTGGCACATCGGCAACTCGAGCGACCCTTCCGAGCTGCTGGTCAACGACACCACCGACGCGATCCACTTCTCGCGTCCGGGTCGGAAGGCGACGGGCCTCGAGTGGAAGCACCTCTCGACGGACTGGAACGAGGGCGGGATCATGGCCGCCGCGGCGGATCTCGATCTCGACGGCCGCGAGGACATCATCGTCGCGGCGAGCGACTACCCCGAGAACTGGTCGCTGGTGTACCGCCAGAAGCCCGACGGCACCTTCGAAGAGGTCGGCGAATCGATCGGCCTGCACCACACGTGCACCGTCGGCCTCGCGATCGCCGACTTCGATCGCGACGGCGATCTCGACGTGGTCGTCGGCTCGTCCACGGCCCGCGATTGCGCCAAGACCTGGACCAAGGGCAACGAGGTCCACCTCTACGAGAACGGTCTGAACGACGGTGCATCCAAGCACGGGTTCCTGCAGATCGCGCTCGAGGGCAAAGGGCTCGGCGGTGCGAACAAGACCGGAATCGGTGCGCGGGTGAAGGTCGTGAACGGCGACAAGGTGATGACCAAGGAGGTCTCGGGCGGCTACGGCCACTTCGGCATGCAGCACGACACCGCGCTCACCTTCGGCCTCGGTCCGTCGTGCGCGCCGACCGGTATCGAGGTCCGCTGGCCGAACGGCGAGCTCACCAAGGCGCGCTACACCGGCGTCGGCGGCGGTCGGAAGCTCGTCATCAAGGAGTCGGGCGAGGTCGTCGAGGTTCCGAAATGATCCGGCCGCGCGACATCGCCCCGGGAGTCGCGCTGTTTCCCGTTCGCACGCCCACGTTGCCGCCGGCCACGCACACCAACACGTTCGCCATCGGCGGGCGGGATGTGCTGCTCGTCGAGCCGGCGACCCCCTACGAAGACGAACGCGCCGCGTGGCTCGTCTGGGCGCGGAGCGTGGCGGGCGAGGGTCGGCGGGTGATCGGCGTGCTCGTCACCCACCACCACGTCGATCACGCGAGCGCGGCCACTGTGTTCGCCCGTGGACTCGGGGTGCCGCTCCTCGGTCACCCCGCGACCTTCGATCGGCTCCGCGATCGCGACGCGGAGCTGCGGGTCGTGACCGACGGCGAACGCATCGTCCTCGGCGACCGCGCTTGGACCGTGCTGCACACCCCCGGCCACGCACCCGGTCACGTGTGCCTGCATGACGAAGAGGGTCGCACGCTGATCGCCGGCGACATGGTGGCCAACGGCAGCACCATCTTGATCCCGCCGGACGACGACGGCGACATGATCGCCTACCTCGAGCAACTGCGGCGCCTCGACGCGCTCGGCACCACGCTCGTGTTGCCTGCCCACGGCGAGCCGATCGACGATCCGCACGGGCTGTTCACCCACTATGTGCAGCATCGGCTGATGCGCGAGCAGAAGGTGCTGCATGCGTGGGAGGCCAGGCGTACCGCGCTCGGTCGCGAGCCGGACATCGCCGAGATCGTGCCGCAGGCCTACGACGACACGCCGTTCCACCTCTGGCCCCTGGCGCGCGGCGCCGCCGAGGCCCACGTGATCAAGCTGCGGCGCGAGGGCCGCATCTGATGCCCGAGCTGCCCGAGGTCGAGCTCACCGCACGCAACCTGCGGACCTGGGCGCGGGGCGCGACGATTTCCGACGCGCGCATCGCGAAGACCCGCATCACCCGCGGAGGCTCGATCGACGCGCGCGCGCTGATCGGCCGCCGAATCGCCTCGGTCGATCGCCGGGGCAAGTGGCTCCGCCTCACTCTCGACGACGACCGAAGGCTGTTCTCGCACCTCGGCATGACGGGTCGCTGGGTGCGCCGAACGATCGACGCGCCCGAGGAGCGGTCGGAGCGGCTTCGCTTCGACGTCACGCGAAGAGACCGCGAGACGAGCCTCCGATACCTCGATCAGCGCATGTTCGGCCGCCTCTTGGTGGCCGACGAGGACATCGAAGAGTGGACGAGCCTCGGCCCCGATCCGCTGATCGACGGCGTCGACGGCCGGTTGCTCGCGCGCGCGATTGGGAATCGAAAGCGAACGATCAAGGAGGTGCTGATGGACCAGGCGGTGCTCGCGGGCATCGGCAACATCCAGGCGACCGAAGCGCTGTGGCGCGCCCGGATCGACCCGAGAACCAAGGCGTCCGAGCTCTCGTCCCGGCGGCTCGGCGCGCTCGCCCGCGCGATCGGCTGGACCCTCGATCGCACGCTCGGGCTCGAGGAAGGGCCGGAGATCCAGTACGTCGAGGACCCGGGCGCACCGAACCCGTTCGTGGTGTACGGACGCGACGGAGAGCCGTGCCCCCGCTGTCGGACGACCCTCGTGCGCATCGTGCTCGGTGGGCGCGCGACCGTGCTCTGCCCGACGTGTCAGCTCAACCAGGACGTCGAGTAGTCGGAGGATTCGGCTTCTCGGGCTCGTCGCCCTTGTCGTGAACCGGCTGCGGTCTGGGAGCGTGCTCGGGAACGTTGACCTTACGGGTGGGGATGTCGGCCAGAGCCGGCTTGTGCGTGGGCTCGGGTGCAGCTTCCGCTGGGGTCCCGCTCGGTTGCGTCGTGCTCGGAACCGCGGGCTTGGGAGCCTCGACCTTGGGTGCCTCCGGCTCGACGGCGCTCTTCCGTCGACCGGGCGGCGGCGGGATGGCCTGGCCACGGGCGTGAACCGCGGCTGCGGGGCCGACCGCGGCGGGCTTGGGACCACGCGCTTCCGCGAGCAACGCGCGAATCGGCCGCGCACCCGCTGGACGGGGCGCAGGCGGTTTTGCGCGGAAGCTGACGCTCCCCGACTCGAAGGTCAGGGCCTCGCGGAGCACGGGGAGGGCATCTCCGGCGACCCCATCGACCGAGCCTCCGGCCAGGACTCCATCGGCCAACTCGAGCTTGGCGCCACGTTTTCCCGAGCGAACGCTGACCGTGCCCGTCTTGCGCTCAATCTCGAGGATCGTGAGAAGACTGCTGATCGGCATGTGCTCGAGCTCACCTCGGAAGCTTGCCCCTTCCGGTGAGGAGGGCGGTCCGGCACCAAGCGAGTCGATCAGGGAAACGCGGCGTTCGCGCATGCGGCGCGCGAGCTGGACCAGCGCGTTCATCTGCGCCACGACCTCTTCGAGCCGGAACGGGCGCGTCAGCAACGCGTCGGCCCCGGCCTCGAAGGCCGCCGTGCGGGCATGCGCGTCGTCCTCGGGGGCGAGGAGAGCGATCGGGACGATGGAGGCCTCGGCTCGGAGCGCCGCGACCACGGCGTAGCCGTCCTTGTCCGGTAGCAAGACGTCGCACAAGACGCAGTCCGGGGTCAGCTCTCGCACACGGGCGAGCCCCTCCGCGCCCGAAGACGCAGCGGCGACGACGAAACCGCCTTCTCTCAGGCCTTCCTGCAGTAGGTGCAGAATCCAATCGTCGTGCACGATCACGACGACGCGCGACGCGCTCATGGGGGGAAGGTAACACGAGCCACGCTTTTGTTCCGTTCCTCGAGTTGTCGCTATGCTCGGTCTCGTGTTTCCCGAGGCACCCGTCCCGAGGCGCATCGGCGAGTTCGCAATCGTTCGCCGATTGCGGGCAGAAGGCCCGTTCGAGCTGTTCCTCGCCCGCGAGGAAGGCCCGATGGGCTTTGCGCGAGAGGTCACGTTGCGCTCCGTTCGCCGGGAATCCGACGACGTGCAGCACGCCGTGGAGCTCGCTCGCGAGGCGCGCATCTGCTCGCGGCTCTCCCACCCCTCCATCGCCCGCGTGCTCGGTTTCTTCGAAGAGACCGACCGCCTCGTGCTCGTCCTCGAGCACCTCGACGGCACCACGCTCGCCACGGTGCTGGCCGATCTCGAGGCCCGCGGGGAATCGATGCCCGATGCGGCAGCGGCCTACGTGGCATCGACGGTTGCCTCCGCGCTCGCGGCCGCGCACGCGCTGGTCGACGACAAGGGCGCAAAAACCCCGGTTCTCCACCGGGCAGTCTCGCCCGGCGTGGTCCACATCGGCCGCGACGGCACGGTGAAACTGGGCGGATTCTCGCTGGCGAAGGTCCTCGATCGCACGCCCGACTCCGCCATCGGCTTCGCCCGTGGGGCCTCTGGCGCCCTCGCCCCCGAGCAGATGCGGGGGGAGCCCGCGACCGAGCGGACCGATCTCTGGTCGCTCGGGCTGCTCTGCTACCGCCTGTTTGCGGGTCCGAAGGCGAGCGAGAACCTGCTGCAGGTCGTCGCGGGTCGGCCGGCGAGCCTCGCATCCGTGCGCGAATCGATCCCCCGCGAGCTCTCGGCCGCCATCGACGCCGCGCTCCAAGAGGATCCGAAGAAGCGCAGCATCACCTGCGCCGAGCTCGGAAAATGGATCGCGCGCGTCGGCTCGGTCGAGGAGGGCAAGAAGACGCTGCGGGAATTGATGGAGTCCGTGCCCATCGAGGACGACGGCGAGCCGACGGCTGCGGGTGAGCGTCCCTCACGTCGCAAGCAGCGGGCGATGCAGCGGCAGGCGCCGAGCGCGAAGCTCAAGGTGCTCCGTCCCGCGCGCGCGCCCGGCACCGATCCCATCGCAGACGCGGAGCTGATCGAAGAACCGCCCCCGGCCTCGATCGCGGATCCTGCCAAGCCCGAGCCGCCGAAGATCGCGCCTCAGGTCGTGCTCAAGAAGCAAGAACCCCAGCGCGTCGAGATCCCTCGGATCGAGGCGCTGCCGCCCGTGCCCGTCGGCGGTGCCAACCCACCGATGAGGCGCCTCGGGACGATGATGGGGCTCGGAGGCATTGCGCCGGCTGCCAGCGAGCCGAAGGCCGAGCCGGCCAAGACCGAGCCGGTGAAGATCGAGGTGATCGAGCCCACGCCCGCCGTCGTCGCGGCTCCGGTCATCCAGACGTCGCCGCGCGTGCAGACGCCCGCTCCGACGCCGCCACCGCCGGCCGCGTTCGCACCCGATCCGGGCCTGGTCGATCGTCCGAAGCCGGCGTTGCAGGCGCTGATCTCCTCGTCGCATCGAGCGCACGTGACGCCCGTGGCGGCGACGCCCATGCCGTTCGAGGACACCACCGTCGTCCCCCGCGCCCGCCGCATCGACGGCAAACCGATCGTCATCGGCGTCATCGCGGTGGCGATCCTCATCGGCATCATCGGCATCATCTCGGCGCTCCGCCCGAAGAAGGTGGAATCCGAGGAGCCCAGCGTCGCGAAGGTCGAGCCCAAACCGACGGCCGCGCCGAAGCCGGAGAAGACGGCATCGAAGCCGAAGCCAGCACCGAGCGGCTCGCTCAGCGCAGCACCGGCTCCGGCGGTGACCGCGACCGGCAAGCTCGAGCCCCCGCCCGGAAAGACGCTCGCCCCCGAATCGGGTTGGCTCTACGTGCACGGTCCTACCGGCAACACGCGGGTGATGGTCGCCGGCAAGATGCGAGGCGAACCCGGTCAAGTGATCATGACCCCGTGCGGAAAGCTCTACGTCGCACTCGCGATCGTCGATGCGAAGGAGCACTGGCGCGGCTGGGCGGCCAAGGGCGCGCAGCTGGTCATCCCGTGCGACGGCACCGTCGGTGAAGTGACGCTGAAGCCGCTGCATTGAGTTCCGGGTCCGCCTTCGGCGGCCCCGGACATATGCCCTCACCCAACCCTCTCCCGAAGGGAGAGGGCTCGAGAATATCCGTCATTTCTGCGCCCCTCTACCTTTGGGAGAGGGGTTGGGGGTGAGGGCAAATACCCCGCGAGCGAAGCGAGCGGGGTGACTACTTCAGCAACCACCCGAAGAGCGCGCGCTTCATCGTGTCGCGGCCGATGACCGCGATCGATTCGGTGAGCGGGATCTCCTTCGGGCAGACCTGGACGCAGTTCTGCGCCTTGCCGCACTCGGCGATGCCACCCTCGCCCATCATCGAGTCGAGGCGCTCGTTCGCGTTCATGTGCCCGGACGGGTGCATGTTGAACAGGCGAACCTGACTGATGACGGCCGGGCCCATGAACGACGAGTGGTCGTTCACGTTGGGGCACGCCTCGGTGCAGCAGCCGCACGTCATGCAGCGCGAGAGCGAGTAGGCGACCTCCTGCTCTTCGGGCGCGACGCGCGGGCCGGCGCCGAGCGCGTGGGTGCCGTCGATGAAGATCCACGCCTTCGCGCGCTTGAGGTTCTCGAACATGCGCGAGCGATCGACGATGAGATCGCGCACGAGCGGGAACTTGGTCATCGGCTCGATGGTGACGGGCTCGCCGTTGGGCGAGATGGCGTCGATCAACGTGGTGCAGGCCTGCCGCACCTTGCCGTTGATGACCATGGTGCAGGAGCCGCAGACCTCTTCGAGGCATGCTTGCTCCCACACGACGGGAACGGTGTCCTTGCCGCCCTTGGTCGTCGGGTTCTTCTGGATCGCCATCAGCGCGCTGATGACGTTCATCTGCGGCTCCCAGGGGATCTCGAACTCTTCCCAGGTCGAAGCGTCGCGCTTGCCGTCGAGGCTGCGCTTGATGCGGAAGGTGATGGGGCGCTTGTTCTCTGCGGCCATGTTGGTTCCCGTCGGTCGTCAGTCAGTGATCGGTTCGAGAAGGTCGCTTCACGCCTTTTCGGCGGGCGCGTCGGTCTTGGGCTGACCGGCGGGGGCGTCGGCGGCGAAGGCCGCCTTCTTCTTGGTGTAGTCGCGCTTCTGCAGCGCCTTGAGCGAGATGTCGACTTCGTCGGTGATGTGGATGCGCTCGCTGCCGATCGAGTAGTCGAACTCGCGGACGAACTCGACCTTCGACTGCGCGCCGTCGCGACCGCCCCACTTGGCGAGCGTGCTGCGGAGCCAGTTCTTGTCGTCGCGGCCGATCGGGTTGACCGCCTTGGGGTTCTTCTCGTCGAAGTCGGGCTTGTAGTGCGCGCCGCGGCACTCGTCGCGGTTGCGCGCGCCCTGCGCGATGACGCGCGCGAGGATGAGCATGCCCTCGAGGTGGCGCGCGAACGGCAAGGCCTGGTTGGACTTGGCGTTGGTGTCGACCGCCTTGATCTTGGTGTAGCGCTCCTCGAACTCGCCGATCTTCTCGATGACCTTGTCGATCGCGTCGTTGTGGCGCTCGATGGTGCAGTCGCGGAGCATGATGTCGCCGAGCTCGGCGTGCAGCTTGTACGGGTTCTCGGTGCCGTCGCTGTTGGCGAGCGCCGTGTACTTCTTCTGCTCGGCCTTCTCGGCCTTCTCGAAGAGGCTGGTCGGGAACTCGAACGCCGACTTCTCGAGGCCGTCGAAGTAGGTCGCCATCGCGGGGCCGGTGACCATGCCGCCGTAGATCGTCGAGAGCAGCGAGTTGGCGCCGAGGCGGTTGGCGCCGTGGTACTGGTAATCGCTCTCGCCGACGTTGTAGAGGCCTTGGATGTTCGTCGCGTGGTTGCGCGCCGAGCCGACCTTGAGCGAGCCGCGAGCGTCGCGATCGAAGTCGACCCACATGCCGCCCATCGAGTAGTGGACGGCCGGGAAGACCTTCATCGGGTTGTGGTACGGGTCGACGCCGACGAACTTCTCGTAGATCTCGAGGATGCCCGCGAGCTTCTTGCGGAGCTCGGCTTCGGGGATGTGCGTGAGGTCGAGGTAGACCTCGTTGCGGCCGCCGATGCCGGCCTTCTCGCCGTAGCAGATGGCGAACAGCTCGCGCGAGGCGACGTCGCGGGGGACGAGGTTCTTGTAGAGCGGGTACTTCTCTTCGAGGAAGTAGCGGCGCTCCTTCTCGGGGATGTCACGGGGGCTGCGCTTGTCGTAGGCGTCACGAGGAACCCACACGCGACCGCCCTCGCCGCGCGCCGATTCGCTGATCAAGCGGAGCTTGTCGGCGCCCGGGATGGCGGTGGGATGGATCTGGATGAACTCGCCGTTGGCGTAGATGGCGCCCTGTTTGTAGGCGATGGCGTTGGCGATGCCGGTGCAGATGGTCGACTGCGTGGAGCGGCCGAAGATGATGCCCGGTCCGCCCGTCGCGAGGCACACCGCCTCAGCCGGGAACGAGCGGATCTCCATCGACTTGAGGTCCTGCGCGACGAGGCCGCGCACCACCTGGTTGTCGTCGAGGATCAGCTGGACGAAGTCCCAGAACTCGAACTTGCGAACGAGCGGCTCGCCCGGAATGCTGACGCCCTGGGCGTCGAGGACGTCGGTCGTCTCGAAGCGACGAACCTGCTCGTCGAGGGCGTAGAGCAGCTGCTGACCGGTGGTCGCGCCGGCGAACGCCGTGCGGTGGTAGAGCGTTCCGCCGAACCGACGGAAGTCGAGCAGACCCTCGGGGGTGCGGTTGAACGGCACGCCCATGCGGTCGAGGAGGTAGACGATGTTCGGCGCGGCCTCGGCCATGCCGAGACACGGTGGCTGCTGGGCGAGGAAGTCGCCTCCGAGCACGGTCTCCTCGAAGTGGACCCGCGGCGAGTCGCCCTCGCCCTTGGTGTTGACGCTGGCGTTGATGCCGCCCTGCGCGCACACGCTGTGCGAGCGCTTGACGGGCACGAGCGAGAAGAGGTCCACGGGGACGCCTGCCTCGCACAGCTTGATGACCGTCATGAGGCCGGCGAGGCCGCCGCCCACCACGGCTACACGCCGCACCTTGCCGCCGTCGGTCGTCGTCTTGCTCTTGCTGCCTGCCATGTCGTCGTCCTAGGTCGAGGGGTCGAACCAAGTGGGAATCAATGCGTCGGGCCCGCGCCTGATGCGGCGGGAATCGCGGGAATTGCTGGGGGGATTGCGTGCACTGCCTCGGCCGGGTCGCGTCCACCTTCTGCGCGCACGACCGAGACGGGGACCAGCGCCTGCCCGCCGGTGGAGAAGAACACGATCGTGCTCGCTCCGAGCAGCCACATCCCGACGCCGAGCCCGGCACACGCCCACAGGGCGAACCGCTGGGAACGGTCGGAGATGGTCACGCCCCACGACCAGAGGAAGGTCCGGAGGCCGTTGACGAAGTGGAAGATCGAAGCCGTGGTGCCGAAGAGGTACACGAGCGCCTTCCAGCGGACACCGAGGAGCATGCCAAGCTCGTCGAAGAACGCCTCGTGGCGCATGGCGCCGAGCGCCTTGGCGACACGGAAGTCCTTCAAGTGCACCAGCAGGAACAGGAGCGCGATGACGCCGGTCACACGCTGCAGCACGTACAGCCAGTTCCGCGAGTAGCCGTACTGGCCGACGTTGCTCTTCGCCTGGAAAACCAGCGCGACACCGTACAGCGCGTGGAAGGCGAGCGGGAGGAAGATGCCGAGAATCTCGATGGCGGCGAGAAACGGGAGGCTGTTGATCTCGTTGACCGCCTCGCCGAACGACGTCGCACCCTGCAACGCCTTGGCGTTGGTCCACAGGTGGATGACGAGGAACACACCGACCGGCACCACGCCCGAGAGCGAGTGCAGCCGACGCAAGGCGAAATGACGCCGCTGTCGCCGGGTCTCGGCGTCGAGCGGTGCGTCGTGTTCGGCCATGCGGGTCAGCTCCAGCACCGAGCACGTAGGCGCGGGCTCCCAAGGGAGCAATACTGAGGCGTGCTCCGGACGCTCTCCTCTGCCGCTCCGCGGGCGATCCTGCTCGTTTCGGGGTTGCTCGCCGCCGACGCGGCCTGCCGGCGGGCCTACGACGAACGCCCGATCGCTGCTCTTTCCAGCGCGCCCGAGCTCGAGGCTCGATTCGATTCGATTCGCGCCCGCTGGATCG
>JGI24115J20150_1000674_pt1 | contig 12636 bp, 12 predicted proteins | sample Subbioar_CSW14AB_FD_20150 | JGI IMG/M metagenome (IMG submission 20150)
AAAGACATAAGCCGCCGCCTCATCGTCCAGCCCCGCATCCGGCAGGCTGGCAACGGTTTTCAGAAATGCGCAGCGCTGACTGGCAATGTCTGCAAGGCGGGATTGTGCGCGCTCCATCATGCGAAGCGCGGATGCTTCCTCACGGCCAAGGGCGGAGAGGCGGCGGGCGATTGCGTTGGTGTCCATTGGTAAGTCCTTACGCCGTGGTGTTGGTGGATTGCGCGGAGTTGGCCCCGATGATGGTCCAGCCACCCGACGAGTTGGAGCCAACAAGCGTGTTGTGGTTGGACGTTCCGGCTTCAATGAAGCCCTTCCCGGTCCCCAGCGTGTTCGTGTAGAGTTGCGCACCGGTCACGCTGATAACGAGGCTGTCTTGCAGATAGACGCCCGCATTGCCTGCGTCCGCCTTGTTCCACGCGCGCACATTCGCGCCCGTCAGTGAAATCCGCGACGATTGGAAGAAGTGGAAACCGTGCGTTTGACCGCCGACCACCTGCCAGTTGGAGAATTGCAGTTCAGACGCGCCGCCAACATAGACGCTGGCCCCCGAACTGGTCGTGCCAGCCCAGCACCCGGTAAACTGGCCCTGCACGACCTGTAGTGCGTTGCCCTTTTCAATGCGCCAGTTGTTGATCGCGTTTGTGTCGCCCAGGCAGTTCACGAAATGCCCGAACTGACAAGCGACGGTCCCGGTCGAAGGCGCGCCCAAGAACCAACCGTAATCCCCGTTCATGCCTTCGCAGGAAGTGAACTTGGAGCCGTCATAGTTCTCTAGGCGCCACCCGCAGTATTCGACGCCCTGCGCCACGCAGGCATTGGCTATCACCGCGTTCGAGATGCCGACAGTCGGGTCTTTCGGCGCACCATAAAAGCCGATGTAGCTTTGATCGGTCCCGCCGCCGTGGACATGGATATTGTCCAGCACGTCCTGCCACACGTTTTCGAACCAATGCCCGATCCGGCAACCGAAAATGTCAATGTCGCGGTAGGTCGCGCGGTTGGTAAAAACCGACTTGATCCCCACCATTCCGGTGTTGGCCTTGCCTGAGCCCACGATAGCCAGATTCGCAACGCCGCCTCGGTTGATAACCCCACTGATCGTGCCCGCGCGATTGATGAGCGGGGCGTTAAGGCCGGTCGTGGCAACAAGGCGGGTGGCATAGCGCCCCTGCCCTTCGATGGTCACGTTTTCAGGCAGGTTGATCGTCCCGACCTTCGATGCACCGGCAGGCAGTTCGAGCGTCCCGCCGCCAATGGCCGACAGGGCGTTAATCCCGGCCTGAATAGCCGCCGTGTCAATGGTCGTCCCGTCAAAGGCCGCGCCGAAATCCGACTTGGCATTGGCGCGGCGGGCAGCAAACGAGGCGTAAACCGTAGTCGCCGTGCTGCCGGTCAGGGGCGACTTGTGGCCGATTGACTGCGAACCGCTATTGGCTGCCAGCGTAGCCGAAAGCGCAGAAGCCGCGCCGCCGATGGGGTCAATGTCATAGAGCGTTACAGAACCGCCCGCGTCCCGCAAAATACCGCGATAGCTGAGTGATGCATCAAGGTATATCGCCGGGAAGCGCCCGTCCGCGTTGGCGGTCACAACCGGACCGAGCGAGTTGGACAAGGCTTCATCCGCAAATACGCTCTGCGGGGTGGTCGATCCACTGACGTAAAAATACCACTTGGCACCGGGGTAAGGTGTGGCGTTACCAGCAAGCGCCGGGGCCGGGGTCGTGAACAGTTCTGCGGTCATTTCATCGTTTCCCAACGAAGAAGGGCCGGGGTTTTGCCCCGGCCCGTGAAGTGTGGTATTGGTGGGCTGTGCACACGATCAAGCGGCCCAGCTTTTGGGCATGGTTCTTGCTGCTCTGGTGGTTCTTTCCGTCAGTCGTTTTCCTGCTGGGCGGCAGCCCTTCGGGGTGACTGTGCGAACGCGTCCAGAACCGCGCCCGTGAACGCCTCAACGTCATTGGCGAACACCTGCGACTTGACCGCCGAGGTTTTCAGCTTCCCAAAATAGGCATTGATCGCCTTCGGATTGGTCGCCTGCGGCATGGCGCGCAGCCATTGCGTGAAATCGGGGTTAAGCATCAGGCGCGCGGCGCGTTCTTCGCCAATCTTGGACAGCAGGTTGCCCGCAGCCGGAAGCATTACGCCGCCCGCCAGACCGCCACCAGACAGGCCCAGTGTGCCAAGGATCAGGCTGCGCAAACCACCGCTTGCCCGGTTGACCATCACGCCCGTCTGTGACGAATTGAGCGCGCCTGCAGTGTCGGTCTTGGCCTGTGCAATCAGGCGTAGGTCGTTAAGTGCCTTTGCGCCATCTTCCCCGAACACAAGCCGCGCCGTGCGAGGGTTCACGCCTTTGACCGGATCAAGGCTGCGGATCAGCGTCGCGGGACTGAAATCGCCATTGGCCTTGCGCCCCAGCGAAGCAGCGATGGTAGCAGCAACGTCCGCGCGTTCGGCGTCGTCCAGTTCCTTCCACATATTGCCGAAGCGCTCGAAATTGCCCTTACCCTGCGCCATCGACACAAGGCGCTGCGCTGCCGTTTCGGCGGGCAGGGGTTTGCCACGGTCGCCCATGAATTGCTTGAGCGTCCCGTTGATGAACTCCTGCCGCTGGCGGTAGAACGCATCAGCGGCGCGCAGGGCTTGCGAGGCCTCGGCAGGCAGTTGCTCGGCCAGATCGGTATTCATGGCGTCGATAACCTGCGCCACACGGCGGTCAGTATCGGTGCCGGTCAGGCCACGTTCGGACAGTTGCCCGCGCATATTGCTGCGCAGGTTCTGCACCGCGTCAACGGTCAGCCCGCGGTCAATATCACCGCGCAGCCCTTCAAGGTAGTTGATCGCTGCGGCGTTGCTGTTTTCGCCTGCCGCGCGCAGTTCCTTGATGTTGGCATCAAGTGCAGCGTCGGCATTGCGGGCTGTGACGGTTGCGCCGCCAGACGTTTCGCGCACCCGGTCATAAAGCCGGTTAGCCTGCGCCTTGGTCTTGGCGATGTAACGCTGTCCTGCCGCCTGTACCCGCGTTCCAAGTGCATAAGGATCGGAGGGATTGCCGCCGCCACCGATTTCATCAACGCGCTGCTCAATCATGGCGTTATCCGCCTGCCGCGCCTGATTGATAGACGGGCCAGCATATTGCCCGGTTTGCAGATTGGCGAACTCGCCGCGCATTTCAGAGCGCGCGTCAGGCTGCCGGATCGGCACACCCTGCCGCTGCCCAGCCTCCACTACAGCCATATCCGGCGCAGGACCACGCGGCGGGGTTCGACCAGTGACCGAACGCACAGCATTGCGCCCAGCCATCACACCGGCAGGCGTAAAGCCCCCTGCCAGCGTTGCCAGCGCCTGCCCGCCCGGTCCAGCACCTGCCTGCCGCGCGCCCTCACCAGACGCCGCCGCAGTTGCACCAGTGGCCGCGTCAAGCATCGGATTGTTGCCGAACGTTCGCAGGCCTTGCCCCGTAGCACCGCCAACCACCTGCCCAGCCTTGCGCGCAAGGCCACCAGCGCCCAAGCCGCCTGCCGCCGCCTGATTGATCGCCGAAACCGTCTGGTTGCCTTCCGGCAGGTCCAGTGCATCGCGGATCGTCTGGCCAATGTCGCTGGTGTAGCCGTCATAGCCCATTGCGCGGCCCACAACGGTGTTTACCGGGTTCACAATCAGGCCGACCGTGTTGTTCACACCGCCTTCCACCAGATCGCCAACGCCCGCGCCGATGCTAGACCAGAAGCCGCCGCCATTGCCGCCAGACGGGGGCACGTTGTTGCCGGGCTTGTTCGGCCAAGGGGTGTCGTCAGTGACTTTCACCGAAAGGCCGGGGCTATCATCGGTCACGGAACCGGAGAGGCCCTGTTCCGCATCACCAGTGGCAACCAATGCAGGCATTTCAACGCCGCTAATCTGAGCAAGCCGCTGCTTCACCTGATCCCACGCGGCTAGGCGTTCATCCACGGTTTTGTTCGGGTTGGAAATATCGCCCATGCGCTCGGAAAGGAACTCACGGTCGGTGTTTGAGATTTGCGCCCCAAGCGAACCGCCCGACATTTGCAGCGTCATATCGCGGCTTACAGTGTTCAGCCGGGCGATAGCCTCCATCCCACTGGTGGCATTACCAGTAACCCACCCGTAGGCATCAGCCGCAGATTTTTGCAGGCCGCCACTGGTGGAACGCAGGATCAAATCAGAGATAGGATCGTCGCCGGTTTCCAGATTGACGCCCGTGTTTTTTAGGATGCCCGTGGCGATGTTGCGCTGCCCAGCAATCGTCTTGGGGTCAAGGCTGTTCGGATCGCCGCCAGCATCCCCCGGCAACGCCTCAACCTTGCCTTCCGAACTGATCTGAACGGGCTTGCCGTTAACCACCCCCGGTCGCCAAGTCGTCTTCGGATCGTTCGGCTTGTCAGGCTTCGGCGGCGCACCATAGACCGGGCCGCTATTCTGCGTCGGCGCGGACGGCGTAGGGTCAAACTGGTCGAACGGGTTAGCTTGTGCCATCAGCGCGGCTCCATGTGGACGTGATCGCCCTCGTTAATTACTTGCATATTAGGGTTCAGGCGGGCCAATTCAGCCGCGTATGCCGCCATGCTCATTCCAGCGGGCGGCACACTGTCACGGGCCATTCCAGACAGGTGATAGCTGCGGGGATTGCCGCCAACCGCGCGATTGCGATCTGCGCTGCGCAGCGTTGAAGTCACTCGCTCACCCGGCAAGCCTACTGGCCGAAAGGGCCAGCGCCAGCGGGCTGCCCTCCAAGAATGCGGTCAGCAGCACCCGCGCCATACTTCGCGTCAAACTGCGCTTTCAAGCCGGGGTTCTGGCGCAGATAATCCACCGCAGCGGGGGGCGGGCTGTTGGTTGGCGCGTTCGTCACAGGCGTCCCTGCTGCTACCCCACCGGGGTTCGGCGCAACAATGGTGTTGGTCTGGCCGGTCATGGGGTTATAACCCGCCACCCCGCCACCCTGAACGTAGGGGATGGTCTTGACTGCTTCCGCCTGAATGCGCTGGCGCACAAAAGCTGCGTGTTCAGGCGTCCCCGCTTGGAACCCAGCGTCCACAGCCTCTTTGCCAATGGTCGAAAGCGCTTCCGGCTTGTCAGCGGCAAGGCGCATGATAAGCGCATTTTCCTGCACCCATGCCGGATCATAGTTGGCCGGAACACCACTGGTGTCGATACCCATACGCTGGGCGATGCCGATGCGCTGCTGATAGGTCTGCTCATCATTGATGCCGTCGAACAGGCGCGCGATTTCCTTCACCCGTCCGCGCTGCGCTTCCTGTCGCTTGGCAGCGATATCGACGTTTTGCTTTTGGAACTGCATCCCGATCTTGGGGTCCAGTTTCATAACATTAGCCAGCGCGTTCGGATCGTTCGGGTTCGTGGCATATGCGCCCACCGCCTCTTTCAGCGCGCGTTCTTCCTGCGAGGCCCGCGCCTGCTGGCCAAGGTTCGCGCCAAACTGAAACATCGCCAGCGCATTGTTGCCGCCCATCAGGCCCCAATTCGGATTGGTCACTGCCTTACCTCCCGTATCCGAACAGCCCGCCGCCGATCATGCCCAGCACGTTGCCAACGGAGTTGTTACCCTTGACCAGCGCCGCGTTCGCCGCAGCGGTTCCGGCTGCGTTGTTGTTGCCCGAAACCGTGTTGACGTAGTTCTGCCCAACCCCGGCCTGTGCCGACGCCGCGCCAAGGCCAACGCCCTGCTGATTGCCGAGGTAGTTCATGTAGTTGCCGAATTCGTTCGATGCGAAATCCTGGCCGAAGCGCTCGAACGCCTTGCCCGCCGCGCCAGACTTGACCGCACCGCTTCCCGCCCAAAGCGAGTTGACCGCGTTTGCGCCTTCCTTGAGCCGCGACTGATAACCCGTGCTGCTCTTGAAGATGTTGAATGCGTCTTCGGCGGCGGATTGCGCGCTTTGGCCTGCGGGCATGGTTTGGCCGGTGCCAGCGAATGGGGTCGGGCCGAAGTTGGTCAGCCCGCCGCGCGCATCCATCCCGCCAAAGTTGGCGAACGCATCCGGCGTCACCCCACCCCAGCCATATGCGCCGATCTGGCTGTAATCGTTGAAGCCGTCGCGCTGGAAAGGTGCACCATTGTTCGCGTTCCAGTCGGCCACGCCGTAACCCTGTCCGGTCGGCAGGCCCTGCATCCCCGGAATGGCCTGTGTCGCCGCGCTGTTGGTGCCGCCCAGCCCCAGAAGCGCGTTCATCGCCCCGCCCGCCGCGTTGCCGCGCTGGACGAACGGCGACAGCGTGGCCGCGTTCTGGTTGTAGATGTTCTGCGCCAGTGCGTTGTTGCTGGCAGCGGTGTCCGCAGTCGTCTGCGAAGCCTTATTCGCCGCACTCTTTTGCGCTGACGCACTGATAGCCGTGCCAGCCCCCGCCAGACCGATGCCAATTGCGGCAAGCGTTCCAATCGCCATGTCAAAACACCTTTATGAAACCGCGCTCAAGGGGAACAAACCCCCGGCGCCCGTAAATCCGTGCCGTGCGGTCAGGTTCGACCGCCTCAAGCGTAATCATGCGGATCGAGTGGCAGCGTTCGCGCGCCCAATCCTCGAAGGCAGCCAGAAGCCGGAGCCCTTCCCGGCCTTCGCTCCACCAGAACAATTCCTGCGCGATGATATGCGAATGATTGAACGGGTGCGGGCCAGCCATCGCCCCCAGCGCGCCCGCCTCACCCAAGAAAATTACGTGGCCTTCAATCAGCAGCCGGAACGTCTCGGCCATGTCTGCCGGTTCGTAACCGACATGATCCACAAGGCCCGCCCGATCGGCAAAGCGCTGGCCCATTGCCAGCAACTGCGGAATGTCCCCCAGCGTTGCAGCCCGGATCAAGGCAGGTTCCCGACGCCCGGAGGCTCGACGCCGACACCAGATGTAGGACCACCTCCTCCCGCTGGCGTCGTGACCGAGCCGACAAGGTGGCGGTTGCCGGTTTGGGCAGCCGTGGTCGCGCTGGTCGTGGACGCATAAGTGACAGCGCCGCCCGTGCGGGCCACGTCGTCATAGTAAACGTAGTAGAGCGTTGAATAAGACAGGCCGGTCAGCGCCCCGGAATTGACCGAAACGCTTGAGCCATCGGCATAAACCCGCGTGTGCGCGCTGATCGAAATCGACGCATTCGCTCCTGCATCGCTGGAACTGAGCGTAAGCCCGCTCGGATAGCTGTTGACCAAGTTCGTTTGCGCCGCCGCTGCATCCGCTGCGTCTTGCGCGCCTGTTGCCGCCCTTTGTGCCGCGGCTGCCGCAGCATCAGCAGCAGCCGCAGCCGCGTTTGCCGCATCAGCCGCCGCCTGCGCCGCCGCAATCGCTGCTACCGCCGCTTCAAGCTGGTTGAATGCGTCCTCAATGTTCTTGGCGAACAGCGCCCACCACTGGTGAAACTCAAGCGCGGGCTTCCCGTCCTTGCCCGCAATCGAAATGGTCCGCTGCAAGCGCGGTAGCTTGAGTGCCATGCTACACCCCGCCAACGGCTTCATTGACGAGCACGTCAGAGACGCGCCACGAAACCGGATCGGTCACGCGAAATTCCAGCAGAATGCCCGGTTGCGAGGCCATCCCGCAGGCCTTCCACTGCACCCGCTTGCGGTAGTTCCCCTGTTCGCCCAGCGCGGCAGGTCGCCAAGCCCCCCAAGTGCGCCCAGCGTCACGCGATGACCGCATTTCGACAATCGGGTTCAGGTAGTCCCCGGTCAGAAAATCAGTCGTCCCCACGTTGTTGCGCAGTTGCACCGAGGCCAGCACCACCCCGCCCGCATTGAGCGGCGCACCAGCACGAAACCGGCGCTCTAGGATGCCGCCAAGGTCCGACCATGCATCAGACCAAGCCAGCGTCCGGCCATCCAGCGACGAACCGAACACGCCGCCAGCCCAGCACTGCGGCACGAAATTAGCCTGCCCGTAGGATGCGAACTCAGACCACAGCCGCGAACGGTAGGAATAAGCCCAAGTGCGCCCGTCAATGGTCAGGGCCAGAAATTCGGTGCCCTCAAGGTAGAAGGTCCACAGCCGCACACTGGCCGACGCCTCAATCAGCGCTTCAAGCCCCGGCTTCGACACGATGTTGTCAGGGTCCGAAATGCATACCTGGTTGTTATCCGTCACCCATGCGAAAGAAGGGCCAAACTTGGTCGCGCAGCCAGTTGCCTTGATCCCGCGCTCGAAAACCCGCCCTTCAAGCGGCTGAAACGGCAAAACCGCGTCATTGGTATTCGGCCAGAACTCGACCGTTTCCGATCCGAACAGCAACAGCACATCGTCAACGAACAGCAGGTCTTTCAGCCGGTCAGGCTGATTTTCCGCCGAGGCAAAGGACAGCGCGCCGATGTTGGTCGAAAGAACGTCCGACCAGTAGAATTTCTCGGTATCGGCGCGAATGGCAATCAGGCGCGAGGCCCCGACCACCACCTTGTTGACGCCCGCACCATCAGGGAACGTGACTTGGCTTAGCGTGGTGCCGTCATAGCCCCACAGATCAGCCCCGCCCGCCGCAAACAGCGTGTCCTCATAGCCCGCCATGGAAAACGGGCCAGAACCATTGACTGCGCCCTTGGCGGTCGTCCCGGCATATAACTGCCCGCCAGACACGCCAAACAGCCCGCCGCCAAGCACACCGTCAGCCTTGAACAGCGCCGCAACCGGGCCAGCGCCCATGTTAGCGCCGCGATCTGCCAGACCGGGCCGCGATTGCAGGACAACGCCGCTTTCTTCCGTAGGCGCTTCTTCCGCGAACATATTGACTACCGGCAGCGCGGGAAGATCACCGCGCGCGCGTTCAAACGCAGAGAGGCCGAATTGCAGGCGCATCAGTAATACGCCGCCCCGGTGCGCTGGTCAGGCAGGTTGGCCGACTTGACCAGTTGCAGCCCGCGCACCGCGTTGATTTGCACGATCTGACCAATCGGCAGGTCGTAAAGGTCCGCAATCTGGACGATCAGGTTGTTCTTGATCGCTGCCTCGAATTCCGGCTTGCAGTAGATCACCGTGCCGGCCTCAAGCGGAAACGTCGCCCCAACATCAGCCCCGGTTGCCGCCCAGCTACGCAGCATATCGTTGAGCCGCTCCATCGCATCCGCCAGTGCAGAGGCTTCCGGCGTTTCGTCCTTGCCGTAGACCTTGCGCAGCGCAAATTCGCACACATCGCGCGCCGTCATGCCCGTTGCAGCATCCGCCACGATCGGCACGTAAAGCGTTTCGGTCAGCGTATCGCCAAGGTCAGTAGTGATGGTCAGCGCGACCGATCCAGTGGCCCCCGCCATGCCGCCCGACAGGGTCAGCGCCACTTCGCCGCCGTCCAGTTCCGCGCTATCGACCGTCACCCCCGCCGCCGAATGCGCCACGCTTGCGGCGGTATCATCGGCAGCAAGGGGCACGGTCCAGCGATAGGTGACGACTTCGGTCGCAGCCTTGGCGGGGATATGCTGGGCCATCAGAGAGCCTTTCGGGGACGCCCGCGCTTGGGCTTAGCGGGAGCCTCAACAGGCTCGACCGCTTCAAATTCGGGATGGTTGGCCAGGCGACGCAGCGCCTCGCCCTCGACCTCGCTCGGTTCCCGCTCGTTGAACGTCACGCCGCACAAGGTGATGGAATTACGGCCCCCGGTGTAAGTGCCGGTAAAGCGATAAAGGGGCATATCGCCTCCCTCAAAAGAAAGGGGAGAGGCCCGAAAGCCCCTCCCCCGTCACGATCAGTTTTCGGCAGCCGTGGCAGCGGCAATGGTCGCCGTGCCGGTGGTGGCGAAGAAGCCAGTGACCACGCCGTGGTCGACCAGATCGTCGGTATCGCCAGCGCCCTTGCCAAAAATGATCTTGCGGACGCCGTAGATACCTTCAACCGCGACACCATACTTGTCGCCATAGTCGAATTCTTCGGTCACAGTCCGCCAGCGCTTGGCATAGGCAATCGCCAGAGCCTGCGCGCCGCAGAGGTAAACCGGGGTCACCTGACCCTGCGGAAGCGCACCAGTGCCGTCAGGATCGGTGCCCAGCCCGCCGTAAATCGGGATGTTGTCCGTTTCCTTGACGATGCAGCCGTTCCACATGATGTCGCCACCTTCGAACAGCTTCGAAGCCTCGGCCTGAACGCTGGTCGCGGCCAGAACTTCGGTGTCGATGCTGTCGCGCAGGTTCTTGAACGCATGCGGGTTGGCGAAGACCACATAATAACGCTTGCCGTTGCCGGGGTCGCGCATCGGGCGGATCTTCGGGGCGCAGGTCTTGGCCTTCAGCACCATCGCGTCCAGCGCCGTGGCGTTGAACAGGTCAGCGCTGGTGTCGAGCAGCGCAAGGTCTGCCGACAGGTCGGTGAAGCCAGCAGCAGCCGCGCCGAACACCACACGGTCGGCGTTGTCCACCAGCCACGCGTCGCCAATGGCGGCAGTGCGGTCGATGAACTTCGTGCCGTTGAGCGAACCCAGCGCTTCAATGACCAGATCGCGGGTGTCTTCCATCGACCAGTCCAGCAGCGTGGCACGAGCGGCCTGACGCAGCGAGATTGCCGACTTCTGTTCCGACATTTCCGCGATGCGGACGGCGTTGCGGCGCTTGTCGACATAGATGCGCATCGAGCGCGAGGCCATGTCTTCTTCGTTGCCTTCCAGCGTCGAAACGCCGGTAACAGCCGCGTTGTTCAGGCGGTTGACCAGCGCAATCGTGATGCTGTCGCCCGCCTTCTTGGTCAGGTCTTCCTTGACCTGAATAACGCTATTTTCGTTGGTTCCCATCAGCGGCTTGAAGCCGCCGTCATGGAGGTATTCAGAGAAGAACTTGTCTTCCCACTGCTGCACGACAAGGCCAGTGGCCGGAGTGGTATCGGTCATGGTAAAGTGTCCATCTTGCCCCTTGCGGGGACTGGGAAACCGGCGTCATCACGACGCGGGACCCTTGGGGTTTGGTTCAGCCCAGCAAGTCTTCCAGCGAACGCGGGCCAGCCCAAGCGGGGCCAGTGCGCGCGCCAACATTGCGGGCAGTGGTCAGTGTCGGCGGGATCGTGGCGGCTGCGACAGGCACCTGCGCCTGCGCTTCTGCCAGCACTTCTTCCCGCAGTTTGGCTTTCAGCGCCTCAAGATCGGTGGCCCCCAGTTCCTCCATCGTCGCCGCGTTCTTGGCGATCTGGTAGGCTTTCCCCCACGGATCGGGGTCGGATAGGGCCTGCTGCGCAAGCGCCGGGTTGATTTCGGCCAGTTGAAGGAACTTCGCCTTCATGGGTTCAAAATCCGGCTTTTCGCGGCGGGTCAGCATCTCCGACAGGTTCAGCGTGGCGTTCAAATTGGCCTGCTGCGTCACCTGCGCGGCGAAGTGCTGCTGCCAACCCTGCTCATCCTCCCACAGAGAAGGCGGCGGGGCGGGCGGCTCTTGGGGCTGCTGAACGGCCTGAATTTGCTGCTTGAGCGCTTCCAGTTCCCGTTCCAGTTGTTGGCGCTTCTCCCGCTCCTCTTTGACAGCCTTGAACGTATCGGGCGGCAGTCGATCGGTGGTCGGCGGCACCTGTTCCGGCAGCGGGGCCGTTTCCGGCTCTGCTGCGGGTTCAACGCCCGTTTCCTTAGCTGCAAATCGCCCGCTATCATCGCGGGGCCGGTCAGGAGTTGCCGATTGTTCCGGCGCTTCCTGAATGGCGGGTTCGTCGTCCTTAAAGAACTCCTCTAGCGGCGTCTGTTCCATCGCTCATACTCTCTAACGCCCCTTAGAGTGGGCGGCACTCATCAAACGCCCAATTCGGTGGCGGCCCTATTGTAACCTCATGCTACAAATTCTTGTCACCGCCGACCTTTTGATGCAAAAGCAGGCATGGCAAAAATAACAACAATCCCAGGATACCGCTCTTGGTCTAGCATGATTGAACGATGCCGGAGCAATAATCGACACAACTCACATCGCTACAAAGAGCGAGGAATTACGGTCTGCGATAGGTGGCTGGAATCTTTCTTAAACTTTTACGAAGATATGGGCGAAAGGCCCGAAGGAACTTCGCTTGATCGTATCGACAACTTAAAAGGCTACTCGCCCGAAAACTGTCGGTGGGCAACGCCTCTTGAACAAAGCAGAAACCGAGAAAAGTTCACCAGAAAGCCAGCCTACAAAGAAAGGGCTGGTCAAACGATCAACTCCCTGACGTTCCTAAATTTCACTCGCGCCACTGATGACACAGCCTATTGGATTGCTCGCTGTGTTTGTGGGACCGAAATTGAGGTTAGTGCTAGAAATGTTGTTCGGGGTTATCGTAAAAGCTGCGGTTGCCAGAATCACTAGCGGCGGCTTCCACGCCTTCACGACGTTGAACTGTCAGGCCCCGGAACTGCTCCGGTGCAGAAACCCAAATGCCTCTCACAGGCAGATCATCGCGGGCCGTTCCCAGCAGGAACGCGCGGTATCCGGTCAGCTTCACAGCGCCACCTGCATCCCGGCCTGCATGGCAGACAGCGCGGTCTGCGCCTGCGTCGCCTCTGCGTCGGCCATGTTCTTCGCGGCCTTGCTCTGCGTTTCCGCAATCTTGGCTTGCCCTGCTTCCATTGCCATCTGCCCCTGCATGTCCTGCATCGGGTTGGGCTGGCGCATCATTTCCAGCAGCTTTTCCTTGTTACGCAGGCTGCTGGCTTCAATCAGCACATCAGGCGGGATCGGCAGGCCAGCGCCC